>Ga0247610_10000048_pt1 | contig 185388 bp, 272 predicted proteins | sample 174DNAGHGhighgp2_FD_193483 | JGI IMG/M metagenome (GOLD analysis project Ga0247610, IMG submission 193483) | Sheep rumen microbial communities from Palmerston North, Manawatu-Wanganui, New Zealand - 1742 DNA GHGhigh gp2 | ecosystem: Host-associated > Mammals > Digestive system > Stomach >...
GTCGATTGTAATCCAACCGACCTCTCCACCTCGATATACCTTCTTCCCACGTTTGATGTGGTCAAGAAGTTCGATGGTTGTCTTAAAGTGATACTCGGAAAAGTGCTTGAGTCTTTTTTCAGACTCGGATTGTGTCGGTTTCTTTTCTTTTTTGTGTTTTCTAATAGGTTTGCTGTTGTCCAGCTCACCAGACATCAGCTTTTCAAAATTTTTTTGGGACTTACCGTCCATCATTTCGAGAATATCCATAGTGTTAATTTCTTTTTTTCAAAGATACTATTTTTCTCCAAAAAAATCAAAATTTTACATAGATTGTGTAAATTTTATTTTGTCTGTTGTGGTATATGTCGGTACAAACTTTTGTTCCAACTTACCAAACAAACATTCAGAACAATTCCTCTCTGAACACGGAGCGTCTATCGCCATACAATAAAATAGTGATGAAGATTTTTTAAAACTTTCATCATCTTTCTCTTTTAAATCTCTCATGGCGAGAATTTCAGCGAGACTTTTTTTGTCAAAGAACATATACTCTTCGACTTTTTTTTCAAATTCTTTAAAATTCATATCTTATTAATTTTTAATTTAATATTTCTTTTAGGTCTTTGAAGTTATACACACCAATGGTTGTGGAATGTGTTCCATTTTGAAAAACATCGAAAAAAAACATGTCGTCAAGACAATCACTATCTTCTACATTGCCACCAGTGCCGATATAATGTAAAGTTAGAAGTTGTTTTTTCTCTTGTTTCTGGATATTCCCGTTGATGTTTATTGTATTGTAATTAACAACTTCATAATCATAACAATTATCGTCGTCTTTTCTTTTTTTGAAACCATTTTCCAAAAGGCCTTTTTTTATTTCTTCAAGTTCGTTCATATCTAAAATATAACAAAAAAAAATGGTTCATTTGTAATATCATAAAATAAAGTTCTTACAATTTATTATTTTTTTTTATGTTCATAAATAATAGTAAAAGAAATAATATAATTTTTATGGCTATCAAGAGAAATGATACTTATGAATATAGAAAGGTTGTAAAAAGACCGGACTTGAGAGTCAGTTTACTGGAGATAGGATTCTGTACGGAAAATGTTCTTTTCAATGAGTTGAAAAAAAAATTTAACGGGAGAATGTATCTCACAACAGATACTAATAAATTCTACTTTGACTATAACGGTAAACGTCATGAGATGAACATATCCGGTTCTGGTGAAAGTACACCGGATATGAGTGGGTATGCAAAAAAAAGTGATATTCCTACTAAGATAAGTCAACTTACGAATGATTCTGATTTTTTGACTATTGAATCTGTCGGTGATTTTTTGAGAAATAACGGGTACATAACCGAAGAAATGCTTGCCGATGAGATTGCTAATCTTGTTACTGATGATGAGTTAGAGGAACTTTCCAATAGATTGTCAAATCTTGCAAGTACCGTTTCAGATGTACAAGACAACATATTTGAACTTCAAGATAAGATTGAAGATTTGGAACAACTTAATAAGATTTCCACCGTTGTTTCCTCGGATGCAAACAACACCCCGAAGGGAACATCTTGGGGAGAGCCGGAGGTTGTCGGAACGCTTGAACCTTCAGATTTTACAACTGGAAGAATATATCTTGTTCCAAATCCGGTCGAAGGAGATGATGTGTTTGATGAATATTTGACGGTCAAGACTAATGAAGACGAATATATTTGGGAACGTATAGGTTCTACAAGTACAAACGTTAACGGATACGTAAAGACTTTAGTCCTTAATGGAAGAGAGTATTCAGTGGGTGACAACACCAATAAACTTATAATCGGAACGGACATTATAACAAGAATAGATGGTGAGACGAATTCTGACCTTAATGAGACCGGAATGGTTAATGTTAGGGCGACAACGACCAAGGATGTAGTTCTTGGAACAAATATCACCACACTTGTCTCATCTTTGAAAACGGTTGATTTGGATTCTGCCACAAGTAACAACAATGGTCTTGTAACCGCTTTGGATGTTAAGAATAAACTAAACTCACTCGGTTCAGACTTCACCGGAAGCAAATCTGTCAAAGACACAAAGGGGAATGTGACAATTTCTCTTAAAGAAGAAAGTGGAGTCGTGACACAACTTGGAGTCAATGTCTCCTATGCAGAAATAACAAAGACAGATGGCGACGGACTTACCAACGACACAACGATTGAGGTTAAAAGTGGTGATGGAAACAAACTTGTAATCGGCTCCGATATTTCGAAAATTGTTGAATTTATCAATACGAGAATAGGTGAGGAACTTGGAAAACTTGACAACATAGTTTCATCAAACGACTTTGGTTCCGACTCAGACGAAGAACCGGTCGAAGTGACCGTATATCAGAAAAACGGAGTTGTTGATGGGGTCGATGTAAATGTACTCGGTGCAGATGTATCTGTCAACAACGGAGAAATTTCAGTTTTGAATGAAAATGGAATTGTATTAGGAAAGGATATTGTTGAATTTAAGAAACTTATAGATATAAAAGATATTGATGTCACAAATTCAAATGGAGATTCCGATGCAATTAAATTGACAAAAACTATCAATAATGGAAAAACCGTATTTGACATAAATATGGTATGGAGTGAAAACGAGTAAAAAAAAACAAAAAAAAAATATATAAAATAAAACAAAATAAATTATGGCTACTAGTACAGCAATTAAATTTTACAGTAAGGCATATACTACCACCACAGGTGAGGGTAGTGCATTGAAAGTTTCACAAGACAATGCTGGTGCAATTGTATTCGACAAGACTACTCATTCGATTTATGTCGGAGGTCATCAATATGGTGGTTCTAATTTAGTAGACGCTACTTTTAGTAGTAATGTTCTAACAATCACCAAAAGAGACAACAGTCAAGTTCAACTTGATTTCTCAACACTTGCAACGGCTCAGTCAGTTGCAGAAGCTTTACGGATGGTGGATGAACAAATAACTTTGACATCTGGTGCTGGTGAGTATGTTCCAGTATCGGATAGAGGTTATGTTTCATCAACAACATTGACATCTGTAAATGAAACAGATGTTTTTGACACAGAAGGAAGTGACAAAGACAGTGTTGCCGATGCAGTTTTAAAGTTGGACAGAAAAGGTAAGGCAACAATGACAGAGGTTATCTCTGCAAAAAAGGAAATCGATGCAGTTGAAACTGGTGCCGGTCTTGGTGCAGACGGTACATACACAGCAAACACAAACACAAACTACATCAAGACTGCAACTTCATTGAAGGATGCAGACGAGAAGTTGGATGCAGCAATAAAGAATATCTCCAACACAGTTGATGGCTTGACAAGTGGTACAGTTTCAGATGTTAAGGTTAACAACACTTCTGTTAAGACAGACGGTATTGCAAACATCGCTGTTGAAGGTACATACAACTCAGAATCAAACAAGATTGCAACACAGTCAACAGTTTCAAATGCAATAAACACATTTGAGAGTGGTTTGACTGGTAGTGCAACCATCGCTTCAAAGAGTGGTGATGTTGTTACAATCAAGACTGGTGTCACAGAGACAGCCGGTAAGATTAGCAACGACAGTGGTACAGACATCGTTCTTGAAGAGGTCGCCACAACCGGTGCAGCAGCAGATGTTAGTATTGCAGACAGTGGTAACAAAATCACTGCAACCAATGTAGAAGGTGCTTTGGCAGAACTCGCCGATGCAATCAATAGCAACAAAGTTAGTGTCGCTTCTAACGATAAGATAATCTCGATGTCTAATACCAATGAACTTTCATCAACACTTACAATGGTTGTTGAAAAACAAGGTGAAGCGGGAAACCAGAAAGACTATATCGTTTTGAAGGGTATCGGTGACACCGAAATCACAAAAGTTGATGCTACTGCATTTGTAAAGGACGGTATGCTTTCTAATGCAACATTGGTCACTGTTGCAGAGCAAGATGTTACCGTAACGGCTCCTTATATCAAACTTTCATTCAATACAGATGCTGGTCAGCAGGATATCCGCTTCTCTGTTTCTTCTTTAGTTGATACCTACATAAGTGGTGATACAAATACATTGACTGTATCAAACTACACAATCACACCTGTGACAGCAGCAGTTTCAGCAAACGGTACTGCATTGACAACCGGTGGTCAGGTTTATACAGCCATTGCAGCAACAAAGGGTCAAGACATTCAGACAATCACTGGTGAGAATGCAACCACACAAGGTAATTATATTGATGTTAAAGTGACAGCAACAAAGGGTGCAAGTGATGACAACTACACACTTTCAACAACATCTAACGTAACAACACACGCTGTTGAAACAGCAGAAAGTGGTGCTGATGGTCTTGCAACTGCTTTGGATGTTAAGACTTATGTTGATACAAAAGTTGGTACAGCAATACAGAGTGTTGATGGTTCATCAACTGAAAATGGAAAGAGTGTTACACAGAGCAGTTATGCAGTTGTTAAGGTTACTGCAACAACCGATTCCGAAAACGAGGTTGAACTTGACAGTGCAATCGGTTTGACAATTCAAGGTGTTAGTAGTGCAGATTCTGAACATATGGGTCTCGCTGAAGCTTCAGATGTGAAGAGTTATGTTGATACAAAAGCAGCCGTAGTAAATGTAGGTGCAACAGTCCCAGTTAATTCTACTACTGCAACAACTCTTGCAACCGTTGGTGGAACCGCTATAACAGCACAAGCAAGTTTTAATTGGGAAGTATATGAATAGTATAAAATAATGTCAGTCAGGGAACACCTGACTGACTTATTTTAAGTTTTCATAAATAAGTTAAAATAAAGAAATTAATATATGGCTAACGTAAGATTTTATAAACTTAGTTCCTTACCAACATTTGTTGCAAGCACTCATACCGGTATATTCGTCCACTTGACCACAGATTACACGGATACGAATAATGAGATAACATATCCAGAAGGTCTTTGGTTTGGTGGTAGAAATGGTTGGGAATATTTAACAAATTCCACAACGGCCATTGACCAACTTGATGCAGAAACAATTGAAACATTAGTTGCAGAAGATATACCTGCCGATAGAGGAAGTGGTACAATCCTCACACTCAAAGGTGTTAAAGAAGATGATGGTATAATCGAACAAGGTGATGGTACAAGTAAAGTGACAATCGGTGCAGGAAAGTTGCAAATCGGTGTTGGAAATGCCGACGACCCATCTGACCTTTTTGGTGCAAATGACACTACTAACACAGTTTTGGTGTTGGATAGTACTCATTTTCATTATAACCCATCTGCTAAAAAACTCAATATTATTACTGAGTCACCTACAACCGATACTAATAAGATTGCAACAATGGCAGACATTGCTTCATTGACTGGGGCAATGCACTATAAAGGAGTTTTAAACTCTCCATTAGACTTTCCATTAACAACCGAACCAGGTGATGTCTATATTGTGACAACTGCTTTCACATACGATGATAGTGATAGCGACAGTGATAGTGATAGTGGTATCACTTTTGAAGTAGGTGATATGGTTGTTTACGGTAACAATGGTTCAATGAACATCGTTCAAAGTAATATGACCATCGGTGTCAATGATGGTCAATTTGCCGTCAATGATGGAGCACTCACTAGTGGTAATATCGTTGTTGCAACCGGAACAGGTATTGAAACATCAGATTACAGTCTATCTGGTGCTTCATCGAGAACACAAACGATTACTGATGCTACAACCGATGGTCAAACACCAATTGATGGTGTAAACCATTCTACGAGTATCGTTGACACACTCACAATCTTTGGTGAAGATAGAACAACTAGACTTGTAATAGGTTCTACCAACCCAAGCATTGAGGTGAAAGAGGGACTTGCACCAGACGTTGAGGTGTCTCTTGATTTGGTATGGAATACGACAATTCCTTCAGTACAAAATGAATCTGGTGACTAATAATATCAATAAGAGAAAAAAAAGAGTTCGGATTTTTCCGAACTCTTTTTTTATAATTTAGTTTTCAATATATTCGATATAGTCTTTCCATCGGCTCTACCGGTGAGTCTCTTATTCAATTCATTCATAACCGGTCCCATCTGATTGAGACTAGTTTCCGACATTTTATTCTCATATATTTTTAAATTAAAAAAATAATCAACCTATTCTTCGTCATCATCTAAGTTTTTTGAAAATTCATAATCCATGAAATCGAATATGTTTTCTATATTCGGAAATGTCTTCTTTAACGATTGCAAAAAATAGAATGCAGTATATTCGTCTTCCAATTGTTCTTCATTATGGGCGATTCTTATTGAATCGGCGATAACGACAGCCTCTTCTTCCGTGATATCTATATATGCCATAAATCATTGTTTGTTTCTTTTTAAGATACAAAACAATCTCGTTTTATTAGGGAACATAGATTTTACAATTTCGAAATTTATCAACTCCCAACATTCGTCACCAAGTTTGTTCAATGACTCATCCATCAAATCTACGTTTTCGAAATCTACGAGTATTGTTTTATACTCATATTTATGTTCTGTCATTGGAATAGTTTGAACATTTATTTGTGCTTCAGTTGAAGTGGTGTTCTTTTTTCTCACCGATTGTTTCTTTTGGGGTTTCGGAGTTTCTTCCAAGGATATGTTGGGAATCGATTCTTGTTTTTCATTAAATATATGCCATTTCGGTTTCAGTTCATCCTCTATCTCCTTTTGTAATTCTTCATCCATTTCTGATTGTTCGGGAAGTTGCTCTGTAGTTTCTTGTTTTGGTTGTTCTATTTGCTCATTAACTTGAACTTGTGTTTTTCTCTTGAATGGTGTCACTGGTTTCAGTTTGAATACTGAATCACAAGGGATACTCACGGTTTCATTAGTGTCCAAAAATCTCACACTATATTGTTTAGGTTCGGTGTTTGTGACTTCTGTGTCGTCGAACTCAAACTGTCTTTGTTCCGGGTCATTTCTATTAATTCCTATCCAATTCATAATTAAAAAATATTGTTATAATATAATAAAAATAACAAAAAATCTATAATTTATAGAATATTAAATTTAATTCTTTTCATAAATATATAAGAATGTATTTTAAATATATGATTATATGATAAATATACCTAATAACGAGATTTGGTACACAACAAATGACGGAAATATTTTATCACCGGCGGCATCGAGTATCACAGGTGTCACACTAATAAGCAATATGTACAACAATAACCTTGGTGTATCAACATTCAGTGGTAATGTAACCGATATCGGGATGAGTGCATATGCTGTTGGAACACATACATTGACATCAATAATTCTTCCAAGTACTGTGACAAGTATAGGGATTGCCGCTTTCGGGGGACAGGTAAATCTTACTTCTATGACTATATTGTCGACTACACCTCCTGTCACCAATGGTTCGTTTCCGAATACCCCAAATGATTTTATAATCTATGTTCCAGAATCTGCCCTCGACACATATAGAAACTCTTCTTATTGGAATGACAGGTATGACTATATATTCCCGATTGCTGAAGACAGACAAGTGAAATTCTACTCACTCAATGCCATTCCAAGTACGTACCACAACGGTTCGTTCCTCAATCTCACAATTGGGACAGCGAACAATCCGGCTGGTTTGTATTTTTGTTATAATAACTCATGGAGATATCTTGTCAATACTGATTCCGAGATAAGGAGTGCCGCCACTTGGAACAACACGATTTATTTCTATTCAACGTACCCTGCACCGGTTCTTGATTCAGAACCACCCTCCGGAACGTATGTGTTTTCTGTGGAGATTCCATCATTGGGTGTTGGAGATGGATTGTCGCTTTCTGATGGAAATGTGGAATTGTCGCTTTCTCAGACGACAGTCAACGGAAATACAACAACCCCACACACCGGAAGCACAAACCTTCTTAAAATAGACTCAAACGACAATCTGTCAATCAGTGACACTTGGGACTGTGGTGAATATGACGACCAAGTTTATAGACACGTGATTCAGTTGAAGACAAGTAATGTGGAATATGCCCATGTCTTGAAATCGGATATTCCCGATGGTTCAACGATTGTAAGTGTGTCGAGTGTTCCAACTAATCCAACCACAAGTTCTCCGACATATATTCAGTTGAACAGCGGTAACAGATGGTATTATCAGTTGTCTGGTAAGACTCCATCCTTGTCGAGCATACAATATGGTGAGATTGCCGTATCTTATGCAGACGGTCACGAAAGACTTTTCATAAAGAACTCTAACGATGAGATTATCGAGTTTGAACCATCTGTCCGTCGTCGTAATGTGGTGAACAACGTCACTTTTATGAATCCAGATTTAACTGAAAGTAATTCAGAATGTAAATGGAAAATTCCTTATGCAGACATAACTTCAGCCGGTATAACAATTATGGGGGCAGTGTGTTTTCTTAGGGAGGTCGATACCGGAAAACAGTTGATACCAGATGTTGTTTTTGATGATACAAACTCTGTGGTGGAAATAACAATTTATTCAACCACAAATATACGCCGAAACACTTATACTGCAATAATAATCGGTTCAAACTACAATAACTTAATATAAAATTCGAAAATAGAAAGATGAGTATAAGAATAACACAACCATTTGCATTCGACTCACAGAAACCTAATTTCGATAGAGATAATATAAATTCAAGTGAGTTCGAGAGTCAATCACCACTTAAATTGACGAGTGACGAAGAAGAAGATTTATCCAACAGATATGACATAGGTCATATTGTATGGGATATAAATACAAGGTATCATTATCGTGTAGAATTTACAAACAATCATATATCTCTCGTTCCATTGGAACCTTTGATAAAAACTACACAAGAATGGTATAATCTTGGTAACAATTATATACCGAAATTCGGTGAAGTAATAATATTTTCCGATTATAGACAAGTAAATGGTGAAAATATTCCTTCATTTAAGATTGGAAATGGAGTTAACAATCCATTTGAACTTCCTTTTGCAGAAACAGATTTCGCCACTACTTCAAATTATGCCGAAACATCGGGTGTGGCCAATAAAGTTGCACATCAACTACACATCGGACCACACGACTATGATGGTTCGGTAGAAGTAACTGTTGGATTGTATGACGGAAGTTATTCACAATTATAATAAACAAAAACATAAATAATATATAAATATTTAATTATATATGGCAACTGAAAATGAAAATTTTATAATTTCGACACAAATTGATACATTTAATATTGATGAAGCCGGTACTTTTAGCGGTTCAAAGAAAATTACTTTGAACACAAAAGATACTTATGTTCCAAAAAATATTGAAGTAAATGTTGGTGCAAACGTTAATGTTACAGCAGCATCACTTGCAAATACAGAGACAAGCGGTCAGACTTATACTGAAAATACGGCCGATGCAACAATAATTCCAGCGGGTGGTGCATTGTATATTAATAAGGGTTGGATAAACAACACGAAAATCACACTCGGTCATATGATTCCGGATGATACTGGTTATACCAACGCCGGTGTTGCACATATCCGTAATGGTTTTGAAGCTTATGACACAGAAGGTAATAAACTTATCGGTACAATGGCCAATACAACACTATCATCTTCCGGTGGTGCAATGTCTGGTACATTATCTGTTACCGGTGGTACAATTGATGTAACTCCAAAAATTACTGGTACAGGTGTTTCCGCTTCACAAGGTCAGACGTATGGTGTTACATCCACAAAACCAAGTGGTACAGATGGAACCAGTTATCTCACTTTTGACCCAGATGCAACTGGAGGAAATGTGTCAAATAGTGGTTCTATAACGGTTACACGTGCTAAAGTTGAAACATCCGGTATTCCTGGTTATTATGATGGGACAACTACAGAATTCAGTTCTGACACTAAATCATTTACAGGGAGTGCAACAACATCTACAAGTATTAAAGCTGGTTCAAATTATTATATGCCAATCGTAACAATTGCAGGTACAGGTGGTGGGGTTACAAAATCTTCCGGTTCCGGTTCTGTTACAGGTACAAAACCAAATGTTACTGTTGCATATAGTGGTAAGTTTACCGAATTAGGAACATCTGGTGTTGGTAAAAATTATGGTATTATTGAAGGAACACCCGAAACTGGTACAGATGGAACTAACTATTTGAGTATAGTAACAACCGCTACACCGGATGCAGCACAGACTTGGAGTGGTACAGCAACCATCGATTATACTAGGGCAGAAATTAAATCTAACGCCAACAAAGCCGGTGCTATAAAGGTGACAACTTCAACATCTTTATTGACATCAACAACCGGTTCTTTAACACACGAAATAAGTGGTAGTGTTCAAGCAACCGTAAGTGGTGCAAAGACATATTCCATTCCTATTGTGAGTGTGACACATTATGGTGGTGAAGTTACGGCAACTGCAAGTGGTTCAACCGGCACTCGAGCAACAGCAACGGTAACTAATAATATTTTGGGTAAAACTTCTACCGGTGATACAATAGATGTCGGTAATTATGGTTTTGAGGCCGGAACTTGGACTCTTTCAGAGATGTCTGGAGCAAACGCCGGAAATGGATATATTACCATTTATCCGAGTTACAGTGGTAATAGTCCGACTTGTGTTTGTAAGGCAAATGCACATGTAAATGCCGTAACTTATTCAAATAACGCCGGTGCAGTTGCAGCACATAGTGGAGAAACTGCATTGGAAGCAGATAATGCTACCAACTCAAAGACTGTTACTTTATCATCAACACAAGTTGGATATACTAGTGGTAAAAGGTCATGGAGAATACATGTTGTTGAGCCAAAGGGCACAGGTGGTATAGTTACTGTGGCTGCAACTGCATCCATAACTCCTGTTGGAGAGGAGGGTGGTTCAACTGCACCCGAAGTGAGTATCGATTATTCAGGATGGCTTAATGACCATGACGATACATATGGTATCGTCTATGAGGAACCAACTGGATTCCACGATGGAGACAACTATACCTTACTTAGTGTAAGTAACACAAATACCGATGGTTCAATTGTTGGTTCAATTTCTGGTCATTATGATAGAACGGCTGTTAAGGCAGATGATATTTATCAAGGTGCCGTCAATATGTCAACTTCCACAGAATTATTGGCCGCTGCAAGTAACCAACCAATTTCAGGTACTTTTACAACGGGTTCTATCGGAGCAAATGTCACTGGTCAAAAAGACATTTATATACCAGTTGCACAATATTCAATAACAGGTGGTGATTTAACTCAGGATAGTTTTACGGTAAGTACCGCTACTGGTAATAAAGATATGACACCAGATATGTCTTTCTCTAAAGGTACTGGTAATGGTAGTGGTTCTTCAATTACATCTAGTACTTATGGTATTGGAACAACAAAACCTAGTGGTGACTGGGTTTCAATTGACCCAAATGTTAGTGATGGAAGTAACACAAGTGGTACACACAGCATAACCTTTTCTGGAAGTGCAAGCGTAACCCGTGCAGCGGTTACGGCTTCTATGACAAGAGGAATAACAACAGATGCAAGTTGGATGTTGAATTCAAAAACTTCAAACCTTAGTGGTAGTGGTACATGGTCTTATACACTTAAAAGTGGTACAACAAAATATATTACCGTTTCAACAGCAACACCATCAGTCGTCGAACATACCGTAGTCGACCCAACCGCTACCGGTTCGGAAAACGCTTCATTTAAAATACAAGGAACACCTCAAACACTTCCAGCCGGAGTTAATATTCTTACATCCGAACCAGTAGATTTTGATACATATAGTGGAGGATATATTATCATCGAACCAAATGTGACAACAACTGCCGGAAGTAGTTCTGCAAAAAGTAAAGTATCGATTACCAAAGGTATCACATCGGCAAAAGATGTCGAATCAGCAATAGATGCACAAAATGTCTCCGTTACGGTGAATACCGCTTCAGATAAATGTTACATAAAGGTTTATAAAGTGGAACCAAATGGATACACGATTTCGTAAATTTGTTTGGTTGTCTTAAATAAAAAAAGTGACAGATACAAGTCTGTCACTTTTTTTGTTATTTTTATATATAATAACACATAAATAAATTAAATATTAAAATTTCAACAATATATGTCAAATATACCTATAGAAGTCAATACCGGTGAAACTAAAACAATCACATTTCACACAGCCGGTACTTTTAACACAGAGGATATAGTTTTTTCAATTTCAGCCGCCGGTGGTGATGCAAATACCACATTGAGTGGTGTCGCCTATTGTAGTACCGCTGCTGCAACCGCCGCTAAAACTGCTACAATGCCGGGTTTTGAACTAGTAACCGGACAGAGGATACTCCTTCAGACAACTAATACAAATAGTGCAACATCCAATGTCACACTCAGTGTGAATGGTACAACAGCCAAACCAATCAAAATTGGTACGGCAAATCCAACAGCAAGTAACTTTCTGGCTGGTTGGTGGATTGCCAATTACGATGGTACGAACTGGGTTCTGACAAGAATTTATTTAAGTGATGAGAATACTACACAGACATACGCTTCGGCATCTGGTTACACATATTGGAGACCACTTGTTATAGGATATAGTGCCGGTTCAGAAGGTTTTACACCATCTACTAAAACAGATAATACATACACGTTTAGTACTCTTACATGTCAACCAAGCAGTGGTACGATAAGAGCAGGACATTTCAAAGTCATTGATGGAACATCTTCTCAATTCTTGAAAGCCGACGGAAGTGTGGATAATAACACATATTCACTTTCATCACACGACCATAGTGGTGTCTATAAACCAATTCAAACCGCTGTTTCAGACCCAAGTGTCCCAGAGAGTGGTACAACTACGTCGACAACTTTCATTGACACAATAAGTCAAGATACAAACGGTGTGATTACTGCAACAAAGAAAACACTTCCGGCATATCTGTCGGCTGTCACTGCATTGTCAGCAACACCATCTGCTTCACTATCAGATAAAACTTTGACATTTAAACAATTTAGTCAAGCAACATCTGCACAAGTTTCTGCCGCTGACAGTAGTACTAAATTGCATTTCAACACTGCACCAACGGAGACTAACAAAATTGCAACAATGTCTGATGTAACTAGTGCTTTTCAGGTAAATGATGCAATGATATTCAAGGGAACTCTTGGAACAAACGGTACTGTTACAGCACTACCGGCCAAACACTATCAAGGATGGACTTATAAAGTTATCACTGCCGGTACTTGGGCTGGTGTAACTTGTGAAGTCGGAGATATGGTAATCTGTATCACCGACGGTACTTCTGCAAATAACGCCCATTGGACTGTTGTTCAGTCTAATATTGACGGTGCTGTCACTGGTCCTGCATCTTCTGCTTCTGGTAACGTGGTGACTTTCAACGGAACAACAGGAAAGTTGATACAAGACTCTGGATTTACAATCGGAAAGAGTGTTCCAAGTAATGCAGAATTTACTGATACGAAGGTTACTTCTTCCGCCAACCATTATACACCTGAGACCGTTTCTGGTCAGGACAAAAGTGCAAGTGCTTCCGGTGGTTCTGCTGCATGGAGTATAGATGTTGTTAAGGGTGTGACTTTGAACACTGATGGCAAGGGTCACGTTACCGGTATTTCTGTTACTTCGGGTAAGTTACCCTCTAACCCCAACACCGATACTAAGGTTTCACAAGGTAGTACAACCACTGCTAATTACAGAAAGGTACTTCTTGCACATAATAGTAATGCTTCTGCCGGTGCAGATGTTGTAACTGAAACTGATGTCGTATATGGTGCAAAATTAGTTGAAGTCCAACCAAGTACTGGTACATTAAGGGCAAATGCTTTTGTAAAGGTTGACGGTAGTGCATTACAATTCTTGAAGGCTGATGGTAGTGTTGACAGTAGTAAATATGCTTTGGAGAGTCATAATCACGATGGTGATTATCAACCAGTGGGTAACTATAAGACAACACAGACTGCCGTTTCAGACCCAAGTGTTCCAACGAGTGGTATAACTACATCAACATCATTTATCGATACTATTAGTCAAAATACAAATGGTGTCATAACAGTAACCAAGAAGAATCTTCCTACTGCAAGTACAACCGTTGCCGGTATAACAACCGTCGGTGCTTCGGGTGGTGCTGCCGCTTATAGTCACACACATAGTTATGCATCATCAAGTCATACTCACGGTAATATTACAAACGCCGGTGCTCTTCAATCTACTGGTGTTGATATTGCAAACAATGATTGTCTTGTTGTGACAGACGCTTCAAATAGTGCAAAAGTTGCAAAAACAACCACTGTGTTTGATGGTAGTACAACATCACAATTCTTAACAAAGAAAGGTACTTTTGAAAGTCTTCCTACTGCAAGTACAACCGTTGCCGGTATAACAACCGTCGGTGCTTCGGGTGGTGCAGCATCTTATGGACACGACCACAATGGAGTTTATCAACCAGTCGGTAACTATAAGACAACTCAGACTGCCGTAGCAAGTCCAACTGCTGGTACAACAACTGCAAGTGCATTCATTGACACAATTAGTCAAGACACCAACGGTGTGATTACTGCAACAAAGAGTCCTATACCACAAGATATGGTGTACATTGAAACTGCTGCCGGTACGAAAGCAAAGACTGCCACAGTTCCTTGGACATATACTTTGAACACCGGTAATGTATTTCCCGTTGTGTTGAAGACAAGTAGTACCGTTGCTGCTGCAACATTAAGTATTAATGGAACAGCCGCTAAACCGGTGTATATAGATGGTGCTGCCTCCACAGCATCTAACTGGACTGCTGGAACATATCTTTGTTATTACAATGGTACTAACTACTATATGTACACTGATAGAAGTCCGTTCCAAGATAAGAAAGTTACACCAGTTGCACTTTCTTCTACCGGAACAACGAATTATAATATACTTCTTGCATATTCAACAACTCCTACTACAAATGGTCAACCAAACTATGCAACAACAGCAAAGATAAACGGTAAGGGTGAAATAACGGCAACCAAGTTTAAGTTGTCTAGTGGTACTGGTTTCTTGAAGGCTGACGGAAGTGTGGATAGTAATACATATTCAACTTCAGACCATACACATAGTGGCTACAAAACAACCCAGACCGCTGTTTCAGACCCAAGTGTTCCAACGAGTGGTGCAACCACATCGACAACTTTCATTGATACTATAAGTCAAGATACAAACGGTGTTATAACTGCAACCAAGAAAAATCTTCCTACTGCATCAACATCGACAGCGGGTATTATCAAGATTGGTACTACTGAAACAACAGCCGCTGCCGGTAATCATACACATACGTTTGAAAGTCTTACTTCGAAACCGACAACACTTGCCGGTTATGGAATAACCGATGCAACCGACACCAAGGTAACACAGACCGTAACTGGTAGTTCAAATAGTTCGTGGAGACCACTTATCATAGGTGGTTCGTCTTCTGATGCAACCCCTTTTGCCCCATCAACAACTACAACTACAACTTATGCAACACATCTTGCAAAATTCAAACCATCTACAGGTGTTCTCGGCATTGTCGGTTTGAATAAGATGAAAACCAATGGAACGGTCGCTGATGGTTCAAATAACACATTATGGAATACTAACGGAGGAACTACAACCATTGCTACTGTTGCAACTTCAGGTTCGTACTCTGATTTGAGTAACAAACCTCCAATACCAACAATGATGAGTGAACTCACAAACGATGTTGGCTACACAGACAACATAGGTACGGTCACAAGTGTTAAAGTTGGAACAAATTCATATAATCCTTCGAATGGAGTGGTTTCACTTCCCGAATATCCTACAGATACAGAAGTGACACAGACATACGCTTCAGAATCGGGTTACACAAATTGGAGACCACTTATCATAGGATATAGCAGTAAATCCACTGAAGGTACTGCACCATCTACTATCACAAGTACTACATACACGTTTAGTACTCTTACATGTCAACCAAGCAGTGGTACGATAAGAGCAGGTAGTTTTAAAGTCATTAATGGAACATCGTCTCAATTCCTGAAAGCCGATGGAACTTTGGATAGTAATACATATTCAACATCTGATACGAAAGCATCATCTGTGGTGGTTGGTCCAACTTCATCAACTGATGTTAATACCGATTCGACAGACTCTTGTTTTATCAATGTTGTAAATTCTGACGGTACTGTTGCACCTGGTGTAAAAATCACTGGTAGTGGTTCTGTATCGGTTAGTTCAAATCGTAATGGTATTATAACTATAACTGGAACAGGTGGAAGTGGAGGAGCCGATGTAACTATACCGGAATCAGACATAACCATAGGAACAACAGCAACAACCTATATAACAGTAAATAGTACGAGTAGAAGTATTAAATTACCTACAAAACCTCCTTCAGGATGGTTGGGTACAAGTTCCGATACTGCTTCTAAAGGTACTCATTCACATGGAACTATAACAAATGGAGGTTATATCAATGGTAATAGTGTGCAATCCGGAGGTGTGTCAAACAACCAGGTTCAAATTGCTAATGGTGATAGACTTGTAATTGGTGACTACAGTGCAAGGTCATCAAACACATATCATCCGTTAAAACTCACAAGTATTACATTTGACGGAAGTACTACAACACAATTCCTTTCAAGAAAAGGTACTTGGGAGACTCCCACGACTCCTCTTGCTACTCCAGTAGCGACTGATGAAGTTGATAGTATTGGTGTAGAGGGAACCGTATTACCAGTAGATTCTATTGGTGGTATTTCTGGAATAGGAGGAACAAAATATGATTTAAGTGCAGCAAACATTCAAATTTTGAGACCTAGTGGTAGTAATATTGAATATTTACTTCCAATTTGTATGGATGATTATGGTCATTTATTCTTACCTATTTCGGAAGCTTTTAAATCTTTCTTGCTTGGTTCAGAGATTGGTGATTATTATTTTACATTCCAACAACATTAAAAAAAACCCTCGAACAATTTGTTCGAGGGTTTTTAATATTTTATTATAGAAAGAATCCTTTCTTTTTAAGATACTTGCCGAATGAGTCAAATATTTCCAAAATATTGTCTTTCATAATTTCCGTGTCAGATTTTACAATTGGTTTTGTGTATGGTTTTTTCTCGGTATTGTCTATCTGTTTATAATTCTTATAATCTTTGTCAACATAACTCAACAATCTGTTGTAGTAACGGATACCGGTGTCAAGAGTCTTGTTTTCTTTGTTTAGTTCGGTAATTCTTTTGTTTGCAGAGTCTATATCTTCTTTGCATTTTTCAATCTTTCCATCATTTTCTTCCTTATATCTTTTCCAATTTTTAATGTATCTTTTCAAATTTTCAATGACATCTTCCTTGTTGGAACAGTTTTCCAGCTTTTCTTTGATTCCTTCTTCAATCTTGTATTCACCATTTTCATCTTTTTCAGAATCCCTTGACAATGTGATTTCATCAGTGTCTACAATAATTTTTTCGCCATCTTTCTTTACTGGTTCATCATCTGGAACAATCTTCTCATATGATGTGACAACGAGTTGTTCATAAGGGTTTTCCATTGCTTTTTTTACGGCTTCGTTGAAGTCTTCACGATTGGTGTATTCAACACCGTTTACATTTCCGATAAACTTTTTCATTTCTTCAATTTTTTTATATGTTTAATTCTTCTATTCTATTATTCTATTATTTGTTCTTTTAAAAGAATCCATTTCTTTTCAAGAAAGAACCAAACGATTCAAACACATTTGAAGAATCACCATAGGTCTTAACCGAAGGTTGAATGTATTCGGATGTATTCTTACCGATATGGGAAAGAAGAGTCTCGTAGTAACGAGTTGCACCCGAGGTTTGTTTATGGTATTTCTTCATTTTAATCAATCCCTCATTTTCTGCCTTTATCTCTTCATTTAGTTTTTCTATACGTAACTTGTTTTCGGAAACGTATTTCTCAGCAGTCTTTTCTTCCTTCTTCCAATAAGAGAGATGCTGTTTAATGTTTGCAATAGTTTCTTCAACATTTTCACAATTTTCAAGTTTTTTCACCAAACCATCTGGAATCTCATAAACAATAGAAGTTCCGTCGTCTGTCGTTTTTTCATTCTTTGTGGAAATACCAGACACTAAATCTTCGTCGAACACATGCATCTTCACCTTTCCGATTGGTTGACGCTTCTCTTGATTTACATCAACATTTTCAATATCTGTCTCGTATGAGGTAACGACAAGTGTCTCATTAGTGTTCTCAATTGCTTTCTTTACGGCTTCATTGAAGTCTTCACGATTGGTGTATTCAACACCGTTTACATTTCCAATAAACTTTTTCATATTTCTATTATTTTATATGTTTAACTCTTCTATTCTATTATTCGTTTTTTCGCCCATTAGAGAGGCGAAAATGTGTCGGTGACAGAAGTCCCCACTCTTCTCAAAACAGAGCAATACGAGGTCTCTTTTGCCGTTTATTTCGGATATTTGTTCAAATGTTTCCCATACACGGTTGAAATCAAACCTTTCCATATCCTTCCTGTAGATTTTCTCGTATTCGGTTTCGTCGATTTCACCGGACTTTATTTTTCTCAGTAAATCCTCCGAGGGGGCGAAAGTTTTAATCTCGGCGACATCGAGTCCTTTCGGTGTGTATCTTGCAATGGATATTGGAAAATATCCGGCATCCAATATTTTGTTGAGTTTTGCAAAATAACTCGTATAAATCTTCATACACTAAATATAACAAAAAATCAGTGAAAACAATATTTCACTGATTTTTTTCCTTTTCTTTTTTGAGTTCTTTTTTTAGAATTTCAATCTCGAGACACATACTTTGGTTTCTCCCGTATAAGTTTCTTACATTATCACGTTCTGTTTTAAGACGTTCTTCAAGTATACTTATCTCATTTTTTAATCTTTCTATTTCTTCATCCTTTTTTCTAAACCAAAACATAGTATATTATTTTATTCTTTTCCAAACAAATTTATTTTCCGATACATAAACTTTTACTATTTTACCGTCAGCAATATCTTTTCTTAGTTTCAATATTTTTGAATATCTTTCGTTCACATTGTTTGATTCTACAGACTTTTTTGCTTCTGGTATTTGAATAGGAATGGAAGTATCGTTTTTTCTATCTTTCAATTGATTTATAAAATCTCTGTATTCTCTTTCAAATTCATTCATATTAAACATATTGATAGCATTTATTATATTTTATTTATGATGTAAAGAACATAAATATTTTATGAGAATTTTAGTTACAGGTTGTTGTGGTTTTATAGGATACCACCTTTGCAAAAGACTTTTAAGTATAGGACACACTGTTGTCGGAATAGACAATATGAACAATTATTATGATGTTTCGATGAAGTGGAAAAGATTGAATGAAATAAAAACATTTGATAAATTCACATTCTTTGAAAATGATATTTGTAATAACAATTTTCTTATATCTGTATTTAAAGATAACAAATTTGATATTGTTGTAAATCTTGCTGCACAAGCAGGTGTAAGATATAGTATAGAAAATCCCTTTGTGTATATTCAAAGTAATATTGTTGGTTTTTCAAATATATTGGAGTGTTGCAGAAACTTCAATATAGAGAGACTCATTTATGCCTCATCAAGTAGTGTGTATGGAAATTCAGACGATATTCCTTTGAAAGAATCGGCAAATACAGACCATCCAGTCAGTCTTTATGCAGCGACAAAAAAATCAAATGAAATCTTGGCTGAGTCATATTCGACATTATATGGTTTTCAATGTACCGGTTTAAGGTTTTTCACGGTTTATGGTCCAAACGGAAGACCAGATATGGCACCTTTCCTTTTTACAAAAGCAATAGATGAAGGAAAACCTATAACTGTTTTCAACAACGGAAATATGTTGAGAGATTTTACCTATATTGATGACATAGTAAATGGAATTGTTTCCATAGTTGATAAAAAACTTGACTATAAACACGAGATATACAACATCGGATGTTCATCTCCTATAAAGTTAATGGATTTCATCAAGGAAATTGAAAGATGTCTCGGAAAAAAAGCTGAAATTATTTTCAAAGAGATGCAAAAGGGTGATGTTGTAAAGACATATGCAGATACAACAAAACTTCAAAGAGATTTTGGATATAAACCATCAACAAAGTTAAATGATGGTATTGAAAAATTTATAAAATGGTGGAAAGAGTATGAATAAGATTGTTGTTAGTATGACAAGTTATCCAGGCAGAATAAAGAATGTCGGAAAATCAATTTTTCTTTTATTGAAGAAACAGACAATAAAACCGGATGAGATTCACCTTTGGCTTAGTATAGAGGAATTCCCGAATAAGGAAAAGTCGTTACCGGAAGATTTGAACTTAATAATAGATAAATGTGATGGTGTTTTCTTACATTGGTTGGAGAAGAATACCTATGTCCATAAAAGACACGAAATATTTAAATTCATAGAAGATGCATATGTGTTCCTTATCGATGATGATGTTAGATATGCAGACAACTTGATAGAAACGGTTATCGGAAAGGCTAAGAAATATCCAAATTCAATAGTTTGTTATAATCGTTATAACCAGCACAGATATGTTGAGAAGCATATCCTTTATGGAAATCCGGCACCAGTAAATTCACCACCTCTGATAAACAAATACAGATGGTGTGGACAAAGTATGATACCATCAAACATATATCCAAAGGAATGTTTGACAAAAGAAAACCAAGAAATAAGAGACAGAACATCACCGGTTAGTGATGAGTGTTGGTTTCAACCCTGGATTGTGAAAAACGATATTCCAATCGTGTTTTGTAATTATGGTTGGGGTGATGACATAGACCCAAACAACGGCAAGAAGAAGGGATTGGTTGCTTGGTCACACCAAAAAGATAAGAATGGATATGAAAGAAGAGACATTTGGTTGAATAATGTTCTTAAAGCATATCCAGAAATAATGCAAAAATATATAAAATTGTTTAATTATGGAAAATTTTAATATAATATCTAATAACTGTGTTGGTGCAAGATATTATGAGAAAAAAAGTTTTTTTCCTAACCCATTTATGTGGAACTCAATAAAATTAAAAGACTTCATATTTCTTATAGAAAATTTTGATAATATAAATTTATCAAATATTAAATCATACTTTACGAGTAACGAGATACATAAAGATAAAGAAAATGATAAATGTTCAACCATTCTTTTAGATGGTTGTGTCAAGTTGTACTATATTCATCACCATTATGAAAAATCTCATTCGTCTAAAAAAGTGTTCAGAAACAATAAGAGTAAGAAAAATTACAAAAATAAGAAATTTGAATCTGTCGAATATGATGTTTCTGGATATGATATCCTTGATTATCTTGAAAAATGTTGGTTTAGACGATTGTCAAGATTTGATAGAAAAAAGAAAAAAATATTTGTCTATTGGGATTCCGATGAATATACAAATGACGATGTGAAAAAACTATTCGAGATGAAAGGGGATTTCATAATAATAGTTCTGTCAAAAAACGACTATTCAAACCTTGCTGATGACTCTCACATATACTTACATATGGATTTCAACAACACGATTTATATGGCAGGTGTTTTGGATAAGTTTTTAATAAATTTTTAATTTATTGAAAACCTTTTTTATAAGTTCATATTTATCACTCATATTTAAAACATTATACTCATTATGTATAGGGTTTTTTTCGTCGTGGAATTTGTATGTTGTTCTGTGACTTCCATTTATTATAACGTTGTTCAATTTCATCTTCATTTTTAGACAAAGATAGTATATATCGTCTTGATTTGTTAATTTCAACAAGTCATCCGATAGATTTTTTATACCGATTTCCTCGAATATGAACGGTGGATATAATGTTGCTGCACCGGCTGTATTTGTTGTATATCCGTTATTGAAGTTTCTATATTTTTTACCCCAACAACTTATGAAACAATCTTTATGTTTCAACCATTCGTCATAAAAATCTTGTGCATAGTTTCTCAAATATATGCAGTCATCATCTGCACTTATCACAGGAACATTACGATATTTGTCCATAGTAAACAACACTTTCTTGAAAGCTTTGTAATTTTTATATACCCAAAGTATTTCGATTAAGTCATTGTCAACAAACAACATTAGTTCCTCGGGAAGTTCCTTCTCTTTTTTAGGAAATTCCTCTTCACTCAACACCAACACAATATGAAAACCTGGACACATTTTTAGTAAACTATATAAAGTCTTACCAACAGTGTTTATTCTTTCTTTCCACGACGTGAGACTTATAATAGCCTTTTCTCCATTATATTGTTTCATAATATCCAAATGAATCTATTATATTTCTTCCTGTTTTATTTTTGAAATTATCATTTACAACCATATCATATTTCTTTCCAATCAGATGAATATGATTTCCTTTCATTGAAAATTTATCTTTAATTTCGAATTTTTCTAAAAGTTCTTTTATAGACCACTTGCTGCAACCTTTGTTTGTATATCCATTTAACCACATAATAGTTAAATATGTTCTGTCGTCGTTATATGTGTGTATAACAACATCATCAACGAATTTGTCCCAATTATTCAACATTTTCTTTTGAAACAACGACATTGCTTGAACTGGACACATTCTTCCGTTAAAACCTATAGATGTTTTTGGATTGGATGAAATTGGGTATTTACATTCGTTTCTCTTAAAATCGTTCAATCGACATTCAATAAAATCAACGGGAAACAGTATGTCGTCGTCAGCATCTATGATAATGTCATCATCATTCAGTTCTTTCAAAATGGGGAATACTTTTTTCATAGACTTTGTATTCTCACCATAAACCCAGTTTATAATTAGTCTGTCGTCTGAATTGAAATAGTCAACCAAATCATTTGGAATTTTAACTTTTTCTGAATCAAATTCAGTTTTACTCAAATTCAGATAAACTCTATCTGGTTTAACTGTGTTGTTCATAATACTTTCAACAACACTCTTAACATTTCCAATTCTCTTGACCCAAGATGTCATAGTAACAATCAGCATACTTAAATTTTTTATATTGCAGTTTTTTCAATTTCTTCGTCAAGCATAAAGTCGGAATCATCCAAATCAGAATCGTCTACAAATCCGAAATTTGATGACAATGTGGATTCCAAATTCTTAAACAATGAATCAAAATCTGATTTCAAATCATCCATTCCACTCTTGTCAACTCTTCTCGGTGTATATCCGTTATCTACACCGGTCCATTTTGCAAAAGAAATATATCCGTTCTTTTTCTTATACTCATCCCATTGCTCGAGTGCATCCTCCGGCATTTCGAAATCAATGTCAAAAATTATATCGGACTCACTATATCTTTTACACTCTTCATCTGAAAAAGAATGTTTTTCCTTGAATTTGTTTAAATAGTTTTCCATAAAATATTTATGTATATAAAGAAAGAAAGACAATCATTTACGACTGTCTTTCTTTCTTTTTTGTGGAGTATCTCTTAATCGGACAATGCCTTGTCGATAAGAGAGTATCTCTCATTGTCAAGTGTCTCCTTCAAGACCTCCCAAGGGTCAGTCTTACCGGACATCACCATTCGGACGATGTTCACTGAGAAACCAGATACGAGGGCGACACCGTTTTCGTTCTCGGTAACAGGGATGGTGTTGGTTCTAGAATTGACATTCCAGAAGACCAATCTCGGCATCTTGTAACCGGCAATGTTGTACTCACGGGTTATGTTTTCAAATAGGGTGTTCATCCGACTCTGGAAGTTACCACTCCAACGGTTGATTGTGGTTGCACCGTCAAACTCCATATCGGAGATGATGAGGATTCTCTCGGGCAAGTCTGACTGCTTCATCTGATACTTCTTGGCAGTGCTGAGAATAAGCATGAACACTTTCTCAATATCAGTGTTGGAACAGTCGTCGTACTTTGCAACATGTTTGATTTTGTCAAGCAAAGTGTTCTGACCATTGATGTCAATGAAATGTGGATGACTCGAGAACTCGATGAACTTGTTCTTGAACTCTCCCTCACATCTTTCGGCAAAGTACACCGAAAGAGAACGGCTCACGTCGATTGCTCGAACTGAAGAACCTCCGATGGATGATTCCATAGAACCCGAACCGTCACAGACGACCATAGTGTTTCCACAATTCGGTGTATCCTTCAAGTTCTGCCAAAGGGCTTCCAACGACTTGTCGAGGGTGAGTTTGTTGTAGTTAACCCAACGACTCTCGTCCCGGTGTACATATTTTGCCCAAATCTCATGGGGATAGAGAACACTGGCGTTCATCTTCGGCTGGTTTTCCGAAGTGGTGTCAAGGACTGCATCAAGGAACTCCTGACGACGCTGACCGTCGTGCTTCAAGAAAGCATCCTTGTAACGAAGATTTGCCCTTGAAGGAACCGCCTCATAGTCAATCTCATTCCAGCGGTTTGCACAAGTCTTGTTCTCGACGATACCGATGTAGGCACGGAGTTTGGAGAGCATCTTACGGTATTCCTTACTTGACAGTTCGAGATAGTCTCTCAACTCGAGAGCCATCGGGCGGGCACTGTCGGAGGCGTTGATGGAAGGTATCCACTTGGCGAGCAAGGAGATACTCTTACCAGCGGTGAAGTTGTCGATGTCGTTCTTCAACTGCTCCTTCACAACGTTGAAGCAAACACCCTTCAACTCGTCGTTGTTGGCATACTTCATAATGTCAAATAAGTCCTTCCATCGACCATACTCACCAACGAGGGAGATGACCTTGGCGGCCTTACCCTTGTCGAAGGAGAAGAATTGGGTGAAAAACTCCACGAAAGATTTCTTTTCACCAAGACCCTCACGAGCGTCACGGAGGAAAAACAACCATTTGATGGCATACGAGAGGTTATTTCTCATTGCATCCTCAAATGCAAATAAGGCATCTGTGGGTACACCTTTACGGAATGATGGAACCTTGAAGTTGAGGTCTACTAGGATGTTACAGGTTGTTGAATGACCGACGGCATCATTCTCAGTACACTGAAGACTGTTTGCTCTGTTGATTTCGTTTTCGAATTCTTTCATCATAACTTTTACTTTTTTACAAGATTCTGTTCAACATTTTTTTGCTGTCAAGAATCTTTAGTTAATAATTCCGTTTATTGTTTTGTAAAGATACTATTATTTTTTCAAACTACTATATAAAAATAACAAAAAAATTATTCAGTTTTGTATTTTTGCATTTTTTCACAATTGTTTTTTCCACAATAGAGATAACATGATTCACCATGTTCAGTACAATTCTTACAGACTGCATCCATTTCGTTGCAACATCTCCAGTCGCCTATGCAACCGAGTCCTTGACAACCTGGACACTTTCCACCCTCACCCTCTTGTGGTTTGGTACATGTCTTGCATCTTTCGAGTCTTTTTCTCGTCTCTTCTTTGACACACATATCAGTATTCTCTTTTTGCTTGACGGTCGATGTCTCTTTCCTTGATAGACTGTCTCTTGTCATAGTCGTGCTTACCCTTTGCAAGGGCAATCTTCAGTTTGGCGAGTCCATTTTCATTTATAAAGAGATACACAGGTACTATAGTCATCCCGTTTTCTGATACCGCCTTCGAGAGTTTTCGAATCTCTTTCTTATTGAGGAGAAGTTTCTTGTCACGAAGTGGGTCTGATTTCTCATACCCTTTCTTATCATATTCGGATATATTAAGATTTTTTACAAAGACCTCACCATCTTTAACGTAGCAGAACGATGACTCGTTCATACTCACCTTCCCCTCTCGGATTGACTTTATCTCACAACCCGTAAGTACTATCCCAGCGACGAACTCTTCAATCAGTTCGTAGTTGAAATTTACCTTTCGGTTTTCAATTTTTTTTGTTCCTGTATTTTTCATTGGGTGACAAAGAAGTTTTGAATTATAAACCAGGCGAAGAAACAAACAAGTCCGAATGAAATCAACGACCCAATTTCCAACCCAATCATATTGTCTTTTCTGTTGGTATCATACCCCTTTTCTCTTTCGAGCATATCACATGTAAATTTGTGATGGGAACGCTCATACTTGTATAACAAATATGTTCCGATTATCAATAGAATATATTTCCAAACTTCAATTTCCATAGTTATTCCTCCATATCTTTGTAGTACAATACTGTAGGTGTTCCGTCGTGGATGTCAATCGATTTTCTGTAAATTGCAGAAAACGTCTTCTTGTTGAACGGTTTTGTAATGATGTGTTTCCCATGTGGTGTCGGAATGATGTCAACAACCTTGTCGACATCAATGGGTTCACATTGGGAAAGGACACCGATAATGTCCAGAAGTTCATCTTCGGAATTGGTGTCGACATCGACAATCCAAGTCTTGTTCTTGTCACATGCACCGGTCTGACCACAAGCACTTTCGAAAAGACTTCTTATACTGTGGTATTCTTTGGTGCAGATGATGTCAGTCATAATTCTGAGACCCTTAAAAGCGGTCTGCTCGAAGTTTTTCTTGTTGAGGTTGATGACTGCACGGGCGTTGAAGAACTCACACAATGCCTTGATTTCCTCACGTCTTCCCTCGAGGTACTCGATGGATTCGACAAAGTACGACTTAATGATACGGACAGCACTTGAGGCACGACCGTCGTTCTGGTCTTTACCCCTCTGCATAATCTGAATCATATAGAACTCACCTTCGTTCTCAAAGTTGAGCAATTTTTCAATCTGGTCAAAATTATCTACTGTCATATCGTTTTTTTTTTTCAAAGATACTATTTATTTTTTAAATAATTGAATTTATTTTTTAAAGTGTTCCATAAACGCTTTTGCACTCCAAGTTATGTGTCGAGAAAAAAACAAACTCCACCCCAAAAAGAAAATGGTTACACCAATCCTTTTGAAATGTCTTGTGACCTTTATTGTCGGAATCAAATAGAACTCACGTTTGTTCCAATGTGATATAACAACAACTTCGATGGTAGAACCATCCTTTTGTGGTCTGCTAAATTTCATTTTGATACTCCTATATAATGGGTTATTAATTCTCGACTATAAATTTGTTTCTTATATCTATTCTCAAGATACTCGATAAATTCATAATCATTGACAGCATCGAACAAACACCCTTCGAGTTCCGGATAGTCATCGACTTTTTCACCAACATGTTCTTTGAGAATTTCCATCAACTCGTGGACTTCTATTTCTCTACGACCTCTCTCCTTATTGAGAATAGACATTATATCAATCTCGTCAAGAAGAGTGAATGTGGTCTGCATGGATTTTTCCAAATCAAAATCAACCATTCTCTTTCTATGATATTATGATGTCAACCTCACCGGCACTCGGTAAGTATTTTCTATATTCTTTCATCCAAGGGTCACGACTGTTGATGTTCTGTGCATAGCAACTCTCAAAGGAGTTTCTGGTCGACGACTCTCTTATAAAGAGAATACGGACGACTTTCATCCTTGATATTGCATTTGTAAATTTATCTTTGTCCAACTCAAGTCCTTCATACTTGTTTGAAACATATTCGGATACAGCACATTCTTGTTTTCTCTCATCGAGAATGTCTTGAACAACCTTTTTGATTTTTCCCTCGTTGTTTTGGTGTATGAGACATTTCGTGTCACCATATGATATTGTGAGTTTGACAACCTCCATACGTCTTCCGTTTTTGTCGAAGAGAAATTCAAACTTATCAACATCAGTCTTTGTGATATCGTGTCTCATCAGCCACAAGACAATATTGTCTTTGAGTTGGTAATATTGGTTCCTTGTGATTATGTCCTTTACATCAAAGGTTTTCATAATCCGGTTTGTATAGGAAATATCATCCAACAATTGTTTGAAGTCAACCTCTACATTAGTTTTCAATTTCATAGTTTTACGAATTGAATAAAAGTGTCTATAACTTGGGCAGCAGCATTGTTCTCCATATTCTCATTCAACACTTTGTTCATTTCCAACATCCGCTTCACCTCATTGGTGTTCTCTTCGTCGGATTTGGTGTCATCCCAATTTTGGTTGACAAGTTTGGTGAAGTTTTCTTGTGCAAACTGTGCAGCACCATTCTTCATCAACATATAGCAAGTATTTACAAATGAGTCGATTTCACGTAATAATTCTACTTTTGTCATCGTTGTTTTGTTTTTGTTACTACAACTATTGAATTACCACTATGAGGTCTGACCAAAATGTCATTCCCCTCGATTTCAAGGAGTTTAAGACCGTCGACTTCCTGTTTGACCATAAATTCTTTGTCGTGAATCTTGATACGTATTGCATCGGTTTCGACGGGTTCTGATGAATGATTCAATTGTACTTCCATAATAACTTTAACTTTTTTTCAAAGATACTATTTATTTTTGAAAATATAAAAAAAGTTATTTATTATTCATCTCTTTCAGTTTATAATACCGGATTCTTTGTTTGATTCTTTGTTTTTCACGAAACTCTGGAGTTTTCGAATATGTTTTCATATATTTTCTCATATATTCATTTAATTTCTCACGATGCTCCATCCTATACCGTATGAAGTATTCTGGTTTTTTCTTCCTATACTCCTTATGGTATTGGTTTCGTTCTTTACGGTGATTTTTCTCCCATGTGGAGATTAATTGTTTCAATCTATTACGTTGTTCATCACTGAGACTTGCAAGGTATCTTTTTTTATACTCTCTCTGTTTTCTTTTCTTCAACCGTGCAAGTCTTCTCCTTTCATTAATTTCCTCACGGTGGGTTTCACGGTATTCTTTATTCTTTAACCGTATTTCCTCATGGTGAACTTCACGGTATGCTTTCTTCTTTGCAAGGATTTCTTCACGGTGAGACTCACGATATTCTTTGTTCTTCAACCGGATTTCCTTACGATGGATTTTACGGTATTCTTTATTCTTTAACCGTATTTCCTCACGGTGGGTTTCACGGTATGCTTTCTTCTTTACAAGGATTTCTTCACGGTGAGACTCACGATATTCTTTGTTCTTCAACCGTATTTCCTCACGGTGTGTTTCACGATATAATTTCTTCTTTGCAAGTGTTTTCTCACGACGAACCTCGTTCTCATTTTTCATTTTAATTCGTTCTTCTCTTTTTTTATGCTCCTCTTCACGACGTTTTTTCTGTTTCAACAAGATTTCCTCACGATGTGCTTCGTAGTATGTTTTTTGTTTATTCATATTGTTTATTTTTTTAAACTTGTTTAGGACATAATTCCACCATGTGGTGATGCCACTCTTTCCAAATGGGTTTGTATTTCTTGTTGAAATCCTCCCATCCGAAACCGTTGTTCAAATCATTCATGATTTCTTTGTTGAGTTCCACACCACATTTGTAGTTCACAATCTGCCCCCACTTTGCAATCTGCACGGCGAACATAAGAATACGTATCGAATGAAAGAGTGACTTTGCACCACACCTCATGTCAAGGTCTTTTTCCACCGTCATCTTTTTCTTGGCCTTAACCCAAGAATTGGATGAGACACCCGAAAACTCCTGTCTCAACTTCCACTTGTCGAGTTCGAAATGAATCAAGTAGTTGTGGCAGCAGTCTTGGAAGAGTGCTTCGAGAGCAAAGATACGATGTTCCCTAATCATCTCTATGAAATCACTTTCACGGACATACTGCATGTCGACATGCTGTCCGAATCTTTCCATACTAGTAGAGAATATTCTATTCTCATAACCTGGTTCAGATGTTGATGTTGTATTTGACAAATCAAAGTGGTCGGGAACGATGAAACCGAAATCTAAATCAGATGTTTCGTCATTTGTCCCAAAAAGATACGAACCCCTTTCAAACATTAAATTACTCATATCATAATTGTTATTTTTTTCGAAAATCAAAAAATCATTTTCGAAATGATTTTTCATAAAACCTTTTTTCGATGATTTTTCGAAATTGATTCTTTAACACATTTCAAAAGATACTATTTATTTTCGAAAAAACAAAAAAAAGGAGGAATTTCCTCCTTTTTTATCTTTAATATAATATCCATCGAATAGTTTAATTCATTGACAATTTTCGAAATCGTTTCAGAAAAACTAAAAATATTATTTCTTACACACAATATCTACACTTTCGCTCGCCCTCGTGATAGCGACATATCTCAACTGCCTTCTCATCTTTTTATCCATACACGAACAAATGTCCATGTCGTTTATGAAAACATGATTGAAAGTGCTGCCTTGACTCTTGTGTATTGTATGTGCATATCCATAGTCAATGACTTTTCCTTGAAGTAAAAAACCATAGTTGTCACGAATGTTGTCGTTGACAAAAAGCATGTTGTCTATCTCGTTGATACGTGCAAGATAGTTCGGTTTTTCATTGGGTGATGCAGATTTCCATCTGTTCCATAAAAGTTTCTTCTGATAACTCAGAAGTTTGGTCGCCCTCAAATTCTCCCGATTGTCCTTCACATCAATGTAAGGAACCACAACATTGAGTCCAAGAGCATCTTTCAATTTCAACTTTTTAATTGTCAATGGAATATAATCGTCACCACTATATTCAACCTCAATATATTCAGCAACATCCTTTGTTTCTTCCTTTACGATTTCAACAACTTGGTAACTTTCTGAGTTGATGAAACGATATGGTGTTCCGGTATATCTTCTTGAATAGTCATAACCCCAGTTTGCATAGGACATCATCGGTTCTCCTTTCTGTGGGTCAAGACCGTCATATCCGAGTTTTTTCCGGATGGCGTGGTTGAGTGTTTCAACATTCTTGTTCGTAAAAGAAAGGACACGGAAAAAATTGGGGTTTTCTTTCAGACCAGGAATGTATGTTTCGAAAATCTCACTCACTTTTTTTCCGTCGGTGTGGTCGATGAAAGTGATTCCATTATCATCCTCATAACTCAGTTCGGCACCATTTCTGATTGCTGTCGCCTCTTTGAGAATACCGTTGTCCCCAGTCCTTTCCACTTTGGTGAGTGTGATGATTTTCCCCAATTTCTGTCTGAACACAATTGAAATATCATCCTCTTTTACTGGAGCGAGCTGTGCAGGGTCTCCAACGAAGATGACCTTGCAGCTAAACTCTTGACATTTTTCCATCACGTCGGCGAAATTCTCCTCACTCAACATCGACGCTTCGTCTATAATTACAACCGAACCTTTCATCAACTTGTTGTCACCCTCACGTCTTTTCTTCAAAGACACGTCGAAATTTTCGACATCTAAATCTTGTTCTATGACGATACCGAAAAGAGAATTGACCGTACTAACGTGTTCGTTGACCTTTTCTTTCAAGACACCCGCTGCCTTGTGGGTGGTAGCTGCAAACTGAAGACAGACATCATACCGGAAAATATCCCTTATGATGCCCATCAACGTTGTCTTTCCAGTACCGGCATACCCCATCAACGTGAGACATGTCTTGTCACTCTGTATGAAATCTACAATCTCTTCAACTGCCGCTATCTGTTCATCATTTAATTTGAGGTTGACATTTACTTTCTTACCTCTAAATTCATATTTCATATACAACCAAGATTATGAATATGTATGAAAAGTAGAACAGTATTCACCAATACTAATAAAATACCAAGAAATAACCAAAAATCTTCTCTGGAGTTAATCGAATCACATATTAGATATATACCACAAATGATTGCTATGATTGATAAAATAATTCCTACAATAATCATATTATTTTCTCATTTATTATGTTGTAAATTTTACCTGAATATTCGACGGTCCCGTCACCATTGTCGACGATTCCCATCTTCTTTATTTTCTCAATAAGAGTGAGTAACATAAGTTCCATTGACGTTATACGTGGTTCACTTTCACGATAAAGGGCGGGACCGAGAATCGGAAGAAAGTCGGAGATTTCACCCTTGGTATACACTTCGACACCATCTATCAAAGCCAATGTCTGTCCTGTCTGGAAAGCAATAACCTTCAAAACGTCTTTTCCACTCATGTTCTTGTTCAACGAGTCGAAATCTATTTCTTCAAGCTTGATGTCCCATAACGTATCAAGTCTCTCTTTCCAACCACCACGTAGGGCAGACTTTATCTCGGAACGATATTGTGACCTCGACATGTGTGAAAGAATTATCCTCACGGCACGGATAACCTTCATGCAGACATCTCTCTCGACCGGTCCAGAAATAGGATTGTCCTTGTTTTCCTTATGAAGTGGTACGGTTCTGTACATCGAGTTGTTCAACTCATCGGGAACACCCTTGTAGCACCACACAACATGTCCGTCCTTTATTACAGCGAGATTTGGGTTTCCATCCAACATTTCACAAAGTTTTTTGCAAATACCTGGTTCCATCGGTTCGTCAATGACATAAACGATGTCTTTATCTACACTGTCAGGACTTCCATGCACATAAGACTTGGTATAGGACTCGATACGGTTTTCACATCTATATCTATTGCATTCTTTCTTATCTGTATATATATATTCCACCTCTCCACTTCTGTTTTTTCCCGTCTTTCTGATTTCTGACATATATTGCAGATGATTGATATAATGAATACACTCATCACGATGTGGACAAGAAAAATACATATAAAATCCATCATTCAATACAGAGTAATCACCGGTACACATTCTTTTTGATTCTCCCATAACTCTACTCTAATTAAAATAATCTTCATAATTTTCACCATCCCAAGCTTCTGCATAATCAATCTTGTCTTGTGGGGTATTGTTCGGAATATAGAAATCCCATATTCTACACAAGTTGCACATGTCCACGCTTTCAACTGGGACAAGGGTTCCACGTCTCGAACACTCGTAACACTCACAAAGATAATTTGCATCTGCATCGTGGCGACTGAAATATATACAATCTTCTCTTACCATACTTACTTTATCTTTTCGGCGAGTTCGATGTATTTCTTGATGACATCACGTCTCTCGAAAACACAGTTGGGAACCCATTTGTTCAACTCATCGTCATCATCCAAAATCATCTGACGGACTTTGGTGGCGGAAATGCCCGAACAAGTCGCCCCACGTGCAAGAAGTTTCAGACTTACAAAGTCCCTCATAATGAAAGTCGGGAACCAAGTCGTGATAATTTCAAATCCGTCTGAATAATAGATGGTGAAATATGGTGTTTCGGCCTCCTTTAAAATTCTCGTGTAAAGATAGAAACCCCAGTCGTGTGAATTGTCACTCTCGTCTGTCAGGTCGTCGATGGGGATGATTTTCACCTCGGGACAACCGGTGTTGTATTTCTTCTTCACCGTCTCGATTGCCTCTTCTGCAAGCTGCATACGGAGGTTGATTGGGAGAGGGTTTCTCTTGTTGAATTTGTCTGCACTCCCTATGAACACAAAAACACGGTCGTTCTCGTCACATGCTTGTTCTATGAGTTCGAGATGCCCGTTGTGGATTGGTTGGAGTCTTGCCAGAATTATACCTGTCTTTGGATTCAATATCATATCTTTATTCCTCTATAGTAATCTTGTAGTTTGAAAACACATATTCAACTTGAATGGTTTTGTCGGTTCTCACCCAACCACCTTCGACGTATCTCTCCAGTTTCGACAAGAAGAAACGCTTACCTTCCTTGATAAGCTTCGGATGAGGAGTGTTCCTCCATTCATTCTCCCAAACTTTGTTGTTACTCCCATAGAAGTCATACACGAGTTTCTTCCCCTTGATGTGCAGGTTTCCTTTGTCGTCGATTTCGGCAGTCACATCCTGTAGAGCGTCTGTGGTACTGCAATTGAAATTTAAAGTCAAGTTGTCGAACAAAGTTATGTTCGTACCTTCAACAAAACCGTAGGTGTAATTCTTTTTCATATATCTATTCTTCTAAAAATCCATATTTCTTATAGTACTCACGCTTCAGCAAGCACACCACATGTACATTTGGAACAAGACACGGGTTTTTGGGATTGGTGTCTTCCACCTTGTACTCATCCGGATGCATGTCGAGAAGATACCTTACAACACCCTGACTCCTCGAAATACCGGCCGAACAATGGACCATCACGTTCTTTCCGATATTAGACTCGAGGAACTCGTACATCCTCTCTGCATCCTCGTCACTCATACCGTACACGTCTTTGTACGCCTCCTTCTTTTCCGGAGTCCATTCCTCGTTGGGGAGGGCGTCCCACATCCGATAACCGGCGATGTCGTCGAAGTCCATGTTTATCACATTCCCACATTCCTTCAACAAATGTGGTTCCTTTCCGTATGACTTATGCTCGCCAATCGAGATAAAAACCCAGTCTGACGGAAGATGTCCGTCAGACCACTCATTGTTCAGTAACTCACGTCTGAACCCTTCCCAACTGTAACACATCAGTTTAGCCATATATTATTCTTCTTTATTTTTTTCAGTCTTCATAAATTCGTTCAACACCGAATTTTCATATCCCTTTTCAATCTCGTCCTGAATCTCAGTCTCATTCATCTCCGGACTCACGTAAATAAATTCTCCCATAACTATATTATAAAGATACTATTTTTAATAAAAAAAATGAAATCCAACAAACCCCCGTCCGAAAACTGGATACGAGAATTTCATAAATCGGCAGAATCGGCAACAAACTCATTGAACATAATCCTGTCCCAAATCGGATTGCACGTGGTAGAAGTCCCACACGATTTCTCAAACGGAGATTCGAAAAAATACGGAATATTCCTACGGCACGGAAAATCATTCCACGAAAACACCATAGAAATCTCACTCAACCCAACACTCGTTTTCGAAAAACTTTCGGAACTCGGAAAGACTTCTCTCCGTGATGCACGACAGCAGGCATCTATCCTCACAGCCCACGAGACCTCCCACGGAATTATAGACCATATAAGAAAACACTATATGGATTCAGGACTCACATACACGTCAATCGTCTCTAAAATCAAAAATAACTCACAGGAAGAGGAAAGAACTGCAAGAGACTTCTCACTGAACTTCGTCGACCCCTCCTACAAGTCTCTCCTGAGACTTTCCCTTACAGAAATCCTTGAACTCACGGTACGTGGTGAAACTTAAATCCATGAACCCGTCTTCACCGAGATTCCCCCCGTGAAGCATCTCAACGTATTCGTCATCCCCTATCTCGACCCTCGACGACTCGAAACTCTTGTCCAATCCGGTCAACGAATCAACACCGACCCTCATCCTACGATAGATACCAGAATAGTCGACAAACTCCACGAAAACATCAGGCATCTGACTCACGTCCTGAACGAAACCCTCGAATACCTTTCCTTGGAAAGGAACTGCAACACGGTCTCCGACATTCACGTCATACTCTATGATAAACTTGGACATCACTCCTCCTTCTTTAAGATTTTATCAAGAACCACAGCGGCAACATAGAATGCCGACAACGTGGCAGCCGACACTCCGAACAACTTAAATAAAAAATATTTCATATTACTATACTTTATGTTCTTCTACAAATTTCCACCCTATGTTCTCATAGACAATTCCTCCCATTAAGGGTGTACAATCAAACGGAACGACATCCTTGTATCCTTCAGACCTCATCCTGTCTGCCTCCTTCTTCACCTCTTCCACATCATCGTACAGTCCGACAATCCACGGAAGACCTTCTAAGTTCACTCCACTCACATCATCAAGACTACACGGAACACCATCGAAGTCGTATCCATTACGGTCTCTATATGCTATACTATAACTTTTCTTCATCTTTTTCTCTGTGTGATTTTTCTCATCCTTCATACTTGTTCCTTATGAAAGACTCGACCAACCCAATGACAAACCTCTTCATGTTCGCCAATTCATAAATCATCTCCAAGGACTCCATCCTCATCCTCTGTATCCTGTGTTTCTTCGACTCGTCCCACCACTCGGCACGAAACACCAGAAAACTATCATCGGGCATGAAACTATTCCTTATGAAAAACTCCACAACCCTCCCACTCGGAAACTCCTCGTACTTACACTGAATTGCCGGATAATCCAGACTGTGGTCTTTATCGAATACAACCTCAACCATCCTCGTGGTTAGACCACTTATCCCAAGTCCATCCAACTTATCCTTGAAATCAACAAGTACAGTCAATCCTCTATACATAATCTATACAAATTTATTTCTTCAACTATATGGAATATTCAATCAACGTGGTTACAAAGTCAAAGTCATACACCTCTCTCTCGACAACAACCATCTTTTTTTGATAGTCGAATGCCTTCTCTACAAAATCATAACGATAGGAAAAAATCCTATAATATCTGTCCAACAGGAGATAATTGAAACCATATATGTCTATGTAAATCCACGCCCTCTCAACCCCAACGACACGAAACTCGTCACCGGTCTCCTTATACACTATCACATCACCTTTCGAAAATTTCAAACCGTCCTTATCCATTCCCCCTCCTTTTGTTGACAACGTCAATTATCACGAAAATCAATAACATCAAAATAGGACTGAACACTATACAAAACAACCAGCACAGCAAATAGTTTATTCCTAACTTGGAACCATAATTACATATAAGGTGATATATCAAAAATACTACGACTATGACAAGAAAACCCAAAAGAAAGTAAAGTGGTTCCGGATTCACCAAAGTAATATCTTCAATCATAACTTACAAATCATCATCAATGGGGAAATTGTATCTATTAACATAAATTATATTGATGTTAAACTCATCACTTATCCCTACCATACTCACACACACAGGTTTCATCTTATCACCGTTTTGTATGTACATATTCATATATGTTTTGGAATTGACTAACATCTCATAAGAAATGTTTTCATCTTCCCAAATTAAATTACTTTTACATGTTACATACTTGAGACTTCTCTCAAATTGTTTAGATAAATTATTGAATATAATTTTCGCCCAACTCTCGTCATAACCAGTAACACCACCAATCACGACAACAATAGCACTCACTTTTTCTTTGTATGTCTTGATTTGTAATAAAACATTATATCCATTGAATTCTCCTTCTAGAAAATCATCAGCTACTTCTACTTCATGGAATCCCTTGTTTTTCAATTTCTGAATCATTTCACTTTTGGTTCCGTCCACCGGAATCCCCATGAACTTAGTCACGTCTTTCTTTTCCTGTGCATTACACACCATCACGACCATTAACATGGTCAATAAAACAATAATCTTTTTCATTTTATTCGAAAGGTTTATTTAATATAATAACTGTACCCATACCTATAAGAGCACTAATAAAAAAAATCGCTTCATAAGTCCCTTCTTTGTCAACTACTTCAACAGACTTATCAGGATAAAGATAAGTTATCTTCTTTGTTGGAGAATATTTTCCACATAATCTTTCATATTCTTTAGGATTTGAAGTTTCACATCCTGTTACTTGAAGATTGGTTACATAGTAGAATCCGTCATAGGCGAAGTCATAGTAGAATCCGTTACTAGTACTTTTATTCAATTGATATGACACTGTATAGTTCATGGTATTCCCAAGTGTGTCAGCAAAACTATAAGTGTCACTTGTAATATAATTATTATCCAAACGTGTTCCGTATCCAGAATATTTAGAGTAAGATTGCCCTGTTACAGTTACCTCATTCTTTGTGTCGGTACTCGTCCCAGCCGGGTAATAACCTTTACTTTTTAATTCTATGGCTACGTTATCAATAGTTCTATCTAACGATGTTTTTGATACTACTTTATGAGTAGTATAACAGCTACTAAAAGTAAAGCAACAAATGATTAATACAAATAACTTTTTCATCTTTTTATAACTTTTTATTTTTTATTCATAATGTTTCCCAAAACTACGGTAATATACACGAGTCCCGTATTTCTCATGTGCTTTCTTATGACACTTTTCACACAAAGTGACCAAGGATTCATCGGGATAGTCCCACGGGTCTACAAAATCATTGTTCGGAAATTTTTCATAATATTTGTGGTGTACCTGTAAATTAGAATCCGAACCACACCACGTACATCTGCAACGGTCACGAGAGATAATCTTTCTCCTTTTCTCTTTCCATCTTTCATCTTGTAACAGTTTTGAATATTCATCTCTCCAACCACCCGAGCACTCTGTTCGTTTCTCTGTTCGTTTCTCTCGGCATAAAAGAAAAAACAAAAATAACAAACCTATTATAATAGCTAACATGTCTCCCATAATTTTATTTCTTAATCCCGTTCATAAAACTCCTTCCTCTCTCCACATTTCCTGCACTCCCTGTATCCCCCACACTCCCACGTCCAGACCCTCTCCCCGAAATCATGCCCACAATATCTCCGTCGAAGTCTAACCCTCTAATCATCCATCTTCTCCTTCAGAATACCCTCCTTCTTCCTCTTGAACTTCTCAATCTCATGGGGTATCAAATACTCACACCCCTCCACCAGATTTCTCCCGATTTCCAATATCGTCTGAATAGTCTTCCTCATCGTGTATACGTACCCAGAGTACAGAGTACCCCGATTCGGATGACAACTTTTTGAGATAAAAATGTATATTGTTCTTCTCAAAGTTATTACGGAAAGGAAAAGGATACCCACCCTCTTTCTCTTTCTTCTCTAATAGACCCAGAATATCCCTGAACAACTCATTCCCCCACATACTATACTCATTCGGATAAAACCTTATAAAATACTCATCATCTTTCCTCAAGTCCGAAAGCATCTTGTCAATGACCGACAAACTCCCCTCCCTCAAAGCTTCGGCGATTTCAAGGTCTTCACCGGTCAATTCGTATTCTTCCCTTATCTTCATACTTAATATCATCAATTAACATCAGAACTATAAACACAAGAAACGAAGTGAATACCAAACACAAACCAAATGTGACAAACCAATTTATATTAAACAACTCTCCAAGCTCACACACTTTGACTGTAAAATAAATGTATGAAAATACAATAATTAAACCAATTAAATACAAAACAAAAATTAAAAACTCAGACATAATATATCCCATTTATTTTATGTTAAACATTTGAAAAAAACTCCCGAAGAAACTCTTCACCACGTACCTGTTGTACGCCCTCGCTCCACTAAACACAATCAGTCTGTTGGAAACAATGTCACCGTTATTCCCCAAACAATACTCACTCCCCTTCGGAATTATACAAACAGAATTGGTGCAACCTTTCTTCAACATACTGTGAAAACCCTCACTTATAGTACTTATAGTCGTACACAATACTTCTATCTGTAAGTGATTCACAGGATACTCCTTTTTATAATGATAACAATAACCATTAATTTTATCCTTCTCAACAGCATACGTCCTTATCTTCCTGGCGGTCTCCACTTTGTTAAATGAAAACACACCACCGAATAACGGAGGAATCCAATGGTCTCCTTTATTGATTATTTTCTTGTATACCACAATGTCTTTCTCGGCGACACGTATGGTTTCACCATGTTTGACTGTTAAACACATCTCCTGTTTCCTATCTTATACTGTCAATTATTACAACAACTAAAAACAAAACTGAAAGCATAATCTATCTCATTCTAATATTGTCAATTATTATAACAACAAAAAAAACCAGAATCGGAGTGAATACAAGAGAAAGAACAAATACTATGTATCGGTTAAAACCAACCAAGTACTCTGCAAACTTACCCATATCGTATGCAAACCATACATAAGCACATATCACAAGAATGAGAAAAACTAATGTTATAAAATCCATATTATTTCTGTTTTTTATCGTTTAACTTTCTTATAATCCACAATTTCTGCTTCATCAACTTCCTCCAACTATCAGTGTGCATCCTACCTATCTTCTCCAAAGACTCCATCTTCCTCTTTACCTTATTCAACATATTCCATAAAAATTCACGTTCCTCATCCTCACACTCATCGTTGGTCATATACATCCCACTCTTCCAATCGTATCTCGCCATATACTCTTTAATTTGAAAACTACATAATCAAACCACGTCTCGAACACAATCAACTTCACACTCACTACATCACCATTATCACCTATACAGTACTCACTCCCCTTCGGAATGATACACGTACATACAAGGTTACCCAAATACACATCTTTTTCCTTCAACATACTGTGAAACCCCTCGTGAATAAATCTTCTATAATCAATAGACAAATGCTCTATAGGAGTTCCCATATTCATCGCCGTCTCAACTTTGTTGTAATCAAAATGTGTATAGAAACAAGGACTACGCCAACCCGTTTCATCATCATCATCAAAATCTTCAACTACACCCTTGTATACCTTGATGTTTTTTCTCGCTTTCTCTATCTTTCCATTAATGGGAACAAATAAACACATATCTTTAATCTTTTAATCTTTTTTTATAAAGATACTATTTTTTATTTAAATTCTTGAATTAATTACTTGAATTAATATATCAACAAAAAACATTAATACCGGAGTGAATAATATACACAATAAAAAAGCAACAAGATAATTTAATCTAAACTCTTCGTTAAAATCTTCCGAAACTAGATGGCATAATAATAACCATGCAACACATAAAAAAACAATTAATAAAATTTTTATCAAAGTTACCATAATTATATAAGATATTTTATATATAAAATATAACAAATTTCCGGCAACTTTATACAATTCTCGACAATAATTTATTTGATTTTTTGGACATCCACTTTTTTAGAACGTTGAATTTTTGAAACTTAAAATAAACATATTGATTTTCAATAAGTTAAAAATGAATAAATATAATTCACTGAAAATAAAGCATATTCAAAACTGAGCCTTTTAAGTAAAGTCCCCAATATGCCCCATATTCGAAAAAACACGATTTTCCCCAAAAAGGGCCTTTTTTGGATATACCCCAAAATACCCCTTTTTGGGGGGTCAAAATACCCCTTTTTAGGGGGGTCAAAATACCCCTTTTTAGGGGGGTCAAAAATAGGCCTTTTTTTAGGGGGTGGTAAAAAGGGGCCTATTTTGGGATTTCGAAAAAATAGGGTGTTTTCTGAAATACTCGTTTTTTATGTATTTTGAGAAAATGCACTTTTTGGCCATTTTTTGGATTTCTATGATTTTTATCATATTCACAAAATTCGTGTTTTTTGGTTTTTTTCATTTTTTCCTATTTCTGAGTATTTTGTAAAAACACCATATTTTGCAAAATACCGAGTTTTTGTAAAATATTGAGTTTTTATGTTTTATGTAAAAACTCCATATTTCGAAAATCTATGTTGTTTTTTCAATATATTAATAATGAATATTTGGTGTTTTGTGTAGATATCGGATATCCACGTATATTCATCACATATGGTTTTCCACAATTATATCATATATTTCCTTATAACCATCGGTGCCTCATTTGGATACCTTTGGCGGTATCCATAAATTTTGACTCGACTGCTGTATGGGGTCATCTGCATCCGGATGAGTCTTCAACCGGTGGTATCCGGCTGGAGGCCGGTACTGTTTTTCCCAGCTTCCCTGTCCGGACTTTGATACCCACGATGTGGTCAGACAGCTTGGTGGGTTCGGGTCTTACCTAGAGTAGCTGTAGTCAAAATGCCTAGAGTAGCTATAGTCGAAGTTCAACCACATTGGATGCACGTCACTACCAACCACTATGGTGGGTGGAGGTTATTCGAAAATGAAATCGACCCATCTTGGTAAGATGAGTCGAAAAAATGGTGATGTAACCGAGTGCCAAATGATTCTACCGAATGACCAATAAGTGGGTGGGGTTAGTTGGATACTCGATATTATTTGTCATTTTTATAGAATTTTGAGATGGGTATTTCAAGTGGTTGATGGACGAGACCTTTGATGTCCTTTTCATTCTGCACCATCGTCCTTATGAGGGATGAGGAGATTCCACTGAGTTCCGAAGGAGTTGGTATGAATATAGTACGGATAGTTGGGTCTATGATTCTATTTGATTCGGCGAGGATAAGTTCCTTTTCGAAATCCAATGTGTTTCGGATACCTCTGAACATAATGGTAATTTCGTTTTGTTGACAAAAATCAACAAGGAGACCTTCGGTATATGTTACTTTTATATTTGGTGAGATGTGTTTGACGGACTCTAAAATCCAATTGCTTCTTATGGCGACATCGAGTTGTGTCGGAGGTGTTTTCTCGGGATTGACGGCGATTACGACGTAGAGTTCGTCGACGAGCTTTGAAGCGACGTTGACCACATACTCATGTCCGAGATGAAATGGGTTGAATGAACCGGCGAAGATGCCACGAGTCATCGGTCGCCTCCTTTTTCCAAATACGACATCAGTCGTCTGTGCAACGAACCGGTATCCAAATGCAGGAAGCTTTTTCTTACGGCAGGAATATTTTCAGAGTCATCTGAAAGAGTTACTGGAACAAGTTTGTAGAGTTCTATGTTGAGAAACTCTTGGTTATTGTCATCCTTGGAAAATTTAATGGAGATTGATAATGAACCTTTAATTGTATATATTCTATCCACTTTATTTATCAGACAACTTCTTATAATGTCCCTTACAGCAATTTTGTCACTGTTGAACGCTTTGAAACTTTCGAAATCAATATATGAATGTTTTTTGTTTTTAGGAAATTCTTCTTTAATAGTTTCAATCAGTGAATTGGTGAATGCAGAATTATTAATGATTAATTCTTCTGTAATTAATACAGAAAATTTGACAATGACTTTCCTTTTTAATTCTATGGTTTTCATACTATTGTTCTTCTTTACGAGCATCATTGCCGATGACTTTTAGGATTCTATATACACAATCATCAGTGGGGTTTTCATAGACTCGAATATTTTCTGTTGATATGGAAAAGTTTCCTACAGTATATATTATTTCCATTTTTTGGTTGATTGTGACTTCGTTGATTCGGCCGTAGATTATGTTGGAGTAGTAGTCGATTACGGACACAATATCTCCAATGTCATATTTTGTTTTGATTTCCATTGTTTGATTTTTTTAATTGTAAGTTCCTTGAAACCATAACTCTTCAGTTTTTCTACATCTTCATCGGTAATCTTGGTGATGTTTGCCCTTTTGAAAGATTGACACAGTTGTTCGACGTATCCGTCTGGGACATTGGACAGAATAAAGATAGTTCCGTTTTTCTTTTCAATCATGTATGTATTTAAAGTGTCTGTGCATTTCAGTTCCTTTCGAAAAATCTTCCTCACCTTGAAGATTATCACCATCGATTCGACCCAATCTATTATGGGAAATATCATAATATCAGATAATATACTACCCATAACATTATAGTTGACCAAGGGAATATAAGTGATGATGTTTATAAAAGTGTATTTATAAGGAAATAAGAATCTTATAATTCCAGCACTTTTGTCATTTGCATGTTTGTTGGACATTTGTCGTTTTGACAAATGTTCATATGGTGGACTGAAAATTTGTCGTTTTGACAAATGTGCATATAGCAGACTGATTACGATAGGGATTATATATATAATAAAAAACTTTACAAACATAGTTTAAAGATATTTATCCTTGATTGCACACAAGTAGATTATCGTGAGGATGTTGATGGTAGGCCAAAACACCAAGAAAGCGTTCACAATTGTTCCCAATTTAGGGAATGGTGTAATGAAGTCCTTGAATGTCTTGATGTTCTTTTTGTTTTTGATGAAATTTATTATTAAGATTATCACCGCCGGAAGCAGTGATGAGATGAGAATCGCTGTCATTTTATATTTTTGTTAAGAAAGTTTTTGATTTTTAAAAAGAATTTGGTATCTTTGGCTCTATCGAGCATCATTTCAATCCCCATATATGTTCCAAGTAGGAATGCCAATAATGTGACCATCGTATTCACTATTGGGAAGTATGTCCCGAAAATCGTGGCCCAAATATCATTACCCTCCCATCCGAATGGACACAAGATGTTTCCGATTTTCAAGTCGTTCCAATTGATGATAACAGAGGTTATTATCTGTATAAGGATTGTGGCGGCATACACAATTGTGAGAAATAAGATTGTGTGGTTTTCTATGAATTGCATAATATTGTTGATTTGATTGTTTCTTTCATGAGTTCTTTCGAAAAATTGACGGCCTCGCTCATGGTTAGCATGTATTTTTCACCGATTGTGTCTTCATTTATTGGTTCGAGAATCCAGCATGCACACTTGACCGGTTCGTCATATGTCCAGCTGTCTTTCATCCAGTCACAGTTTTTACAGTGATGACCGGGTGAACAATGTTCGTCATCGGTTTTATCATGGTTTGCACAACTCATCATATTGAGTTGGTAGATTTCATCGACTTTATGAAGAGGCCATTTGTCGATGTCATGCCCATTCCTCCTCAATGCATTCGGCTGAAGTTTGTCATACTACGAGAGGCATCTATTGTCGTGTGGGGCACCCTCGATGAAGGCGTACTCGATATAGCGCCCGTTTTCATCCTCTCTCAGATATACGAATCTGTCGAGGTTATCTGTGGCGGTCGCCCAAGCTTTCAGTAGGGTTATGTTTTCTTGTTTCATTTATACACATACTCTAATTTACCGTACTCGTCCTTCAAGTCATTTTCCAAGTTCCATCCACGTTTCTTGATGGTGCTGTATATTTGGTCAAGTAGTTCCTCTCGGGTGTATTTCCGGCGGACATCATATGGAACAACTCCGTCGAGTGAATATTCTTGCTCATAGGAGAGAAAGAGATTTTCATCCGGAAGATAGTACAATGTTTTTTCATGCCATTGCAGTCCATTGTCGGGATGTTTCATCGACCAGTCGAGAGCGTCTTCATAGGAGTCGAAGATGTTAGATTCTCTGTGTCTCCGTATGATTTCTGCATGTTCCTTTTCACGGATTTCGTCTGCAATTCGTTGCATTTCATTCCGTAAGTCTTCGATAGGTTTTGTGTTTGGACACAGGTCAAAAATTGTCGGCATTTTTCGAAAATTATTCGGTACTCACTTCTTGAATAGTAAACTCCGCTCTGTCGTCCGAGTATTCAGTTGTTCCTCCGTCAATGTATTTGATGGTAATGATATATCGTCCATTGATAGCACGTCTGATGGTTTTTTCCGAAAGGTTCGGTTGTATGAAATTTTTAATGGCGCCCAGTATAGAGTTCTTCAGATTGTCGGACGATTCATCCGAAATGTATAAGGATTCCATACCTTTTATGATTGCTGTGTAAATGAAGTTGACAAGGACTCTCATCATATCCTTGTATTTAATTAGTTCATCTACTGAGATGATGACCGGTTCCTTCAGAATTTCTTTTTCTTTTAACTTGATTTCCATAGTATTTGTTTTTTAAATTTTATGCAGAGCTTTCTTTATGAGTTCCTTTGGTAAGTCCGAGTAACTCTCAGTTCCGTCGGTTACATATTCGTAGAATATCACTTCGATGCACTCGTCGTCTTCGTAGTAGACTTCCTCCGCTTCACGGAAAAGCTTCAGATAGTCGTCTTTGATTCCGAGCATTGTGTATTCGACTATCGGACTGTCAAGGAAATGTTCCATCTCTTTCAGTACCTCTTTTGCCTCCTTTCTACCGGAGGCGATGTAGATTCGGCCGAATGACGAGTCGGTTCTTTCGATTTTGGTCTCGATGAAGTAGCGGTTGTCGGAATCCTTTTCAATGGAGATGATGGTGTTTTCCTCACCATATCCGTTGAACATTTGCACACTTGCAATGGTCTTGGTCTGTGCATTGGACACCAGAGTGGTGACGATTAGCAGAATCAGTGTTACGATATACTTTTTCATTTTTCGAAATTGATGTTTTTTTTTTTGGTTTGGGGGGAGCGGACTTTGCCGCTCCCCAACAAACACTTGGTACTTAAAGTTTATGAAACATTTTGTATTATGGGAGGGGTGGTGGTTGTTTGGATACCACCCCATACCCATTTGATGAAAGGAGATTACATTATAATGCCGGTTATTTCGACGGAGACTGGGTGTTTTACCACAAGGCAGTTGATTTCGACTGTAGTTGCTTGTTTCGATGAAAGGTATCCTTCGACAAAGGCTTTGGCTTCCTCCTTCTCTGTGAAGATGTGCTGTACATCATTGATGTCCATCACGTTGGTGGATGTTGAATAGACCAAGATATGTTCTCCGTCGGGATGGGCGACGATGAGAGCCGGGATTACAGAGATTTCATTGGTATCTTCGTTGATGACCGGTGTCCAAACGACGGGGACTTCAAGTTCATCAAGGGGTGTATCGGTCATCTTGGATTCAGTTATTGTAATGGCGGCGACCAGCGGGGAGACAATTTTCTCCAAGATTGCACGTGCAGTTTCTTTGTCGAGGGGTTTCTGTGTATTGATTCTCATAGTTATTATTATTTTTAATGTTGATATTTGTTTCTTTTTAAAAGATACTATTTATTTTTGAAAGATTAAAAAGAATTTTGTTTTCTTTGTAAATCATTTCTTTCTTTTTTCATTCTGTGAATGTCTTGGCAGGCGTTTGTGAAACTCAGTTTTGCCTCTTCAAGGTCTGAGATGTATTCTCCTATGGTTATCGACTCGTAGGGGTCTGGGTAGAATGTCTGAATATTGTGTTTGGAAAGTTCAATCATTCTCATCCAGTAGGCGGCGGCCTCCCTCCTCATAGAAAGTCTTCTTTCAATAGACCTTATCTCTTCTTTGATTTGTTCCTTTGTTTTCATATTTGAATCATCACTTCGTGGTTCTCGAGAATCTTGATGTGAACAATGCTGTCTTCAATTCTGTATTCGACATTTCGAATATCCCATCTTTCTTTCAGACGTGTCTCCAATTCTTCAAAAGTCATAGGTCCGTTTGGTTGTATCCACACTTTGAGTTCATTGGTTTCAGTGTCTATCAGAAAACTATTGAATTTTCCGTAACTCGTGTCAAGAACGTGTATCTCATTCTTGTTTGGAGTTTCTTTGGGGGCGAACAAGACTCTGAACATAGCGTTTCATTTTTGGTAATATTCAGAATACGTGTCAATCCATCCGTTTTCCAGTTCATATAACATCCGTTTGCATTCCTTGACGTAGGGGAAGGCGAGTACGAAGCGTGTTCCGTACACACAAAAGATATATAAGAATATGAGCAGAATCAAATTAACATCGATTGGTCCGAATGAAGTGTTGATAAGAATCCCGAGATAGATTCCGTCGATGACTATCATCAAGATGTACAGTATCACCTGTAACCAGTTCGGAATATAGGTTTCCTTTTTATTGGTGAATGTCATCTGTATGGATTCTGGGATTTTGACCTTGGTTTTCATTTTCATTCTTTTTTTCGAAAGAGGGCGGAGTCTCCGCCCTCTTCTTGTGTAAAGACCTTACATTTTGGCGATGAGACGTGCCAGCAATTTGATAACCATCACCATCACAACTTCGATGTCGACTTCGATTTCGTCTTCATCCTCATCCTTGTTTTCTTTATCTTCAAAGATGTCATCGACGTTGGGAAGATAAACGACTCGTTCACATCTAGCAACGTCACTGATTTCGCTTTCATCACCATATTCGGGGATGAGGTTTTTGTCGGAGAGAAACTTTGCCGCCTCACTAAACTTGGTGAAGATATAGGGGACATCCTCGATGGGGGTCGGGTTTGTGTTCGGAGAACAAACCAAGATGGTCTTTTGGTCGGAAGCGAGTACCAACATTGATGGTATGATTTTGACATCACCCTTTCTGTTTCCAACCGGTGTCCAAACGACGGGGACTCCGAGTTCATATAACGGTTTACCTGTTTGGCGATGCATGTACATCACATAATTGGCATTGGATGCACTTACGATATAGCAGTTCAATTCTTTGTTGTTTTTTGTGAGTCTCATAATTGTTGTTGTTTTAATTATTATTAATTGTTGTTTGTTTCTTTTTTCTGATACAAAAATACAATTTTTTTTTGAATTACCAAACTTTTTTTCAAAAAAATTTTCATTTTTTTCGTAAGTGCTTGATTTAGTGAGATAAAAAATGAAAATTTTTTTCAACCACCCCAAAAAAAGTCCTGCAAAATTGGATTTTTTATCTCCGATTCCAGAAAATTGACCACTTTTAAAATCATAGAAAAACAGAAAAACACACAACATACTATTTTATAAGTAGTTATGTGTTTCTCCCTTTTCAAATATCAACTATTTTCGAAAATCTTCGATTTATTTTTTATTGTATGATACTGATGTGTTCAGTCTGAACAACAGGGTTAATAGAACACTGAGTCCCCAGCTTTGGATGTATGAAATCTGTGGGAGATTGAAGATGACTGGCATCAACCAGTTCCACAGCGGCCACACGATGAGAGCGACCACAAATGCAACAACGATTGAAAACAGCAGACTAATCAACATCAAACAAAGGGTTTGAATAAAAGTTTGGCTCATTTGTAATATCATAATATAAAAGGTTAATAAAAGAAGAATCTTTAGAGGTCTGTAAAAAACTGATTTTTATTAGATTCTATAAGTTCTTTGTTTTTTCGAAATATCTCACTTATTTTTTGAGATATAGTATTTTCACCGAATATAAAATAATCAGCTGCAAATACCATTTCATCATCAGAGTCTGAAGTCTTCAATTCTATAATTTTTGAGTCGATGAGTTTGACCACCATCTTATCATCAATTGTGATGAGACATTCTTTGAGATATATTGGATTGTCTATACATGAATTTTCAAGTGATTGTCTCAGATAATTTTGTTCTCTGAGTCTTGTCCCTTTTATTGTTAAGAACCCACGTGATAGAACATGGTATGAGTAATGATTGAGTTCATCTATAGACTTAGCTTCGTCAATGATGATTTCTTTCAAAGGAATAACTTCACTACCGAGACGTAGTGTTAATCCGTCTTCAATAAACCTGTGTTCCATTATGCCTCATATTTCTCTATGATTGGTTTGCACGTTTCAAGTACGGAGACGACTTTATCCAAGTCGAAGTAGTCGTTTGTCCGGACTCCGGACTCCATGTCAATCCAAAAGTCTCCCGAGACATTCTCGTAGAGGTACGTAAGTTTCTCTGCACAGTTCTCTGGATTAAATCCACCGGCATACCCCACACATCCGTCGTAAGGATACAGTTGGATACCGGTATCGATTCCACGCCCACCACTGCCGTCGATGAGAACAGACAATGTGCATTTGTTCCATTCGTATTCCTTCCACTTCTCGATGGTATTCTTCAGTATTGAGTCGTTAACTGTATCTTTCTGCTGGATGATGATTTCTTGTCCGGAGAAGATTGGTGCCCAGCAATAGTTCGGGTTGTCATCTCTTTTGGCGATGTTGAGTTGGATTCGTTTGAAGATTTCGAGATTTCTGCCGATGAGATTATCGACCTCGACCCAGAATCCCTCGGCGGCATCACGGGAGATACTCCCACACAAATGGAGGGCGAGGTTGAGTTTCTTATCGTAAAATTTATGTATGAGACTCGGATTCAGATAACGGGGACCGTTTTCATTCCAATGCTTGCTTGCAAGAATTCCGAATTCAACAATTGGATACTCCCGCTGGATTTCCACCAGTCTGTCGATGTCTGTTTTTGAATCGACACCTGTGAATGTTATATGTTTTAGTTTCATATTTCTTTTGATTCGATTTCGTATTCGTATAGTCTGTATTTTTTAAAAGTTATCTTTATGGTTTCTCCGAACCGTGACATCTCCACAAGTCCGCCCAATGCTTTTATACCGATGGCCAGAAATAAATTCTTTGTGGTCAGAATACTATAGACGGCTTTGTCGATTTCAGCGACTGCTTCATTGATGTCACATTCATCCGATGGTGCCGCTTCATCCAATATCTTTTGGATGAATCCTGCATATTCTTCCGGAGACTCGTTGACTTTTTTCAGATTTTCGATGGTTGTATTAAACCTTGTTTTCGGTACTTTGACGTGTATTTGTATGCATTCTTTCATATCAGTTCAAATTTGGTGTTTGATGACATAGTTCCCATTGGAACGAAGATGGTATCGGATTCGCCGGTATACTCTTTTTTCGATATTGTGAATCGTATATAGTTACTGATATTTCTTTCCTTATATTTTATATTTTGATTGATATGAGGATTCTCATCAGTCTCGACTATGGCCGTATATTTTGCCGGAAGAAGTTTCTGAACATAACTACTGTCAGTCTTCTTTAACATGACAATGTAGTAGAAATCTTCATCTATCTGTGTTTTGGTGAAATATATGTTTTCATTTTGTACAACCTTTGTTGCAATAATCTCATCATGAATGCTTTCCTCTACCGGTTTAAATCCCCAGTCAATCGTAAAGATTTGAGAAAGCAACCAGATTATAAGACCAATAACGCCGGTAAATGAAACACGTACTACATTGTCACGGTAATCCTTATCGAAGTGTCCAATGACACATACAATAATGAAAGCAAATAAAAGTGAACTTAATAAAAATACCATAATTGTTTTGTTTTTTGTTATTTACACACTTCGTCCAAAGATGCACTGAGGTGTTTCGAAAATTCTCTGTATTTCTGTGAGTCGAATATCCATCGACCCCTTTTCTCTGAACCGTAGTCAATATCCATCTCCTCGAAGATGGTGCAAGGATTGGGTTTGAGAATGAATATCTTGTTACTGATGTAGAGTGCTTCCTCCAGTGAGTGGGTGACGTTGATGATGGTATGCTCGGTCTCCTCTGCAATCTTGATGATGAGGTCTTGAATCTCACGTTTCATCTTGATGTCCAATGCACCTGTTGCTTCGTCGAGGAAAAATACCTTGCTGTTTGATGTAAGGCATCGTGCAATGGACACTCTCTGCAACTGTCCTCCGGAAAGCTTCGAAGCGTTGGCGTATTTGCCGGCGTGCTCTTCAAGTCCAACAAGCTTGAGTGTCTCCATCGCCTTTTCACGTGCATCCTTTTTGTCCATCCCTTTCAGGACCATCGGTAGCGCCACGTTGTCGATGACCGTCATCCAATGGAAAGACGAGTAACTCTGAAATACCATCGGTACTGATTTATACTCGTCGATGTGCTGTCCGAATATTCGGATGTCACCTTTCTGTGGGGTCATTAATCCAGCGGCCATCTTCAAAATGCATGATTTACCACATCCACTACCGCCCATTATGCTGACAACTTCGGAGACCATGGGTTTGTCTTCCACCTTGAGTGAGAAGTCGTTGAAAATCTTGAACTCGTGTTTAGTACCCTCATCGAAGATATGTGTGAGATGGTCAATTTCGAAAGAATATCGTTTTCCATCATCCACAGATATTTTGGGAGATTTTTCAACCGGAGTCGAAACTGTAGTTGGAACTGTAGTTGTCACAGGAACTGTAGCCGGAACTGTAGTTGACTGGATGGGTTTCATAAATGGATTGTTGGACACCGGTACCGTAGTTTTGGTCTCAGTCGAATCCTTACTACCATCTATTGGTTTCGAAAATGCCGAAATATTTTTTTTCATAGTTACTTCTTTGTGTGGGGGAATATGATTGGTTTCAAGAAATGGAAGAGTCTGTCTTGCAGTAGTCCTATCATCACGATAACGAAGAGGAGGGCGTATATCTCCGGAGTCCTGCTCTGTCGACTGAATGTGGAAATCATTGCACCGATTCCTCCGACTTTGTTGAGACTTTCTGCAATGACGACGTATGTGTAACTGATGGCCACAAGACTTCTGATATCATCGTATACCTTTTCCATCACATATGGGAAGTACACATACTTGAAAGTCTGCCAGTTTGACATACCCATGGTCTTGGCCGTCTGAAGATAGACATTATCGTTCACATTGGTTGGGTTCTGCAAGTCGAGTACCTTACCGACAACGCTTGGAAGGGTGAAGATGAAGATACCGAAAGCAAGGAAGAAAGCTTTCATACCGAAGGCGAGTCCAAAGATGGAGATGAAGATTCCGGATACTGTTGGTAGCGGGAGGTATCGTAGCGCCTCAAAATATTTCCTGAACAACGAGTTGAACATAGGAATCATTCCAATCAAGAATCCAAGCGGTATTGCAAAGAGTACGGCAATGAGGTATCCCGAGATATTCAGTGACACCGTATACCATATATTGTCCAACAAGTGGTATTTCGAGAACAAGTCCGGAACAATGGAGACAACCTTTACTGGGTTAGGGAGAATACCCGGACTGATGATTTCACCAGTCAATGTCACGAGATACCATATTGTTATAAGAAGTACAGCACCTATCGACCCAATAATCCTACCCTCTTTTTTCGAAATTTCCCCACCTGGTTTGAAGTACTTGTTCATTTGATTTCTTTTTTAAAAGGGGGTCGTGACTCTGACCCCCTTTTCATGTTAAACCATTTTTACCCTTTTTTTGGAGGGGAGTCAGAACGACCCCCCTCTCTGTTGTATATTGTTATCGTTGAACCAGCTTCATACTTGTGGTACGGTATTTCTGATTGCTTCCGACGACTCCATCCGAGATTGCACGTTTGGGACCGTTACCCTCGACGATGAATCGATTTTTATCTACACCTTGACGACTGAGATAGTTTGCCACACTCTGAGCACGCTGCTTGGACAGTTCAATGTTGTGCTGATAGCTGCCGGTGTTGTCTGTGTTACCCTCGATTCGGACATAGCAGTTGTTGAACTGTTTGATGATAGGAAGCATCTCACGCTCGATGATAGTCTCTGCATCGACGCTCAATTCACTCCCATCGACGGGGAACTCGATAACCACTTCCTTGTCAGAGAATGCTTCGGTAGATTTGACTTGCATCGACGGGGCGGCAAACTTACGTTTAGCGGTACCCTTTGCAGTCTGGTCATTGGTAAGGTTATTGCTTTTCATCAGAGATTCGATGATAGATGTCTCAGAGATTGTACGCCACGGCATGGTTGCCTTTGCAAGACCGATTTCACCGTACACCTGACTCATCTTGGTATAGAGTTTCTCACCGGTGATTTCATCGTATTCAGTGTTCAGACCGAACCAGTTGATGTTGTCTTCGAGAGTAGCGAAGTTAATCTTGCTGCCGACTGTCAGAACATCCTCCTCCGGAACGTCGAACTCTTTGGCGAACACGTGACATACTTCCTTATACGTCTCGGGGTTGTTCATCTCCGAATTTGCCCACAGAAGTGCTTCCACAATCTTTTTTGCAGTTTCGGGATTTTCTTTCAACCATTCCTCGTGAGCAAGGAAACCATCGGTTACAAGGGTCTGGATATCTTTGGTGCTTACCAGGACGTGTGTGCCGGTAGGACCATCCTTGATACAAGCGTCGTCATCGGGACAGAATACCACTGCTGCATCAGCAGTACCCGCCTTGAACGCCGTTGCAACGTCGGAACCATATCCAGTCGTGATAATCTGCACGTCACTGTTGGAAAGACCATTGGCAGCGAGAGTATTGAGTAGGAGAGAATGTGATGCTGTACCTTCCGAGCAGACGATTTTCTTTCCCTTCAAATCCGCCACTCTCTTGATGTTCTTGGTTGCCACGATTGCATCTGCACCGGCACTGAAGTTGTGAATCATAAAATAACGGGCGTCTGTCATAGTGCCGGACTGGCTTGCCTCCACGGGATACGAGTCAAGGGTGCAGAAACGGAGGGCGTTCTTGTGTTCCTTGAAGTAAGCAGTTGCTCCATCGAAGTCATCCATCTGGATAATCTTGAGGCGGATACCGAAACGCTTGTAGAACTCAGACTCCTTGCTTCCGTCTTTGCCTCCGTTGAAAGTGACGAATGGTGCCCAACCTGTATAGGTGTCCACGAGCACGTAGGCGTCGTACTTACTGTTACCGCCGACAAGTTTGCCGAGATTGATTCCCGAGTTTTTGGTCCCGAAGAAGACTGCTGCACCGAGCAGACCTACAGCGAGAACGATTGTTAATAGACGGCCGAAACCCGTCAATTTTGAAAAAGTGCTTTTGATACTCATAGTTTTTTGATTTTTGAAATGTTGATATTTTTATTTGTTGTTATTATGTTTGTTTCTTAAATCTTCGAGAAACTTCTCATGTTTCTTGTGCTCAGATTTGTTGTGTTTCAACAAAACCAAAAAGATGGTCAATCCGATGGTCAGAAGAATTGCAGCCGTAATCCATATCGGTGATAGCACCCACCACCAAGACCAGTCGATTACATTACAAAGCTTGAGAATGATGAAGGTAATGGTCAAAAGACCGACGAACCCGATTCCACCACTTGTTGTTGTTTTTGATTCACTCATTTTTTTTTTCTTTTGATTTCTTATATTTAAAAGATACTATTTTTTTTTCGGTATTTTCGAAAAATGAAGAATATTTTTTAAAATAAATCTTCTTGCAGAACCGAGATTGGCATCCACCACTTTACATGAGTCCGGTTATACAACTCCCACTTTCCGTTGCAATAGGTGTTTACCAGTACAGTATGTCCATCACAGTCAAGCATGGTTATGTAGTCTCCATCAGTATCCGGATATTCGTCCGTCTTCGGATTTCTTGGGTTTGAAACGGTCTTTGTCCAAGGAATGGATTTTTCGAGACTTTCCTTTTTTATAGAATATGTTTCTTTTAAATTATTGGTTTTATAGATTGAACCATACCCATGAAAAATACCATTCGTGTATTCAAGTATAAAACCGGTATTACTTTTGAGAATCTGTAAAATCTCAGACGGACTCATCTTTTTGTCTTCAGTCTTGTCCAATAATGCACGTGTACATACGTTCGCCTCGACGATGGAATCGTCTTCATAGAATGTGTAGGCGTCAACTGGTTCTCCCGTCACCTTGTTGTTTTTATACGGATGTTTGACAATCTCCTTCACGGTGTTGATTCGCTGACCACTCTTGAATGGTTTCCCCGAAAACTTTACAACCTTGTCGCCGGGTTCAACGACTATGGATTGCTCACGAATGGCTTTCTTTTCGGATTTCGAAAATCTATGCTCCAAAATATGACTTTTGATTTCATTGACTTTTTTATCGATTTGGTCAATTTCATCATATAAATCTTTAGCGTCTATGGCGATACCGGCTTCGATGAGATTTTCGAAATCGAATTTGTTTTCGTAGAACCACTTCACGATTTTTCCAATTCCCATTGGACTGAAAAACGAGTCATTGGGGAATACCTTATCATACTCAAGTTCCTCCTTATTGGTCATCGACATCATCCGTCTAAGATAGGGTCGAACCAAAACTTCGTCGAGTTTGATGGTTGTACGGAAAATGTCAAATATATTCGTAACGGTTATTTCCTTCTTCCTTATATCAACGGATACAAGTTTGGCTTTCTCCCATACCACACTTCCGTCATTCCATTCGATATGGAGGATAAGGCCGTAGGGCATTCTTGCAGACAACTGCTGCAATAAGATTTCCTGTCTATCTTCTTGTTTCATAATTTTATAGATAATGGTTAACATTTTGACAGATATCCTGCCGGATTAATTGATATTGAAACGTCTTCAATTGTCGCTTCGTTCAAGTTAATAACTTCCGATGAATAGGGGTAGTGACGCTTCCCTGTGAAATAGTCGGTAAATCCCCAATGACCTTCATCATCTTGTTTGAAAAATTTACCTATGTGGATTTTCTTTCCTGAATAGAAAAGGTAGACATCACCATCCTTTATGCTCGGGTCTTCTGGATTGAACTCCTTGAATCCACCTAAATAAACAGCTCTTTTCATATTTTTATTTTTTAAGTTTCCAACAGTCTCCAACCGTTTCTGCACCCGATTCAAGTTCTGACAAAGCCGATACTGCCCATTTCTTCATTGGGTTTTCATCTCTCAGATGCAAGTACCTCTCGATTTTTTTTCTGACAATACTTCTTTCTTTCTCCGTATCCGGACGGATATTGTACGCTTTCCAAGTTCCGTCTTCTTTTTGAAAGGCTTGGTACTTTATATATTCTCCACAATATGGGGCGTAGGCGACGACATTGCCTCCACTCCATGGTTCATGTCCGTCGATAAGGGCATGGACATTCTGCAAGAAAACTTGTAGAACCATTATGATGTCTCCTTTGTCAAGATAATAACTCAATGGTTTTTCATCACAATATAATTTGTAAAGCATTGTATTTATATCATGTGTCACACATCTCAATACTACATAGTAAGGATTCGATTCGTCGGATGAATTCCATATATTGTCCACAATTGTCCGATAATGTCCAATAAGGTCTTTGAACAACGAGTCGTCCATTGTAATCCAGAATGGATGTTCCTTTATGGCATCATGCTCGGTTCTCAGAATACCGAGTATTTCTTCTCTTGTTTTCATTTTACTGTGAAACTTTAAAACCGGATTGCTCTACAAGTTTGATTGCTTGTTCGAGAGATTTTCTTTTCTGTCTCTCTTCATCCTCTTTTTTCTTTCGTTCTATTTCGATACCTTGGTCAATACGACTCTTAATCTTCTCGATTCTTTTTTTCGCTTCTTCTTCTGTTTCCGGTTCTGGCCATGAAAGCTCTGTTTCAAACGAAGCTTCCCAATCTGCTCCGTTTGGGTTATATTGCTCACTTTCACCAGTCATCACAACCGTTACACAGATGTCGTCATGAGGGATTACACTTGACTCAAGTTCTTTCTTTTTTCTCTTGACGGCATTCAGTAATTTCCTCAAGTCTCCACTCGTGAGACTGATGATGTTTGAATTATCACAACAATGTTTCTGAAGACGAGTGGTCTTATAGACATTTATTCTATCGTCGATATTATATCCTCTGTAATTCATTTTAACAATGCTTTTAAATCTTCGATTATTGTTTGATTAGTTTCATCCATAGGAAGCATTTTGACAAGGCTGAGTAGTTCTTTTTTCTCTTCAGCGTATTGTTTGTCTTTCCACTCCGCCATCATGAGAGCCGACAGATAACACTCCATCGAACTACATGCTACATGGTATTGTTTGTTTTTTTCACTCAGTTCCTGAGCTTTTTCTTCGTTTGTCATATCTTTAAAATTTTACTGTTCCACCATTTTCTTCGATTGTTTTCACCGCTTCTGCAATCTTCTCACGTCTGGCTCGTTCAGCCATTGCTTCGCTGGCAATCCTGCTTTCGATAATCATATCGATTCTGTCTTTTTCCCACTGAATTCGTCTATTTCTTTCCGCCACACTTTCCATCTCCTCCCAGCACAGTTCGGTGATAAACTCGGCACTTTTGTATTTACCATTCATGGTGATACATTGTTCATCACAACCAGTCAGTTCTATCTTAACATCACCATGCTTGATTCCTTTCTCATTGAGTTCGGCTTCTTTCTTTATAATGAGTTCCTTCAATTTATCGAGGTCCTCTATTCCGAGTTCAATATTGTTGGAGTAGTCGTAGGTGAATTTATCCAACTTCTCGTGTCTTATAACATTTTTTGTGTTATCAATATGCTGTCCCTTGTAATTCATATCTTATTCGTTATAACGGTTATAACTAATTTTGTTATCGATGAACCACTTGGCCGCCGCCTCGGCTTCAGCCTTGGTGTTCCATTTCATATTGCCATCTTTGTCCTTAATGTCGAGATTGCCTATCTTGGCATACCAGTGGTTTCCACCGTAGTGCTTGCAACTCTCCGGAAGTCCCAACGCCAAGTAGTCCATCTTCCCCCACTGCATATACCGGACTTCTTCGAGACGGCATTGGGTTTCGATTGGGAACTCCAGTGTATCCTTGACGACCTCATCGACAATCTCATCACCCTCCACCAACATGGTCTCAACCACACCGTTGTCAAGATACATTTCGTGACCTTTTCGAAAATCATTGACTCTGTTGTTGAGGGTCTCGTTTTCCAACCGTACCGCCGCCTCAATCCAAGAGCACCCCCATACGGATTTATAGACATCGACGGCTTTTGCCCAAGGTGTGATGGCGTGCTCTGTATACACCCAGTTTCCATCGGGTTTTGATTCGTCCGGTATAAGATGACTGTGTTCGATATGGTCGTGAACACCGTCACGAATCTCACTTCCGAAGATTTTCTTGAAGTGTTCAACCACCTGCTCTTCAGTCTCGGGTTTGAAAAACCAGTGACCATCATTTGAACCCTTTCTCCGTATCTTGACAAACTTGTACATGGTATCAGATGTTGATTGATTTGACAAACTCTATGTGTTCCTTGCTCATTGGAACTCCGGTGAAGTTCACGTTGAGGAAAGCTCTTTTTACTTTCTCGTCCGAACAGTTCTCACGGAGGAAATAGAATGTGAGGCAGTTTCTTCCCTTGAAGAATCTCTGGGCGGGCTTGCTGAAATCTTTCCAATAGTTGCCGTTGCTGTCGGGGAACTTATTTTCGAAAAAGTCCATGAGGCAGTTAAGTCTCTGTTTTCCGTCGACCACATCGTGTTCATATCCGGTTTCCTCGAATTTCTTGTAGTCGTTTGTCTTCAACACAATGTATCCACAGTTAATCCCGAGATAAATCGAGTCGATGAAGTTCTGCTTATCTTGGAGTGTCCAGCAAAGAGGTCTTTGGTAGAAAACCTTTTTACCGTCTTTATCCACGATGTATGGGTCGAAGTTGAATTCCTCACGGGACTGACCATAAACCCAATCAAGTGTCAGTTGGGATACTTGCATGTCGTCATGCCAAGTTCCATTTACTAACGGATTAACCCCGTTTTCTGTGAACCTCTTACGTTCAATATTGATATTGTCTTCCATTTTATTTTCTTTTAAGTTTATCTTTGATGTCTTCAAGAGTGGTCTTAATTAAAATGAGTTCAATTAAGATTAAACAAAGAAGAATCTAAATACAAAAATTAATAAAATTCATAATTTATTATTTTTAAGATTATTTTTTAACAACCACCCATACATTTCCTTCCTTTACATACATTCCCTTCTCGATGGCGTGGCGTGTGAGCTGTCCGGCGTACTTCCCAATCTTCTTGAAGAGTATCTGAATCTGTTTCTCTGAGAGTCTCCCATACTTCTGATACTGCTTGCAGAAAGAGGTGAGTATTCCGGAATCGGTACCGGCGAACCCTACACCGTTGAACTCACTGACATCACCACTCTCCTGTTCACTCTCGGTCTGATGCTCATATATTCTGAGCATTGCCTTGATTGCTTTCTGTGGGTCAGTCGTGATTGCTGCCCTGATGGCCGATTCTATTGCTGATTTAGATTTGTATTCCATTTTTCCTTTTATTTTCTTGATGCAAAGATACGAACTTTTTTTGAATTACAAAACTTTTTTTTCAAAAAAAATTAATTTTTTTCGTAACTACTTCATTTAGTGAAAGTAAAAAATGAAATTTTTTTATCGCTTATAGAAAAATCCCTTGCAAAATCTCCTTATTTTTTATTTTTTTTTTTCTTATTTTCGGCACTACGGTCTCTTATTCCACGGAAAAGAGCCATGCTCCATTCGGAGATTTGCTGTGGAGTGATGGGGACAATCTCACGGTTCAACCATTCGTCTTCCGTCATCCCGTCGATGTTGATGAACATATCGTGCTTAAGATTCTTTACAATGGTTTCCGAGTGGGTGATGACAACAACCCCGTAGCAGTTGCCGAGATATTTTTCGAAAATTTCGTTGAGATAATTGCAGATACCCACTTGCATCTCACGGCTCATTCCGATTTCAATCTCATCTATGACGATGAATGCTTTTTTATTGTCACGGTTTTTTTCGTCTTCCTTGATGACGAGACTGTTCATCATGCTGACGATTGTACCTACCGAGGCGTTGGAAGTGCTGTCCCATGGGAGGTCGGACAGCATGTGGTCGAGTCCGGTTCCAAACAGTGAACTGCATCCGTTGGTTCTTTTCTCCATCGAGATGGTGGCGATTGGACTCTTGTCGAGTCCGAGTTTCTCCATTATGGTAAATACGAGTTGTTTTCTAACTACAGATTTACCTGACGAGTTGCTTCCTGTCAGGATGGTCACTTTACCCGGTTCGATTGATTTGGTGACATCGACGATTCGGTCGATGTGGTTGCTAATATGTTCTGACGATAAATTTGTATAATCCATTTTTATATATATTTTTCAGTTAATCTTCTTTCTGTGATATGTCTTTCTCCGGACATAAAATACTCCATTTGGTTTTCGAAAACCATATCTTTTCTGACAAATGTAGTGAGAACTCTATATTCTTTCTTTCGTGTTCCAAATCCAACTCCATCATCCATACTCCAGAATATAGAGTTCTCATGGTCTGGACACTGATAGTTCACACTGGAAAGTATTCTATTCTTAGTGAAGAAATTGGTTATCAAACCAAGACGGTTGTCAAACTCACACTGGCCTAACCTTTCCACATATCTGTCGAAAAAATGTGGGGCGATGAACAAGAATTTGTCACCTTTATTGTGGAGTGAGCAAACCCACACTCTGTTGTTTCTTCTAAACGTAGAGAATGTGAGGGTTTTCAACCCATTCTTCAAATAGTCCCGCTTTCCATATGTGGAGATTATCAGATGGTACTCAATACCCGAGTTCTTGCTTGTGAAGTCAACCCTGTTGAAATACCGAAGGTCGTCTCCCGTCATTTTAAGGCAAGCCTTTCTGTACTTAGAATCCGAAATAACAGAGATAACCTTTCTATGAACATAGTCCATTTCTGAAATAATCAGATTCTTAATTTCATCCAATGTCATTGTGTCTACATACATGGCTCGGTCGGATTTAAAGTTTGACAATACTTTTAACCGCCTGTGCAAGGTAGTCGTAGTGGAGGAACATGTATGAACTCGGTTCAACTGGTTCACCACCGTCGTACTGCATTTCGTAGAACGTCTTGTACCCGTCTTCCGTTTCCTTTATCGAAAAGACCGAGAACACATGGTCATTTAAAGTTGAAAGACTCTTTGCTTTCCTCAAAGCCTTCTCATAGTCGTCTGTGAGATAAAGGGTGTCCATTAACGATTCGGACAATACACAATAGTCAAAGTTGGGATTCACATACTCTCTACCCAGTGTCATCATAAACTCGTCATGGTCTGACATTTTGTAGTCGGGTTTGTTGGCGATATTAAGAAGTGCTTCAATACACTGCTCTGTGGTCATTTCCAAATCGGCGGGAGGGTCAATACTCGTTTCAGGGTTATGGAAAAACCTTACTCCATTTGCTGCCCAAATGATGAGTCTTAGTTCTTTGTCGTCTATTATTTTCATTTTGTTTCCTTTTTAATTTCTGATGCAAAGATACGAACTTTTTTTGAATTACAAAACTTTTTTTTCAAAAAAAATTAATTTTTTTCGTAACTACTTCATTTAGTGAAAGTAAAAAATGAAATTTTTTTACTTAGAATAAAAAAATCCTTTGTAAAATGATAAAAAAGAAACCGGTTTTTCAAAAAATAGACACCTTTAAAAAGAATCAGACAACTCGTCTCGGTAAGAGGGAGTTATCTGATTTTCGAAAAAAAAAGGAAAACAAGTATGTAGACATCAACCTACGTTTTCAAGTATGTATTGTATCAATATTTCTTTTGGAATTTGGTCAAGCATTTCCCTTGCTTTCTTTTTGTTTGCTTCGATGCCTTCAATTGGGAGACGCTGAGCCACGATAGCAGAACCCTCTTCTACAACCTTATGTTCTCTTCTGTATAGAGATACTGCTGCTTTTATCTTGTCGTTCATTTGATTACGTTTTTTTCGAGTATATCCAAATCAAGGTTTTCGAAAATCTGCATGAATTTTTCAAACTCCGGATTTCTCCAAGCGTTCATGCAGTATGGTCTTGGTTTAGAATAGTGGTACCAATTTGTTTTGATGTGTTCTTCGGCCGCTCGTTTAGTCAGGAAGCAACCGGTTTTGTCTGATATTTTTTCATACGCCTCATACTCGTGGGTATCGACGATTCTATTGAGGTATTGTCGTGCAAATCCAAGTACATCTTCTTCGAATACTTTATTGATGTGTTTCCATTTGATGCAGATGTCTGCCGGCATGTCTGACAGGAAATTCTCTTCGATGTATTCGGCATAATCCTCAATCGAGTTGAAAACTCTGATGTCGTGTGTCGAATCTATAATCTTGATACAATCTCCACAACCTTCTTCGGTGGGGCGCTCCCCCGATTCCATTATTCCCCAGAATCGGGGGGCGGCCGTACCTTCTGTGCTCTGTTCTCTGAGTTCCTTCTGTAGGGATTTCAGAAAGTCAAGCTCTTCTTTTGTCATAATCAACCTCCGAAATATGACGACTTGTGAGTTTCTCCTGATGTGGAGGCGGGAATAGATTCCGGGGTTTTAACCTCGGAGAACTCTATCGTCTCGGGTTGAGTTCCGGCACCGATGGCCTGATGGGTGAAACTGATGTTACCGGTGTCTTCAACTGGTTTGTCAAAAATTCCAAACCCATTCTTTTCAAAGTCGGCCATAATCTGATTGGCCTTGTCCAAGTTAATGTCGGAGTTGATTTCGAAATTCATCAGGATGTCGTTACTTCCGTCGATGAGTCTGTTGATTTCGGCAATTGACTGATTGATGGTATCGTTCACAGTCTTCATGGCGAGTTCCTGTTCCATAGAGGAAGTAAGAATACCATGCATGATGGAGTTGATGTTTTTCATCGCCGTGCTCTGTGCCACTGCTTGCTCATACTCCTCCACTCGGAAGTCGTGTTCATTCTGAGCATCCTGCACTTTATATCCAACAGCAATTTGGAGTTTCTGCATCACTTTCAGATACTTCTCCGAAGTCTGAATTCTTGCACGCTGATTCTCGATTTGCTTCTTGCCTCGGACAATTTCGTTAGAGACTAATTGAAGCTGAGCCATGAGTTTGGTTCTCTCACTCTGGTCGGTAGTACTCCTGAGTTTGTTTTCGATTGCTGTTTTTTTACGGACGTTGTTTTCGAAATTCTCTTCGTACTCTTTCAACTTCCGTTTCATTCTTACAAGGATGCTGCCGAGATTCGTCACATTCTTATCTATGATTTGAAGTTTTTCCTTCATCTCACGGATACCGTTTTCAAGGATGGCGATGGGGTCGATATTGACCACAAGTCCATATACTTTCCTCATAATCTGTAACCACAACAGACTGATAAGTCTTCGAGTCTTCTTGTTGGTCACGATATAGACGATGGCGGCGATGGCGGCAAGTTCGGCGACGAAAAGAAGCAGGTTTGCTGTTGCTGCAATGAGGAACGGGAGTGCAAACTTGAAAAATGCATATCCGATTCCGAGCATTGCCAGTATACCGGTCAGTTTAGCGAACCCACCACCGGGTCTTTTCCACAATTCCTTGAATTTGTCTTTGGGTTGAAGGGCTACACTGTTGTCCATATTTTTCCTTTCTTGTGTTTAAATTGTTAATGATTCGATTTTCTGACGGTCAGTGTTCAGAACATCCAGCACAGACTGGATGGAGGCGTTGAACGTCATTCGGTTGTTGTTGATTTCAACCTTTGCTGCTTGCATTGCCATGTTCTTCTGACCGATTTCATCCATGAGGGCATCATATTCTGCCTTCATCTGCTGGGCATGGGTTTGCATCTCTGCTATCTCTGCCTCCACACTGGAAACTCTTTCGTGCTCCAATTTGTCCAACTCACCGAGTCCTGTCTGTTTCTCGGTCTCCACCACACCAAGGTAGAAGTCGATTGCCTGTAGGATGGCGGTCTTGTCGAAGTTCGGGTATTGTCCTTTCAACACATTGAAGGCTGCCGAAATCTTCTGCTCCAATGTGATTGGGAGACTGTCCAAACTTTGCAGGGTCGTCTTGAGTTCGAGATAGTCGGGACCCGGCCGGTTCTGGGCGATGATTGCATTCCAAATTCTGTCGATGATGTTTTTGTCTGCCACTGCTGTCGGGGCGGCCCCAGTCTGCTCGATGGTCGCTGTCGGGGCGAAACTTGTCGAAATTGAACCCATTGAACTCACCGGAATCTGAGCACTTACATTTGTGTTGTCTTGGACAACCTCTTTCGATACTGGTGGGTCTTCCTTGATGAGAGCTCTTTTGATTGCTTTTCCTATTGATGCCATTTTATTTCTTTTTAATCGTTAGACAATTGTGTTGATTGTTAGAAAGCGAGGCGGGCGACCAACCAGGGCTGGAAGTTCCAACTACCTTTTCCGTGAATGGAGAGTTTGGCAGGATTGTCGGTCACGTTGAAGAGCATGAGATTCACACCAACATGTACCATAGGGGTAATCTTGTAATACACCTTCTGCTCGGTACAGAGATTGAATGTGTTCGGACCCCACGTGTCGAGATAACCCTCGTAGTAGATGTGGTCGAAGTCGGCGCTGCTATTGATGGAAAACTGCCAATTGTGGCCGCTGCCAAAGTCGTATCGGTACATAGGGGTGAGACTGAAACAGAAGTTACCCAGCAAGAGTTCGTATGCAAAACCGGCGTTAATCATATTATGGTCGGGCCAGTACATGGCGGTGGGAACCTTGAAGTCTGGAAAATCTGATGTCCGGAATCGGGTCTCCAAGTGTCCGAGGAAGTGGGAACCGGCGATTCGGTACTCTCCGTAGAGGATGCCGTAACCCACGGCCTGGTTGTTGGTCACTGTGAACTCATTGTACGAATACACGTTGAAGTTGCTGTCTGACTTGAAAAAGTCGGCGACGAATTTCTGATTCCCGTCATAGGACTGATGCCACTGAATACTCTGGGCGTTTGCTGCTGTTGCCATCACAAAGACGGCGATGATTGTGAAAAGAACTTTCTTCATTTTTTTGTGTTTTTTGATGTTTGTTATTTTATTTTTTTCGAAAATTATCCGATGTTATCGACTTCGATTTCTTCTTCCCTAACGAAAGTCACACTTTGACTCTTCACCCAGAGGGGGGCGTCTACATCCTGTTGCAGATGATGTCCGTCCCATTGAAGACAGTTGTCGAAAGGAAGACCAGGAAGATGGTTGTCAAGCGGGATGATGCAGGGTGTACCTTGTACGATGATGAGTTGACCCTCTATCCATTCGTTGTTCCAACGTTGTGCCTTGAATATTTGAACCTTTATTTTCATTTGTCTTTCCTTTCGTTTAAAAGATACTATTATTTTTCGAAAGATTAGAATTTTTTTTTTTCTCATTGAAGTCCCCATCGTGAGACGGGGACTTCAGTATAGAGATATTATTTACATCTACGGCACTTGGTGGTGAGTTCACCGGAACACATCAAGAAGTAGTTATCCCAAGCTTTTACTGCCGGACTGTTAGCGGTACTGGGACCACTCTTGTGTTTGGCGATGGCCTTCAACCACTTGTCCATAGGATGGTTATCACGGTATTTGTACCACGACTTGGCCATTGCCTCAAGGTTGGCTCTGGTGGGCATCCAACCGATGGTCTTGAGGATGAGTTTGAGTTCGTCATGTACTTGGTCGGCCAGAGGAACATCATTTATGGGGAAGACGTATTGTTTGTTTTTCAACTGATTTTCTTTACGTCCTTTTCCGAGAAGGGCTGCACCGGCACGATACCTAGGTACGTTGTTTTCGTCGTGCAGCAGTTCATGTTCCAAGCAGAACGTCTGAAGCATTCTATAGTTCTCGTTACCAGCTGTGATGTTTGAAATCACAAAGTCTTCAGTTGTCCAACCAGTTCTGTCTTTGTTGATGGTTTGGATGTACTCCACTTCTTGTTCGGCTGGAATCTTCACGAAGCGTACTGGTACGGTCGTATCGGATGGTAGACCACCGTCGTTGACCTTTGTTATGAAACCAACCTTTCGTCCTGCACCATCGGTGATGTTGTTGGTCATAAGATTGACTTCGATGGGCTGGACCTGTGCCCAGACTTTGTTCTCGGCGTCATATATCTTCTTGATAATACTCCTCACCCTTGCAGGCTTGACCTGACGATTTTGGGGGTTAAAATTGAATTGGTTCAATTCTTCGGCTGTGCAACGAGCGTCACCACAATATTCAACTTGGATATTCATAGGTTCAATTTTTTATTTGTTTTTTTACTTATGTTTAAAAGATACTATTTTATTTTTATTTTATTTGAAAATCTTATTTTTTTTTTTGTAAGAATTTTCGAAATTAGTCGATTTTCCCAACCTCAGTCAGAAGTATCTCTGGGTTCTCATAGGATACTGTGCCTCCCCAGTAGTCAAGTTCCTTCATTTCCATATTGTCGATGTCGAGTTCCACGACACTCAGACGGAATGAGATTGCTTTACGGCCAGCACCAAATTCACCGATTCTATAAATTTCGAATGGGGGATATTTTTTCCCATCACTCAACAATGCCGGTTTCTCATTGATGATACTCTTGATAATTTCGACAGCATCCTTTCTTGATTCTATAATATGGGCATCGGCTAATTTTGCCGTATTCCACCACCCGTAGGTAAATGAAAGGAATCCCGTTTCGGTCTCATTGTTAGCCTTATCATAGACATATACTCTGATGAAGTAAGACTTCTTTGCTCTCTTGTTTCTCATGGTTGTTAGTTTTTGTTGTTTCCTTTCTATGTTTTACATTAAGTCTTCGTTTGCTTTGACGAGTTCGTTGATGATTTCTTCTTTGGTCTCGAATCCCTCATACCAATATCTTGGTTTGAATGGGAATTCTTCACGAAGAATGTCCATAAGGTATTCGATGCTATGCTCGTTGAGTTCGTCTCTCAGTGTTTGTTCCTTTATGTTTTCCATTTTGTTTCCTTTTTAATTTCTGATGCAAAGATACGAACTTTTTTTGAATTACCAAACTTTTTTTTCAAAAAAATTTTATTTTTTTCGTAACTACTTCATTTAGTGAAACTAAAAAATGAAAATTTTTTTATTGTTTATAGAAAATCCCTTGTAAAATTGGTTTTTCACAAGGGATTTTTTTGATTTTTGTTGGTTTTTTTGTTTTCGAAAATTTTGATTGTTTATTCACCCCACGGACTCTCACACCAGTCATCGTCGTGCCACTCCTGTTCCTTGATGGTGAGCATGTCGGTCATGGGGTCGATGTGTCTTCTCCAACCCATTCTGTCGATATAGTAACCGTCACCCAAGACCTCCAAACAACCGTCGGGATAATTGGGCTGAGGTGATTTCAAACCTTCTGAGACGTTTCCGTTGACGTATCCTTTGGTGAATCCACGTTCAAGTCTTTCGGGGTGTGCTTGATTGTAGTCGTGGTAGTAACCCTTACGATGACGGTCTTTCTTCTTGGATTTCTTCTTGGACTTGGGTTTTTCGAAAGTTTCTGAAGTTCCTTTCTGTTCCTCCCATCTTTTCTTCCAATACTCGTGACGGTCGGGAGTGGTGGAGGACTCTTTCTGTTCCCTCCACCTCTTTGCCCAATATTCGTGTCTGTCGGTTGCCATAGTCTTAATTATTGTATATTGTTAGTGAGTTACTTTCTTTACTAGGTCTGAATGGGACACACTCTTCAAGATAGGTTGTTCTTACCACTGTCGTGTAACGGACCACATAGGTGAAAATTGTGTTGACACCACATATTTTGAGAGCCATCTTTCTTGCTGCTTCGACACTCTTGTACTTCTTTGCAAGTCTTAATTCACTCGTATAGTTTGGTACAACCTTTGATGATTCCGTCCAGAAGTATTCTTCTCCGTCTTTCTTCAACTTGATGACGTAGAACTCTTTTGTGACTTTGGTCACGTCTTCATCTTCTCTGTGTGCTTCCATAACTTTATTTTCTTTTCTTTGATTGTTGTTCGTAAAGTTCTTCTCTGATGATTGATGTGATGGCAAATATCACCATACTCACAAGTCCGACAATCCTTTCTGTTTTGGTTAGTCCGGCACCGAGTAGTCCAGACATACCGACACTGAATGATATGATGATTATCCAAGTCAAGATTGCTTCCCTCTTATCTGCAAACACTTTCATCGTTTTAGTTCATTACGTTTCCAATGATGACAACTTTGTCATAGTTTTCGAAAAGAAATTCGTCCAAGGTGTCGAATCTGCTGCCGACAAACCAACCACCCGGTTCCTCGTAGAAGACATTTCCATATTCTGTTATGTTTCCGTCATTCTGAAGTAGTCCGAGAGTATCTCCCTCGTAGATTTTATGTCCGGAACAAACCTCTCCGTTGTCGTCTTTGGTGTTGGCGTGATAATCGGTGGCATACTCCAATGTATGGATATCGATTTCTTCAATCGAGATTGAACGTCCCTCCGAATCATACTCAGAGCATTGGTCGATACCGTATTTTTGCTCCTCACCCTTCGGAGTCCACAGTTCGATGAGATATCCGTAAAACCATTGATTGGTTCTAATACTCTTTGCTCTGCAAGTCTGGATTTTCATAGGAAGGAATCTTTTTTATTGTTTCACATAGATGATAACCCTGTCGTCCTCAAATTCTGCATCACACATCATCGCCCAGGCACGATATTCATTGTCCCATTGTTTCATTTCGGCGGGGGTTGCATCGCCTTGCACATACCCATCTGCTTCCATACATTCGATGATGTTATTGATGGCGTTTTCCTCGTTTCCTTCTGTTGTGAGTCCAACGGGTATTTCTGTGGTCTCACCAAGAGTTCTTTTAAAGATTTCAAGTTGTTTCATTTTCGAAAATTTTTATGTGTTAGTAACTTATTTGTTTGCTGCTGCACTACGGAGTTTCTCCATAGCTGAATTGTACAGTCTATTCACCGTGTAGATAGTTATTTTGAGCTCTTCGGCAATATCCTTGTCGTTCTTCTCATATTCCTCACCAATGCCGAATTTCATACATACAATCTTTCTCTCACGAGAAGTGAGTACCGAAAGATAAAGTTGAATCTCTTTATTCTTGTCTTCCTCGACAAGATTTTTGTCTGCTCTGTCACCACCGTCGATTGTGTCGGCAAGGGTGGATTCGTTGGTGTTGTTGTTCCCATCAAAACTGATGGGGGTGCTCATCGAGAGGATATTTGTTTCAGTTGCAAAGACGGTTGCAACCATCTCTGGAGTAAGACCTGCCATTTTGGCGATGTCTTCGGTTGAGAGTCCGAAAGTGTCTCCGTTGAGTTTGTCGATGACCTTCCTCACCTTTTGGGCGGCGATGGTCACGTCGTGGCTCCTACGAACCAAGTGACCCTCTGTCTCGATGGCGTCGACGATGGCTTTACGGATGTACCACACAGCGTAGGTGTTGAAACGGTTCTGCTTGTAGTAGTCTTCGTGAGCCACGTATGCACGGGCGGCTTCAAGAAGACCCATGTTCCCATTCTGGATAAGGTCGTCCAGTTCGAGACCGAGGTGCATGAAGTGGCGTGCTGACTTCACAACCAAAAGGAGATTGTGATTGACAAAGTTGTCGAAACTATTCTTGCTTTTCCTGGCGAGTTCGACTGCCTCAATCTCTTCTTCACGAGTGAAGGCGGGATACTTACGTATAACGCTAATATATGTGTTATATATGTCACCCATCTGCTCGAATGATGAGGCGTTGTTAAGATGTCCGTTATTCAAATTAACTCTTTTCATTTTTTTAAGATTTTAAAAGTTCAACTTTATATTATTTCACATTCTACATCAATGATGGTCTCGGGGTCGTAGGGAAGTTTTTCACCCGGCATATAGATGGTGTATATTGTCTGGGCTTCAAGTTTCTTTCCCTCTCCTTTGAGAGCGGCCTTGATGATGATTCCGATGATTCTTAATAAAGTTTTCATGTTTTTATCTTTTTAATTTCTGATGCAAAGATACGAACTTTTTTTGAATTACCAAACTTTTTTTTCAAAAAAATTTTATTTTTTTCGTAACTGCTTGATTTTGTGTAATAAAAAAATGAAAAAAATTTTAATCAGAATAAAAAATCCCTTGCAAAATTAGATTTTTACAAAGGATTTTTTAGAATTTATGCATTGTTGTCGTAGAATATTTCGACCTTATCTCTTTTGTTGTCTTGTGGTTTGATGGTGGCGTATCCTATACGTTTCATCTTAACTGGGCACGTAATCCACTTCTCTTTCGTGTCTTTCACATCCGGAACCTCGTCTTCGGTGGGTTTGAAGATGTGTTTAGAAATCTTTTTTCTTCCATGTTGTACTGGTTCGTACAACCAAGCGAAAGCACTTGAACCGGACCCATAATACGATAGGGCTTTGAAACAACCGGTGACAGAAGTTGACACACAGACTCTTTTTGTCTTTTCGTCTTCACCCTCGATAGTGTTGTCCGGAACACGTGGATAGAATATGGTGTTATCATCCCACTTTAAAAAAGATAAGTGATAGAGTTTCACTGTTTTACTTAGCTTATACCTTCTCATGTTTTTAATTTTCGAAAATAACTGAGATTTCTTTCAAACATCTGACGGGTTGTCCGTTCTTGGTTCCGGGATTCCACTTGGGCATGCTATTGATTACTTGTATTGCTGCATCACCACATCCGGCTCCGATGTCTTGCAGTACCTTGACGCCTGAAATTGTTCCGTCCTTTTCGACTATTACCGATACGATGACTTCACCCGATATGTTATATTGTCTAGCGAGGGGTGGATACTCGAGATTAGACTTGATGAACTTTTTCAAGGCAACCTTCCCTCCGACAAATGTTGGATACTTGTCTGGGTTCTGACAGATTTCGTCTTTCGAAAAAAACGAAGAATCTTTTTCAACAACCATAGAGTCTGACGGACTTGTGTATTCCATCTCGATAGAATCACTTTTGGACATCTTTTCTACCATATCCGTTTTGAACCTGTTTTTCTTGTAGATGAAAAACTCACCGAGGTAGTACAAGTCACTATTATACATCCATATCTTTTCGAACTTTGACGAAGATAGTTCTATACACGTGTCTGCATCCTCCAAGTATGGGTATTCCTTATTGGCAACAGAAGACGGTACCGGAGTTATCAACGAGTATCCAATTTTTATATTTACATCACTTTCAATATTATATGATGTAATAATCAAGTATTTACGGAACTCTCCGAACTCACCGCTTTCGTCGGACGAGACATAGTTGGCGATAGTTCTGCACATCAACACCGATGGCCGTTTTTCATAATCTATTGTTGAAAATTTGAATCCGGCATCCTTGGCGAATGATATACTCTTTGTCATAGTGTCGGCGAACTTGTGTTGCAACTCCCTCCAATTATCTTCTGATTTATACCAGTCGATATTGCCTTGTTCGTATTTACATTTATAGTACTCGTCGAGAAAGTTGATTATAGTTTCCCGTTTCATTTCATCCATGTACTCCTCATTCGTCATACATGACGAACAAAGAATAGAAATAAGCATTGATACTAAAAAAATCCTTTTCATTTTATTTTATGTTTAAAGTGATTGACAAACCGACAAAACATTTTACTTGTTTTCCATTCACCGAACCGGGATTCCACTTGGGCATCGACTCTATAATTTTTTTGAAATTCTCTCCATATCCTCCACAGTCCTTGATGACATTGACGTTGAAAACCTTTCCGTCCTTGTCGACAAAGAATCCGATATAAATGTCTCCGGACGTTTTCACTTTCGGCTCGATTGACGAACTTTGCTCTTTAAGATATTCAAACAATGAGTCGAAGTAGTCACCATATTGTGGAGCTTCCTTTATGGACACATACCAGTCTTCTTCTTTGATGAAAGGTTTGAGAGATTCCTCATACTCTTCCATAGAAAATATCTTTCCACTGATGTCTTCGACTGCTGTCACCGTGAGATTGTTGGTGGAGTCTTTAGTCGTTTGTGTGTTGTCTTGACTATTTCCATCTCTCCATCCAATATTTAAATCGGTGAAATCCAAATCCAGCATAGACGTTTTATCAGCAAAAATGTATGTACCCAATCGGAGTATAGTTACGGACTTATGACAATTACAATTTGAATCTATCCAATTTTCTATTTCCAAATTAGATACTTTGTTTTCAACACAAGTGTCTCTGTATATGTATGGAATATGTTTAAATTTTCTTTTTTTAAATTCAGCTGCCGGTGTAAGGGATATTATATTGTAACTCACCATAAGTGAGTTTTTACCGTCTGGCGTTAGGTTCTTCATTCTAATTCTTGAGTGAATTTCAAATTGTATTACTTGACCATATTCGATAACCTTACCACCATCGTCGTGTTTCTCATAATATCCGAGAACTTTTGTTTTGTGGACATAATTAGAATTTAGGTTGCCGAGGTTTTCGGCCATAGATTTTGCAAAACAGATGTCAGATGTCATCTTCTCAGCAAAGGCTTCCTTTATGTTTACACATCTTCTGGATGTGTCCCACCAAATTGGATTTGTGTCGGTGTATCCGTCTATAAATTCCGACATATTTTTGTGACCCTCACCTTCACATGAGACAAGGAATAATGCAGTCAGAGACAAAAGTATCAAAGATAGTTTTTTCATTTTTTTAGAATCTATTCTCCCCAAATGGTTTCGAAAACTTTTTCGAGGAAAGGTTTGTTAATGTTGTAGGTTTTATTTTTCAAGATTATTTTAGGATTCTGAATCTCGGTTCCGTCTTCTTTATAGAGCAGTGAATGAATCGTTGACTCCCACGATAAGGGAGTTTTTTGTGAAAGGTATTGCATCAAGAGGTCAGTCTGGTTTCTCCAGCTATTGTACTCTACGGACCAGTCTCTGTTATTGTCGGCTACGAAGTCGGAGAACTTTGCTATTCTGATTCTCAATCCATTTTTATTTTTTTCTTCCGGTTGGTGTTTCGAAACAATATCGTCCATCACACCACGGATGATTTCTTTCATCTTTTCTTCGGCTTCCAATCTTTCCCTTTCGAGAATTTTACATTTGGATGTAATGTCACGGATTTGCTGTCCGAGTTCTTTTAATTTTTCCATATTCTATTTGTTTATTGTATTGTAGTATCTTTCATCTAAAGACACAACTTTCTATATTTATTAGTAAGTTTCTTTAAAGTGTTAAGATGAATTTCCAAACATATTCGTGACCTGAAGAGGTTAAAATGGCATCAACTTTGGAGTATCCGGATTTTTTATACTTATCAACAAGTTCGTACACAAACTTTTCTTTGTGAGAACCGTGTATTGTGAAAGACCATTTTTTGGGAGGCATACCACAACGGCTCACCCGGATGTATTCTTCTACTCCTTTTCTTTCAGCGGACTCAACCTCTTTGTTGAAACAGTCTCTTTCAATTTCTTCATTGGTCACATAGACCATCTGAATGAATTGTTCAGGTGTTATCATATCTTTAACTTTTTTATAAAGATACTATTATTTTTTTAAATAAATAAAAAACCCCCGTCTCACGACGAGGGTTTAAAAATATGAATAAAATTAATAGATATTAATATGTTCCATTTTTATCAAATCGTTTCTCATACGAATTTAAGTCGCCGATAATCATATTGGTGGTTTCAACCAAATCGTTTACATCTTTTTGACGACCGTATGACTTTTTGGCATCGAAGATGTGTTTTACGTTGGCGATGTGAAAACCTTCCGAACATTTCAATTCACTGTCAAATTCCGAATCTGGTTCCTGCACCCATATGTTAAACTCGATATTGTTATATGGGAATATATATGGTTTATGTTTGATATGTGGAATTTTTATCTCTGGTTTTTGAGAAAACTGGAGTTTTTCAATTCCTCCATACATTTCAGTAAACACCTTTAGTTTATTTTCTGTTTCCTCATCACATTTTATTACAATATCGATGTCGTGGACGAATCTTCCAACGGGGAGAAGTCCTTGTTTCAAGAGGGCGATACTTCCAGTGACCATCACGTTTTCCGGAGATATTTTGAATCTTTTGGTAAAGGATGTAAGAGTTTTCAACATGAAGTCTGCATTTCTTTTTTGTGAGTCATAGAAGTTGTTCTTTGACTTTTCAATATCTTCCACCCTCTTTCTCTTGAAAAAGTTGTTTCGAAAACATATTGTGATATGTTTCACCCAATCTTCATCAACAGAATCACTGATGGTAGAATTTTTACATTCGGTCTCCATCCTTTTAACCATATCTGATAGTCGAGCGTCAAGTTCCGAATACTTAAACTTACGTCTCCGGACATCGAGTAGGAAGTCACGGTCTATGTTGGTTCTGTCGAGCAAGAGTCCCTTACCTTGTGCAATTTCTATGCACATTGCCACATTTCGAAAACAATGATACATATTCTTGACATCGTACTTGTAATCTGGGTTTCCTTGTTTTTCGGCGACCATATTGGATTCGTAGCGTGCTTTGTTTCTCTTCTGCTTCCACTCCTCATACTCCTTGTATTTCCGGCAGTGTGTGCCGTATCCGTCGGCGTTATATGTCATCATGCAGATTGGTTCTTCCTCCTTTTGGGTCGAGCAAAGTCTGACTGTGTTAGACGTTCCGTCGTTGTTGATGATTCCACAATGACCTCCGAAAGGTTTTTCGGTCATCTTTACAACATAGTCAACCATGACACTGTATTCAGTCTGTTTTTGAAATCTATCCATGAAATGAGAAACAGCGAACTTACCAAAACTTGTTTGTTTGTTTATCTCATCACCCATGTTTACGTTGGCGAGTCTCAGATGCTGACCGAAGTCATAGTACATCAAGTAACAGTCTTTCATGTTCGTGAGGTTTGTCAGACCACAGCAATCTTGACGAAGACCGTTTCTTTTGAGCCATTCTTGGATGTTTATACTTCCTTGACGACCATCAAAGGTGAAACAGAAATCAAGTGGAGTCTTTCTCTCCATGTTCTCCATATCCCAATGAATTTTTTTCTCCTGTCCACGAGCCTTCTTTACCTGAGATGAAGCGTATTCACCGAATGGTTTGAAACATTTCTTCGTTAAGAATTTGTAACCTATATTTCTGATATGTTCCTTGAACAACGGATGTTCATACAGAATTTTATCATCGGGGACAAAAAAGGCTTCGAGTACTGCTGGGTTGGAATTCATGGCAAGTTTCATAAATTTGCCGAGTTCCCACCATTTGTTGTCGTTCTTCTCATCGGAGACTTCATCTTCGAAACCAAAGTCGAAATTGTTGTCCATGATATAAACTCCACCGGTGTCTATATCTGCACTTCCGTCGTCAAGACTTGTGTTATATAGGTGACTTCCTCTCACATATTCAAAGAGAAGAAGACCTCTATTTCTTATATCTTCAAATGTCATTGTCTTATTGTATTTGATTGACTAAAATATTTTTGAGAGTCTTTCTCATATTCGGAAAGTACCTGTCCAATGTTAGTCCGTATGTGAATCCATCCATTTCGGTCAAGGTGTTTCCGTAGTTGTCGACAAATGTCGACGTACATTTCATCTTCTTTAAGTCTGGTGTATCTTCGAGTTCTATATAGAAGATGTGGAGGTCTTTATTCTGATTGTACTTTTGTCTTCCACAATCTTTAAAGAACTTAACGTTCAAATCTTTATAATCAAGACCCGTCTCTTCTTTCAATTCACGACATGCAGTATCAAACGGGTCTTCACCATCTTCGACATGACCTTTGGGAATATCCCAAAAACCATTATCTACAGGTTTGGCCGTAGGGTGACATTGGAGATACCCAACAGGTGTCTTTATAAGGAATCCAGCACTTAATTGTTTCATTGTTTAGTGTTTAGTTATTTTTCGAGTTTTGTTATTTTTTCATTTAATTCTTTTATTTCTTTGTCTAATTTTTCATTCTGCAATTTGATTCTCAGAATACTGAGAATAGTCATATAGCATTTATGAAACATAGGTGTTTCTCGGCGTGTTTTTCTTGATACATAACAATATGCAATCATAATATTTATCTGTTCCTGGTCGAGGAACTTATACATCTTTGCTTTACCGAGTTGGTAACTTCTCTTGTACCAAAGATATGGGTATGGGTCTAGACCGAGGTGCATCCTTGAAATGTTACATTCTTTTGTTATTTCAAGGATGTTACTTTGTTTCACTCTTGGTAAATACGTGGTTTTCTTATGTTTTCTTATGTTTTTCATTTTATGATTGTTGAATCTTCCCAAATTTTCTCTGGGGTCAAACCGAGTTCGTTTTTACTCCAATAAGGTGTGATTGTAACGATTTGTATGGCTTCGAGTTTGTTGAGTTTATTTTCGTTGCACTCAAAATTAACACGTACATCAGTGACCTCATTAAGACCACCCCAGAAATCAAAAGAGTTCGCCTTTTTTAAACACCCAATCGGTGTAGAACTGACCGACGATTCGGATGTTATCTTCGTAGTCTTTCCATCTAAACTGTATTATACTCATATCTTTTTTTTTTTCAAAGATACTATTATTTTTTTGAAAAATCAAATTTCGAAAATATCTTTCATTTTTTCAATAAGGTCGAGGTTTTCCCAAGGAAAGTATTTTATTCCGTCTTTTACATAACTTTTTCTTCCGAAGTGACCGTACTTTGCTGTCTCGAGATAGATTGGGTTGAGTAATTGCAATTTATCGATGATACCTCTTGGTGTGAAATCGAAATGCTTATGGAGTCTGTCTGCAATTTCAGCATCACTTATATCGATTTTGCAAGTTCCGTTGGTATTCACAAAGATTGAGATGGGTTGTGCCATGCCGATTGCATACGACACTTGGATTGTAACCTCGTCTGCAATTCCGGCAGCGACAAGGTTCTTGGCGATATATCTGCAAAAGTATGCAGCGCTTCTATCGACTTTGGATGGGTCTTTACCAGAGAACGCTCCCCCGCCATGAGGGCAGTGACCACCATAGGTGTCGACGATAATCTTACGTCCGGTCAAACCGGTATCACCGTGTGGACCTCCGATTACAAATCTACCCGTTGGGTTTATATATAATTTATAATCATTGAAAAGGTCTGATACCCAAGATGGTACATCTTTTCGTACAATCAAGATTGCTTCTTGTATCAATTCTCCGAGAACTTCCATAGAAAGTTTAGGAGAATGCTGTTGGGATATGATGATTGTATCGATTTTTACAGGTTTGTTGTTATCGTCATATTCTATGGTGACTTGTGATTTGGCATCGGGGCGTAATCCGATTTCAGGATAGTTACGTCTCAACGTCTCCATTGTTTGGAGAAGTTTATGTGAGAGCATTATCTCAAGTGGCATATACTCTATTCCATCCTTGATGGCGTATCCGAACATTATACCTTGGTCTCCGGCACCTTGGTTGGGTTTGTTTACTCCTATGGCGATGTCGGGTGACTGCTCGTGTATTGTGTTGATGACTGCACAGGAATGTCCGTCGAAATACAAATCTCCGTTGTCATATCCGATGTCTATGATTGTGTCTCTTACGGTTTTCTGTATATCGATATAACCGGTGGTCGTTACTTCACCGGAGACTACGGCGAGACCCGTTGTAACGAGTGTTTCACAGGCGACATGGGCGTTATTGTCTTGTTTCAACATTTCGTCAAGTATGGCATCAGATATTTGGTCTGCAACTTTGTCTGGGTGTCCGGACGACACTGATTCTGAAGTAAAAAATTTTGACATTATTCTTTATTCTTTATGTGGTTTTATTTCATACACATCGTCAGAGCAATCTTGATAAGATTCCTTTATCTTCTGATGTTTTACTCTTTTGGCCTCAGAGTGTGATTCGAAAGTACAGACGTATATTCCGTTTTCAAATAAATCATACCATTTTGGTTTATAGAGTTCTTGTTTTTCTTCTTTAGTCATTTGTGTTGTTTTCGTTAGAAATGTGATAAAGACCATCATCACCCTTGAATAGATAACGAGTATCATAACGTTTCGGAAACATCACCGAACTTGGTGACACATTGTCTAGATATGAAATACCCCAATGCTCATCATTGAGGTTACGACCCGCTACCATAAGGACCAGTTGATGGAGGTCACTCCATCTTTGGGGACCGTTTGCTGCAACAAAGTTGCAAATAATTTTATGAATATTGTGTTTCTGTCTCATTTTAGATATGGTATTATATTCCAACTATTTTTTGATATTTTAATAAATTTCCCAGTATCTTTATTCAATACTTTTAAATCTGGGCTCACACAACCTGGTCGGTATAATATATTGAAATTATACTTAATGGTTTTTAATTCATATATATAATAACTATCATTATGACCTATTCTCTTAATGTCATTAGTGTTTTTGAAAATTTCGTTCCACACTTCATCATTCTTTCTTTTTAAGTGTAATAGGTAGAAGATTATGACTAAAAATAATAATACTATAATTACAAATAACATTTCAACCTCCTTTTATAAAGAATTTGTGATTACTGAACAAAGATTAAAAGTACTTGTTGTATGACAACGAATTCTCGCTTCCATGTCTTGACATTCTTTTCCGAAAGGACATTCTGAACATCCCATTTGATAAAAATACTGTTGGATAGTATTTTTAGAAATTTGAACACCTTCAACAGAATATACTTTTTTGGAATTTTCGTTGTACGTGTTGAGTTCTTTTTGGTGATTTTCAGCAAGTGCTTCATCTGTGAATTGTTTTCCATCTGAAGTTTCAAATATTGTTTTGATTTTAAGTTCTTTCATGTTATTTTTTATTTTAGTTCTTTTATCATATAATAATGGTCATTATCAGAATGGTTATAACCCATTTGTTCCCAAAATCTTTTTGATATTCCGTAGTCATCATTTTCATCACGATGCTGTAAGATAATGAAATCAACCGGAGTTTTTTCTAGGTACTCTATCATTAATTTACCATATCCTTGATGTCTGAATTTCCTTGACACTTCAAACGCTTCAATATACATACAGTATTTGGGTAAGGGTATTTGTAAATCGGTAAAAACATTGAAGAGAAAAAAGAAATCAAAATCTTCAATCATTATACTCACCCCACCGACAAATTGTCCCTTTTCGTTGTAAAACTCTATTTTTTTACGTATGTCTGAATTGACACCGTTGAACAAAACATCGGGGCAGTGCCTTATGGCTTCTATTGAAAACGTGTCAACTTTTTTTGGAAAGATTTTCATCACTCATCTATTAAGTCTTTTTCACGAAGTATGTCGTACAGTTTTTTAACGTCGAGACGGTATCTTGACTTGTACTCGGTTCCTCCATAGTAATCTGATAACCAAAATTCATCGATGTCTACACACTCGGAGAAAATTTTCTTGTATTGCAAGAACGTTATTGTTGGACAAATCTTTTCAAGTAATTCATCAAACTCTTCAAATGATTCTGGTTGTTCGTCTGGTTCTATGGTTTCTTCATAACCACCCCACGAACATAATGTTCCACCACGTGACCATTCCTTACTATATATATATTTTCCATTATCGTTGTCAATCAATGGTAAAAAGTTGTTGTTCCAGTTATTGTCCTTGAAAACATATCTGTGTTTGAACGAAAGATGAACATTTTTGTCCATATTATAGACAAATCCTCTTATTCTGTCTTCATCAACTTCCTCGAATTGGATATTGTTGATTGTTACAGAAACATTTCTGCCGTCTGCTCTACGGTTGATGTTTTCACGACAAGCATCTCTGTCTTCGTTCCAGTAGACAATCGTCAAATCGTGTCTAGCACCACCACATCTTTCAAAAAAATCGTGGGTTTCCTTTATGATGTCTTCTAGTTTTTTCTGTGTCGTTATAAGTGAGTCTATTACCAAGTTTCGTTTTAAGATACCCTTCAAACTGGATAAGACTTCACTGATTGGTTTGTACTTTCCATCGACAATGTAGTCGTCCATATGAACGATGGTAGTCCAGTCGTTCTCTAATCTTTTCGTATAGAACGTCTTTCCACTACCTGGTAGACCGTATAATATTGTTATATTCTTTGGCATAGTTATTCCTCTCTTTCTTCTTTTTTTCTTTTTATAGTTTCAAGTATGATTTCTGCAAACTTTATGTGCTCGTCATAGTTTACATCTTGTGAATGGTGTGTTGCATCCCCCCAAGTGAGTTGTAGTGACCAGAGTCCTCTTATCAAGGCGGCGATTTCAATAACTTCTTTTCTATATTTTGGACGGAAGTGTTCAAGAGAATCCTCAAATTGACAAAGAATAAGTTCCGGCAATAGTATATAGTCTTGGTAGAAAAGTCCGTGAAATGGTTTTCGAATAAATGTGTACTCATAGTTGTTTTGCTTTCTACCATCACCATCACTTCCAGACGCCAAAAGAGTCGTTATTATGAAATCACGAACTTCTTTATCCTCTACATTACCATACTTTTTCAAAAGTTCATTTTTTTTCTCCTCATCGTTGAACAGTATACTTTCTCGTTCCAACACAAATTCTAGGAATGATTTCCTATACTGCTCTGGAACCTCAACACCAATTGTTGAGCACAGTTCCTTTAAGTTTCTAATGGTTTTTCCATAATCATTAAAATTCTCCGGCAACCACACATAACACCGTTCCTTTAACATGGGAAGTGAATCGTGAGTCCAGTCAATTATCTCATAGTCGTGGTCATCTTTTCCAACACAATTTTTCTTATATCCGAGACTTTCGATGATTTCATGGGGTATTCTCCAAAATTCATGGTCTTCGAGCATCTCATTTCCTACCGATACAAGATAGTCGAAAATATTCTCATGTTCCATGATAAAATCAAAAGTAATGTCGAAGTCTTTTCTATAGTTTAACTGTGCTTTGAAAAAATTTGTTTCTTTTATCTTTCTGATGATATCTTCCATTTTTTGTGAAAACGGTTCTCTATTTGAACGGTCATCACTTATACTATTGACTATACTTTCGATATTCATTCCACAGAAAAAAGTTTCAAGACGTTTGACACCGGGTGTCATATCTACATTCTCAATTCCACCATAGTCGTTATACTCTCCTCGAATTGGGACAGATATTGGTGTGAATGAATAACCTGGTGAAAATTCATCGGGTTCATTCATTGTGGTTGGCCGTATACCGACAATGACAACTATTCTGTCACCATAAGTGATAGGTAAGTTTGAAAAATTTGCCGTAAAATTAAAACATCCCATTTGTTAATCTTTTTTTAAAGATACTATTTTTTATTGAAAAATAAAAAAATTATACCTTTGGACTATCGTTGGTTATTACTTTCGAAAAAGATTTCTTGAACTCACTCTCTCTGTCCATCTCATCACAATGTGTGATTTCAACAATATAACTCTCTTCTCCACAATCTTCTTCAATCCTTTCTTTTAGTTCTCCAATATCAAGTTTAGAGTATTTGAACTCACCTTGTCCATCGTTAAAATGATTTGTCCGGTCTTCTTTGATTCCAGTTGATATTACTGCTCGGTTTAACTGTGAAAACTCACCGTCACCATGTCGTGTAAGGTATGGTCTTGTTACATAGTGTAGAAGAGTGTTGCAATTTTTTTCGGTCAATCCCATTTGATTCATTATTATTTTTGAATAACTTATTCCAGTATCTGATGGGGTTGTATCATAAGTATCTTTACCAGTGTCTTTTAAAAGTAACCCTTGACCATTTTCGAAAATAAAGTTGTCAAATTTAAATAGTCTTTCACTCTCTGCTGAAACGGGAACAGTGTTCTCGAACATGAATGTGCAGTCATTGATGAAGTGCCAAACTAGATTTGGGTCGTTCCATATTTTTTTCCATCCATCGGGTATGGTTATCTTTTTTTCGTAGTAACTCTTGACTTTCATCAAGTAGTCAAATCTCATCCGAACAGGAATATCATCACAAAAGTGGTCGAAACCCATTGTTGATGTTTCTTTGTATCTTGTGATTGTGTTCCATATTCCCATCCGACAGGAAGCGTGGGAACCTTTTAGTTCCTCCATTATAGAGTTTGCAATCATATCGAATGGGGTCGACCAGCGACAATTTACGTCACGATAAGTCACAACCGGTTTAACAACCAACTCGTTCCATTCTTTTACAAATTGCATTGGGTTCAATATGAAAAAAGAAGAATAGTAGTTGGCTGCCCCGTAATATGTTCCGGAACCGAAGTGTTGAAAGGTGTGTTCTCCAACATCTGTTATCACGGAATGACCTCTTTGGGAACCTCCGTTTGTTAAGATATTAAGGACTTTTTCACTTTCTTTGGTGTATTTCGCCACCACAGTTCCCTTTCCTTCGTCACCGTTGTTGCTGCCGACTACTATTCTTGCTGTTTTCATTTGTTTGTTATTTTACCAAGTAATTTCACCGTTCTCGTTAATCATATTTTGAGCAGGAACGGTTTCATTTAAATTTGAACTACCTTCAATGGATTCATCAATACATTCTTCAATTGTTTTTGACAAATTATTGATAGTAGAAACTTTAAGTCTATCTCCAAGTATTTGACCGAATGTGTTTTCAATTCCATTTTTATGATGATAATATGAATTTGCATTATCGTCAACAGCAATATGGAAAACATCAAACTTTTCAATCACTGACTTATAGAGTTCCGGAGTTTCGATATCATTTTGTTCAGTCGAACCAATGATATTGTTAAGTTGTTTTTTGGGCAAATAAGGATTAAGTTCCTCGTCACCCATGGTGATAATGATACCCTTACGACCTTGTTCGTTGGCGTCGAGTTTGGTACGATTCAGTCCCATGTACCATGCTGCCGTGTAACTTTCGAAAGAATTGCCACCGCCGCCTTTTTCCATATAGATTTTGTCGAGACTCTCGGCAATTCTTACATCACTCTCGAACTGAGACATCTGAATCGGTGCTTCATCATAGGCGAGGTCTCCAATACCCATCACACAAAATTCGATATCCTTATACTTTTTGTATAAGTTAGACATAATCACTCCGAGAGCTTCGGCACACTCCTTACACGAGTTACCCATACTTCCTGTCACATCAAGCGCCAAGATTACTGGAATGGTATTAGGGTGTTCGTCAGAATTGACACACTCACGAATGGAGAATTTACATGGGTCGAGACTTGGGTCAAGGTATCTCATGGTGTATTCTTGACCGGATACTCTACCCGATGAGGTGTCATAACTTTTGCCCAACGATGTACTGTAAATAGCATATGCTTTGGTTGACCAAGTTCCTGAACCCATACTTAACCCTCCTCTTCATTAGTGTTAGTGGTGGTAGTGTCTTCATCTTCATCATCTTCGATGTTGAAGTCGAAATCAAACATTCCATCAAATGGGTTAGATGCCTTGTTACCCATCATCATGGACATCGCCATCATCTGTCCAAAGTTACCCATACCATTGGTGTTTCCACCACCCATCATCTGGGTCATCATCATCATCTTGACCATGTTAGAAAGACCCTTACCATTCTTGAAGGCGTTGCCGAACATCGAGACAATCTTACCGTAGAAGTAAGTACTGCCCATGAAGATGTGGCGCTCAGGAATAACCTCACGAATCTCGGAGTTCTCATAGTCGATGACCTTGATGGTCTTCTTTGTTGCCTCGATGACACATTTGGGTTTACCACCAACGAGGATGATGTCTCCAACCTCTACCTTATTAGTAGGAATAACGAAGAACATCTCATCACCAATATTAAAGCAGAAATTGGTGACATTGGTGAGTATACCCTTTTTGACATTGTAGGTCTTGTACTGACCATTACTGCACTGAACGGCGATACCGCCATTCATAGTTAGACGACATTTACCTGGTTCGGTCTTACCGAACATTCCGTTGAAAGATTTTTGAACGTTTTCAAACATAACTTTAAATTTTGATTGTTTATATGTTTTTTATAAAATTTCCTCGATTGTAACATTTTCATCAATCCAAAGTGAAGCCTCTTCTGCTTTCTTTCTTGATGAAAATATTGCCTTATGTTTTTGTGAAGAAGCATAATATGTGAAAATGAGTTTTCCAGTATTAATGTTTCTTAACACAAAGAGTTTTTCGTATTCTGTTTTCATTTGAAGTTTGGTGGTTTTGGGAGTTTCCTCCAATGAGTTACTTCACACTGGTTGTTAATATAGATTTCATCAACTCTGTCATCATTATCGAGAAGCCATTTCTCGAATTGCCATGAATATTCTGCAATTGATGGAAGTCCTACAAACCTACCATCTTTCTCTCTATGTGCAATGAGTACCCAATCCCATCTACATCTGTCTGGTAGGTGTTTCTTACATGGAATCCAAAACCCCAATAGGGCAAGAAATTCCCAAAATGCATTCTTTATCATAACTTACTTTTTTTAGAACAATGCCTCACCATAGTTTTGGTCTACATCTGGTTGTTTGATTCCGAGTATAAAGTCACATATCCAGTTCCTTGCATAGTCCTTTGAAATCATACTCCGGTCCTCAGAACACAAACCCGCTTGACCACTACTCTTAGATGAAAGAATGTTTTTAATAACTTTACTTTGTTGTCGTGTCTCACCGTCAAGAGGTTCACAGTTGATGAAAAAATATGCCGTAGGTTTCTTGAAGAAATCACCACGTTTTGTCCTGTCCATATCGACGAGTGTCGGAGCCATCACGAAGTTTGCTTTCAAGAATGTCTGCTCACTCCAAGGGTTTTCCATTATGAGTCTCAGACCCCTCATCTGTGCAACAGCAAGCATCTTTACAGCAAGACTGAAGAAGTATTCCCTGTTGTGGCTCCTCTCAAGAATCAAGTCTGTCTTTTCCTTCATTGTTTTCTTCCGATAATTCACACACGTCCAATACATAGACATCTGTGACAAGGCGGAGAAGTAGATGCAAGGGAAGAAAGCCACTATCAAGTCATCCTTTGTTATGTTATCGAAGATAGAAGGTTTGTCATCGTAGGCATTCTCTATCTCCTTGAATAAATCATCTTGGTGGTCAGTCTCACCGAAATTGTTCTGAATGTCATAGTCTTCGGCCGGTATTCCGAGTTTAATAAACTCGTTTTTGAAAGTTCCGGACTGCTCGAAGAAACAATGAACCTTTCCTTTTATTACCATTAGAATTTTCTTTTGATTATATCTACAGCGAGCCGGTTGAGTTCTTTATTGACGACTCTTTGCTCATTAGATGAAAGGTCGTTATACTCGGGATGGTCTTTTGTAAATTCCTCAAGAGTATCTGCTGAGAACTCTTTGATAAGAAGACCCATCTGCTTGGGTATCTCAATCTCACCGAGGTGTGACACGACATTGTTGATTCGTGCCTCAGTCACATACTGACCAATCACTGAGACGAGTTTGTTGCAAGTATCAGAGTACTCAACTTGAACCTTCTCTTTCTTTTCACTTTTCTCAAATTCGTTGAACTTCGGGTTCTTATTCTTGATGATGATTCTCTCACCGTTGGCGAATCTGATGTCCTCAATGGGTTTGATTACAACACCTTCTGCATAGTTGTTCTCGAGTCTTGGATAACCGAGACGTTCACCAATCGTGCTGATGAAAATTGGGTCGTAAGCGAGACACTCATCAAGTGTACCACGGAAGAGTTCCTTGTTGTAGAAGAAACCGAACTCTTCGAAAAGACGGTTGCACTTATCAACACCGAGGTAGATATTCTTCTCACCGTCACTTACGAGAATATCAAAGGCATAGAACTGATGGTCTGGGCAGTACTGAATACCTTTCTGAATCTTCGGAACATTACTCTTATACCCGTCATATCCACCACCAAAAAACTCACCGAACACTTGGATTTGGTTGATGTCCATCTCTTTCTTGAGTGTATTCATAATACTAATGACACCACCTTTTAGATTACATTCAGCAAAGTCCTGAAAACCATAGAACTTATCTTCTGGTGCAAGAACCGAACCACGTTTACCGGTCATAATTTGTCCAGAGTCATCTGTGATTACTGACGTGTTACACCCGTCAACTTTCTCCGATATGGAGAAAAGCATATTTGGACAACCAAGGAAGTTGAGACTCTCACGTACTTTCTCAATGTATGCTTCCCTGTAACTATTTTCAATTGAGGTATATTTCTTAAAATCCATAACTAAACTATATTTAAACTTTAGTTTCTTTTTTCTTCACTATTAAAGATAACAAAATTGAACCAAAAAGTATTCCTAAAATTATAAAAAGTGAAGATAATGTTGTAATTTCTATTCCAAATATCTCGTGGTTTATCATCTTTACTCCGACAAACACAAGTAGAAATCCAAGTCCGTACTTCAACATCCAGAATTTGTCATTGACACCGCTAAACAAGAAGAACAACGACCTGAGACCCATGATTGCAAAAATGTTGGAGAAATATATGACAAACGTATCTCTCGTCACCGAAAATGCCGCCGGTATGGAGTCGACTGCAAACACAAGGTCTGAGAACTCAATGACGAGTAGGACGAGTAACAACGGGGTCATATGCAACATTCCATCGATGTCTGTAAGAAATTTGTGTCCGTCAAGTTTTTTCGATACATAAAAATGTTTGTTGGCGAACTTGACGATGGGATGGTCTTCTGTTTTCACATCACCATCGTCTTTACTATAAAACATTTTCACACCACTGAAGATGAGTACCACACCGAAGATTGCAAGTATTATAGAGAATTTAGAAACAATTGTACCGAGTAAGAAGATGAATATAAATCTCATCACGATGGCGACCAAGATACCCCAAAACAAGACTCTGTGGTAGTATATCCGGTCGATTCCGAAACTGATGAACACCATCAACATCACAAATATATTGTCAATCGACAGTGATTTCTCCAACCAATAACCGGCCATATACTGCTCGAAGATTTCCCTTCTGTATATCTTCAGTGCTTCCGAATATTCCATACCAGGTTGGATAAGTTTTTCAAGTCCTGCATCCTTTGCATAATTCAAAAGACTCTCCATGTCGGTTATTCCATGAACCCACTCTGCATGGAACAACAAGACAAGACTGAACAGCATTGCCATTCCAATCCAAATTCCGGTCCAGATGGCCGCTTCCTTGATTCCAATCACATGGTCTTTTTTGTGGAAGACACCGAGGTCGAGGGCGAGCATTGCCGTTATAAATACCAAAAATATGATAAAAAATGTCATGTCGTTATTGATTCTTCTTTTTTAATTGGAATGAATATTGCATAATCGTTATCGTCTTCAAAGTGATTGATGGTGTCCAAAAATGAGTTACCACACTTGAAACGAATGTATTCAAATTCTTTACCGTTCCATCTTGCATGTGTTGTGTTCCGTGTGTCTCCAAGATACCAAGAACCAATCTCAAGGTCTTTCTTAGATATTGCACCACAACGGATTAGATTCGGTATTATAACATCTTTGTAGAATGTTCTCTCTTCTTCGGTTCTGCAAAGAGGAATGTCTGGGATGTCGTGTTCATTTTCGAAAGGTTTTAGACTTTCCCAGTATTCTTTATTTTGGTTCATTATCTTAGTTTAGTTTCACGTTTCCAATGTTCACACGTATGACAGTAGTGACAGAACCTATCCTTACCGTTTTGGTTTGATGGGTGTCCACACACAATCCCTTCGGGAATTTTGAAGTCACGGTCGGCAATACGGTTTGCACAGACAATGCAGTGTTTGTTCTCAACGTGGTTAAAATAGATACTCATACCACGACTCTCATTTTCTATGAGTTCTATCTGTCTGTCAACTTTATTCATCAATCTGTCAACTTTACCCATAAACTTTTGAAGAAGACTCTTCTTTAAATTGAGTTTACGGAGACGTGCATTTTTTTTACACATTGTATTTTCGTTCATTCCACTTATCCATTATTCTCGTTGCTATTGGTTGGACGCCAAGCACTCTTCCACTCTTTTTCATTTCAACACCACATTGGGGACATTTGATAACAATAGTCCTACTCGGTGTATAATCGTTTCCTTTAAGGTGCCAAATTGGTGTTGTTCCACAAAACGGACATGGTTTCAAAAGAGGATTTTCTGAGTCGTAGTTGTGGATTTCAACTTTTACTTCGGGTTCAAAACCAAGATTGATTTCCATACTAAGCGAGTCTTAAACCATTGAGAACCTCTTTTTTAACAGCGTTCTCTATCCCACCGACGAAGGATATGAACTCTTTTTCAAGAATTTCTTCGTCTGTTACACCTTCACCGGCACGTTTTAACTTGTATATGTCAAACGTAGGGTAGTTTTCACGGTCCCACACTCTTTCGTCTGCAAGGACACAAATCGATGTCGTAAGATTTCCAAGGTCTTCCTCCTCGAATGTCTCAAACTTGATACCGTGTTCTTTGAAGACTTCCATTATGGTGGACATATCGGACACAGTACCGCCTGACAACATAACGAGGGTTTTGTCTGTGTTCAACCACTGCTGCAAGTCCTCATCGTCCCAATGTTTTCTGACATACTCACACACACCGTGTGTTGTCTGGACACCTTTGTTTTGACCGTCGAGATGTCTCAAGACAAGGCTGTACATTTTATAACCGGTTTTCCTGTATATTTTGTAACCTATTTTTTCCTCTTCCATTTTATTCTGTTAATTCTTCGATTTCTTTTGATATTTGTTCTTGTACTTCCTTAATGATGTTTGGTGCAACAATCTCTGGTGTAATCGGTTCTAGTGTGATGTCTTCCGTTTTATCACCTTTTTCGTTATTGCAGACAACACACATCGTCTGATAGTTATCGAGTTTATCTTTCCCACCTTTGGAGCGTGGTATAATATGGTCTTTTGTCATAAGGACATACTGACCATCGGGTTTCTGACCGATAAGTTCAAGATGGTAGTGTGGGTTGGGTGTACCTTTTTTACCTTTGTTTTTTACCATGATGAAGAATTTTCCTTCTGCACCACAGACCACACACTTCATTCCCTTTGTGAAGAATAGTTGCAGTCTCTGTGAGTTCGCTTTCACTTCCTCACCGTCGATTTCCACTCGTTTCCTACATCCGGTCAAGTATTTTTTCCCCTTTTTGTTCTCCCTACATTCGATATAGTTTGAGAACAAACTGTCTTTCACTGCTTCATGTACTTCCTCAATCGAGTATATTTTGTCACGAACTATGACACTATCGGGAACTCCGAAAACTTCAATTCCGTTGATATTCATATTTTACACTCTTTCAAGATGTTTAACGTTATAATATCGTTGTTCTGATGAGCCATATCGTTCAGTTTTTCCAAATCAAATTCTTCCTTTTGGAATTTGAACTGAATCCAGTTCGGCTCATGTTCACGGTAATCGAGACGAGATTTTGGTTCGTCTGTTTCCAGAACAAGTTTCACCATTCTGAGAAGTCTTTCACCGGCGAGTTTCGATTTCACAAAACCAGAAAGGTCGTAACTGACTCCACGAGATACCCAATACTCACCTTCTTCTGGTCTTTCGTCTGGGGCGACGTAATGGATACGCTGATTATACTCTCCCGTAAAATTGGTATTTAGTCTGAATGTCATACCGATTCTTGAACCAAAGGCAGTAGATGTGTAATCCACACAGAACAATTCATTATCTGATTCTATGAATACGGGTGTTTCATATATGTTTCTGTTGTTTCGGTTTGCTGTTTGTATAGCGCCTTCAACATATTCAAACAATTCACCTAGTGATAAAGTTTTAATACCTTTATCCTTTTCATCCTCACTTTTATATTGAGAACATTCGTAGTTTTTATATTTTTCACCTAAATACATAGCTAATTAATCATTTTAATCATTTGATATACAACTGACCCCATAATTTTAATCATCTTCATCATATAATGAATTTTACAGTGTCTCCAATATGGTATGATGAATTTTTAGTTTCAAAAAAGAACTCTTTACCAGCAAGTTCAAAGAAATCATAACAGAATAATAATTGTTCATTGATGTCTCTTAGATATACGTTATAAGTTCCTTCTTGATAAGAATACTCAACTCTAATAACAATACCTTTATCATTCTTTAAATGCTGAGTACAACTACTAAAACAAATTATTACTAAAAGTAATAGTAAAAATTTAATCTTTTTCATTTTTATATTTTCTTATATGTTTCCCAATGTTTTTTTTTTAAAAGATACTAGGTAGTGTGAAACTACTCACATCTCATTGTCTTCCACCAAAGAACTATGGTTATGTTTGAATTCATTACTTTCTACACAATCCATAATGTAGTCCATAGAATATATGGTAAACATTTTTTTGGCCTTTTCGGCCTCTTTTTTTGTATTGAAAAGAAAAATTGATTTGCAGTAGTTTGTTATTTTTTTCCAAGCGAAATAATCAATTTCGTGTACTGCAATACCTTTGTCTGTGGTTTCACTGAATGAGAGAATCCACTTTGATGGTGCCGCTGCAAGATTTATCTCATCCTCTTCAATATCTCTCTTTTCAATTTCATTGTACAACACATAAGTGACATGGTTCTGATACCTTCATCCTTTTCCTCATCGGACTTATACTGGTCACAATGATAGTTTTGAAATCTTTTACCGAGAATCATAATCTATCCCTCCACTTGATTAATTTTTGAACTTTTCTTGCCGTGGTTCACGTAGTTGATGATGTGCCCCATACTTGTTGATGCAAACATTTCGGAAACTTGGACGGCCTCGGCGAGTGTGTCGAACACAAACATCTCTTTCCACGTACCTTGAATCTTGTTCTCAAAACTAAGTTGGTCGATTTGGTGGATGGCAGGTCGTGCATTTGTACGTGAGTTTGAGAAGGATATGATATACCTTTCTTTGGCCTCTCGTAGAGAACTCTCCGAGACGATGAGACCTTTGTCGTTTGAGTTTATGCCAACAACCTTATATTTAGTATAGAGCATGTTGTTTTTGATTTCGTGGATGACCTCTTTCACCTCATATATAGAGTGGAGATACTTGTTTCTTTCGTTTGGATTGAAACACACCTTGTCTCCAACCTTGTAGAGGTCTGGAACGTTGCTCTCGTATGAGATTTCAAAGTAGTCTTTGTTGTTGAAGTCAATGAACGGATAATTTCTCTTGAGTTCCTCAAGTCTGAATTTCTTACCTTTTGTTATGGTACCGTCAATGTCACGTTTTACGGTGACAACCGATATATACTTTTTTCCTTTTGGTTCTTTCATTTCTTTTTTATTTTTGTGTGTTTATTTTTCTGCTATTGCTTCTGCTTGTATTTTTTCAATAATCTCGTCGGCAGACTCTTTCACCTCCACATTACCCATCCCATATATGAGAACGGTTGTTGGGTCTGTGTAGTTCTTTTTTCTCGGAACGGCAGCAATTTTACGGCTGCTATCGAGTTTAATGGGGTTTCCATTCAAATCGTGTAAAACAATCATAGTGTTATTTTTTTTTATTCGTTTAAGGCAATTTCTTGAGATGGATGAGGTTCGGGTGTACCCTGTGATTCATCAAACGAGGGGTGTTTCTTATTCTGTTCTTTTTTGAATGGACACCAGTCTGGAATATCACATTTTTCACTCCAATGAACAGTCGTGTCAATATACTTCCCGAAATTGTTGTTGAATTTTGATTGTTCGGTATGACTATTGTCGGTTTTGTCAGACTTGCAATAGAACTCATAGTTGGGTTCGTCAAAACTGTCGAAACAGCAACGCCTATCTTCTTTCTTGTGGCAGAAAGGGCACTCGTTGCAATATTCAACATTGGTTGTTTGTGTCACTATAACTCCCATATTCTTATTCTTTTAAATTGTTTCTAAAATACTTTTCACATAATCAAGATGTTCCTGAGTCATCTGCTTACCAGCATAATTGACAAGGAGGAATGTCTTGAGGACATCATCGTCAGTCGTTCTGCAATTCATAGTCGCCAGTGTGAAGCATGTAACGAAGCGAAAATCATGTCTGGCAATTAACGACATATCTGAGAAGTACTTACCATTAAGGTCGGGATACTTGTCATTTACAAACTCAATAAGAGCATTCAGACGCTGTTTTCCATCCACGATGTCGTAGAAAGCAATTTCTTCATCATCGTTTTTCAAAGTTTTCTCAACTTCGTCGTATGAATGTTCCCTTAATACAATCTTACCACAGTCTACACCACGGTAGACTGACTCAATGAGTTGTTTTTTCTCATCAAGAGACCAACAGAAGTCACGCTGGTAATATTGCTTTTCACCATCTTTGTTGATAACGTATGGATTCCAATTCAGAAACTTGACTGGCAAGATTCTTCCAGTTTTGGATTTTACTGTCCATTCATTCTCGGGTCTTTGACCATATTCTCCAATCGTGTTGAGTAAAGAACTGATACAACAAGGCATAAAATTTATTTTCGGCATTTGAATTGTTTCCGAGAATGGATTGTAACCCACATACCAAGGGTCTTTCTCCAAGTCCGATATATTCAACTCAAAGGTTTCCTCGTTACATGTTATAGAACTATCTTTGATTCTTACAATACATTTTCCATTTGATAAAATTTCTTCAACAATGGCGTGTATCGTCTTATTCTTTTCTTCAAACGGTTTAACCAATTCAAGTGGAAACTCAACATAGTCACCAACTTGTATTGGAGTATCCATATATTCCTTAGCCTCTTTTGATAGTTTGTCTGCCATAATTTTTTCCTTTTTTTAAAAGATACTATTTTTAATTGAGAAAATAAAAAAAAGGAGGATTTTTTTAAATCCTCCTTTTAATACGTTTCATCATTGTCGGTTTCTTCTTCTACTTTTGGTGGCAACTTTATAACACCCAAAGACCTTATGAAGTCATACGACCACAAACCATTGGCAGAAAGTGTGCATAAAACGAATGTGATTACAAAATTAAACCAACTTTTAAAAGAATTAACTTGGAAATCTGCAAACATTCCTGTTTCGTAGAAGTGACCCATTAAAAGTGCAAGACCACAACATACTATTGATACAACTAGACTAAGAATTTGTTTCGGCAATTTCTTGTTGGGAAATTTTTCGTCAAGTTTCAATTTGTTTTTCAATAACTGTGTGAGTGCAATCACCAATGCAGTGACACCGGCAAAACTAAAGTCAAGTTCAATCATTGTTTTTATTTATTGTTGTATCAGAAGAAATTTGACAATCTACTGAAAATATTCTTTATCCATTTAGGATACAACTCACCGTGTCTTTTGATATGTCTTTCGATACAGTCTTCAATTATGTTGCTTATAATAAAGAACATAATCCAAAGACATGCAAGGAAAACATATAGTGTAATAAACGGCAGTGATACAATTATTAGCAATATCGTCAAAAATCTAAAAAATATTATCTTTATCTTATTCATATTTATGGACGTATATATTTTATAATTTTGTCGGTCGTAGATGTCACCACTTCTACAATTTCCAATTCAAGATTGATTGGATTCACACGATGTTCTGCATGAAGACATAATGATAGACAAGCAACTTTTGCACCAGCGATATTTTTGAATATTTTTGCTCTTTTAAAATCACCGAATGAAGAATGATAAAATGTATCCGAACCATTATAATAGTCCTTTTCTTCGACTCTTCTTATAACATATCTATTTTTAATCTCTTCCATAACTTAAAGCTTTTGTTCTTGTTATAATGAAATAAGATTTTTCATCGTTATCACCACACTTTGTAACTATTTTTAAAAGATTATCATCTATTCTTTTCATTTCTATATATTTATAGTTGAGATAAAGATGATACAATGCATCACCAATTTTTTCGAAAAATAATTGATTTGTAAGTCCGAAAGAATTTATGTAAACACTTCCATCTTCATTCGTCCGTTCTAAATATATTATATCATTCATCTTCGTCGTCGTTTAAAAAATCACAAATTATTTCATCATTTAGTTCCCAATTGTGTATCTTACCATTTTCGTCTATGTTTATTATGATATAGTCACCATAACCACTATCTTCTATCGATAAGAAGTCTGGGACATAACACCAATGTACTTCTCTGAGTAGATTTCCACCGAGTCCGAAAAATGAAATATTATTCTCATCACAAGATTTATAATGCACTTGTGCAGTCATGCCGGTTGGCCAGTTTTTAATCACTCCTGTATTTGCATCGATGTCGATTGTCCAAAGCACTTCATCTTCATCTACTTTTTCAATGAAAGGCATTCTTGGATGGTTTTCGTCATCATCTTCACCATTGATGGTTGTATCTCCAACATATCTTATATTTGAATGTAATCTGATGAATCCGATTTCTGACATGTGTGGGATATATTTATTTTTTTCATCGTCTTTTCTATTAATATATTCGTCTGGTGTTTCGAAATATTTTGGAGACACACACCATCCTGAGTCTTTTAGGACTTTTATTTCTTTATTGTTCGATAAAAAGGTGTCAAGGTCATCTTTTGTCGTACATTCGGCAATAATTGTTATAATTTTTTCATTCATATTTTACTGTTTATTTGTTTCATTAATTTTTTCTGAAAATCCAACCTTTTCGGCATCGATAACTTCGATAGAAACGATTGGATAATAACCGTTTAATTTTTCCCAATACACTTTTTCCGCTTCTGAGAAATTTTGTGCAAGTACAATGTATGTACTACAATCACAATAATTACAATTCTTCGTTGTAATCCTAAATGCTCTGTTAAAGTCTTTATACATTTTTTCCATTATAAAATTTTTATATCTATATTCTAAATATAACAAAAAAGTTGGTGAAATTTTAATCTCACCAACTTTTTATTTTTCTTTAATATTCAAGATTCAATCTGAGAAAGACTATACAACAAATCATTCATTCTTTTCCTTCTATTTTCAAAATAATCAATCTGAGCTCTCAGTTCTTTCACTCTATAATGTAACGAAGATGATAGTTTTTCAATTTTATTCTTTTTGTACTCATCTTCAGTATAACCAAATGTTACCCAATAATACATTCGGTGACATTCGGTATTGTTGAAGACAACGAGTTCCTTTTTATTATCGGATAAATCATAGATTGTATAATCAGAAAAATTACAAGTATCTTCTGTTATTTTTTCTTTGTCTTCAAAACACTCCTCTATAATGTCTTTAATGATAGGATTACTTCTCAACTTCTCATCGATGGAATTCAATATTTCCATATCCCAATCTATAATTCTGTTATATTGTTCGGCAAATTCTTGTATCGTTGTCATATATTTTTTCTTTTTTTAAAAAGATACTATTTTTTTTAGAAAAGTTTTCTACATTCATTGGTATATTTCTCGTCCATCGATATGAAGTTATATTTATCGGAATTGTATACCTCATTTCTTAAAACTAACGGAGAATGAGAAATTACAATTATCTGGCAACCGTATTTGTCTATGATGGATGGAAATATTTTTGTATACAATTCGTTTACATTGAGAATGTCAGTCGATTTGTCAATCTCATCGAACAAATATGTGTTCTGACCATTTGGGTCAAACGCCATCGGAAAAGATTTGAAATACTCTTCTTGTGCAAGAAAACAATTTTTCCAACAGTCATTTGAGTGAATATGTTTTCGATTAGGTTCCAAAATCTCCTTGTATGTTATGGTCTTTGACATAAATTTCATCAACTTTGAAAACTGATAAAACATTTTTTGACCATTAGAAAACTTATTTTTGGATATCATCCAAGACATTTCTTCTCCTATCGATTCAATAATTGAACCACTTAAATCTCCAATCTGACCATAATTTTGTCGATTTTCGAAATTATGGTAATAAATTGGACTACCGTCCCAATCGACTTGGGATGACGTGCCACTCATTCTGAGTATTATTTTCGCTATATTTTTTTTATATACTTCTAAAGACCTATCTTCATCAAACCCAAGTCTAAAGTCCATTGGTTGTTGGAATGAAGAAAATCCATCCGTGCAAAAGGCGTGTGAGGCAATAGACTTTAATATGGTGGATTTTCCTGAAGCGTTGGGTCCGAAGATTAGGTTTATTTTGTCAGAAGAAAATTCAAACACACGGCCGACAAGAAGTTTTGAACACTCGACCTTGTATTGACCTTTGTGTTTTTTATAGAATTCCATATCTTCTTTATATCTCTTCATGTCTTGTGAGAATTTTTCTTCATCCAGAATCCGAATGTGATTTTTGTCATATTTGCTATAACGAAAATCATTCTTATTCGGTTTTTCTGGTTTATCGGCGGTTGTATATTTTTCACCGATATAACCCTTTTCTCCGTCAAATAATATACTCTTAATCATCTTCTTCCGTGTTTTATTCCTTTTTCTTTTTTTCTTTTTTTCTTGGCTCTATCAACCTTATATTTCGCCATATTACCTTTTGTGGTATCCTTATATATGATGTTCGGGACAACTGATGATAAGAAAGACGAGAATTGTGAATTTTCATTGTAATCCCCACAAGTTTCTGCATTCATATTGTCTGTGTGTCCTGCATTGCACCACCATCTACCAAGGTTTATCTGACAACCGTAATTTGAGCATTTGATACAACGTTTTTCGTTATCTTCCATCTTTTATTATTTTTATTGCTATCATGTTTGGATGTATTCCGATAATTTCCTTGTTCACGTTACACAACCATATTGTATTTGTCTTAAATATGTATCTTGATTTTACGATATTGTATGTTGCACCAGCATCATCTTCATCAATCTTATTAATGAGAATGTCAAAATTGTTGACCATAGAGTTGTGTACTTTATCTACAACACCCTCGTATATTATATCTATATACACATAACAGTCATTTCCGGTGATTTTTAAAATTTCATCAAGTAGTTTGTCTGAACCATCAACCATCTGCATTTCAAGTATACGGTCGATTGAACATGGGTTGTCGACGAACCAATGGTCACAAACTTTCACAAACTTAATTCTCATTGTGGTATCATTTTCATTAATTCATTTCTCCCATCTATTTCAGACAATATGGGCATAGGAAATGGTTCCCAAAATGTTCTTGTGGTTGTGTTGACTCCGTCTTTCACAAATTGTTCCGGAATCTCAACCTCCCTTTCTACTTTTTTGATGAGTCTGCCAAATTTCAATTCGGGTTCAAAAGTTTCCCAATCGACACCGTTCTCCTGTTTCAACATCTCAATCTGCTTGTCGGAATTAACACCGATGAGTTTGTTGTGTGGCAACCAGGTCTGGGCGGTCTGCTGCTTCGAGTTACGAATACAGTCGAGTTGGCGATACAAGAACCAAGCATAGACTTCGTTCTCATTCGGAACATTCCACACCTTGCAGTCGAATTGGAATGGTTTCATTCCCAATATTAAATTGGACAATTCGTCGAAAACTTTTTTCCAATCTTTCTCACCACTATCTTGAGTGTGTTTTATAATATCTTGTGAGAGAAACAACTGGTTGAATCTTCCAGTTGCAAGTGAAGCGGCAATCGACAACAATTTCGTCTGTCTCAATCCGAAAAATGAACCAGATGTCGGTTCGTCTTTGATATATAACGAAATTTCGTCCGATTGGACGTAGGCGAACTGAGCACCGGGTATATTCTCACATAGATATTGTGCTGTGAGGTTCATCATCCCAACAAACATAGGGTCGAATGGGAGTTTGAACCTTTTTTTAATCACTTTAGAAAATGACCTTCCGTCAAGCATCATAATGATGTGACCATTGGGCATTAAAGAGTGTTCTCCACCCTTACGATAGTAAAGACACTTGTCTGCTAAAGAATCAAATATCATATTTTTTATTTTTTTAATTATAGCAACCCCTATTTGTTATTTTATTATACCAGCCGACACCAAACCGTCCAAACCAGTTTGTCTGTGAAACAGAGTATTTTCCAGTAAAAATCCATTTCAGCGGGAGTATGATGAAACATTCGATAATTGAAAAAATAAAGAAAAACGGATATGTGAGTCTCCAACCAAGACCGCCACTCTTCTTTTCTTCTTTCCAAGCATAGGCAATAAAAGGCATATCAAGATTGCCACGATTTCCACTGTTACCGAAAGATTCGATGAGTTTTCTTCTCTGCCATTCTTCAAGACCCTTTCCACCGGTTCTTTCTTTCAGTGCTTCGTCAATCAAATTGACAGTTTCGAGACCATTCAAAAGGTGATATCTGTCACCAAGATTTCTTATTAATTTCATAATTACATCATATATTTTTGATAAAAAATTTTATAATCAATTTGTTTTTTCACCACACTTCCTTTATCTTCTATGATGGAAAATTCAAAATCATAGATTTTTTCATCCTTGATGTTATAGTTAATGTCTTTGAGTTGGTTGTCCAAATCTATTCCACATTTTCCAATCATAAAACCTGGTCTTATCACATATACAAAAATCGTTTTTCCCAAAACAATGATGTCTGTGATTTGGGGTGCCATCTTTCTTTTTGTCCAATATTTTGATATTTTTGATATTACATAGTCAAATTCTTCTTTATTTTGAAGTTTTTTTCCAAGATACCACCAAATAGACGAGGTTATATTTTTTCCTCTTTGTCTATGTTTTAAACAGTTTTCAACAATTTTAATTAGTACTTTTTTTAACATAATCTAATATTTTTTAAAAAGATACTATTTTTTTGTGAAACTTACAAATTAAATATAACAAAAATCCACCCCATTTCGGAGTGGATTTTCGAAAAATATTTTTATTTTTTTAGAATGTAAATGTGTCTATCGATATTGTTGACCAATCAACTCTGACTACAATTTTAAATTACTGTTGTATTGCTTGAATTTGAGATGCTTTGTTCTTCCAATATTGTGCTGCTTTATATGTTTCTACACTCCCAGTAGGTACATAGATTATATAAGTTGTATGAGTTGGAAGTGTTAAAATCGATATTGTTGGAGGAGTTGTTCTTAAAGATGTGATAGAAGTAAGACCACTACAACCATGAAAAGCACTATTTCCAATGCTTGTCACTGAGTTAGGTATAGTAACTGAAGTCAGACCAGTGCAATTACTGAAAGCATAATTTCCAATGCTTGTCACATTGTCAGGTATTGTGATTGAAGTAAGACCAGTGCAATTACTGAAAGTACTATCTCCAATGCTTGTCACGGAGTTAGGTATTATTGTATTTTTACAACCAGTAATTAACGTATTAGTTGATGTCTCTATGATGGCGTTACAGTTATTACGACTATCATATACAGTATTACCATCAGAAACTATTATTGAGGTAAGACCATTACAACCACTGAAAGCACTATCTCCAATGCTTGTCACTGAGTTAGGTATAGTAATTGAAGTCAGACCACTACAACCATGAAAAGCACTATTTCCAATGCTTGTCACTGAGTTAGGTATAGTAATTGAAGTCAGACCACTACAACCATAAAAAGTATTATTTTCAATGCTTGTCACGGAGTTAGGTATTATTGTATTTTTACAACCAGCAATTAACGTATTAGTTGATGTCTCTATGATGGCGTTACAGTTATTACGACTATCATATACAGTATTACCATCAGAAACTATTATTGAGGTAAGACCGGTACAACCATAAAAAACATCACTTCCAATGCTTGTCACGGAATTAGGTATTTCGATTGAAGTAAAACTACTACAATTATCGAAAGCATTATTTCCAATATTTGTCACGGAGTTACCTATAGTGACAGAAGTCAGACCTCTACAATTACTGAAAGCACTATTTCCAATGCTTGTCACGGAGTTAGGTATAGTGATAGAAGTAAGACCTCTACAATCACTGAAAGCTCTAATTCCAATGCTTGTCACGGAATCTGGTATAGTGATAGAAGTAAGGTTTCTACAACCATAAAAAGCCTCTTCTCCAATGTTTGTCACTGAATCCGGTATAGTGACAGAAGTAAAATTATCACAATCAGTGAAAGCACTATCTCCAATGCTCGTCACATCATTGTCAAAAGTAATAATTCCAACTCCATTTTCATAATCATTACTTACAATATTTGCACCGGAATAATCTACACTTTCATCTATATCCGCCACATTTCCATCACTTGTCGTATAATATATCACATTTTTCGGTTTTTGTGTTATGGGCATTTCTATCGATTTTGAAATTATCCAGTTATCATTCATAACTTTAGTGGATATTTCAATACTATTATTTGCTTGAAGTGTTATTGGTGTTAAATTGCCAATTATACATACACTTTGTATAATTGGTGGAACAAGTGTGAGTGTAATGTTTGAATTCGATATATTCTTTAACAAGAAATGATGTATATTTTCATTTCCAACCAAGTCACCACTTACTGTCGGGAAGTTAAAAGGAATATTTATAGATGTTCCCGTTGTAGTCACCGATGTGTCATCAAATTCAACAAGTGTGTATGAGTTGTTCACACTAGATATAGAAGTCATATAGTCACTTGAATTAAAATAAGTGAAACTTCCATTTGTATAAAAAGCAGAATTAGATGTATAATTCTTTGTTTGTGTAAGACTGCTTTTTGAATATGTGTTATCATCCACACTTCCGTCTGCTTTCAAAAACTGAGACGATGTTCCATCACGTTTAACGAAACTTGCCGCCTTTAATGCACCAGTACTTGGATTGAATGTCAAACCTTTATTCGTATCGTCTGAAACATATTGGATTTTTATTGCATCATCATTTGCACCGAATGGAATTGTTCTATCTGAACTTGTCCAAGAAGTATCAGTGTTCATATTAAATCCACTTGAAAACGTTTTCACACCGGAAATCGTCTGAGCACTGCTTAAATCAACGTAATCAGAATGTGTGTGGTCTGAAGTTGAATATGTGTTATCATCCACACTTCCGTCGGCTTTCAAGAATTGAGAAGATGTTCCACCAATGACTTTGAAATGTCTTGCTCTTATCGTACCACTACTTGGTTGACATGTAAGAGTACTAAACGTATATGTAGTACTTGTGGTACTCTTTGGTGTAAAACCTTCTGAACCGGCATTATATCCTATAACAAGTGGTCTCCAATATGTGTAACCCGATGCCGAAGCGTATGTCTGTGTAGTATTGGTATCACTTAAATAAATTCTTGTCAAAACCCAGTTCGTACCATCGTAATTGGCAATCCACCAAGAAGCGGGAAAGTTACTTGTTGTTGGAGTTGCCGTACCAATTTTGATTGGTTTGGGTTCTGTACCATTTACACTGAGCGTAACATTGGATGTTGCACTATTTGTATTAGTTGTCTGAAGAAATATTCTTTGTCCGGTTACTAGTTCAAAGCCTGGCATCGTGGCTTTTTTAGCAGCGGTTGCAGCAGCGGTACTACAATAGGCGACACCACTTAATGTACTATCTTTATAACATTCAGATGGTATTTCTCCACTTAATTTAGATGCATCTATAACAGTTTGAGTATAATCAACACCATCTAGATATATTGTTTTTTTACTTTCATCAAAAATAATCACACCACTTTCATTATCTTCAGATTCATTATATTCTTTTTTTCTAAATCTTATATTTAGTGGTATTGCTCTTAATTTAGATAACATAAATTCATTATCTTTGTAAAGATATTCATAAAGTTTTAAACAATTTTGTGGAACATATATATTATCAACATACAAATCAGAAAGATGCACATCGTTTGGATTTTGGTCTAAAATGGTTATAGAAGACAATGGTGAGTCTAATTCATTAAAAACTTTTCCTGAAAAATCACTACTATCAATAATTTCAGATTTTGGTATTACTATTGATTGTAATTTATCATTGTAATAAAACACACCATCATAGACCATATTAACAGTATCAGGTATAGTGACAGAAGTAAGTGAAGCATCTACACTTACCAAAGTAGTTTTTGTATTATCTGTATAAACTAAACCATCTTCAATATACCCATTAACACATTTAGCACCCCATGGACTTCCATTTGCACTTCCATTATAATTAACATTTCTTATAGCATAAAAAGCATTACTTCCAATGCTTGTCACGGAGTCTGGTATTGTGATAGAAGTAAGACCACTACAACCTTGGAAAGCACTATTTCCAATGTTTGTCACGGAGTCACCTATTGTGACAGAAGTAAGACCATTACAACCATAAAAAGCATAAGTTCCAATACTTGTCACGGAGTTACCTATAGTGACAGAAGTAAGATTAGTACAATTATAAAAAGCATTACTTCCAATGCTTTCAACGGAGTCGGGTATAGTGACTGAAGTAAGTGAATTATCTACACTTACCAAAGTAGTTTTTGTATTATCTGTATAAACTAAACCATTTTCAACATACCCATTAACACATTTAGCACCCCATGGACTTCCATTTGCACTTCCATTATAATTAACATTTCCTACACCATAAAAAGCATTACTTCCGATACTTGTCACGGAGTTAGGTACAGTGACAGAAGTAAGACTATAACAATTTTGGAAAACATTACCTTCAATGCTTGTCACGGAGTTACCTATAGTGACAGAAGTAAGATTTTTACAATTATAAAAAGCATAAGTTCCAATACTTGTCACGGAGTTAGGTATTGTGACAGAGGTAAGATTTTTACAATCACCGAAAGCATAAGTTCCAATACTTGTCACGGAGTTAGGTATTGTGACTGAAGTAAGACCAATACAACCACGGAAAACATTACCTTTAATACTTTTCACTAAACCCGGTATTGTGACAGAAGTGAGACCAGTACAATTGTGGAAAGCATAAGGTTCAATATTTATCACGGAGTTGGGTATTGTGATTGAAGTAAGACTAGTACACTCATTGAAAGCATAATATCCAATGCTTGTCACGGAGTCTGGTATTGTGATAGAAGTAAGACCACTACAATCACTGAAAGTATAACTTCCAATGTCTTTCACGGAGTTTGGTATAGTGACAGAAGTAAGACCGGTACAACCTTGGAAAGTATTAAATCCAACGCTTTTCACGGAGTTGGGTATAGTGACAGAAGTAAGATTTTTACAATTATAAAAAGCATTACTTCCAATGTCTTTCACGGAGTTGGGTATAGTGACAGAAGTAAGTGAAGCATCTACACTTACCAAAGTAGTTTTTGTATTATCTGTATAAACTAAACCATTTTCAACATACCCATTAACATATTTAGCACCCCAATGGTTTATTGGTACACTTCCATTATAATTAACATTTCTTACACTATTGAAAGCATTACTTCCGATACTTGTAACGGAATTAGGTACAGTGACAGAAGTAAGACCACTACAACCACTGAAAGCACTATTTCCAATGCTTGTCACGGAATCCGGTATAGTGACAGAAGTAAGATTAGTACAATTTTGGAAAACATAATCTTTAATACTTTCCACAGAGTTAGGTATAGTGACAGAAGTCAGACTAGTACAATTATAAAAAGCATAAGTTCCAATAGTTGTCACGGAGTCTGGTATAGTGACAGAAGTAAGACTACTACAACCACCGAAAGCACCATTTCCAATGCTTGTCACGAAGTTACCTATTGTGACAGAAGTAAGACCACTACAACCACTGAAAGCACTATTTCCAATGCTTGTCACGGAGTCTGGTATAGTGACAGAAGTAAGACCACTACAACCTTGGAAAGCACCATTTTCAATAGTTGTCACGGAGTCTGGTATTGTGATAGAAGTAAGATTAGTACAATAATTGAAAGTATTACTTCCAATGTTTTCAACGGAGTCAGGTATATTGACAGAAGTCAGACTGGTACAATAATTGAAAGCATTACTTCCAATGTTTTCAACGGAGTCGGGTATAATGACAGAAGTAAGACCGGTACAACCTTGGAAAGCATTATTTCCAATGCTTGTCACCGAATCTGGTATAGTGACTGAAGTAAGTGAAGTACTTACACTTACCAAAGTAGTTTTTGTGTTGTCTGTATAAACTAAACCATCTTCAACATACCCATTAACACATTTAGCACCCCATGGACTTCCATTTGCACTTCCATTATAATTAACATTTCTTATAGCATAAAAAGCATCACTTCCAATACTTGTCACGGAGTTAGGTACAGTGACAGAAGCAAGACCACTACAACCTTGGAAAGAATAACCTCCAATGCTTGTCACGGAGTTACCTATAGTGACAGAAGTAAGACTACTACAACCACCGAAAGCATAAGTTCCAATACTTGTCACGGAGTTAGGTATTTCGATTGAAGTAAGACCACTACAATATTGGAAAGCACTAGTTTCAATACTTGTCACGGAGTCTGGTATAGTGACAGAAGTAAGACCACTACAACCACTGAAAGCACCACTTCCAATACTTGTCACGGAGTTAGGTAATTCTATTGATTTAAGAATTCTGTTATTAATTTTAATGCTTGTAATGTTTCCATTAAACTTAATTACACCTTTACCATTGCTATATGTGTTTGATAATACCTCAACATTTGAATTTAAAGTTTCTGTTTTTAATAATTTGTTATACCAAGTAGTATACCAAATTTCATCGTTAGGAATATTTGACATAATTTTTATATTTTTCTTTTTTTAATATTTATGGCAATCTATTAAAAAGAGAATTAGAAAAAACTAATTTTTCTAATTCTCTTCATTAATCCAATGGTGTCTGCAAACAGATTTATATGTTATATTTTCTGTTTCTATTGCAACCGGTTTCACAATTCCTTTTTCTCGTACACCATTGATATATCTGATATGGGTGACCGCTTTATGTGAACACCCGTCTATTTCACACGGAACTTCTATTTCATTTGTCTCGTCGGCAAGAGCCAAAAGTGTCGCTGCACCAGAGAATAAGTCTCCATTCACGTCTGTCTTTAAACCATAACATATAACTTCTTTTTCTTCTGCAACTTTACAGAGAACCATCACATCTTCTTTTGTCAAAAATTGTGCCTCATCGACAAACAATGTATTGAAGTCCAATTTCGAAAGTTCCGAAGACAAATCTTCATAATAGTACGAGGGTTCCTCATATTTTGTAATCCTTGATTTCGTAATCCCCCATCCGACAAAGTTTCCTTCCCTGTTGTCTATGCATGGTTTGACAATAACCGGTTTCTTTCCTCTTCTTTTATATGAGTCGAATTTAGTGAGCATCGCCGTTGTCTTTCCGCTTCCCATGCATCCATAGTTAAAAACAAGTTTTCCCATATATTATTTTATTTTTTTTGATAGTTTGCATAAATCTCTTATCACATTGTCCAAGTATACACCCCCATCTTCAAAATTAAAGAAAATATCCTTGAACTGATATGAAGACAAGTCCGCCCAAAATCCTTCCTTTCCTCCTTTTGACACATCTATTCCCACTTTACCATCAACCTTTTCACGGAAATCCACAATTGTATATTTGTTCTTTATAGGACACCAAATGAGGGCGACTGCTTTGTATTTGTCACCATATTCCTTATATTCGTACCCTCTGAAAAAGAATTTTTTTTCACGTATCGACCGTCCTGCCCAATCAGTTTTCAAATCAAATCTCAAATTTTTGTTATCTAAAAGATTTCTGAAAATAAAGTCTGGAGTGTTAGTTGCAACCTTTTCAATATCCCTTGTTTCATACTCGTTCAAATCTATTTTAATATAGTCTGAATATTTTTCATTAAAGGGTTTGATGAATAAGTCCTCTGTTACAAAATTACCACAAATGTCACGTGCTGCTTCAAAAGGAGTTCTATGGTCAGTTCTTATTTTATCAAGTTCGAGTATTCTTTTATATTCATCTGGAAATTTCAATTTAAATTCGCTCTCATCCAAAGTGAAAAGTCCTTTGATATGTTCTTTATATCCGAACTCATTATATAGTTCGTTAATGGCCTTACTTGGCCATATTTTTTGTAGATAGTCTAAAATTTTTGTGAGATTACTTGTATATTTCATTATATTAACTCTTTATTTTTCTAAAGTAGTATGAAAACATACTTTCTATGAATAGAACGGAAACGAGTTCCCACCCATTCTTTTCTATAAGGTTAAGTTTGGAACTCGTTATCTCGTTTGGTATGTGTATTATCTTATATTCGTACATTATTTCCCTATTGTTGTTTGTTCGTAAATTCTATTTAATTGATTATTAACTCTATAAAACTCACAATTTTTTGAAATATCTTCGAGTTTTTTTGCACCAATATATGCCATTGCTGAACGAAGACCACCAAGAAATTCGTTGTTCATATCGTGAACGCTTCCAGTATATGGGACAAGTGACACACGTCCTTCAGATGTTGTGTACCAACTTTTTCCGTTTCCGAATTTTTCTTGTGCAAGTTCGGAACTCATCCCATAGAACAATTTATATTTCCTTAGAATTTCTTTACGATTTTTTTTCTCATCAAACACCGGTAATGCTTCCGCCTTTTCGGTTGGTTCTGTCAATATACCACCTTCTCCGACATATGTGTAATAATCAGGAGTATAGATATTTGTAAATTCTTTTTCATATATGATGTCACCCTCGGCTTCGTCGGTACCGGCGTAAAGAGACCCAATCATAACAAAATCGGCGCCTGCCCCGAATGCCTTTACGATGTCTCCTGAACAAGTGATTCCACCGTCTGAACAAACCAATCCACCGACTTTGTGGGCTGCCTTTGCACATTCTATTATTGTAGATAGTTGTGGTCTTCCGACACCGGTCTGTTTTCTGGTCAGACATTGACCACCTCCACCGATACCAACTTTAACTATGTCAGCTCCAGATTTGATTAATTTTTTGGTCATATCTCCAGTGACGACATTCCCGACCATCAATATACATTTGGGAAATTCCTCTCTTACTTTTTTTACAAGGTCGACAACATTAGAAATATATCCATTTGGAACATCAATGCAAATTGGTGGAATTTTATCCCAATTTCTTATTTTTATTTCTCTTATTTTGTTGATACCATCGTCTCTCAACCCTATCGATAAAAAACATTTATATCTTTTTCTACTCCAAAACAATATATCATTATAAAATTTATAAAGTTCTTTAATTTCATGGTGTTTGTGAAGACAAGCAAAACAATTATCATCAATCATTTTTCTAGCGAGATTGAAATTACCGATAGTACCCATATTTGCATTTATGATACCGGTTCCTTCCACAACAGTACCACTCCACTTAAATTTATAATCACGTGTAATATCAACATACTCTCTCGATGTAATATCTGATGATTTTGGTCTTATTAAGACATCGCTAAAATCCAATTCTGTTTGTGAAAATATATGCATAGTATTATTTTTATCATTACAAATTAAATATAACAAAAAAATCTGTTCTTTTCAGAACAGATTTTCTTTTATCTTCCAGTATTTTTTATAACATCTGCAAATGTGAATACCGTCGGTGTTCCATCAACAATATGATATATCGACACTATATTCATACACAAATTTGAATTTGCATCTACATTATATACGTATGGTTGAGTTAGAATTGCACCGTTGAAAAAGAAATATGTCGAAGTTTGGAAATTTGCAGGGTCTATTGTAACGTTTATTGTCTCATTTGTGATATTGGCGTAATAAAGTCTCAACTTATTTCCGAATGACGGCATAGATTGGAATGAAACCGTCTCACTCGTTGTTCCTATTATAAGAATCGTGTTGTAACCGGCAGCGTCAATGTTACTGCAAGAAACCAATGTCTTGTAGTTTGTAGATTGTGCATTTACATCACTTGCAGTGATTTCTGAACCAATCTGAACGTGACCATAAGAATCGGATGCAACCTTGACTGCATGTGGTGTTAAACCAACGGGTGCTATTTTGTGTGATATTATCAGATTGTTTTCCAACGTTCCACCACCACTCAATGCACCGGTTCCGGTTACACTTGTTGTTTTTGGTACATAACCGTTCAATGCAACAGCTGTTGCTTTACCCGTCATTGCCTTACTTTCATCTGTGTATGAATATGTGTTTGTCAATTCTGGTATGAGTGGTTGGTTTGTCAAATCATTATAACTGATTTTCAAATCACTTGTTGTTTTGTTTCCACTCAATGTAACTCCGTTTATCTGTGGTTGTGAAGACAAGCTGTTGTATGAACCACTTGTAGCAACATCGTTAAGGTTCAGATATCCCTTCAACACAGGAATGGTGATTATATCGACACTTTCATTGTTGTTATTCCTATAAATGAACTTTCTGTTTTCGGTGTCAAATGCAACCGAAGTCACCTCAGATGCTTCATCATTTTGTATGAGATACAATTCGTTTTGTTTAATCTTGTTTTTCCTTGACAATTCGTCAAAAATTGCCTTACTTTGCAATTTGTTTATAACAAGAGGTACCTTTACTTCGTTCATTTTATTTAGACTTTAATTATTTTATAGTTTTTTGATGTTTCGAAAAGTCCGGATAGTGTCAACTGTTCGACCCATCTTCCGTCTATCTTCTTATACACTTTTGAACAAGGACTCCATACTCCGTCGACCTTTACATACATGGTTTCAATCAAACCGGATGAACCGTATAAAACCGTGTCTCTTGTTAGTGTGAATGTATATGGGTTGTCTGTGGAAACAAGTGTTGTTCTACCTTCGTTTGAAAACCAACCTTTAAATTCATATCTGTTGCTTGTTGATGTTGCAGTAACGATTACCTGTGTTCCGGTTTTCGCCTTGTTTGTTGAAGAAGACACATTCAGATTTTCATCACCATATACAGATACATTATACAGAAGTGTCCCTTTTGCATACAGTGTTGTATTTTGTGTTATGGTTGTTACGTATGTGGCGTCGGATGAAACTTTGTTATTTCCATCTGCATCACTATACCACCCGTCAAATTCAAAATTGTCTTCTATTGTGGCCGTGAATGTCACCGTGTCACCATCAATAACTTCAGTTTCAGATACATTTACATTTTTTATACCGCTACCGTCAATATAACTTGCTTGACAATCGAATACGTCTTCATATTCAATCGTTACGTTTGCTTGTGTCACCCTTATGATTGCTTCCGATTCCTTGTTGCTCGTTGCAGTGTATGAACCACTTGTATAGACACCGATTACAACATTTGCATCATAGATTGACTGGTATATTGTGTTTAATCCTGATACATTCTGGTATGTGTTTGTAAATGTTTTATAGTTCTCTGTTACTGTATTGTCTGAACCCTTAACAAAATTACCACCATGTATTGATACAGATACCCCGCTTACGGGTGAATTTATATTTGCACCACTTGTTGTATAAATAGAACGTATCAATGACGAAATACCGGTTATATATATTTTTCCGGTTATGTCGGTGTTGTCACACCTAAATGTGGATGTACGGTTTGAATTGTTTGTTGTCAAATTATGATATATATAACTTGTACCATCATCCGATGTAACATCATTTATCAACACATAACCACTGCTACCACTGCTTGCACTATGTGTAAAAGATACATCGTTTGTTGGATAAAGTATTATACTTTTAGCCATGATTCAACTTCAGTTTTAAGTATATTTTTCAAATTGTCAATATGTGGGAGACAACCTGGTATCTTGTCTTTTATTATACCCAATTCATTTATGGTATCGTACATATCTATGATAGAGACATTTATTGCAAACATATACATATCGTTGTATGTAAAGTCAACAGTACCGGCGACTTTTTTCCCATTATACATAAAATCATTTCCATCCAATGACAGTTCTGGATAATATCCTTTCAAAAAATTAAATATTCTATCTTTGAGTCTTTTGTTGCAATCATCACTTTCTGGTATTGCTATACAGAATCGGAAATCCCTTTCGTCTGTTATTATTATACCACCGTTCTCATAACCACATCTGAAACAATCAAGTCCATATTGTGAGAATCTTTCATCATCGGTAAATCCAAACGGTACGAGTGCAAACGGTTTGTCGTATTCAACAAAGAAACAAAACGGTATTGCATTTTGGTAGTTTTGGTATGCAAGTGGTTGTAACACTGTTGCCGAATCTGTTACGGGTGTTATATTATATATTTTTATACTGTAATAAAACTTGTCTCTTCTGAATTCATCCAAGTCGTCATATCCGGCAATAATCAGATATTCGAAAATATTTGCTTTATTGTTTCCATTGACAACCTTTTCTTGCAGATATTCTTGTTCTTTCTGCATTGCTAATTCTATGTTCTTCATTTTAACTTCTTAAATATATGTCTCCATCGTTACCGAGATTTGCATTAGGTTCTGTAGTTCCGTAGTAAAAATTGTTTATCTTAACGTTTCCTAAAACCTCGTTTCCATTTGCCCAAGCCGAATATCCTTCAATTATTTCGTTTGGAGATGCAATGTTGTATCCGGTTGTTTGTGTTCCATCTGATGTGAAATTTCCTTCAACACCCAATATTGTCACTCCGGATTTGATGTTCTCTTCGATGATGGTTGAACCATCACCTTCGACAAACATAACATTAACACTCTTTATTTTATCTTGACCCAAATATAAACTCATATTCTTATAATTTAAATTGTTTGAATATCATCGTTTGTCCAAGTTCTTATTGTTGTCAAATTCTGCTCAACGTAGTTCTTTACATTGTTTGCTGTTGCAATACCATCGTTTGAACTGCTTGAACTTGATATGTCTTTTGTTTTAAGACTTGAAGTCAATGTCGATGTTAAAACTCCATCTGTTGTAGAGTTTGACACACTTACACTTATATAATCATTGCTTCCATTTGTTATTGGTGTTTCTCCAATTATTGAATTTATAACAACTGGAAGTGATATGTCTCCACTTGTTGAAGGTGTGTATGTTTTTCCGTTTATAGTTACGGATTTTACATAACCACTCAAATCTATTGTTGTTGTACTAATGTCGACCCACTTGTAACTAGTACCACTCTGCACCGTCATAATTTGGTGGTAGTCACCAGTATATGATGTTGTTTTACAGAGATATATTCTGTTCATTGTGTTTTCACTTGCAGTGAGATTACCAGTACGTATCTGATTCGTGTCATAATAATGTGAATACCCAACAGGACAAGTTTCATTGCTGCTTGGTTCAATGTATTGAATCTGTCTTGACGAAAGTGTTACAAGTCTTGAATCAATGTCTGATATTGATGTCTGCACATCCGATGTTTCAGAATTATATATTATGGACACATCTGTAGCATTACCGGTTGTTGCAACCTTCGACAGTGTAATGGTATTTGAGGTATTGTTCGATATGATACCGTTACTTTCGTTTATTGAAGATTTTATTGAAACAACACCATTGTTGTCTGATGCTATTGTTATATCATTATCAAGACTATATATTGCATCGTCGACAGCTTTTGTTATCGAGCCATTTCCTGTACCCGTTATTGTTGCAATAGAAACACCGTTTTGATTTATGTCGTCTCTCAATTTACTCAAAAGACTCGATGGTTCGTTTGCACTTGTGTCATCTGTCAAGTTCAATGAAATCACAGAACCGTTTATGTCTGTAATTTGTAATGTTTTATTTGAATTGTTATATGTTGCAGATTTTACATTTGAACCAAATCTTTCACCACTTACCAATATGGTCTTTGTTATTGTATCAAATACAACAACACCTTCGATATTGTCTGTTGAACTGTTATATTCTTTTTTTCTTAATCTTACACTAACGTTATCGGCCATTATTGATTGTTATTTTTTATATAAAAAAGAATCATACCCAACAATTATTGTCAGATATGATTCTTTTTTATCCAACTTTGCTATAATATATTTATGCAATGTTGTAGAATTTTGTTAGCGATTTTTGGCACAGTAACCAGTTTCCATCACACGTTCCAAAGCTTCTCCTTCAGCAAGTACAACTTGAATGAAATGGTCTGCCGACATCTCAAAGACGGTGGAAATTGCACAGAACACACCATGAATTTCTGTCATGATTTTCCAAGCGGTACTCTGTGATTTATACTTCGCCTTGGTCATGGCGACATTGTAACCATATTCCTCACTATACGGGTCTCCACTATCACTTCTGTGAATTGTCTCACCCTTGAATCTTCTTGTCCAACCACCGAGTTTGTAATCATACTTGAAACCATACTTTTCAAGAATGTTTCTAATAAACTCTGGGACTTCTTTAAAACCGAGTTCGGCAAGTTCCTTATTCAACTTGGTTTCTTTGAAAATGCATGGGATACTTACAATCGTTTTTGTATAAGTGATTCCATCGATTTCTTGTTTTACTACTTTTACGCTTTTTTTCTTCTCGTCGTAAGTAAGTTTGATTCTGTTCATTTTTCTAAATATTTAATTAAACTTTTAATAAAAAATTTCTTGAAGATTATCAACACACACGTCCGTACATATATCATCCACATAAAATGTGACATCTACTCCAATTGTATGGGGATATTCACCATCTGCTTCATACTCTCTATATTGAACAATAAAACCACCACATTTTATTGTACATTTTCTATCAATCGCTTCATCGATAAGTTTGAACATACATTTTTTAATCTCATCTACCGTTGGAATACCGGATTCTGCATCTGCCCAATTCCATCCAACATTTTCCATGTGATTGTGTATCTTTACGAGGTCTATTTCTCTAAGACAGTTCTCTTTTATTTTTCTTTTAATATCCTCTATGTTTTCAACTTGTGTATTAATCTTTGTTTTACAATAAGGACATTCAACAAGACCGAAATCAATGTCTGACTTTTCATATGTGAATACACATCCACATTTTTTACAAGTCATTTCAATGGGATTACTTCCTTTTTTTATTATGTTTATCGCCATATCTAAGCTCCATTTATTCTAAATATAACAAATTATTTTCCTATTTTCATCAAAATACTAATAATTTCTTCATTTATTTCTTCCAATAATTCATTGGATAATATTTTAGTCAAATCTTCCATCTTTTCCATAAAAATAGATAACCGTTGGGAACCTAAGTGATATACCTCCTTGCATATTATTTGTTTCCTCAAAATATTGAACCTTAACAATAGAACCTTTGATTTCTTCGGGATGGTCGTGTAGATATTCTCGTTCCTCTTTCGAAAATCCAGAACCAACTTTGACATCAAATCCTTTGTGTTTGATTACAATAGCCGAGAGAACCTCTTTTTCTACTTGACGACCTTCTTCTACAAATCTCATATTTCCCATCTCATAGTCAACAACCTCATATTCATTGTCAAAGAAACCTTTTACCTTTAACAAATTATTTGTTCTACCACACTCATAAGGAACATCCTTTCTAATCATAAGACCTTCCCAACCTCTTTCACGTGACTTTGCAAATTGTTTCATCAAATCCTCCTTTGATTCAACCTTTGTCTGCTCTACAAGATTGAAATTTTCACCAATAACACCACCATTCTCTAAGAAAAATCTTTTCAACTTTTCATATCTTTCTGTGAATTTGGGACTTATTGTACGACCAAAGAACTCATCTTCTGTCAAAATGTCAAACACTTTCATAACCGGATGCTCTATGGTATAGTTTTTCTTCGTGATTACTTTCATAATCTCTTGAAAATTCTCGTTACCGTCTTTATCCACGATGCAGACTTCACCATCCAATACAAAATCACCGGAAACGTTTTGAATAATATTTCTAATAACATCGAGAGTTTTTATTTCCTTGCCTTGTCTAGAGAAACATACGACACCCCTTTTATTTTTAATGAGAATCAAACGATTACCGTCAAGTTTTCTGGACCATAACCACACCTCACGTAAAAAGTCTACCTTATCCTCACGGTCAAAGTACTTGTTAGCAAGGGCGACATACTCAGTGAACGGAAGTTTTACGGGAAACACTTTCGCCATAGTTTTTACATTCACACCACATTTGAAGTCTTTGTCGAGAATCATCTTGAACATTTTAACAGATTTTTCACCATAATCTCTATCCAACATATCGACAAACTTCTTTGTTGTTGCCAATGCAGTGTCACCGGTTAGTCTTCTTTTTGACAAATCGTCAAGAAGTGTCATAAATTCACTATATATGTTTCCGACCGTATCTTTTGAGAAATCGTCAACTTTTTCAGATGTTATTCCAAACGTGATGTCACCATCATATATATAATTTAAAATCTTATTATAATATAACATTCTGTCAATATAGACATCACTGTTTTTAAAACGTGTCAAAATATCAATTTTCAACTTGGTGGATGAAATTGATGCAAGACTCTCATGTAAATTATAAAGTGTTTCAAGAAATAAATTTACATCAACAATTTTATTCTGTGTTGCATTGATTGAAATTATACTATCTATTACCGTGAGTTCCTCACCGGTTTCTTCATTTATTTCTTTATGACAGTAACCTGTTGGAAAAAATCTGAAATAATTTGGAGATTTTTCAATCGTCTGTTTAAATGCAGTACCTTCAGCAGTGCATTCAATTGGAGTTATGTCACCAACAATTGTGTTGTCTTCATTCTTATAGATTTCGTTAACCATATATCCTGAATGTTTCAATCGTATTGTTGGTTCTGGATGGTCTATCGTACCAACACAATCTCCCCTTTTAACCCTTTCAACAAATTCTGACATAACTTTATCAGGAATTTTAAAGTTTTTTCCAAGTTCTATGTTTATTTTCATTTTTCGTAATTAAAATCTGTTATGATGAATGGTGAACCATCCGTCTTATATTTTTTATAATCATCATCAGTAAAACAATTACTTACTGCACAGTCAAGACAGACATACATATCACTATCCAAACCATTCAATATGTTTTTGTCATTTATATCCATAACTTTATGGAAGTTGTAATACACTTTTACAGAATCTGGATACCAAAACAAATCACATCTATTTTCTTTTTTGAGTTTTTGATACCATTGATATGTTAAATTAGTTGTACCGAAGTTACCATACCCTTTTCCAAAAACATTATCACCATCTCGTCCATAGAATACACCGGGATGGATACGATTTAATCCAAGAAACTTCTTATAGTTTGGTTTATTTTTACAGAAGTATCCTTCTCCACTCCATCCTTCAACAATATCAATTTCGGGTGGCCAATTGTCCCATCCACTTAACCAAATTGCCGGCCACAGATGTACACCGATGGGTAGTATGTATTTAAACTCAAAGTGTCCGAATCTGAATCTTTCCAAAGTTGATATATATCCACATCCATATGGTTTTGTGTGATTGATATCTCCATCGAAATATTTTGCATCATCCACAACACTTAAAATTAAGTTATCGTTATGGTCTTTTTTTACACAATCTTCATTAGAGTACCATAACTGGTTTTTATCTGAATGGGCGACACCCCAAGGTTGTCCGTTCATCCATCCATAACCTTTCCAATCAAATAATTTTTCAAACATATTAAAACAATGATATTTTATATTTTTTATCTATAAACATTCTCTTAAAAATGAAATAAAGTACTGATACGACTATACTGTTACCGGCAAGTTTTAGACATTGTGACCTAGGTGTGACTTCCATGATTTTGTCTATGTCTGATTCATCAACATCCATCAACCTGAAATTTTCTCTAGGTGTAAAATATCTGACTTTTAAACAATGGTCTATATTGTCAAATGTCACCTTATCATATTCATTTTCGATTGGTTCTATAAGAATGTTATCCTTTAGTACGGTAGTTACTGTATTTGCACAACAATTTTCACCAATGTCATAATACTTGGAACCACTTCTGAACTTTGCACCATTGTCTCCGAAATTATGTCGTCTCAACTTCTCCTCATCCGTCCTTCTCATCTTCAATACTTGTGGATATTTTATTTCCATATTGTTAAGACGACAACCGACAGGTCTGTTTTCTATGGCATATTTGAACATCTCAACCAATGTTTCTTTTTTAAAATAATCGTCTGTTGGAACGTTTTCCTCAATGATGTCAAAAACGTGTTTTTTTAGTTCAACACCAGATGGGAACTCAAACCATTCATCACCGAGAATAGATACCATAAAGACACGTTTTCTTGATTGTGGAACACCATAGTCCATAGAGTTCAACATTTTGAAAAAGTTTTGATACCCATAAGACTCAAGTATGTCACACCATTTGTTAAAATTTTTTTTGTGTTTCTTCGACAGAATGTTGTCAACATTCTCCATTAATAGATACTTCGGTCTTTTTATCTCAACCGTTTTTCTACATTCCCACAACAATGACGAGCGTGTACCGGCACCCTCTACGAAACCCTTTCCGAACCCACCGATTGAAATATCTTGACATGGAAAACTATATGTGAATAAATCAAAGTCCGGAACATCGTTCCAATCTATTTTCGAAATATCCCCATAGTTTTTATCGACAGAATCTGGAAACAGGGCGTTATGGGCATTTATTGCATATCTATCTATCTCACTCCATCCAACCAAATCATAATCGAATAAATCGGGGAAGTCTCGCTTCAGTCTATCCAAAGCGAGACATTGACTGTCATATCCACTAAATGCAGTAAATACCCTTATTTTATTCATTTTCTTTTATTCAATTTTTCCAATACAATATCGAGGATTGATTTGTATCCGTCAACATTTCCATTTATAATCATGTATGGAATTTCACTTTCATCAAGTGTGTTCTTAATCTTATCGTCAATATTCTTTGCCTCATCCTCGTTCTGAAATCTTCCATTTTGGTCATAAGGAACAGTTCTTTTCAACAACACGTTGATATTGTTTTCCTCATACTTGTTAAACTCTTCGAGAACTGCTGCTTTAAGTACTTTGGATTCGTCATACACCATACTTATAGCAATTGGTGAATCGGTGATAATAACATCAACTTTTCCAAAGCATCTTGAAATTTTGAAAGCCTGTTTACCGGCGATATAAAACTCACACTTGAAAACTTCTCCATTATTTTCCCACACTTTGTCTTTTGCAAACTCAGAGACATACTCACAGTCTATTCCGTTTAATTTAAGTTGTGAAAACAACCAAGATGCACCGGTGGTCTTGCCACAACCAGGACCGGCGAAAAAATTTACAACGATTGTATCTTTCATAAATTACAGATTTAATTTTTTATATGCTATTTTTAATTCATTTTCAATATCATTCACCAAATCGGAATACTTTCTTATTTCTTCCAAGTTTTTTCTATCCGGAAGCAATCCAAGTTTAGATAACTGCCTAATCGTCTTGTTACTTTCATCAAATGAACGTAGTGTGGAGATTATTCTTTCAATCTCATCCTTTGCATCCAATTTGGCAGCGTGTTTTGTGTAATGAGAACACTCCCAGTCAATGACCATTGCATCCCAGTCTGCATGTTTGGTTCCATGTAGAAATACATATAGAAGATGATGACGACTGTGTTTGTTATGGAACATTTGTACTTTGTCATAACTCATAAACAGTCTCATCCAAGGCTTGTACCAATCGTGAAATAAATATTTGAATTTCCATTGGTGACAATTGAGGGCGACCATCTGAAAAGAACACCAATGGGCGAACCAGTATGGGAACGAACTCCTATCTTCTTTTGTAAAACCGTACTTTTTCATAACATATTAAATATAACAAAAATGGAGAAAGAAGTAAATTCTTTCTCCATTTTTGTTTTAGTTATTTTTGAGTTCCGTGAGGGATTCGAACCCCCGTGCCAGGTTTTGCAGACCCGTGCCTGAACCGACTCGGCCAACGGAACATTTTAGTTCACCCATCAGGATTCGAACCCGAATCAACTGGTCCGTAGCCAGTCGTTCTATCCATTGAACTATGGGTGAATTTTGTACCCCCGCTGGGACTCGAACCCAAGTTTCCACCTTGAGAGGGTGGCGTCCTAACCGATTAGACGACGGGGGCAAGTTTCCCACACGAATGTGGGATTGTTTGTATTAGTCTTCCGGTGCAATATAACCGAAAACGGGAACTGTGTCTGTCGTAATAACAGTGTCGGCCATAATGGTGTCGTTCACATCAGGTTCATCGAATCCCTCAAACACGGGGTTTGTGGCGCTCACACTACCTGTCATCACATCAACATAGACTTGACACTGCTGGTTTCCAAAAATGTATTGTGGGTTACAATCTTTGGGTCCGACCTCTTTACGGATGACACAATGTCTGCTGTGTGGTTTTGGGCAATTTGCCTTATACATCTGTGACAATGCCTTTTCAAGATTAACCTTGAATGGGGCAAATGTGTCCATTCTGTTATCACCTACCCAGATACCATACTTTTCCTCAACTACCATGGTGTCTTTGGTGTGTGCAATCATCACAACCTTTTCGGTGAAAGTGGAACTGTCGATAACAGTCACAATCTTGTAGATGTTGGCCACGCCGGCGACCTCGTGTCCGTTGTCTTCATCGAGGAAATCGACGAAATCGATGCAGCACTCGAGCCACTGATAGTCATCATTTGCATAGTTTTCAGCCATGTACTTGGCATCTTCTTGGTTGATTTTTTCAACCCATCCGTCCTTGTTACACGATGTGACAAACATTGCAGCAAGGAACATGATTACACTTAAAAAAATGTTTTTCTTCATAGATTTTTTGTTATTTTGTTTATATTATTTATTATATTACTTTGTACCCTAGATTTTCTAGAAGACGTATAGCTTCTTTCTTTTTCTTTTCAATCATTTGTCTCTTTTGTTTTTCACTTTCATATACATGCTTATCGATTAACTTTTTTTGGAGTTCAATTCTTTTTTCACGCTCTTCTGGTGATTCTTTTATTTCTTCTTCGGTTTCAATGCATATTGATGGTACCGTATCTTCATCATCACATAAATCACAATTATAATATCCCTCAAATACATTTATGATGAATCTTATATTATTTCTTTCTTTGAATTTATCTCTAGCCTTGACTAGTTTATCGACAAATGCAGAAAAATCTTTATTTGTCATACGTATTTCGTTGGTTGCATCAAAATCACCGAAAACTTGACAAACTTTTTCTCTTTTATATGTCGATACGTTATCTTCTATTTTAATACCTTTATATTTCATGTTTAAAAGATACTATTATTTATTCATATTCTTAAAAAATCACCATCCTTTTTTTAAATCGGAAAATGTTATCTTGTTATCCTTTTTAGAATTTATTATCCTCCAAAACTGATTGAATGATATAGAAAAGTCTTCATAAAAGATAACAAGGTCATCCGATGTAAATCTTGTTCCTATTTTTTCTTTTGAATTTTCACCGTCCGGAAATGTTCCAAAATCAAAATGGTCAAAAATATGTCCTATTTCTTTTATCATCTTTTTTTTTATTATTTTTCACGTAGATATAATTCCACTTTTCTCTTTGCTTTCAGAGCTTCAAGTATTTCTTCTGGTACTTCCTCTATATATGCAAAGTAAAAATATTCACTACTATTGGCAGGGTCGTTAGCATCTCTGTAAGAATACCAACATTTGTATAGTTTGTCATTCTGTATCCTATTTTTTACGGATGGGTCGAAATATCCTACATGTCTGTAGTCACCAAGAAAATCTGGTTCACTTTCGAAAAGTTGACTACCTTTAAACAAATCGACACTGAAATCCGACAATTTACTATAACCCCAAGGTCCATTATTTTTTATTTTTTCATCTGTTGGTTTTTTCTGAATTTGTGACATTCATCAATATCCTTTCCTTATTTTTTTAATCATAATTCTTCTGTTGTTGTTTTATAAAAGTCAGAAATCTCGACTGTCAAATTTCTATATCTCTCGTCTTGCAATTCATACTCCTCTATATATTTAGTGACAACTTTCTTTATGTCTTTTTTATTGCAGTCGAACCTTCTTGCTGAAAAATAATCATCCTCCAACCATTCATTCTCATCCTCATCAAAATACTCATACTTCCAAGAAAAGGATACAAACCACGAATAGTCTCTTCCAACTTTCATAATTTTTTATCTTCGTTTAAATATTCCCAACTAATCACTTTGGTATCTATTTGATAACCCGGTGGAATTATAAACATATCTGTGTATGTGTCAAAGTCTATGAGTGCTTCGACTTCTGTCCATGTTTTTAGTTTTGCACGGACGGTTACATATCTTTCACCAAACGGAGCTTCCGGTATTCCTATCATAATTGTGTTGATTTATCCTAATGGAATAGATGCTTCGGAATATATTTTCATGGGATTCCCGAAAATGGAAATAAACTTATTCCATTGAATGTTATTACGATTCTGTAAAATTTCTATAATACTGTCTACAATACACATCCCTTTTTAAATTTCATCTCTTTCATATTGATAAGTCATTTTTAGAATCTTCCATGTGTTTCTTAAAACTTTCTATGAATTCCTTAACCAAATCTCTATCCTCACAATCCATACAAAGTTCACTCATGGTATTTTCATCCAACCAAGACACGGCCTTTTCAACTAGCATATCTTTTATTCTTCTGATTAAATGTCTATTAGTATAGTTATCTGTTTCTATACCATCTGGTTTTACGGCATTATAAATCTTAGGCGGAAGTGTATTTTCATTTCCCTCAAGATACCTTTTAAAAGAGTCCTTAAAAAAACAATTGCAACCATCTTTACAATTGTTGTTACACTCACAATCAAGACAATACCATTTTAATGCCTTTTTGATAATGTTTTCCATTATATTATCCCTTTCTTAATTAGATATTGTGTAATCGTAAGCATATTAAACATCCCAAGAGATTCGTCGGAACAATCATAGGCATACCCTGCAATCTTATAATCGTCAGTGTCTCCGACCAACCAGTCGTTGACATCATTACATAACTCATTGTTATAGTCTTTATATTCTTCTTGGTATTCAAAATCTTCTCTTTTTAAAATATCGATTCCAAGAAGGGAACTCAAAATATATCTACATTCACGAAGAGTCAGTTTTCTTTTCAGAATAAATCCCTTTGGAAAACCATTGTTATGCATTTCGAGTTTTACCTTACCTATATTAAGAAATTTTCTCATCTTATTTTTTATTTATTACCATAAATCATTACTATCGAGTTTGTCTTCCCAATAATTTAGTTTTTTCACTTGTCCTGAGTTCAATGCAATTTTGGCCGCCTCTTTCCTGTCAACCCATCGTCCAAATGATGTGTAAAACCCATCGGTAGATTGGTCAATCTCTTGTCCGAAACAATGAAGTATTTCGGCATGGTGTCTTCCGATTCTACATTGGTAGATATCATCTCTCTCTTTTGTACCTGTTTTCCAAACTTCACCTTGGTGGCACACATATTCCGGTTTAACCTTGTATGCAGCCGCCATAATCGTCTCAACTTTATCATCGGTATATTTGGATTCAATAAAGTCAGATACTTCCTCAAATCCCATGAATCTACCAAGATTTCGTATATCAATATTTGTGCATTTTTCATTTAAGACAGAATCAGAATCCGGAATAATTTCCCATAGTTCATCTGTTCGTTTGTCGACAAATTCTTTTATACCATCAACGGTTATAGGGTCGTCGGGAAGAGAATCGAAAAAATTCTTGAAATATTCCATACACTGCAAATATCCATTCCAATATGATATTTCACCATGTGAGTTCGGATATTCTTTTTCGAGTTTTCCAACATGTTGTTTATATAATTCCAAGAGTCTTTCTATCTCTTTTTTTACTTTGTCTATTTTCATAATCCTTCAATATATTCTTTTATAGAATAAAATCCTTTCTCACCATATCCACATTTTACATAACTTTCATCAATTTTATCAATATATCTCAATAGTTCGTTCTTACTTACCATCTTATCAGAAGTGTCTGGAATAGAACTCTTTTTCAAATGCCTTTTAATATTTTTTCCCATATTTAAGTGTTTATAATTAATGAAACTGAAACAAGTACCGTCATCATCATCAAAATTGACCAGACTATAAATGTTAGAACCCAAGTAGCATTATGCAATTTCGACCATCTCTTTTTAGAAATTTTGCATATAATTAGGTGAATTATTGAAAACAATATGAACAGAAACAACTCAAATACTATTATTTTCAATATATTGTCTAACATTTCCATTAGAAAAACAAATCGTCAAAAAGGTCTTCAAAAAAATCAAAAACCGGTGTTAGTATGATGGCGATTACACTTCCAAGAATACCCGTGACGATTGCCTCAAATATTTGTTCACTACTCATAGATATTACTCATTGGTGGATACTCGTAGTTTCCCTGTTCCGAAATGGGTATTTTTTCATTTTGGCAATAATAGAAACCATCACGAATTTCATTAATGTATGGTAAACCATCCCTAATATTACGTTTTGCTTCGGTAAGTGTTCTCATGCTGTCACCAACTTTAAATTTTGGAATTTCTTTGTCGATGAATAAAATCAATCTAGACAAAATTTCTTCTGAGTCCGAGTAAGTCTTACGTGATTCGTTGTACAACTCAACCACTTTATTTCGTATAGTTTCTCTAATGTCCATAATATAATGTTTTTACTTCAAATCGAATCCAAAATTTGCTCCAGCAATATAGGCTTGTTCTATTTCCTTTCTCCACATACTTCTCAATTCCATTGTGTCCAACCGATGGTATAATTCACTTTCTATATTGAAAGAATAAACACCGGCTTGCATTTTCAATCCTTCGTCAAAACCTTTATGTATACCACCATTTTCGTCGGTTATAACAATATCATTCTTCGTCATTGTTGATTGGTTCTAATATATACCATTTGTCTGAAAGATTTCCATTTATTTTAACAGATTGCTTTTTATGGTTTTTTCCATATTCTATTACAGCACTTGAAGTTTGTGCATTTATAATAAAATCAGTAATAGAAGAATATGTCAAATCAAACGGAAGTTCCATAAACCTCTCACCAATTTTTATGGCTTTATAGTTACCATCAACCGGTTCCAATGGAAATTGAAAACGAAGATTCCCAATTATTATCTGGACTTTTTTTACCTCCACCGGCGGTTCTTTGGTGTTTTTTCTTTTTAACGACCACATAGAACTTTTATTTTCTTATTTTAGAAATTATCTTTAAAATAAATTTGTAAACCGGATATAGAATTATTATTATTATCGAACCAAACCAAACAATAGCAAAGAATAATGATACAGCTATAATTAAATCCCCATTAAAATCCGTACATTTGGCCATAAGAATTATAGATGTAACAAAAATGAAGAAAAACCCAGTAAGATAAATTATCCAATACACACTCATATTTATATAATTTTATTAACAAGCTACCTCATATAAACCTATTTTATTTTGAAGCTTACTGAAATCTCTTTCTAGTTCTTTACTTTTATCTTTTATATTATTTACAATCTGGTTTACTTCATCGAATTTCTCAGACGTTGATTCTTTCATCAAGAAACAAAGACCTTTTTCAATAAGTTCAATATACGGACCACAGAAAGTGTCTTGGACAAGGAATTTTCCATAAATGTCGTGATATGAGTGAGTATACCCCCAATGATAGTTGCATCCGATACACAATGTGTCGATACCGGTGGATGTCTTCGTAAACTTGACCATTTCTATACGGTCATTCATATCAAGGTCAAAGAAGACACGACCATCGTATTTTTCGGCAAGTTCGGGTGTAATGTCGATTTCAGTTTTCAATATCTCATCTGTTTCTTCCATAATGGTTTCTTTTATATTATAAAGATAACAAAAAATCACTCGTTTTTCATTTTTTCATCTTTAAAAATAACAAATATAATAGTGAAAAAATACAATTACAAAAAATATAAGAAAAAAATATAAAATAGTTTATATTATTTTATTCAAAATACGACCTTATTGAATAAGTATTACTATTGTTCATACCTAATCAATTCTTTTTTATTACTATCCCATTTATATCCCGCTTCATGTATTTTTCGAAATAAGAGGTCATATTGTTCCTTTGTTGCAGGAAAAACACTACTAAGTTCACCAAAATGGGATAACATGTGGTAAGTACTTTTTAGTGTAAGTTCTTCATTTGCATCAATACCAGCATAATAGTAAGCAAGTCCATTATTATATCGGTTTTTATCATATATAAACGGATTGCCTTTTTTAGTTGCAAGCACATCACCATTTTTGGCATCTTTAATTGACCAAAGGTGACAGTCATTTTCCTTATCAAAACCAATGGAATACCGTATTCCGTTATTATACGAAATTACTTCATACCAAGACTCACACACCTCTATGATTTTGTAGATGCCCACACCATTCTGTACAACCCAGTCACCTACCTTGAATTTACAAATAGGTTTCTGTTCGTCTTGCTTTTCAAGATGTTTGAAAAGTTGTTTATCCAACAAAATATCAACCCCATTATCTCTTGCACACATTCCCCAAATATGACCATTATATTCAAATGATATTCCACTATATGGATTTGTTTTTTCATCTTGTTTTTCAAGCCAATATATTAGGTGACTCTTTGGAATAGTATTAACGTAGTTATGGTCTGGGGAGCAATGCAAAAGTACTGCAACCTTTAAGGCATCAATAATCTTACTCTCTTCAATCTCTTCGAGTTCTGGAAAGAGTCTAAATATCTGTCTTGCAGCATCACAATCTTGTGAACCACAATCTTCTAGTTCTTGTTTGGCATATTTAAGAACTTTTTTATATTTTTCTTCATAGTTTTCCATAGTTGAATTTTATTATTTTTAAGTGTCATAATCACTAGTACCCTATAACCTTTTATATTATAGTCTATACATTATCTTTAACTTATAATATCACCAGATTTTAATGTATCGTTTGTGTTTATTGGATTGTTAGCGGCATCACAAACCGGCACAATAGTTACCATACCTATGCCGAGATACTTATTATCAATGCAGTCATATTCCAAATTATTAGGGAGATTGTTGATACATCTTTCAATCTTACCATGCTTTATCTCACTAATTTCCTCTCCCCACGGAGTCTTATAGTTATGGAGATAGAGACGAGTATAACCAGCTATAGGTTTCAATGAAAGGGAATTTTTAATTTTAGTCATTATTGTTTTACATTATCTCTGTTTATTCAAAATATGCCATTGCTTCATAGTTAAATCTCACAAATGGAATGTTGGAATCACACTGTGACTGAAGAATATCAGGCCATTGTTCCATTGGAGTGCCATCAAGAATCAACTTGTTGAGAGCATCTCCGAAAATGATGTTCTGTCTGATAACCTCATCTTCTGTTGTATCAAATCCATATTCACAAGCCTCTCTACTGTTGGATATGAACATAGATATGAAGAAACCGTGTAGTCCGTATCTGTCGGCAAAGTTACCGGCATAACACCAGACTCCAATAATTCTTCTCTTTCTCAACATTTCAAGATGTGACCTGTCGATGCAGTATCCGTTCCAATGTTGGTTGAATAGACCAAGTTCACTTCCGTGCCCGAATAATAACAAATCATTGGAACTCCCTCTGAGAAGTTCTTTGATTTGATGTCCACTCGGATTTACAAGAAGATTTGTCTCCACACCAGATATTATATTGGTGTAAAAACTTGTATCAGGACGACTGTCAATTACTATTGCATCTAACATATCATTGTATATTTTCTCGTTGCAAAGATACGAACTTTTTTTGAATTACCAAACTTTTTTTCAAAAAAAAATTATTTTTTATATAAAATCAAATCAATAAATACTTTATGGGATATGTATATTTGATTTGTGACAGTAAGAATGAGTATTATAAAATAGGTGTCACTACAGGAAAAATTGAAAATCGTATTAAACAATTACAGACGGGCAATGGTACTGAGTTATTCATTCGTGATTATTTCGAAACTGAATATCCGTTTAAACTCGAAAAACTCCTGCATAACAAATTCATTACAAAAAAAGTATTGAATGAATGGTTTATGCTTTCCGTTGAGGATGTATGTGGATTCAAGAACACATGCAAAGAACTTCAGCACACAATTGAAGTTCTACTAAATAATCCATTTTTTTAAACGTTTCATACTATTTTATATCTAAAAATTCAACTTCAATCGTATCATTGATATTGACTTTGTTACCATTTAGTTGGGTTTCATCAAAATAAACTTCCACCTTATATTCATGGTCGAGCATTATAATCACACCATCACAGATGTATTGTCTTCGATTGTGAAAATGTACGGGCTCTACTTTTGTATAGTTTGAATTTATAATTGTACCATAGTCTTCTATCACAAATTTTGGGTTGCATTTGTTTCTATAAAAAACCCTCATCCCATTTTTAAGTGGAAGTGGTTTCCAAATAGTTATGTTTGTCCCATCCTCGAAATTTATTTGAGTTGGTTCATCAAATACCGTACCCTCCGGAAGAGTACGGTATTCTTCGATTGTCATAGTGACCTCCTTAATTTTTCTTTTCATCGATACACATCAATGTATATTTTATAGCTTCGTTTATAGCATCAATTTTTGAATACTTATATCTACACTCTTTGCTTATAATATCATCAAACATATCGTCGACTTTTTTTCCGAATCTATCATAGACAGACCATACATATTTCATAGTATCGTCATATTCATATGATATACCGATTTCGTATCCAAACTCCTTTTTCAACCATTGGAGTGCTGCAAAGAGTGTTGGTGCATACACAATATTCCCATTTTTCTTTTTATCTCCATACACAAGTTTTTCAATATTTTTCCTTGATGAAGGCCATGCACTATGTTCATAATACATTAAAGTTTCTTTGTCGAAACCCTTTTCCTTCATAAGTTCAGCGACAGAAAAGTCAACAACTATTACCTCATCTTTTAACATTTTAGATATAACCTTCATATTGTCATTGATACTCGACCATCCACTCTCATCCAAGTAATTAATAAAATGGAATGGTAAATATACGAAATAGAGCACTAGAAGGAGTGGCCAAAATAATGTGGTTAAAAAACTTAACATCCCGAAATCTGGGACATAATCACCATAAGATATACCTGTGTTGTTGAAGAGTTTATTGAAGTACTTTGATTTCTTGTTCAAATACACTATCCCAGCAAGTATTAATATGCCGATTACAAAATATAATACTATAAAAAATACTACCATAATATTTTACTTTTTTTTAATTTAAAATATGAATTTTTATATCAGAATTTTAAAAACAGATACAATATCAGAAATAGAACGAACATACCCACTCCAAGATAAAATCGAAAGTCATATATCCCAAAGTGAAACAAATTTATAAGGGCAATAAAAAAACCCCCAATCGAAAAAAATATAGACACTACTCTTATGAGTATTACATATTCAAAATCATCGTCATCTTCATAACCACCGTCATATTTGTAACTCGAATCCATATCTTTATCAAAATCTTCGTCTTCACAATATGGGTCGTTTTCTGGGTCAAGGTTTCCAGCACAATGGTGAATCCACCACGGGTTTATTATAAAAGGTATCATAATTTTTTTTATAAAGATACTATTTTTTTTTAATAAAATCAATCCAATTTGCAAAATGGTTCCTTTGTCCATAATTCACAAATGTTGTTACAATCTTTTATAATTTCATTTTTAGGTTCCTTGCAGTCGTGATTATGACAGACCCAACAACAACATTTTGACATCAAGTCACAAAACCTGAATATCTCCCCTTTTGTACCGTTTACGTTTGTCGTGTATTCGATACCATATCTGCATTTTATTCTTTTTTTCATCTTCTACCATAACCACAATATCCACACTCACCACCACTAAGTGACATCCCACAGAACGGACATTCGTTATCCTCACTGCCTTCATTCTCCATCTCTATACTTTCTATAACCGAAAGTACGTTATTAAACACCTCTTCTTTACCATGACAATGGATGTACATCCAGTCACTTTGATTGCCTTGTTCTTTTGCTGTGGATTTTAATTCATTGATTCTTTTCTTTAATAATTTTGTGTCTATCAGTCCCATTTTTTCTTTCTTTTAATTCATCGGAATCGATTCCGAAAGCGGCTATACAAAACTCATCGTAAGACATTTCCTTTACTGGTTGATGTTTCGTAAAATCAATTTCTATAAACGTACTCATACTTTCTTTTTTTCGTCATGTATATTACCTATTACTTCGGCAAACAACAAATCATTCTCGTTTTCAATAAATGGAAACTCATCTTTATTCAAGATATTGAAATACATATCAATGATTTTAGATGGGGTTGTGACTCTAAATTCACTCGATAATAAACTCAAAGGAATGTCACTATCAACGGTGATAAATTCTCCATTTTCGAATTTTACCTCATCTTCAACTTTTACAATATCTTCTTCTTGTTGTGGATAATTAAATATATCTATTGTTAATCCTCTAACTTGATAAAAAACGATAATATCATGTTCATATATCATATTGCCGTTTTTATCGGTTAAACCGGAACATTCACCTACTGTGTTAGGGTCAACCTCATACTCTTCACCATCTTTTGTTAGAATAATATAATGGTTTATCTGACCACGATGGTGTGTACCTTGTTCGACTCTTTCGAAATACCAACCATATACCCATTTTGAATCACGGATACATTTTCCTCTAAATATTATTTCTCTTTTCATTTGGTAAAAATATTTCTTTAACAGGGTCTCTAGCATCTTCCCAATCCGGACTATAATTAAATGTGTCTTGAAAAACTTCTTTCATTTTTTCCAATTTCAAAGTTTCCCTCTCCATTTTATCAATAAACTCATCTTTTTTGTCTAAATCGAATGTACCATCATCTTTCGTACAAGATGTTCCAATCCCCGCTATTCTAGCGTTAATTTCATTATAAATTGTCTTATATACGTAATGTACAGCATCTCTCTTAAAATCATCAGATACTATATAACTATTTATAATTGATGTTACTATATTTTCACCAACAACTTTTCTATCCATAATTTTTATATTTTATAAAACGAAATCAAATTCAATCCCAATATCATTCATAACATGTTGTAAATGATGTAAACCTTCAACTTTTTTTACAGTATAACCATCTATACAACAGAACATACCAGCATTGTCAACCACGATTTTTATAGTTTTATCACCGATTGTCTTCGACCATTCGTGATACTCATAGTAGTCACTATCACCGTATCTAAGTTTAAATTCATTCTTTTCGAAAAACTCATCCGACAGAGGAATTGGACGGATACAATCCAAACTATAAATCTCACCATCGACACCAATAGCACCATCTGCTTCTGATATGTAGTCTATTCTATGCCCCTTACATTCTGGTTCGTGTATAAACACGAAATCACCTATCATAAATTCATTTATCTTCATATAATTCCTCTTTTAATTCTTTCCATGTAAGATTTCTATAACACATTGGATGAATATTGCTTTGAAGATTGAGATATGGATAAATCCAACCTGATTTATATAGTCCATCAAAAGAAAAATTTTCATTCACTTTGAAAAAAGGACTTTTTTCATCTCCATGTTTTTCAACCATTTCATCCAAAAGAATCTTTAAAAGTTTATGTTTGTCAATCATTTTATTCTGTTTTAGTATATATTTTTATCATGCTCTTTGTGCCACTCTTTAACAGACTTATGCATCAGACTCGGTAACAATTGTCCATTACAATCCCAATGTCTGTTTGGATGGTGAACACATTACTCGACACTAACCTTTTTCTTCATTTATTACCCTTTATACAATATTCAAGTTCTTTGAGTGAGGTTCCGTTTCCACAATCTTCTGTTATTTTACCACAATATGTTGGAACAAATTCTTCTGGTGATGAATATGGATAGAAATGGTGTACTGCATTTCTCTCATATATACACTTGTCACAATTCTTGCAATATTTTTCTATAAACTTTTCTGTCATATATTTTTATCATGTTCTTGGTGCCACTCTTTAACAGACTTGTTCATCAGACTCGGTTGAAGACCACCGTTTATACTCCAGTATTCATTCGGATAGTGTATACAACTACTAGTTATACTATTGCCTTTATATTCAGCAATTGTTATTGCAAACGGGTTTTTATTATTTACAATATATTCTAGCACTTCGTCACACTCTTTGTCTGACATAAAATGTTTTGCTTCACATATGTTTCGTGTATTGGTAAGTTCTCCGTCTTTGAAATCTTTTACAAAAACTGAATTTACATCACCATATAACATCGAAGTACAAGAACGCCAAGGATGACCATTAACATATTCTGGTGTTATTTTAACGACGATTATACATGTTCTTAGTTCTTCAAAATCACTCTCAGATACGAGACCTAAACCAGGTACATTATACTTATACACAAACGGGGTTCTCATAAACCCACAATGTTCTTTCAATCTGCATTTAGTCATACAGAAATCATACATATCCTCAACAGATGTGTAAGAATATCTGCACCGACATATATCTTTTAAATGATTTACTTTTTCACACCATTCGTCACCAATTAACATACATCCTATACTTTTTTAATTGCTATTAATCTTAACCACGGGTTGTCTCTATCATAGTCTTCAAATTCCTCGTATTCCCTACCACCAATGTATTCTTCTACTGCATTATCCATCTTTATAAAATTATCGTTATCAAAAATAGCAAATATGGAAAACTCACTATATGGTATGGAATCCTCGTTTATAGACCATTTGAAACTTTTTACATCCGTATCTCCGGACAAAAGTTTGTCTATTTTGAAAATCAATATACGTACACTGTTGTCGTCTCTTTCCAACTTAGAAAACTCAATGAAATTTTCGTCACCTCTGTTTTTATATACGACAGCCCTTCCCATCTCATTACATTGGGTAAAACGATTACCAATGAAGATTTGATATTTACATTGGATACATCCTGTACTTGGAAAATTGTCTTCAAATATAAAGATGTCAAGATACTTGTCGGTGTTTTTAATACCATACGTTAATTCAAATCTCTCTTTCATCTGATTATATAAAGATAAAACAGATGTTAAATCGTTTAAATCAGATTTTTTTTGAAGTTCTCTGATTTCGGAAAAATCTTTCGCCACACCGAGTGGAACCATGTCGTTGTTGTTACTATAAAGTATGACATTCCCATCTTCAATTCTGCAAAAGAAACTACCCTTGAAGAAAAGTGTTCCAATTTTACATAGTCTTGGACTCCATCCATCATCAACTAACTCTTTTTCTGTCATATTATTCTTTTAAAAACTCCACAAATCTTTTTCTTTCAGTTCTATGACTCTTCCATCAGTATGTTCATCAAATGTCCCGTTTTTAATTTTTTCTTCTTGTTCGTCGGTGACGGCGGCATACATTCCAGAATAGATGGAACTTATACATGCTTCGTATTTACAGTCTTTATTTGAACATTTGTGTTCATATTTAAGTGGAGAGGTAAGGTATGCACCACCATGGGTTTCCAATGGACTACCACAATCAGGACACCGTAAAACTATGTGTACCGGATGACGTGGTTCTACTTTTTCCACATCTCTAATTGGTCTAGACCATGGTTTATATTCAAACCGTGAATCCATTTCCTCCTTTGTTATCTCAATCTTGTAACCGTCATTCATACGATACATCTCATGATACTCAGTATTTCCGATAACATACATTGCACCACTAAACCAAAACTCACCGGTTGTTTTTTCAATAAATCTCGCTCTTGCCATATTTTTATTGTTTTTTTCATATTTTTATCAGACATAGGTTCTGTGAATCCCATTTATACCCACATTCCTTCATCCTTTTGAACAATCGGTCTTTCTGTTCTTCTGTTGCCTTTTGTACTTCATTAACATATAACCAACTACCGGTCCGTCTGTTTGTTATATGAAATTTCCCTTCAACAGCATCAAGACAGCAATAAGAATTTAATGTGACTTTATCTTCATTTTCAAATCCACCATTGATGAATACACACCCATGTCTATTTGCAAGGACATCACCAATTTTGAAAATTTCGTCATCTACTTCTACAACTTGAATAAAATTTTGGAAAAGTTGTTTCGGTGTTATATGGAACTTTTTATTCAAGATATTGTCACTTCTACCGACATATATGTCGTCATTGGTATATTCTAACCAATAAGTTTCTCCTTTTGAAAATCCATTGAATGAATTCACACATCTAATGAATTTCCCAGAAACATATTCATACTTTTCGTTTTCTGCCTCTCGTATGTTATCCGATATTTCTACCATTTTATCTTTTATTTTATCTTTTATTTTATCTTTTGAGTATATACAAATCTCCACTAATTATATACTGTTCGAACACTTCTGTTCCATTATCAAAAACATACAACCAATCTTCAGCATAATCATCAAACTTAATTTCAACAATTTCACCATAAGTGGTCTCACCCTCATAGTCTGTTGTACATTTATATTCTGCAAAAACATCACCAACATTGTAACGAGGTTCTGTACCACATATATACACAAACTGACTGTTTTTTTCACGTTTTATTGTAATTGTGTCTTTTAATGTGGAACTTTCATCTGAAACCGTCGAATTGACATCAGACTGTGTAGAATCGCATTCATAAAATCTTTTACCGGTTATCAACTGGTAAATAGTATCGTATGTAGAATTTGAGTCGTTTACAACGGTTATACCTTTTTCTTTACAGAAATCGTACTCATCTTGATATATCTCAATACTGGAAGCGACTCTTAGAACCAACTTCGTTTCTTTGATTTTATCAACAATATCGTGAAAAAGAATAAATCCGGTTTTCATCCCATCTTTACATCTTTTCACATCAAATATGTGTCCGACTGCTAAAAACATCGTACACACGATATGACTAAACTGCTCAAGTTCTTCGATATGTGACAATACATAATCGGGGTTGTCATCAGTGACAACCTCGATTCCACGTTCATGTAAAATATCTAATGAACATCCGTCGTAGTATCTGTGGTCAGATAACCATAAAACCTTTTTATCCATATTTAAAAGATACTATTTTTTTTCCATATTTTATATCAGATTTTCAAGACAATACTTTATTGATTCCTCACATGCCTCTTCATATGAATTGAACAACTCAATTATATAAGATTCTGTTTTAGATGTATCCCAGATTACACAATAATATTTTGGATTAATTTGTGTCGGGTCTGAAATCCAAGGTAAAATATGTATATGATGGTTTTTCCTAAACCAACTCATAACAGATTGATGAGTAGGACAACGAAGCATCTTTTTTTCATCAAATTTATCTTCTGGAAGAAGTTTTTCGAAACACCAACCACCATCTTCTTCATAATAAAAGAAAATATAATCAGTTTTTTCTTTAAATCCCTTCTCATTCAATAGTTTTGCTATTTCAAGACTGACAAAACATTCTGTACTCATATCAATCAACATTTATTAAAAAACCATACTTATCACAATATGCTTTCACAATATCGTCAAGTTCTGGTTTAAACTCGTGATAATGTCTTTTTTGACTCAAATCCAAACTACACATGTTATTACTATGCCTCTCCCAAAGCCATCCACGTATCTCTTCTATGACTTCTGAATCGTTAATAAATTCATCGAGATTAAAATTCTTGTCATTCAACTTATCTTTTAAAAAATGTGAAACCCCCCTCACACATTCACAACAACAAATATCAGAACACCAACTATCTGCTTTGGTTTCATCTTCTGTTTGATAGAAGTCTATATCAAACATTTTATATTTCCTATAATAAATTTTTATAACCATATAACTTTATTTTTTACAATAACAACTTTCTGAATGAATTATAGACACACCACCATTTGAATGTGCTGCAACAACATATTTGTGACCGTCTTCTATAACAGTTCTCACATCAACGGTATGTGAAGATATACGATAAGAGTACGATGAAGAAAATAAAATTATTAGAAGACATAAAACAAATCCTATTATAAAACTTTTCTTTTTCATATCTTTCTCCAATCCCATTTTCCGTTAAGACACCCCCATTCTTTAACCTCTCCATCAATATTTGTCCTTATATTTTCACTGAAATAACCGGTGTGGTTTTCACAAGCAAATCCCATTTTCAATGGACAACTATCATCCCCACGTTTTGGACAATTTGTAAAACAAGAATTTCCATATTTTTCATTCATTGTTTCATCTATTGTCTTTTCCGTTTTTATTCTGTCCACAGGAAACCAGTCCCAATAACCATTAAGACACCCCCATTCGTTTAAGATGCCATTAATCATTGTTTTTTTACCTGTTAGAAAAATACCTTCATGATTTTTACACGTAGAACAATCATCCCTCATCAAGGGACAATACGTACAATCTTTTGAATGTTTGCAAAAATTATTCATAGTGATAAAATATTAAACTTCATACTAAATATAACAAAAAAAGGGTACAGAATGTACCCTTTTTATATTTTTTTTTCCAACAAGGGTGTGACACCCATTGAGATATTGAAGACAGGATATATTTTGTGTCCCGGCGGGGACTCGAACCCCGGACCCGCTGATTAAGAGTCAGCTGCTCTACCAACTGAGCTACCGAGACATATTATTTTTATTTTGTGACACCGGTGGGACTCGAACCCACGACCCCAGCATTAAAAGTGCCGTGCTCTACCTACTGAGCTACGGTGTCAAATTGACAGAATTTCTTCAAGTTTTTCATTTTTTGTTCTGACTTGTGTCGACAAACTTGTGTATCGGTAAATACTTTCATTTGGCTCTGTCAAACCGTCCAAAAAAACTACCACAACTCCGGCCTCTCTTCAGCATCCTTTTGAAGTCTTATGAGTCTTCGATTCTCGACAGGACACCACTCCCAAAGAAAGTGTTTTAGAGCTCATTATACACAATCTATCGAGGAAGAATCTGCTTCGGATGCATCGTGGGTTAGCCCCTACCACGGGTAGAATGTTTTTCGTCACACATACCATTGACGTTAGCGAAACTGTTTGCATGACTCGGGGACTCGAACCTCCATTTCCACAGTTGGACCCGTGGTGTTCTACCAAATTGAACTATCGCCACTAGACGAGGTTTTGGACACCTCGTTTGTGATAATGGGTGGATTCGAACCACCATAGTCAAGAGTCTTTTCATCTCAGTCAAGTATAAACCATGCTATCGTGGATAGTCTATATGACTTTCAAACGATTACTCATTAATCTTGTAGTACATCCCATCTACTTCACACTATCATATTTTGCAGAAGTGGGAGGATTCGAACCACCATCTACGGTTTTGTGGTTAAATATCAATCTCTTGATAGATAACCTCGAATTAAAGGCTCTCACAGGACCTCACCCTGTATGGAGACCGTTATTCTACCATTGAACTACACTCCTATGGGGTGCTATGCCTTTTTAACACCTTGTTTCATTTTACCAAATAGAAACTTTGATTCAATGTGAATCAGGAAATGCTTACATCTTGTTACGACACTGAGATTCGAACTCTAAACCACTTTACCCATTTAAGGGAGTTATCTGACCGTCGCCAGCCCCAGCATTGGGAGTGTGCTACCATTACACCATATCGTAATTTTGGGTGGTAAGTGGGGCTCGAACCCACACTTCCGGTTCCACAGACCGACGTGCTAGCCATTAACACTATAACCACCATATATTATTTTGTAATCTTCTTTCTAAAAAATCTCTTCGATTCTTTATTTAGAGAACCAAAATTTTCTGTTAAACTATGACAATTTGGACATAATAATTCCAAGTTTTCTATCAAATTGTTTGTACAATCACCATCTTTATGATGAATCTCAAGAGGAACTGTGTTTGAATATTCATTCATCTCACCCCAACCACATTTTTCACAATGATTGTTGTGTAATTCCATCATATATCTTTTAATAAATTTTGGAATTTGACCAACACCAGATTGAAAGTTTTCACCATTCAACCACCTTTTAACTCTCTCTTTATATTGATATTCACTTTGACAAACATTTGAACAAAATTTTTCACCTCTATTCAACTCTTTACCACAATTCAAACAATATCTTTTTTTACAATTGCCTTTATTGAAGGTTTCCTTTTCATTTATCTTTCGTCTTGTTTCAAGTTCAATACCAAGTTTCTTTGCAATCTTTTTGATATTGTTACCAGAACAACCATATATTCTTCCAATTTCGGAATAAGATTTCTTTTGAAATTGTATCAAATCTACGAGAGTATCTTTTTCATCGTCCCATTTACTCATAAACGAACCTTTTCATTGTATAAAGTATTTATGAAAGTTCGTTTCATTTAATGTCATCATATCTGTAAATTTTGTTGCCACAGTTGGACTCGAACCAACGACCACCTGTATATCCGACAGGTGCTCTATCCTGCTGAGCTATGTGACAGACGACAGTTGGCCAAATTGTCGTCAAAACATAAAATTAAGTCCTAATGAACCGTCACGTGTTTCGGTTTTTCGAAAATAACCCTATGAATCGTACCGGTGGGTGGATTTGAACCACCGAATGCAGCCTTATGAGAGCTGTGTCTTAGACCACTTGACGACACCGGCATTATTGAGCAGACGACAGGAGTCGAACCTGTAAAAGACTGTTTTTGAAAATTGCTGTTTTATTCTTTATCAGTCTTTACCAAGAATACTTCTACTGACAGTTGTGTTTACCAATTCCACCACGTCTGCATTGTTTGTGCCGAAGGTGGGACTCGAACCCACACCCCCTCACGGGGACTTGCTCCTAAGACAAGCGTGTCTGCATTCCACCACTTCGGCAAATTAGTGGAGTTATGTGGATTCGAACTTCATCTTCCAAACATCCATCAATGTTCCTTTGACAAATGTAAGGTCTGACGAAGGGGGAAAAGTTTTATAAAACCCCCACACCCTCTCCTGTAACAATTTTGTACACAACCATTACAGACAGCTTCCAGCCCGTTTAAGAGACCTTAACCCCGTTTTTTTTTGAGCAGGTGATGGTAATCGAAACCACATATCCAGCTTGGAAGGCTGGCATACTAACCATTGTACTACACCTGCTTGTTAAATATACAAGAACCAACCGGACTCGAACCGGCACTGACTGTCGTATTAAAACCTTTCGGTCTACCGTCCTACATTTACAAGGGACTCACCCCTTTCCAGTACTCATACAATTCGTGGCGAGAGTATACCGATTCCCCCTCACAGTCCTTGTCTATTTGTGTTGCTGGTTGGATTCGAACCAACGACCTTCTGTGTATCAGACAGATGCTCTAAAAACCAACTGAGCTACAGCAACATTACATTACTCACCCAACCTGACATACATTGGATTTGGATTATCAGCCGTTCCGTGAATGAAATCAAAATCTTCCATCAATTCTGCCATAATTGTTTTTGTTTAAAGGTTTAACATTAAAAATTTGTGCCTTCGTGGGTGCTGCCCCTAACTTTTCAGCCACATACCCTCTAACCGGTTCGGATTTATCACAACTTATTTCCGGATTTCCATTGTTATTCACCAAACCGTCGGGACCCCAAGCACTACTGCAGATGTCTTGAGGCTCTCGTCACTAACTTACGAGAATAAACCGGCATGTTAATACAGAGCCAAGTTGCTATCTTGGAACGAATTTGTATGTTCTCACCTGGCGACCACAGCGACTCGCCTTCCAAAACAGTATCGTTATTGCATTTAACAACTTCTGTATAGTGGGCAGGGAGGGACTTGAACCCCCAGAGTCCTTTCGGACAACAGATTTCAATGATATTGGTATCACTCGACTATGTAATTACCTTGCATTTCTGTTTAGGTACTCCGTATATAGTCTGTACACATTTATGAAGTTTCCTTCAATTTAGCTCGGCGTTGATTTGCTTTATTTTACGTGGTGCAAACTTTCACCGAATTAGCGGAGTTTTTCAATTTGCATTTCTACAAAAAGCTGCATTACCACGTGTAAACCAATTTTTAGTCAACAGTCTGTCCCGCTACCAATTACGGTTTACCTACCCATTTAATTTATTTTATTTTTTTTTACCTTGTCCGTTTTTTCTTGGTTTATATATAGTTCTTCCGATTATTTTTGTGGGACCGAGCCGATTTGAACGGCTACCTCCAGATTTTCAGTCTGGCGTGACACACCAGTTACACCACAGTCCCAATTTGAGGTTTTTGATGAACCTCTTAACATTTTGTCGGGAGGGCAGGACTCGAACCTACGACCACGGCTACCCAAAAGCTATTAGAAAACGTTGCTGTTTGATTCTTTATCAAGAATCTATCATTTACGTGCTCTAACCAACTGAGCTACCTCCCGTACTTAAAAAAAGCAGACCTGCTTACCAACTACTTGACCGAGGGCTGTCTCCCCTTTCGAGGGGCCTTCGTTGGTGGACTTGAACCACTCCAATATCTGCCATTGTGAAATGTGATGGGACTTGAACCCATGACCTCCCCTCGGCGCTCTAACCACTGAGCTACACAATCACTTCCGAATCACACGGAATATGGTTCTTTTCAGTACCAATAACCTTGTTTCCACCACTTGGGTCAGGAACATACCCACGTCTATTACTACCAAGACGCCTAATCCCATCTTTTTTCTATCGCCCTTCAGGGAAAGGGCTTTCACATGTGAGAGTGGACCACGATGGGATTCGAACCCACGACTTTCTGACTGCCAGTCAGACGCTCTACCAACTGAGCTACGAGCCCATGAAAATTGAGTTGTTTAAGGTCTAACTCAAGACTAACGACCGGGGCGATTGTCATCGATTCCACCATCCGATTTTATATGACATCGGAAAACGTTAGCGGAGAGAGTGGGACTCGAACCCACGACTACGGTCGTGACAGGACATTGAAAACATTGCTGTATGATTCTTTTTCAAGAATACTCTATTTACGTGTTCTACCAACTGAACTATCTCTCCGTTTTGAGTTGTTTAAAGTCCAACCCAAACGACTAGGGCTTGCCGGTTTGAATCCGACGAGCAGTTCCACCATCCGATTTTATCCGACATCGGAAAACGTTAACAAGAATCCATAGAATACAAAATTAAAAGTTTTGTCCTGATAATATTGCTGTACGATTCTTTAGTGGGGAATGAGGGACTCGAACCCCCGACTTTCTGAATGTAAGTCAGATACTCTGAACCGACTGAGTTAATTCCCCGACATCTTAGTGGACACAGGTGGGAATCGAACCCACGACTACCTGTTTGCAAAACAGGAGTTCTACCAACTGAACTACTGGCCCAAATTAATATCAGTGCCCAAGACAGGACTTGAACCTGCACTCCCTAAACGGGAACCAGCCCCTCAAGCTGGTGTGTCTACCAATTCCACCACCTGGGCATATTGCTTTCATTTGTTGTCCTATCAGGTTTCGAACCTAAAACTTCAGAGCCAGAATCTGACGTGTTACCTATTATACCATAGGACAATTTTACAAAACCTAACCAAACCTTGATTAATGTCGTGAGCTTTGATTATACACACACGTCCGATTTCCACGGATATTTACACTCTTAACCAGTTTGGTACCGGTTTTGTATGTTGTCCTACTTGGACTCGAACCCAGAATTCTTCATCCAAAATGAAGCGTGTTACCGTTACACCATAGGACAATGTTATCTCAAATAAAAAATCTCACACTTTCGAAAGAATGTGTGAGATGTTGGATATATGTTGAGATTAAAATGTGTTTCTAAAAAATCTTACAAATGATACAAACAAATCACACAACTATGGACACAAATAGGATAATCGCCATCTGATAAAACCAGTAGACGAGTCCTGTTTTAAATCCCTTATGTTGTTTATTTGTATTCATATCTTCGTTATTTATGTAAGTTTCTTTTCTATTATTTATGTAAATTAATTTCGTATGGTTTTATTGAGCGTTTAACTCTTGCACCGCTTCCATACATAAGACTATCTGCAAGTGTATTTCCGACTTCTGGAAAACCATAACGTCTTTTGTTGTTTAACTGGTCAATATCTGGTTTAAGTTCCTTTATTTGTATAACTACGGAATACACAACCACTTTACTATTTGGATAACTCAACTCTCCGAAAGTTTTTGCAGAATCTGGATACACAGAAAGATATACATATCCACATTCAGACTGAAAACTTTTTTTCCTTTTTAGACTTGTTGTCAAAATACCCTTATCCATTATAGGATTATTTTCACTTGTACCATGATAAAGTCTTATATAGTCTTCCTTGTGTCTTCTCAACCATCTGTTAAATTCATCAACAAGTTTTTCGTTATATTCACCATTGAATGAAGTGAAGAACTTAGAAGTTTCCTCATCATCTAAGACATCGTATGTCTTTGGTTCTCTATAACTACCATAGTATAATTCATTAATAAACTCATCAAACTTTTTAATCATATTTCTGTTTGCTTTATTTATTTATGAATTTTTGTACTCCGGACGGGACTCGAACCCGTAATCTCCACCGTGAAAGGGTGGTGTCCTAACCAATTAGACGACCGGAGCATAGTTGTACCGATATCGCTCGATACGGGCGGGTGAAAAATCACCATCTTGCCAGGTCGGGTTTTTGTCGGGTAAAGAGGACTCGAACCTCCGACCCCTTGGTCCCAAACCAAGTGCTCTACCAACTGAGCTACTACCCGATTATTACTAAAGTGTGTTGTGAATGCACTTATAGTCTAACACATAACCTATTTCAGTGTATTCCAAAGCGAATATCTTTTTCAAATGCCGATAACCTCTCCCCACTATACTGCACATAAACGTATCAAGGGTTATTTAACACTGTGCTGTGTTGAGGTATCAAACACTATCAAGGACTAACCATTTGTGTGTTTTTCTTCACACCAACATCACTTTAGGGAAACATTCCTCTAACTATTCTTTCCCGTTCTCGGTCGCTTCCAATTCCGATATTAGGTAGTTGTCTTACATCACCTGAACATCCGGTCGACAACGGGGCGAGCATAAATTTTCCGGATATCTTTTCCAAACTTTCATTGTTTATAGGAACAACATTTGGGTTTCGGGTTTCACTTATTCAGGCTCCGATTGAGTAATAATAGAGCGTGAACGTGAACATTTCATGTATATAATACTATAATTTCTCTGCCTATAACACCTCGGATGAAAATTCCGAGCCCTATTCCTTATAGTATTTTGTGGACCCACTGGGAATCGAACCCAGACTTAAGGCTTGCAAAGCCCTCGTGCTTGCCGTTATCACTATAGGCCCATATAGAAAGACTTTTTGACACAAATTTCTCAAATCTGACTAAGAGAAGTAACAATGTTTGCATACCAAGATTCTTTAACCCCCAAAGTGGGATTTTTCAAAATTTGTGCCGGACGGTCTTATCTTCGTCCAAGGGGTACAAACCGGAGAAAATTACCGGAGAAATACCGAGGTTAATTGAAACGTTTACTTTATGTATTTGTAAATCGTTGCTGTTTGAATCTTTAACAAACAATATTGAGCCGATGGAGGGATTTGAACCCCCGACCTGATGCTTACAAGGCAACTGCTCTACCCCTGAGCTACATCGGCATTTACAAGGTTCACTTTTATGAGTCGAACATAATATAACCAAAAATAGTTGCTGTATGAACCTTTAATTTAGTGAGCAATGAGCAGTCTCCCACTCAAAACCCAATTTCCTCTTTTGGAAAGCCTGAGAACTTAGGCAAAGTTGTCACCATTACACGATAGTTGGACATCGTTGTTCACAGTATGTATTTCTACATCCTAGGTGACATGTGCTTCAGTTTTGTGAAAACTGACAAACTCTTACTGCTTGATATCGTAGATTTCCGTTCTCCACCGACCGTCCTGCATAAGACTTCTGAAGATGCCTCCTCATTGTTCGATGATTACTTGTACTTTCTTGTCTTCAACCTTGCAAGTCTCCGACACCCCCGTGTTACAGAGGGACAAGCACATTTTCTACCAAACAGTGTCGTGCTCTTTTGCTTTTTTTCAAAAATAAAAAATAATTGAATCTTAGCCTTTTTGATAACTGTTTTTAGAAAGATGTGGCACGACTTTGGTCATTCCTACCTTTTGAGTAAGACCCAACCAACACCTTTCTATGTTTCATCGTTCCCCAACGACTCCACATTCTCCGTTTCGTTCCATACAATTTCTCATACAGAACTAATCCTTTGTAATACTTGCAATTGATAGGGAAATCTTTCACAAGTACCTGCTAAAGACATCTATTGTACTTTCATACTCAAACCAGGTTTTACCCGATTGTCATCTGCTTCATCCTCATCATTTGACATTGGATTTCCCACAGACAACGTGCCCTAGCACTTTTCAACAGATTGCATCTTTCGATACAACGCCACATCCCGTTTATCTCGGATATGACTTTATCCCATTGCTGGATTATCCTTTGGTCAAGTCCGAAGACTTAACACTGGTTCTGAAAGCGAACCTTTTTTGTAGCGGGGGGTGGATTCGAACCACCGACCTTCGGGTTATGGGCCCGACGAGCTGGCCTCTGCTCCACCCCGCTATGTTTCATTTTAGCGGGAACAGTAGGGTTCGAACCTACGACCATCACCTTAACAGGGTGCCGCTCTACCAGCTGAGCTATGTTCCCAATTACCAATACTTGTTACCAAACTAGCGGTACAAGAGGACTCGAACCTCTGGTCTCCAACGTCCGTAAGGTCGTTGACGTTCTTCCCCATTAAACTATGCACCTGGACTTCCTATCATCATTGTGACTTGACCGGTATTCACAACTACTTTCAAAAATCTTAGCGGTCCATACGGGACTCGAACCCGTGTCGCCGCCGTGACAGGGCGGTATGCTAAACCACTACACCAATGGACCATTTCTATTTATGAAAAAGTTTTTTTAGGAAATTTTACAAGGTTCACTTTTTTATCTTGGCATCTGAAATATGGTTCGGATTAGATTTTTTATTGCTGTATGAACCTTTAAATGTGTACAAGAATCTTTTCCTGAGTCATTCAAAAACACTGAATTTCATAGAAATTGTTGCTGTATGATTCTTTATCTACACGATTTCCTTATTTATTATTTTTCCCTAACAATATAAATATAACAAAAAATTCAAGAAATTTTAATTTTTTTGAATTTTTTTTTTGAGCAGATGAGCAGAATCGAACCGCCATCTCCAGCTTGGCAAGCTGATGCACTAACCATTGTGCTACATCTGCATAAAAAGCGGAGAGGGAGGGATTCGAACCCCCGGAGGCTGTTACACCCCAACGGTTTTCAAGACCGCCACCATAAGCCACTCGGCCACCTCTCCAATTGTCGTTTCTGTCTTTGTTGCAGAAGACTAACGACTGTGTGGAAACTGTCTCCTGACATACGATGCAACTCTACGTATATCTACTGAACGTGATGACAACCACAATCCTTCACGTGAATTTGTCGGGTGGAGGGGAATCGAACCCACTGTCACGGCTACCAAAAAGCAAAGAACGTATTGCTGCAAGATTCTTTCACAAGAATCAAATAAATACGTGTCCTAACCACTAGACGACCACCCAAGCGGAGAGGGAGGGATTCGAACCCCCGAGCCCCTTACGGGACTACCGGTTTAGCAAACCGGGGCATTCGGCCACTCTGCCACCTCTCCAAATTTGTGTGTCTTAACACGGATTACCACACATTTAATGAAATTTCGGAGTCTCCTTCGGCCGTATCTTCCAGTGCATGTCCTATCTGATTGGGTTTGAATATGCTCTCAAATACCCACAGAGTCAAAAGACCAACGTATCGCTATCTGACATCGAATAAGACTGTATTCTTATAACCAGCTTGTACTTTATGTTCCATCCACGTTGGTATCGTAACACAAAGGGAGTTTGTAGTCATTAGCATCGGACAAACCAAACCTTTCCGAAAATTAATCCGATGACTGGGAGCGGCCCAGCGATTTTTGTGCCATCGAAAGGAGTCGAACCTATATACATTGGGTTTTTAACCCAATCACTCTACCATTGAGTTACGACGACATTTACCATCGTTTTGGTACGATGGTGAGAACCTGCCCTTAAAGACATTGGTCTAAACTACCACCGATTAGGCGGCAGCGAGCATCACCATGTTATTGGTGTTGTTATTGTAGTTGCCATTTACTGACAAGATGAGTCTCTACACCTTTCATACTTATACAGTATCAAATCCAAGTCATCCCCGTGTTACCTTGGCGGTTCGGTCTCGTATAGACCGCCCAAGGTTGAGTGTTCTGCTATTTGTATCGGACTTACAATTGATACCGAAGTCAGGGCGAACACTGAATAAACTGGTGGAGATGTTGGGGTTCGAACCCAAGTCTACCATACTTTCCTAAAAGTTTCAAACGAAACCCATTTGTGATGTCACGGGAATCGAACCCGTCGTTATTCCAAAAACATCTGATTCTATTTATGTTTTTTTATTTTCGAAATTTTTTTTAGTACTGACGGATGGGCTTGAACCATCGACCCCCATCTTATAAGGATGGTGCTCTAACCGACTGAGCTACGTCAGTATTTTGTTGAACATCACACCGGAACTCCCTTTGGTAATTGCTTAATGGATATTCCACTTTATCCATCCAACACTTACTGTGTTGTTGTTGGTTATCTGTTCCGATTACAAGCAGCACACTTGATGATGTGGAAGAAAAGTCTTACTTTGTTCACGGTTATTTGCCATTCACCATTACTCCAACCGTACCGACTACCTATCAGCAATCGAGGTTTTACGTCAGTCGTATTGACCCATTTGATAAGACATCCTGTGATTTCCAACATTGTGGTCCTGGAGGGACTTGAACCCCCGACCCGCTGATTATGAGTCAGCCGCTCTAACCAACTGAGCTACAGGACCGATTATGTTTTGTACTCCGAGTGGGACTTGAACCCACACGCCCTTTCGGGCAACAAATTTTCATACCACACTTACTTTTACATAAGCCATCTACTTGAGATGTTGTAGTCTGGACTATTTCTTAACCATGCCTTTCGGTTTAGGTCTCCACCTATATAGTCTCTACGCCATTTACACATTTCTGTGCTTTAGAGAGTCATCGCCAAAGATTATGTCACCACAATCGAGGTTTCTGTTTGTTAGGGCAGATTCTACATCCCAACAATTAATCTTGTTGTTTTCTCTTTTCAGAAATGGATGCACTCTTTTTTATCAAAGTCTGTCGTGTCTACCATTCCACCACCGGAGCAGATTTACTTAGTACTCAAGTGGGAGTCGAACCCATGGAAATACATCCCCCCAATGACTTTGTTCCCAAGCCACCAAAGCACACGAGTCTGTGTACGGGCAGCACGTCGTCCCATTGTCATCACTTGAGTATCTCATCCGTTGTATATTCCGAAGGAATGTCGATGTTTATCCCTTATTATTTTTCCATCGACTCACATTCGGGTCGTGATGTTTCCATTCAGAAAACACAACAGACGATTTTGAGAATTTTTCTTCACTCAATCGGATTGGCCTAACCCGAAAAGCAAAGGCGACCTTTATAGACATTTAGAGGAATCTTTCATATGGGTTGTACACCCCACCACCTTCTTTCATTTTATTGGTGGTCTCTCCCTCATTTAGTTCGGTCATAACATTCTTCATGGTGAGGTTGATTCTTGGTTTAACGTCTTCCACAAGTCACGGACGTATGGCTTAGGAATGGAATCTCCACTCTACCTCAACATACGGATTGGATTTCTATGCCCTATAGGGCAAAACCTTAATCCCCTGTGTTTAAACACATATTTTCTCTCTCCTGGGGATACTCGATTTTACGAGTGTACCATTTGAAGAAGATGACACGATTTGGGTCACATTTCTCATTTACCATCTATAACACCCACATGGGTAGGAAGAGGGTTTGAACCGTCGTCAGATGGTGTAACGGCAATTCCGGAATGAAGTTTCTTCGTTAAAACCGTGCTTTCTTATTTTCAGGAGATTCTCACTCCATTCTTTTGATTTACGGCCTTGTATAATTTCGTGAAGAAGACCCTCTTCTTTTTCGAGTTTCTCCCTTTTTTTCTCTCTCACGGACTTCTTGTAGGCGGAATCACGCTCATATCTTGCCCGTGAGTATTCGGGAGTTTTCTTTCCGAACTCTATAACTTCACCATCAATGACGGGATGAGCCTTTCGACATAGTTCGACAGGTAAAGGATAGAAAGACACCATTTTCGAAATTTTTTCGTACTCTTGTGGCGTTATCGTCTCGGTGAAAAGACGATGTAGTCTGTCCTTTCCAATCTTTTTTTCTAGACTCAAGATTTCAGTCTTGGTGAAGTTCTCCACATTAAAGGTATATCCTGTCACAACTCTATTGTCAATGAAAGCTTTTTGCACTTTTTTGTGAAACATTGAGACTCTCTCATTTTTGGTGATATTTCCGACTTCATCAACAACATATTCGTTGTATTTTGAATGTGGATGTGTAATAGGATAAAGTTCTGAGTGTATCAAGAAATAACCGTCATAACCATATCCGAATTTTTCACGGATGTTATGGTTGAGGGTTCGTCGACACTCACCGTAGTTTTCTCCGACATGTTTTTCCCAAAATCTGTTGATATAGGAGAAAACATTACTTCTACGACACCACTTCTTCTCATAAAAGTCATAGAAATCACCATTTTTTTTACCGCTGTAACAGAATGTGTCCTTTGTGCAGGATGCATGTTGTACGGATTCTTCGTTTTTTTTAATTTTTTTCATAGTATTTATCCTTAGTGTTATATACTTCGGATAAAACTAGAATTATAAATTTCGTGATTCATTTTTTTTACTTTTTAAACGTTAATATTTGTGCCCAAGGTGGGACTCGAACCCACACCCCCTCAACGAGGACAACATTTTGAGTGTTGAGTGTCTACCAATTCCACCACTTGGACATTTGAGCCCCATACCGGATTCGAACCGGCGACCTACTGCTTACGAGGCAGCCGCTCTACCGGCTGAGCTAACGGGGCAAAAACTAGGGAAGTGAATGGGATTGAACCCGTATCATCCGACATGCACACGCTCTGAAAGAAGTGCAAGTCTCAGATTTCACCCCCTGACGACCATTATTCCCCAAAGGTGATTTGTCGTCAATATATCCTTATCTCCAATATGTCAAAGAACTTTTGGAACTTTCGTTCCTCAATTTCAAAGATACTATTCTTTTTTGATTTTTTCAAAAAGATTGCATCTTTTTTGAAATCTTTTTTTTTTGTACCCCGTACAGGATTCGAACCTGTGACCTATGACTTAGAAGGACATCGCTCTAATCCTACTGAGCTAACGGGGCATATTTTTATCTCATCAGATTAAATATAACAAAAAATCTGAAAAAATTATTTTTTCAATGTACTCTCGTGATTTTCTTTCATGGTTTAAAAGATACTATTTATTTTTCAAACTATTAAAAAAATTTTCAACTTTTTTATTTATGTCGGGGTTTTCTTGAAGAAGTTTTTTTGAAACAAGCACGTATTCATCACAGTCATATATCTTTGACTGAGCCTCCCTCCACAACCGTTCCACTTCTTCTTCCGTCTCTCTCACATAGTATCCTTCAACGGGACAATCATCCCAACCTGTATAATATCTCACATATACTTTCCCATCCTTTTGGGTTTTTACTCCGGCGAAATTTTCGGTGTCCTGCCATTCTTCTTCGCCGGTTTTTAAATCATGGACACAAAATGATGTTGTGTGTACCATATCTACTTCGACTCTTACCTTTTCATCTTTATATATTTCCATATCTTATATTATTTAGTAGTGCCAGTATACGGACTCGAACCGTAATCTGAGCTTTAGGAGAGCCCAGTTCTATCCTGTTGAACTATACCGGCATATAAATTAACAAGGAACAATCTTACCAAAATTACCGTCTTGTGCAATAAGAGGTATCACAACTTCCATGTGTGAGAACTCACTTTCATCGTTTATATTGTCCCATAACGGGTTTTTCGAAAAAACGAGACAATCACTGCCAGAAGACATATTTCCAAAAATGATGAGTCTTTCAATTGGAAGTTCACCGTCAATACATGTTTTACATGCTTCAATTTCAGAAAGAACTTTATCAAATTCTCTGATAAATCCCCATTCCTGAGACTTGGAATTTTCACTCACGTTATATGTGACGTAAAACCCATAAACATCACGATTTCCCAATTTCTCAAAATCTTTAATTTCTTTTTCTAAATAATCTCTTTTCATATTTATTAAATTGAAATATTGATATTTTCTGGAAGTTCAAGAACACAATAACCTAATATTTCAGTATTGTCCCATTCATTTTCTAAAAAATAGTTATGTGCAAATATTGTAATAGATGGATATATAGAAACATATATAATACGTTCTTTTTCCTCCAAAATCTTATTCCCATAATAGTCAAATTTTTTTTCCTTAATGTGACAAAGGAAATATTTTCCTTTGTCACGTAGGAAATTTATAGTCTCATTATTTACTCGTTTAGGTTCTTCAAAATATTCAAATTCAACTTTCATTTTTCTTAGGTTTTAATACGTTCTTATATGCCTGCTTCATCAACTTCAAACAAGACTCACGAGAGATGACAGGGTTACTGTATACACTGCTCATAACCTGCTTCAGAATTTCCTTGATTATCGGACCTGGTTCGACACCGAGTTCATTGATGACATCATCTCCATTGATGGGGAGTTTGTATCCGAACATCTTCGAGTTCTCTGCACACTCGACGAACTTTGCATACTGACCCTTGACACAATGACTCTTCTCGTGAGCGAGGTTGTCCGCCTCGATGACTTGACAAGTTCTCAAGAAACGTTCCTCCGTACCACAGATATACATAAACCTGTTGATGGATTTCTCCTTCATCTTACAACAGTCGTTCCCGAATCCCTTTGCTCTCATATGGTTTCTGATGATGAAACACACTTCGTCAATCGTATGGTTGTCGAACTTCAAACGTTGGAGTATTCTCTTGGCGACATCACTACCGACGAACTCGTGGTCGTAGAAATGAACTCTACCGTGTTCATCAACAGTTCTACACTCTATCTTGCCGATGTCATGCAAAAGTGCCGCAAGACGACAAACCAAATCCGGTTCAAACATGTTGCAATGGTTTTCAAGAACGGCAAGAGTATGTACCCACACATCACCGAAATGATAGGCATTTTGACCAAGACCTATGGTCTTTTCAAGTTCTGGGATGACATACTTCATTGCACCGATATCGTTGATGAGCATTATTCCATGATGAGCATTTTTAGTCATCATGATTTTGCAGAGTTCGTCATTGATTCTCTCAACAGTGATGATGGAGAGTCTGTCGGCGTTTCTCTTCATGGACTCGTAGGTCTTCTCGGAAATCTCGAAACCAAGTCTGGTACGGAAACGGATAACCCTCAAAATTCTCAAAGGGTCGTCGATAAAAGTCTGGTCAACCTTATCGTCGGAGACCATCTCCATCGGAACTCTCAAAACTTTGTCGTGAATGTCTTGGATACCACAACCTGTTAAGTCCTCCACCTCACCTTTCGAAATGTTGTAGTAGAGGGCGTTGATGGTCAAATCACGTCTCGTTGCATCCTCCATAATGGGTGCAAACACGGTCTGTGGGTTACGGCTGCCAGCATCGGTGTATTTCTCACCACGAGTCATAACACATTCAATTTCGTCATTTGGAAACTTCTTGAAATGGAACATTGCAGTACCGTAGGTTTCATATATGACAACCTTTCCGGTCAACCCGTTCTGCTCACAGAAGTTTGCAAAACGAACACCACCTTGTGGGAGGTCAATAACGAGGTCAATGTCCTTAATTTCCCTACCCATCACCAAATCACGGACGGAGCCACCGACGGCATATACGTGCCCCTCGAACTCACTCCCCTTCGTGATTTCACCAATATATGATGTTATTTCTAAAAATTTTTCTTTTGTCATTCTTCCTCCTTTTTAATCCTCACAAAAATAATGGAAAATAAGTTGTAACTCATTAATGTCATAAATCTTGAATTTTCTACACAAGTAGGCTTTTTCTTGTGTGCATCCTTCTTTCCAAATGATGAATCCGAGTTCGTCTTCTTCTGGTATATAATAAACCACATCTAATGTACTGTGGTCGTCATACTCGATATCATAATTGGTTACATTTAAATGTAGTGTTTTAAGGAATGGAGAAACTTTTTCACCATTTTCTTTCACTACATTCTTCACCGCTTCGACACATGTATCGAACAACTCCTTTTTCAAACCATCAATTTTTTCTTTTACTTTTTTATAGTCCATATTTGTTTTATTTTTTTTTCGATGCAAAGATACGAACTTTTTTTGAATTACCAAACTTTTTTTTTCAAAAAAATTGAATTTTTTTTATAACTAATTAGTTCAGTGGTAGAAAAAAATTCATAATCAATCTTAAAACCTATTGTTATTTCTTGATAAGTTCAGTTTTTTTCCAGTTTTTTTTTATCCAATGTTCATCCGTTTGTACGTGGTTTGCTCTTACGTATTTACAGACGTACTTTAGAAAATCCATAATTGGAAACCATTCAACTGTTCTCACAACAACACCTTCTTTTCCACACCATCCACAGTTCCATTATTTCATCAATACTATATCAAACGTTTTCATCATTTAGTCGTTCTTTAATAGTTCAACAATTTCTTCATCTGTATGCCACACACCGTTGAACGGTTTGAGTTCGGATTCAGTTCCGTTCTCAATGGCATCCATAAGTTTCAACACCTCGTTGTAGCAACGTGAACAAACCGAACATGTTCCGGATGAACCACGATGGTTGAGACACTCTTTGTTTTGTTCTTGGATTTTACTCCTTAATGTTTCCCATTTTCCGTCCATAATTGTGCTTTCTTCCAGTTCCTTGTCCAGTGCTCATCAGTCTGAACGTGATTTGCTCTTACGTATTTACAAACATAATTTGGAAATTCCATAATCGGAAACGAGTCTGTAATCCTCATCACAACACCCTCACGACCGCTTTTACAAGCATAGTATGATGTGTGTTCCATCAATTCGTCGATGATTTCCTTCACTTCACCCTCTTCTCTCAACACACACCTCTCCAATTCCGGAACGTGTGGGACACAGAGTATCTTTGCAAACTCCTTAACCTCATCCCAACTGTACCACAGATTACCGTCATTGACAGCGAACATATGCCAATAGTCTGACAGACAATCGTAATGGATAGAGTGCTCACCGTAAAGGTTTTCACCATAGACTGTTTCATTTGGACCGATATACTGATTGATTTTCCAATACAGTCCGTCCGACGGGTCCCAAAGATTTCTCGACCAAGGTGAACGAGTCGGGGCACCATGTGAACGTGCATAGACATCATAGTGTGTCATTGCTGTATTCTCCCCATCGAGTTTCTCCGTGAAGACTACTTCTTTTCCTTTATAGAAATCGAACCACCCATCTTGAAGTCTCTTGTCGTCCGATGTTGCACCTGGTGACCAAGGGAGATGATATGTTCTTGGATATTTCATAATGACATTATATACTTTTTTAGTTTTTCTTTCGAAATTCCAGTTATTTTTGACAATTCTTTCAAATCAACATCTAAGAAAAATTCCGATATTCCACGATAAATGTTAACCGAATTTACGGAATAAGACGACCAAAATCGTGCATGTTCAACCCAGATGTGTCCCGATGTTGTCTTCTTTATTAACTTTTTTGTTTTCTTTATTGATGACATATTGTTTTGTTTCTAAGTTAAAAATTTTATTGTCTGTACCGGAAACTTGCTTTTCTGCCGATTCGATAGTTTTTACACCACCAATAAGACGATTATTACTGTCAAATATGACATATTTAGGTGTGATATTCATTTGTTTTTGTATATTAGTTTAACTACTCCAGTCAATGGGATACGTGGCATTCTGTGCCAATCGGTTATTTTGTTGGAATCAACCGGTTTTCCCCCGTTGTCGGTATTTACCATGATTGTGATGTGTTTCGTTTCATTTGCACACGGAATGTTCGTTTCAAGTTTTACGGCAAACGCTTTATCTGAACTTCCGTATTCGTATGCAAACACACGAAACATCTTTCCCTCATTCTCCATACACCATTCGAGTATTTCGTCAGTCATATTTGTGTGGAATGCAATCGTATGATGTTCGGCGATGATTCTCCCGTTTTCCCACTTGGGTGCAAACTTCATTACCTCATTCAACAAGAATCTCTTGGATTCATCAGTGAGAACGAGGGATGTATATAACAAATTACTCGTGTTCATATTCTTTAAAATCTAAAACTTCGATTTCACTACCGAGCGAGAAACTTCTGAACTCGTTTTTCTCCATATCGAAGAAGACTTGGACTTTTGGTGATGAAGGACGGTTTGGTTTCCAATCCCCAAGTTTCTCCGTGAGGATGTTGGTTTGAAGAGTTCCGACGGCAGTTCTTGTGGAACCATCTTTCTTTTTAAACGTGAAAGTTACAACTCCTTTGTGGAGGCCTTCCTTTATTTGTTCTGCTACCGTTCTCATTTTTTTTTCTTTTTTATAAGTTAAACTTCCTTTTTATTTCTCGATGCAAAGATACGAACTTTTTTTGAATTACCAAACTTTTTTTTCAAAAAAATTTAATTTTTTTCGTAACTTATTGATATAAAGTGATAAAAAAATTATTTTTTTTTGTATTTTGTAGCACAATTAGAGATAATTTTCTTATAATTGGGGTTCTCTATATTGTATTTTGTATGCATTTTTCTATAATACTCATCACGAGTTGGGATATGGTTAAAAATCTCATAGTCCCATAACACCCTGTCGAGAACAGAGCATTTCCAGTTCTTAAAAGTGGCGAATCTTCCTGACCGATATAGAGATAATGTTTTTCTCTGTGTTGGGTGGTCCATTCCGAACAAATTGTTATAATTTCTACCGACATTGGAATTGCCAAAACCAGACTCAATCTGGGCACACGATTTAATCATTTCCGGATACCAGACGACACCTTGTTCTGTAAGATAGTCTATATACTCACAAACGCTTTCCTTGGTGCATTTTCCACAATTTTTTTCTAACATTGCCACACCGATTTCGTAGTATAGAGTAAATTCACTTTCTTTATATTTTTTGTCGTTAATTTCCGATTTAAGCGTCTCTATGGTTTCCAAATGTGTTTCGACCTTATCTTTGTGGTTTTGCAAGTCTGTATGTATAAAAAAGATGACACACAAAAGAAATGCAATAAATGATAACAATAATATATTTTCTTTTGATATATAACTTCTTTTATTGAATAAAAGTGTGTTCATATCAAGCATATATCTCCTATGTGACTCTATTGTAGATTTTACTTTTTTAAAAGAATTTACAATAAAGTTTTTCAGTTTTTTTATCTGTTTCATACTTATATATTTTTATTATATTTACAAAGATACTATTTTTTTAATTAAAAAAATGGGGTACAACCATATTAGTCATACCCCATACTTTCATTTCTCGTCTTTGTTAAGAATCTTCATCATCAACCCCGTTGGCGGCATAGTATTCATCCATTTCGGCATAGGTGAGTTGAGTTTCCATATCGACCTCACCAGCATCATACTGCTTTCTTTCTCTTATTCTGAATGCTTCTGTCTTCAGTTTAAAAGCTTCTGCCTTTTCGTCATTTTCTATACGGATGACGACACCTTCACGTGGAACATATTTATTACACATTGGTTCAAGTGATTCCATACCGAATCTTTGTTTGTCGTTTTCAAGTCGTTCAAGCAACGATTCCTGCCAGTGATGTTTTGTGTCGAGGTCTGGATAAAGGTCTCCGAGACGACCATGATAAAGGATTGTAATTGGCTTTATCTTACCTTTCAACTCGGGATGTTCATTCAAAGTATTTATTGTCCATTGATAAACATCCTGTACATTCCAATCAACATGGTTTCCTTCGGCATCCGTTTCGGTTATTCTGTAAGGCATCAAGATGTTCTCACCGACCTTACAACCATAGTCGTAACCCTTTTGAATCATACTTGTGGAACCAGTAACATAACCGACAATCTCACCATACAATGTCATACCTTCCTTCAAAAGTGGATAGATAATCTTTCCGTACTCAGACCAGATATCAACCTTATAGAAACCTTGACCTACGGCCTTATTAATGTACTTGTTCTTAATGACGCCTCTCGAAGACGTTATTTCACCATACTCAAGTTCATAATGAGGGAGAAGCATTTCACGTCTCTTATGGTCAATAAAACTGAAAAATCTTCTAATGAAGTTCTTTACAATTCTGACTCTCTTTTCGAAAAAATCTTCTGGAAGATACTTCTTGGTAAGTAGATTACCGGAGATAAAAGACGTTCCGTGTTCCTTGACTGAGATGTCCACAACAGTATCCGGTGTGAATCTCCACAAGTTGTCCTTCAATTGGCTGGTGTCATAATGGAAAGCAAACTGACCATCTACCATACGGTCGAGTTTCATCATAGTCTTTCCTCTCTTTCGGTCTTTCTTAGAAACTCCTGTCAGATTGTTTTGACGGTGTTGAACAGGTGGAATGTATGTCTTTATGAAAAGAACACCATCAACAGTGTCAAAATCAAATGGAACAACAATTCCATCTTCATTTGGTTCGAAACACTTCTCAAAATCATATTCCAACACCTTTGGATTCCACTTGGCAAGAGAATCGATTGAAAAAAGACATCCTTCAGATGTACAACCACGAAGTTTGACCATCTTCACACGTCCATGACGGTTGAAATACCCAACCATCTTCTTCGCTTCGGATTCCTTACCCTCATCAATGAGTTTCTGAACATCCTTGTAATTCTTGTTGAGATGTCTTTCACTCATTTCAAACTGATTGTTAACCGACAAGAAATCCTTGTTGATGACAGTCTCCATCTTGCAATAGACCATGATGTCACCTTCCTTTACACTGTCCTTTCCGACAACGACTTGGTATGCACCTCCAATTTTTGTTTTGACGAGAAAATCAGAACCCTCAATTGGAAGCAACTCACCAATCTTTACAATTTGAGCACAATACTCAAGCTTAATGTTTTCACTTTTTGTAAACATGGTTTTAAAATTTTAATTGTTGATTGTTTCTTTTGGGGTTCAAGTCCTTCCTTCTACCACCCAGTTTTTACAGAACGAGGAAACTGTTACTTTAAATATAACAAAAAATCAACATTCTATTACAAAATTACTGCATTTTTTTTCATTTTCAACATCTATTTCTTGGATTATACTATTTAAACACTTATTTCTTTTTTCCAAATTCAAGATTTTTTTCTTCAATGTCATCACCCTCATACTACCTAATCTTGCAAGGTATAGCATTTGTTCGATGTCTAGTTTTTGACAATATAAATTATCCTTTGGACACTTTTCCACACTTATGAAATCAGAATCCTCACGATATACAATAATGCCAGCAGTCACTCTCCAATCATTACGATTTTCGAAATTATCAAGAAACTCAATAACCTTGTCCTTTATTTTTTGTGGAACACAGTAGTAAAAGTTCTTAATATATTCAGACGTGTGGTCATGTTCTTTCTTAAAGTCGTTTAAGAAATCTGCATAAGAACGCTTTATCTCTATTTCGGTAAGATAACCAGCCTTGGTGCAGACCAAAACGTCACATTCATGCCAAATCGGAAGAATACCACTCGTACCGAAGACATTGAATACCACTAGTTTTTTTGTGTAATCGAAATCCTTTGACCTTGCTATACTTAATTCTATCTCATATAATTCTTTATTTGTGTCCATTACATTTACTTTATTTTATCACAAGCCTTGTTCCGGAAGATGTCACAAAGTTCCCAATACGAGATTGGTCTATATCCATTTTGGTCAACTCCGACATCATACTGGTTCTTTCTTAGACGTGACGGAACATCACCGTCTATTCCGTAACAAGTGCCGTCACTCAAAGTATGTATGTGACCGAACACTTGGTAATCACCATTGAAAGCACAGCACGGATAGTGTTCGGCGTAAATTTTTACACCATCTACCATAATGAACGCCTTGTCAACAACGGCAATGAGATTCTCCTGTGGTTCCGTGCATAATGATATATAGTCATGGTTGCCACGAAGAAGTAAAATCTTTCCGTTCAACTTACTCATATATTTCAAGTACGGTGCTGTATCGACTTTGTGATTCAACATAAAATCTCCACAGTGTACCACAATTCCATCCTTCGGTACGACACTGTTCCAATTCTCAATCAGAGTATGGTCCATCTCCGAGCGAGATGCAAACGGACGATGACAATACTTACAGATATTAAAATGTGAAAAGTGAGTTAAGTGTCCGAGGTAAAGTACAACTTACTTGGATTATCTATACCCAATGTGTACATACCTCGGAACTGATTTCCTTTAATTGTTTCCATTTTCATTTAATTTACGAATAATTTTATATACTTTACCTTATTATATTTCTATTTATACTTCATTTAATTGTGTAAAAATATGATTCATCAATATTCCAACAAGATTAACATCCCAACCATTACCTGCTCTTTTCGAAAGTTGTGAATATGATTGATTGGCAAAATTCATTTCACCATCTCTTAATCCCATCAGTCTGAATTGCTCTTGCACAGACATTTTTCGTACAATCTCAACACTATCATCGTGTGGTACTTCAACCACACGTAAGACGTTATGTTCTGGTTGTGTGATTGTGATACATGTACCATCATATTTGATTTTCTTATTATAGACATCAAAACACAGAGGTTCTTCAACGACAAATGATTTGATACCATGTTTTTCCTTTAGATGCTCAATTTGTGTATGTGAAAGATACAATTCTTTCGGTGGATTGGAGTCAAGAAAATCACAAAGTCTAAGACCGTTGTGTATTTCGGGAGGAACCATGTTGAATCCTTCCGGTAATCCACCCAATTTGGCGAACATCCATAGTCTTTCTCTGTTCTGTGGAATACCATAGTTTTTGGTGTTGAGAACGGTATACGCCAAAGGATTGTCTCCGTATCCTATTTCACTCAACATACTTTTCATTTTGTTGAACGTTGGTTCAAACTTTTTGGCAGTAAGACCTTTTACATTCTCCATCAAGATATAACGAGGTTGCTTTTCTTTGCAAATCCTTATTATATGATAGAAAAGAGTGCCACGTCCATACAAATCGTTCTCACCCATCTGCATTCCCGCTGAAGAAAATGGTTGACATGGAAAACCACCTGTAAATAAGTCGAAATCCGGTAGTTCTTTGGGGTCTATTTTAGTAATATCACCATAATTATGAATAGGTGTCCCATCTATATTATGATGATTTGCATCAAATAGTTCTGATGCCCATTTATCTAACTCAGAATAACCGACAACTCGATAGTTAAAATTTGGATGCTGTTCTTTTACTCTTTTTAATCCATATGATGCACCACCATATCCAGCGAATGCTTCAAACACTCTCAGTTGCATGACTCTCGATATAAGATTTATATTTATTGTATGTATCTCTTATCACATTCTCACCTACTGGATGCTCTCTTTTGGAATCACGCTCAATACACACCTCGAGTGGTGTGTAGATAAACCGATACTCAACGACATATCCATACTTACGTGCCATCTTCTCAAGACCCTTACGTATTTTAGAGTTTAGGTTCATGTTATCCGACACCACATCTTTTCCACTTTTGAATGCAGCGGTTAAAGCGGCATTCTCAATCTTTGTGACGATGTTTTCGAGATTTGGGTTAAACGGTTTTCCCATCATCAATCGAATTTCATCACGATTGACACGGATACGGTTGTCGGGGTCTTCAAGGACAAACTTACGGGCGGCAGTAGACTTACCACTTCCCTGCAATCCTTGATATATATAGAATGTCTTTTTCTTATCCGTTGAAGTCTTCTTATTCTTTAATTTGAATATCAAATCCAACAAATAAATTACCAAAAATAAAATGCATAATATTATTGCAATAACAAAATAAAATACCATATTAATCCTCGTTTTTTAATTCTTCACGTAAAGTGTCTTTATTATTTTTTTGTTTATATTCAAAATCAACCGCCAATTTAAGTAAATACCCTATAAGGACTCCCACACCTACAAGAAGTATATGTACTATTAATCCAAAGATAAATATATAATTATTCATAGTTTTTTATCTCTCAACTCTTCACGTACTTGCATTAAAATCTTTCCAAGGTTATTCTGTCCCTTTCCGTTACAGACACCCCATATTGTGTCACCCCAGTCATTTCCTTCTTCAAGATAAGCGTCTCCGGTTGCAAGAAGTTTTTCTTTCAAATCTTCGTTTTGCTGGAACTTGTTTCTAACAATCCCCAACATTTCTTTGATTTTTATCTTATCCCAATCGTGTCTAAGGACAACATTTCTACCTTTTCTTTTTGCACGAGACGGGTCGAGTTCTTGAAACTGCTTTCTTTGTTCATAAGAACTGCACTTCTGTGCTTGAAAAGCGGCCTCACTATTCTTGAACTTCAAACCGTCATATTCAACCGGTGCTTCAAAAAAATTGCTCAAAAAGAAATATTTTCCTCTAAAGAAATCAATCTTATTTTTCATACCCAAAAGATACTATTATTATTTCAAATTGTTAAAAATATAAATACTTTATACAAAAAAAAAAATTATTATGGACAAATTTAAAAAAGTAATCGAATTTATAGTCAAGTACAAAACATTGTTTCTAATCGGTATCATCTTGTGTATGTCGGTAATCGTAGTGAACCAATGTTCATCTAACAAAAACCTTAAGAATGAGATTAAAAGACAACATAACAATGAACTCGCCTTACAAGACTCAATCACACAATACACCGATGAAATTGGAAGAATAAATGCAGAAAAACATGCATATCAACTTTCCCAAAAAGAACTCTCAGATTCTATCGGTAAAATCAATAAGAAGCATTATGAATATGTTTCATATCTGAACACTCAACTCGGAATCAAAGACACGGTTAAACTATTTTTCTACATCGACAGACCATACAGAGATACGAGTAAATTGGATAACGGAGTCATCAAAATAGACACAACAAATACATTTGGAAAATCCAGTCGTAAACTTCTTGTCTCAATCCCTTATGACATAGATACAGTCTTGAATCTACAAAAAAGCACAATCTCTCTAGAACAGAACATTTACCTCGAAGGTTGGCTTGAACGAAACAACAAGACTAACGAAACATTCGTACATCTACGTTCCGACTATCCGGGTATCATGTTTAATAATGAAAATGGTTTTGTTGCAGAACCGTCCGCCAAATACGATAGGAGTATGAGAAAGAATATGGGTATTGGACTTTTTATTGGACCATCCGTAGGTTTCGGATATACACCAGAGAAATGGCAGCCTTACATCGGACTTTCTGTTGGTTTGGGATTTACTTTCACTCCGAAGTTCCTTCAGTGGTAGATTCCACTTTGTACATGATTCCGTTCTCTGAAATGGTCTGAGTACCCTTTGGGAAGATACAACTAGGTTCATTATACGAAACCCTGTATTGTACATAGATATTATCCTTTCTGACAAATATCTCTATTTCATCGATTGTCCACACAACGGGACGTTTTTCAGTCTTGTTGAAACCTTCCGAATCCAACTCGTTCAAATAGAAGAACGATTTGTATTCCTTACCTATATTCTCGATGACAACATGGTCGCCGATGTTATATTTGGTTTCAACCACTTGATTGTTTGTCATTATTTCCATAGTTATCCTTTTTTTTCAAAGATACTATTTTTTTAAACAAATAATCAAATTTTATTACTCATATTCTTACCGATATGGTATCCGTCACAAAATAAACACTTATATGCACTGAAATGAACACCACGTTTTTTTGACATTGCTTCTGCACTTTTCAAAGCGGTTTCTTTTGTGTTATATGTGACTTTTGGTTGTCCTGTAGTTTGGTTTATATGTGAATTGATGGAGAATGCTCCCCATGCATTACCGGTTATGAAAAAGTTATAAAAGAACCTCTTTCTTTTAACTTGGTCTAAAAACCACAACCTGAAATTCTTAAACTTTATTGATTTCATCGTCCCAATGTTTTACGACTTCATCTGCATAATACTCATACACATTCATATAACAACTATGTGTTTCGTCCATCTTTCGTTTTGCTTTGAAAAGGATAGAAAATATCTTGTATAAAGTATCATTTGATGGAAGTTCGCTATTTGTGTTTTTTTCTTGTATCTTTAAAAGGGATTCTCTCATTCCATCAGAGAATCCCTTTTTATATCCTTTTATATAAGATTCTGCATCCATTTTAATAAAGTTGTTTTGCATCATCTATGGACAGTATAGTCTTATTTTCCAAATCAGACTTGAATCTTTCTGTTGGATTTTCGACACTGTATGCATATTTTCCGTTGAAGAATATATGATAAGTACCATCATTCGTCAATACAACATGTGTCCATGCAGATGTCATTGCATCCCCACCGACACCACCGAAACCCAGTGATGTACTTCCCCACATCTGTGTAAATACCCAGACATTCTCAACTTCCAAATCGGGAAACGTGGACATTCTATCGTCAACTTTTATTGTCGATAAAGATAAACTTTTTAACATTTTTTCCATAATAAACTATTTTTGTTTGATTTTATTTTCGTCAATTATCACTGAATTATTTTTACCTTTTTCCATTGCCTCTTTCATGGCTTTTTGTTTAGCTTCTTCTAAAAGAGCGTACATTGTATTATCACTATTCATGTTATTCTAATTTTTTACATTCTTCTTCACTATATTTTTCGTGGAGTCTGTTAATCCACCATTTTGTTTTGAATTTCACTTTCGGCATTCTCTGCCCTTTCAATAAAGAACACCTTCGACAAACAACACCTTCTTTAACCATTTGGTATTTACAATCCGGTTTTGTCCAGTCATTTTCGAAAATTTCATTGATGAAAGTCTTCGTCAAAATTCCTTGATATATGAGTTCGGGGGTCTCAATGTCTGGATTGTCACAAAATAGTTCAATAAATGGTTTCGGTTCAATGTATCCCTTTTTTTTAAGGAATACATCAATGAGTGGAAGTTTCATCTCATCATCAATCTGGTGTACACCGGCGAAACTATTCTCACCATACCATTCAAAAAAGAACGTCACTTCATCGACACCTGAGAACAGACCACCTTTACCCTTGTTCTTTTTTACAATATCAATAAGGACTTGTGGGATATTCGAGTTCTTGAAAAACCTGACCGTATCACCGAATTGTTCAGATGATTCATCCACCATCTGTGTCCTGCTTCCAAATGAATCGAACACCATCTTTTTTGTGTTTAATTTCACACAGAAATTCTGACCGTCCAACTTGTTGAAAGCATACACATATTCACCAATAAGTGTCCCATCATCCGAAATCTTATTTATACTATCATAATGTTTCATATTTCACACACATTTCATAAAGAATTTTCAAACCACTTTTCGTTACTTTCTCAGACTGGGTAACCCTTTCTTCCTTTGTTTTTAAATCAAAATACATATTATTTCGGTCTTTTCATAACTTTTCTCATAGATTTGATATTAAGTTCATAATATTCACACGAACCATCTGATGACATATTCACGGGGTCTGCATCACCACCGGCATCAAATCTAATATCACAAATTTCACCAATTTTCTTTCCAGTCAAATAACTTGTGACTTTACAACGATTTTTACAAGTTTTACACAAAATTTCCATAATTATTCTTTTTTTGTATATATTTTGTCGATAAGACCATATTCTAGTGCTTCACTTGCAGTGAGCCAATGGTTACGGTCACAATCTGCAATGACCTTTTCAAAACTTTGACCAGAATTTTCGGACAACATCTTGCAAAGTTCATCCTTTACAAGTTTAATCTGTTCTGCCTCTATGAGAATATCAGATGCTTGTCCACTTGCCCCACCGAGAGGCTGGTGTATCATCACCCTTGAATGTTTCAGAGCGCCCCTCTTACCTTTCGTACCGGATGAAAGGATAACGGCACCCATACTTGCCGCCATACCCATACAAACGGTCTGAATATCGTTGTTGATAAAGTTCATAGTGTCTATGATTGCCAAACCGGAATAAACCTCACCACCGGGTGAGTTGATGTTCAAAGTGATGTCTTCATCACCACTCAACGAACTAAGATACAGCATCTGTGCATTGACAATGTTTGCAACGTCAGCGTCAATTCCAGTGCCGAGAAATATAATTCTCTCCATCATAAGACGACTGAACACATCCATTTGGGTGACATTCAATTGTCTCTCTTCAAGAATAGTAGGGTTGATATAACCCATTCGTGCAATATATTTGTCGAGTCCATTTTCATTGACTCCATTTCCTTTTGCAAATTTCTTAAAATCTTCCATATTTAAATAGTTATAATAAAGTATTTGGAATCTCCGGCGTTGTCAACAAACCATAAATCCTTTCCATTCGACATTGTTGTCTTGTAGAAACAATTATCCAACACACAATCAAATTCCGTATTTTTGAAACAAAATTTTCTATTATCTTCTAAACACATCATAGTGTGTCCAACAACTTGTCTGAAATCACCATATGGATACTTGGCGAGCATAGCTGGACGTATCCACGTTGGACCTTGATTTGGATGGTTTCCCCAACCGCTGAAATCATAATCATAGTAGGATACTATTGAACACAGTTCATCAACACTCCACCCTTTTTTACAAAGTTTTTTGAAATCATATCCCTTTGATGCAACCATATTTACCCAATCATAACTTACACCGGCGTGACTGAAGATACAATTTCCAACGACAAACATAAGTCTTGAATCTTTAAGATTTTCGGAAATAAGATTTCTGATAGTTTCTATCTCATAGTCATCTATGGAACTTCTGTTTGTCTTATCAGATTCAATGATATATTTTGAAAGGTCGTGGTTTCCAAGAATAGACACAATTCTGTTATCCATTTTCATGCAAGAAATAAATGTATTGTATCTTTCAACCATAGTTTCGAAATCGACACTTCCATAAGGGTCAAAATGGTCACCGAGAACGACTATTTTACTCACATCGTCGTTATGTTTCAAAATATGTTCATATCCTTCGATAAACTTTAGAGTGCCATGAATGTCACCGATAACGGCAATCTTTTCACATTCTGTCAAATCAACCAAAACACGTTCAGAAGTTTGTTTGCTCACTTCTGGTTTCGTAGTGAATGTTATTATATTTTTCATTTTTTGTTCTGATTAATGAATCTACGAGTCGTGTAATATAGCACAACATATCTCTTTCCGTTTAATTCCTTGTACCCACACTTATTTTTCCATATGAATACAAAATTATTAACCAACATTCTTTTGAAAAAATCTTGAAGATTGTTGATAAACTCGTCGTCTGACATGTCATATGTATGATACAATATTTGTTTTTCTATGTCGATATAGAATCGAACATCATTTTCTATAGGCAGTTTTCTACCGATACCGAAAACAACTCCGTTGGGATGGATGGCGACTCTTGGGGTACCGACAACATATACTTTGCTGTTTTTGGAAAATTCGTCAATTAGTTTTTCGACTCTTTCCGATATACTCTCTTCTGTCTTTTCAACCGGTTCGGTATTTTTGGATTCTCCATCTTGATTTTGTGCTTCTATTTCCAATCTTTTCAGAAATTCATCATCATTGGAAGCATTCGTATGTTCGTTTTCGTAAAAAAATGTAACAATACCATCTTTGATATGAAGATATTTCATTTTAAAGACAATATTGTCCGATGAAAACATACGTGTTACAGATAATTCATGCATAAAGTCAATATATGCCCCATTCAAATCCTCTTCTGATACACTATCTCCGGCCTTCAATATCTGTTTTGCGATGGAAGGTGTCAATTCAATTGAAAATGTATTCAACCTTATCACATCCTCCCACTTCTCTTTACTTACCTTTATTTTTAAAACATTCATTTTATTCTTTTTATTATATATCAATATCACTTCCGACCATCATCTCAAACGTTTCAAGTAAAATCTCAAAACGTTTTTTTAAATCAGACAGTTCATCGTTTCTTTTATATAGGTTTTCCCTAAGTTCTTTATTCTTTTTCCTTAACTCATAGTTTTCTTTGTAATATCGTGAAATTACTTCACTACTTTTCATTTTTATTAAGTTCGGTTGTATCTTCGGAAATAGTGTCTTCAAACCATTGTCCGAAATCGTCTGTATCGGGTGCAAACTCCGGTTCGTTTTCTTTCAACCATTCACACTGTTGTACAAACTCTTCTTTGATTTGACTCAAGTCAAAATTACTGTATTTTCGAATATATCTGAGACATTTGAAGATGTCGTTTCCAAATACCATTGATTCGACATTCGTATAATCATCGAATACACTTTTTACTTTCTTTCCATCAAGTATCAGTTCTTTGTTAAAGATTTCTATCTTTCCTGAATATGAAATTCTTAACACAGAATCTTTCATAAAATGGTTTTCTTTCACCCATTTATAGTTCAAGTCAACAACCCCCTTGGTGTTAATCATATTATGAACCCACCAATAACGATGAACATCACAATACCATTCGGGTAAATCTGATGGTTTTTTCTTTGTTTTGTATGAACGACAATTACGATTAGCGGTAAGAAAACCATCTTCTTTTGGGTCTCTCGAATAAAAGTATTCGTTTGCTAATTTTCTCATATCTTAAAACTCTGTTTTTATTATCATGTCGTAATCAACAAACCCCTTAAAATCTTCCTCGTCTATAAAAAGTCTTTTCTCGATATTCTCGTGTTCTTGTGCAGTCTTACTTCTTAATTTAAGACGGTCTCTTCTCGTGCAATATGGTGTGTCGATATAAATGACAAAGCAGTTCTCACGGATACCCAAGTCCCTCAAATTTTGGATTCCTTGTGGTGCCATAATTGCTACTTCGGACAAATCCCATTCTTTGGTGGATGTTCCATAATAAAACCCACCGAATTTTTGATATTCGACAAACTTTCCTTCCTTAATCATTTTTTCAAATTCTTCATTTGAAACGAAATGATATTCTTTTCCATCAACCTCACCATCTCTCATAGGTCTAGTGGTATGTGACACAAGATGACGGAAACCACGTTTCTCAAAACGTTCCATCAATACATTTTTTCCGGATGCCCCTTTACCTACAATAATTATTTTATTAGTCATTTTTCTTTAAAATTTGTTGGATTTTTATTATTCTCTTTGATGCAAAACCCACATTCATCTTTTCCTTTGTGAATGCAGTCTTTACAAAATTGAGATAATGTCGCCCTTACATGTGTGACCGTTCCTATAGTCTCATAAACTTGAAAAACAATTGTATCCCAAGTTTTTTTATTTATTTTCTTGAAACTATCGGTATTGGATATTTTTGTCTCAGATACACCTGCTTTTACAACATTCTTTTTACTAGTTTTTTTCTCAGTCTCAAACGAAAGAGAAACCTTAGTGCATAATGCTTCACCACTTTTTTTATCGATTGAATCAATACGATACACAAATGTCGTTTCCAAAAATGATGTCTCTCCGTCGAGAACATATTCGTCTAAAAAATAATCTCCTTTTTTCATACTTTATTTATCGGATTTTTACTGTTATAATACAACATCAACGATGACAATAATAAAGTGATGGTACGAAACTCAAGAAAATAACTGAAACCTTTCGAGAATATAAACTCGACAAATTTGTTCTCTTTTTTGAACGACTCGATTTCAAAATTGATATATTGTGCCAAATTCTTGATTAAATTACGGCACTTGTCAAGTTGTTCCAAATTTTCACAACTGTCGATTATTTTTTTTATATGCTGGATTTTCTTATCGACAGCACCCTCGATGACAACGATGTCATGCATTACTTTTATAACTTTATCTCCAAACATTTTTATATTTTTTTGTACATTTTCGTAGAACGTTCTGATTCTTCGTATCCAAGATATTCCCAGAATTTCCTAGAACTTTCATCAAACGGGGAAACTTCAACACAATTGAAACCACTTCTGTTTGCAAATTTCTCAATACTTTTAACAAGAGTCTTTCCGAAACCGTAGTTCCTGTAGAAACGACTTACTTCAATAGCGAGTATCGACAAATTGTCCATAACTGTGTCAACACATACAAATGATATAATATCACCAAGATAAACCTTCACCCAAGTTTTATCATATGATTCGTCATTCAAAAAACGAGACTCGTTGATTTCGACAGAAAACATAGTGTCGTCTGTTTTTTCGTTTGTTAGCATATCAAACGACCCATTTGATAAAAGTTCTTCTTTCACTTCTTTTTGAGACAAGATTTGAACAAAGAATGCACACCCTCTGTTCTGAAACCCAGACTCAATTTCATTTACTAGGTCAATTAAATCTATTTTCATATACTTTTTTTTAAAGATACTATTTTTCATATTAAAAATAACAAAAAAATGGGTGATTTTTTAATCACCCATTAATTTTCTTCAATAATATCAATCGAAGTCGCCATAAGCATACCATTTTTTATGAGCATACACCTATACGTTTCATTGTCATCCAAGAAATCTTGAACATCGTTTTTATCGTATATATCTCCGTTATACCCAATTTCTTCAAATCGTTCAGACACCTCTTCATCACCAATGTATGTATCCAATTTCATATTCTCTTCATCAAGACAATAAAGATACAGATTTTCATCCTTTTTCCTATTTTCGATTATAACCAAATCACCAACAGGTTTCGTATCGCTTCCATAGACTATATCATCTTCCTCGTTATAGTAATAATACGGTCTTGTAAGGTAACATTCTGTGTCAGATACACGATTGATATTTAATTCTTCGTTTATAAATTCATCAAAAGTTATAATTTTATTCATGTTATTTAAGTATTTCGTTAAACTCATCTTCATTAATCTTACCATCAAGAAGCAAATCAAGATTTGTAATACCCTCATTCACTCTATCGATGTCTTCAATAAGGTTACGAAGTGTGTCTTTTGTATTTTCCGAAAGATTATATACAGGACGGAAATAATCACAAGCGTACTCTGGAGTTGTAATTTTTATATTGTTGAAATGATATTTGTGTCCGTTTCTTTCATTGACACATCCGAGTGAGCATCCACCATCGACATATTTCTCACAATTTTTACATGCCGGTTTATCATTATTTGATTTTTCAATAATCTTTGAAATTCTTTCTTTTAATTCAGTGTATTCTTTCATAACTTTACATGTTTATATTAGTATTTATGTCGAATCCAAGTTTCATAAATATATTATAATTATAATATTATTATGAGAGATTTTTTACCAGATTTTAAATCATTCTTAGAAATAAACGAAGGAGTTCTTGCTAATTATAGAAAAGAAAGAGACGGACAAAAGATTCATGGAGAACAAATGGTTGGAACATTTGATGAAGTAATACATATGCTCATTAAAGAAAGAATCCCTTTCTATTTTGATTGTGAATATGAAGAATACAATAAAATAGGTTTCTTAATGCATGAGTCTTTGAACGGACAATCTTTTAATGGATACATTCTAGATTCTAATAAAACAGAAGATGCCTTATGTAAAGAATTTACAGATAAAATATGTAAATCAGTAGTCGTAGACAAACCTGGAAAACTTTGTATTGGAAGAAGTGACTTTGCAGACCTTCAGAAAGCAAATGACCTTGATACGATAATTGTTGTTGTTAAGGCATTCAAGAAATTTTCAAAAGACAAAGGGTTAACTTCAAGAGAAATAACAGGAAACAAATATGAAGTAAGAGTAAATATAGACTTTCTTTGTGATACTAACAATAGAAATAACATCATCGAATATGTCTTTTAATTTGATAAACTTTTATATTATGATATTACAAATGAGCCAGAATTAGGTATAAAAAGTCCATCAAACAAATGATGGATTTTTTTTTATATCTCATTTTTTACTTTTTTCAATAATTCCATTTGTTTGCTATTTAATCGTTTAGGCATCTTGATAATGAAGTTGATTTTGATATTTCCGTATTCACTATCGCTTTTGAATTTAGGGAATCCTTGTTTAGGAACAATAATAAAACCTCCATTTTGGGAGTATTTTGGTATTTTGAATGATATTTTTCTGTCGAAGAACTTTGTCTCGACAGTTGCACCGAGTATGGCGTCCAGCCAATCGACGGCGAACATCATTTCTATTGTTCCGTCTTTGTCAATATAGTATTTGTCTGAATTTTGTACATCAACGAAAATCAAAAGGTCTCCGTTGATGTAGTTTCCATTCATATCAAAACCGGCACCTCCAAGTCCGGATAGTTTCAATACCTTGCCCGGTGTCGTACCCTTTGGAATATCGACGTTATATGTCTTTATACCGACGTTTATCACTTTTTTGCATCCGTAGTACGCTTCTTCGATACTTATGGATATTTTTATACTGATGTTTGTCGGTGGTTTTGCTGTTCTGAATCCGTTGAATATATTTGAGTTTTTTTTGAAATCATATTCACGTCTTTTAGTTTCGTCACCTATTGTGGAATATGCTTCATTGATTTCTTTGAACATCGTATCATCACCGTTATTTTTGTCGGGATGATATTTCATACTCAGTTTTCTAAATGCTTTTTTAATCTCATCTTGTGTTGCATGTCTGTCAACACCAAGTATTGAATAGTAGTCTTTCATTATGTATTTATACGTTTTATACCAAAATAAAAATAACAAAAAAAACATAAATACATTATGGAAAATAACAAAGAAAATCCAATCCTTAAAAAGATAAGGTATTATCAAGGTTCAGTCAAAGATTTTGCATCTTATTGGGAAACGAGATGTTCAGAGGGAATATCCGAAGAAAGTGATGAAACGAAGTCTTTGAGGAAAAGGAACGATGATTTGAATAAGGCATATACAATAATCCCCGTAGAAGACGAGGATTAAAAGAAGATGAAATATGGCAAAGAACAAGATTAAGTTTAACAAGTATGATTCAAGGTATAATTATAAGCAAGCAGTAATCAATGAAGAAGTCGATAATGCAACATTTTCCGTGGTGAGAACAGAGACTAGTAATGAAAATGAAAATAACGATGGTCATGGAAACATTAAAGACTTGTATATTAGTGATACAAAACTTACCGATGTTTATAATTCGAGAAAACCAAATGGGATGAAGACTTCTGTGAGTGTTGGTGGTCTTCCCGCCGGTACCGAAGTATCGACTTTGACAAATAAGTCTCTTGGTGAGGTGATTGATATGATTTTGTTCAGACAGACAACACCTACTATAAAGACACAACCGAGTTTCAGTGTCTCTTATTCGCCTGTTGATTATCTCGTCGGTTCAACTTTTCCAACCGTATCCAACAGCAATATTACTGTAAATAAGGGTGCATATCAGATAGAGATAGATGGAAAACTCATTGATAGAGGTGTTGTGTCAAACGGATTTGACAGAATTGAGGAAGTTACTTATACTCCATCTGATAGGGTTACGGTTTCCGGTACAAACAAGATTGTCGTTAAAGTGAGATTGAAAAGTGGTCCCACACCGAAAGACAGTGATGGAAACCCATATACATCCACAAGTCCACAGATACCGTACGGTGGTGGAGTTTTATCAAAGACTATAACTTTGTATCCGTATTATGACTGGTTCGCCACCGGCAAGAAGATAACTTCTGAAAATGACCAACAGATAGATATAACGAGAAGATTTCCATTGACCAAACTTGAATTTGTAAGAAGTCTTGGAATAGAAGATAAGGAAGTTATGGTTGACATGGGCGGTGGTGATATAAACAATAGACAGACAATCAAAGTTCCGGGTCGTATTACAAATTGTAAGACATACGTAAGTGGGACATGGAAAGACTATGCTTTCAACGAATTGTATGAACAAACATCCGAAAGCATAAATGGTAAGAACTATTATGTATATACAATGAGAAAGGAAGCATATAACGATGGTCCTGTTGGTGGTTCTAGATTGAAATTTAAAGTAAATGCATAAAATATATATATAAAAGATGAGTAAGCTAAAAGGTTCGTACAAAAGTGCAGACAATATTGAAGTCGTCACGTCTCATCCGTTAGACCCAAGAGTGAAGTGGGATAGTTGGGATTCACTCACCGATAATTCCGACTGGCCTATTAATGAAGATGGAAAACCATACTTATATAGTGGTTTGATAGTTTCTGTCAATGAATCCGAAGTTTCTGGAAAACAAGACTGGCAAGCTTACATTCTTAACGATATAAATGGTTGGAATATAAGATATGGGAATGAGGGAAGTGGTTGGAAAAAAATACCAACAGAATTTGAATTGGTTTGGGAAGATGACTCAAGAAATTAAAAAGAAGGTTGAATCTTTCAACCTTCTTTTTTATTATACAATTCTATCATTTTTTTATACCATTCTGGCGGATAGTATCTCATTGGAGAATCTCTAAAAATAAATTCCATTTTTGATACAGGACAAGAATCTACTTGCCATCTGTCAAGAGATTGACAGAATGACTCCGCCATATTAAACATACCATTCATATTGGCGACACTTGATACGTCCCAATCACCTATTGGTTGGTTGAATGATGTAGCATCATAAAACATACATGCCATATTTGTAACGTGGCTTACATCCCAATTACCTATTGGTTGATTGAATGATTTTGCACCTTGAAACATACAGTTCATATTTGTAACGTGACTCACGTCCCAATTACCTATCGGTTGGTTGAATGAGTAAGTGTTCTCAAACATACAATTCATATCAGTAACACTTGATACGTCCCAATTACCTATCGGTTGGTTGAATGATTTTGCATAGTAGAACATACCATTCATATTGGTAACACTTGATACGTCCCAGTCACCTATTGGTTTATTAAAGGATTCTACTCTAAAAAACATAGTACTCATATCTTCTACATTTGACACATTCCAATATGATATATCACAATTAAAGTCTGGTATATATCTGAATAAATTACTCATATCCTTTACATTAGATACGTCAATACAATTTAAGTCACAATCACTACCACATTCTTCTATAATTTTGGTTATTAATTTTTCTAATGTGTTTTTATTTCCAGAAGAAATATAAAATCCATTTTTATGTCGTTTTCCTGAAATGTCTTTAAAATCTTTTCTCACTACACCTCTAATATTGACATTAATAGAATCTTCATCTCTTTCAATTTCACCGAAATATTCATCTGTTATAGTTTTAAGTATTCCCATATTATTCTATATTAGGTTTCATCTTTGGTTTGTATTCGTCTTTTATTGGACAACCATCAAACATACAAACCCTATATTTAACACTACTTATGTCCCAATCACCTATCGGTTGGTTGAATGATGTTGCATCATAAAACATATAACTAATATTTTCAACCTTTGAAACATCCCATTTTCCAATATCTTGGTTGAATGATGTTGCCTTAAAAAACATATAATTCATATATCTAACATTAGATACATTCCAATCACCAATAGGTTGATTGAATGATGTTGCACTTTCAAACATATCGTACATATTGTTAACACCACTAACATCCCAATTACCTATCGGTTGATTGAATGATGTTGCACTTTGAAACATACTACTCATACCGGTAACACTACTAACATTCCAATCACCAATAGGTTGATTGAATGATGCTGCCTTAAAAAACATATGATTCATATCTGTAACCTTTGATACATTCCAATCACCAATAGGTTGATTGAATGATGCTGCCTTAAAAAACATATGATTCATATCTGTAACCTTTGATACATTCCAATCACCAATAGGTTGATTGAATGATGTTGCACTTTGAAACATACTACTCATACCGGTAACACTACTAACATTCCAATTACCAATAGGTTGATTGAATGATGTTGCACTTTGAAACATACTATCCATACTGGTAACACTACTAACATTCCATTTTTCTATTGGTTGATTGAATGATGTTGCCTTATAAAACATACAACACATATTTTTAACTTTTGACACATCCCAACCAGTTATATCCCCGTTGAATCTTTCTTTTCTATTAAATAAAAAAGATATATCTTTAATATCAGAAGTATCTATATCATTGAAATCACCCTCATCACCCCTCGCTTCAATCATCCTTTCCAATAATTCTTTCAAGTTATCTTTATCTTTAGGTTTATATCCTTTTTTATGAAATTTTTTATTATTGTCTGTGAAGGAAATAATTTCAACATCGAGACCATCTATGTTTATTATATCTTCTTCTCTTACTGTCTCACCGAAATATTCTTCGGTTATAGTTTTAAGTATTCCCATATTAATGCATCTTAGGTTTGTATTTATTTTTTATCGGACAATTATCAAACATATCTGTTGTAATCTTTTTATTTAAATCCCATTCTGATAAATCTTGATTGAAAGATGTTGCATTTTTAAATATATACTCCATAAATTCAACATTACTAACGTCCCAATTACCAATAGGTTGATTGAATGATTCAGCTTCATAAAACATACGTTCCATATTTGTAACTTTTGAAACATCCCATTTTCCAAGTGGTTGATTAAATAATTTTGCACCATCAAACATACTACCCATACCGGTAACACTACTAACATTCCAATTACCAATAGGTTTGTTAAATGATTCTGCACAATAAAACATATATTTCATATTTTCAACTTTTGACACATCCCAACCAGTTATATCCCCGTTGAATCTTTTTTTTCTATAAAATAAAAAAGATATATCTTTAATATCAGAAGTATCTATATCATTGAAATCACCCTCATCACCCCTCGCTTCAATCATCCTTTCCAATAATTCTTTCAAGTTATCTTTATCTTTAAGTTTATATCCTTTTTTATGAAATTTTTTATTATTGTCGGTAAAGGAAACTATTTCAACATCGAGACCATATATGTCTATCTTATCTTCTTCTCTTAATCTTTCACCGAAATATTCTTCAGTTATAGTTTTTAGAATACCCATTTTTGTTACTTATTTTAATTTTCAATTTCTGTTTGTGAAATCTGTTGTATGGAAACACCAATGTTTGTAACCTCTACGAGAGATGATATGTTATATTGATGGTTTTCAATTGAAGCAGAATTTGTCCCACCACTTTTCGAAATTCTAACGTAATCCAAATCTTCGTCGAATCTTTTGTTGAAGATATTTACTTTTAATGGTGGGTCTTCGTTGAAAATTTTCTGAATTTTTTTACCATATTTGTTTGGATTTGAGAAACTTTTTTCACTTCTTTTTACAATAGTGGAATTATCTACGGTGTTGATGATTCTGAGAGTGTCTTCTATTATGAAATTAACATCTCTGTTTCCGTATATACATACGGGTCTGTAGTTGATTATATCGTCGATTTCATTGTCATCCTCGTTTGCAGAAAGATTTACAATATAATATTCAGTATGTGTTTTGATACTTTTTTTAGTATTATATGAATCCACAAAATTTTCCCATAACGATATTTCGTGCATAATTATAAATTCTGACGGAACGGCATCCATGCTGTATATATAGTCTGAAAATGACATTACACGGTTTGTACCGTTATTCACCTGTGCATAAATTTTGAAGTAATCACCATCGGTTGCTTCTTCAATTACAACGTTTACCTTCTTGTATGAGTCAAAGAATGGTACTTGTATTGAATTGAGTACGTCGGTGTTCATAAAGTCGAACCCGCCGGTTGAATATGTTGCCTTTACACCTAGAACATTAAATTCTATCGGTGTATTTTTTTGCAGTTTGGTGAATTTTGGTTCTCCTGTTGTTTCGTTTGTAGGCATTATTTTTTCTACAAACTTTGAACCGGCACGGCTGCACATGAAGTTTGTACTTGGAATTTTGAATGATATATGGGTTGTATATAATTTTTGATTGATAAGTAGAGGTTTCGTGTTATATTCAACATCGTCTGTTCTCTTCATTCCTATGGTTGCAAGACTTATTTTAGACCCGTCGAAAGCATTTACTTGTACTTGGAATATAATCGAATCGTAGTCACCGAAATAGTTTGAACCTGTAAAATGAACTATACAAGTATCGAAAAACACATCACAAGAATCCACGTCATCGAATGTGACATCATTTGTTCTTAGTTGTGATGGGTTTTTTTCATCATACTTATATTGTGTTATTTCATTCAGAACCTTTACTGTTTTAGAATCATTTTTGTTAACACCGACAACAAGATTGTTATAGTTGTTATTTATTCTGATGTCGTTATTATCGTCCCTGAAAAACAAATATACTTTATCATCATATTTGTTTTCCATTTTATACAACTTGTTTCTACTATTTAAATCTATAATTCTGTCTGTTGCATCACCGGTAATATTACTTTCTATGTCTGTATATACATATTCAAGTAAAATATTATTGGTAAGTTGGTAATATCTTGTATCTTTTCCCATATATTTTAAAGATTATATAGTTATTTATGAACATATAATCATAAATATCTTATAAACCAAACAATATAGATGTCTAATACTTTTTATTTCAATGCTTGTGAGATGGACACAAAGTTGTCTCCTTATGCAGATTTCGAGGATGTAAAGGATGTTACCATTGCAGAGGGTGAGAATGGAAATAATTTGTTGTTTCATACAACACGTAACAATAGGAAATTGTATGCCCCATCTTCTATAATGAATGAAAATGTCGCCATCAATTATAGAAATATCTATAATTTTTATCCTTCGTTTTCTGAAGGTTCGTCATTTACCGACTACGATGATTATTTGAGATGTGTTGAAAAAGACAAAGACCATCAACTTTGGTTAAAGGACAAACAAAATCCGACATATAAGAACATTATACTTTGGTATAGTAATGGGAATATAGACCCATATGGTCTTGCAAGATACAGGATGCAAGATTTCATTTATTTGAAATATTACAACCAGATACCGAACAACTATCTTGTTACTCTCCGTCGTTATACAAGACCTTGTGAAGATAAGATGTTCGGACTTGATTTTGACGCTTCTGTGACCAATGCTCTTGCTGGAAATCCGGAAGGATATATGGCTCTTGCAACGGCGTGTACATACTTGGGTGAGAAAGCCGGTAACAAACTTTCCGATATACTCAAGTTCGACTATGGTATGAATTGGGAGGAAAAGGAGGCAAAAATTGAAACATTGAAAAATTCTGATGGTGGTCTTGCTGCTCAGTTGCAACAACTTGGTGTCAGACAAAGACAGAAAGTGTCTGAAGAAAATATGTCTGCCGTAATGGGTAGAATGGGTATGAGAAGAAATGCAACAGACACTATCAGACAGGCTATGGTGTTTTCGGCATCTGTGCAAGGAAAGGGAAAGTCTGTTAATGATGCCCAAGCCATGATGCATTCATACGAAGGATTCGAGTTTGCAGCAAGATATGGAGAGGAGTTCTATGGTGATTTGAACGTTGTCAACAGGGTGAAGATGAGAAGTAGAGGAATAACTTTTACAAATAGTTTTTCATTAAATTTTGAATATTCACTTAAATCGTTGAAGTGTGTTAATCCACGAGTTGCTATGATAGATATTCTTGGTAACTTCTTGATTTTGACTGGTAACTATGGAAACTTCTGGGGTGGTGCAACCATTTTTTATGGACAACATAGTATTGCCCCACAATATGGAGACCCGAAACTTTTGAGAGACGGACAATATGGAAAATATTTATCATCCCTTTGGAATGATGTTAAGACCGGTTTCGAAAAACTGAAAGAGAAAAATGATGGAAGTGAGGGTAATATATTTACTGTTGCAAAAAACCTCATCAGTGGTGGATTTCAGGATTTGATTGGTAACTTGCTCGGTGGTAGTATTGGTGTAGCCGGTACTGCACAGGCACCGGCCGCCTTGTTGTCAGGAGCACCATCCGGATATTGGCATGTTACTATTGGAAATCCACTCGACCCGATTGCAATGATGGGAAATATGGCTGTTACCAAGACATCGGTTCAATTCAATGATATTCTCGGTTATGACGATTTTCCAACAGAAGTAAAGTTTACCGTTGAATTGGAACATGCAAGACCTAGGGACAATGCATTTATAGAGAATATGTTTAACGCCGGTAAGGGTAGAGTATATGCTTTCACAAATAAAGATTTGGAAGATGCAATGCACAATGTTGACTCTTTGGCCAACTTCAAGGTTACGGCAGACCAAAACCAACAAGAAATGAATATGAGGAATGGAAAGGATGGAATACCTGAGAGTGTTGGTGGAAGGATGGCAAATATTGAACAAATGAAAATTATCGGAGGTAATCTTTATAATTAATATGGAAAAAAATTTTGATAAAAAAAGAAGACTTTCTGTCGATGATGATGAGATGCTGGAACTTGGGATACCTTGTGTGGATATTAAAAAATTGACAGCAAATGGATTATTGAGAGTTTCACAAGACCAAAAAGGTCGAATTGACAAATTCACCTATGCAAATGTCAATAAAGATGAAAGTGCAATAGATATGGTTATGTATTATAACCACATATTCAATCCATTTTCTATCGACGAAGGTGATTTATTGTATACCCCTTTGTATAATGACGGTTATTTTGAATCTGTAGGTGAACCCGTGTTACCGGATGGGAAAAAACATTCGTCAAATATAACTGGTGAAAAGGAACTCACTTATGCAGAAAAGATTGAAAGGGCTGCAAGAATAGGTTTAGGAGTAAAATAAAAATTTATGGAAACTGGAATAGTTGTTGATAATTTCGACCCAACATATAAAGGTCGATGCAGAATCAGAGTTTATGGAAGACACACCGAGACCATCGGTGGCGAATATGCAATTCTTGATGACGACCTCCCTTGGGCAAAACCGGCGCCGGCTATAAGTTCCAGTGGGGGTAATTTCAATATTCCAAAAGTAGGGCAACGTGTGTCTGTTGAGGTTATAGACCCATATACAATTTTGTATCATGGTCCGATAGAAACCAATGGTGGTATCCAAGACCTTTTGTATGAGAATGCAGAAGACTGTGAGAATGCAAAAATCGTTCTGTTTGATGGTGAAAAAGAAAATGATTACGTGAGAATATACTATATTCCGGAAAACGGTTTGAATATCGAGTGTCATGGACACAAGATTTTACTCACTAAATATGACGGATTGCAGATAGAGGCGAAAAACGGTGTCAAAATATCGATAGACGAGAGCAGCAAGGATGTAAATATAGATACGAGTGGGACTGTTAATCTTAACTGCAAAAATGTGAATTTGACCGAAGACGCCACTGAAAAGTTGATACTTGGAAGTAAGTTGATGGATAAGTTCAATAACCATACACATTTTTGTCCGAATGGTGTTACGAATACACCTACTCAAAAAATAACACCTTTGGATTTTTCTAAGAAAATAAAAATTGGATAAAAAATAGATAATATGGGAATACTTAAAACTATAACAGAAGAGTATTTTGGTAAGAGTGTAAGAAAAGAAGATGAAATAAACATAGATGGTCTTGATGTAGAAATAGTTTCTTTCACAGACAATAACGGAAATTTACATAGAAGAGGATATAAACCGAAAGGTAAAGACAACTTGAAAAAATTATTGGAAAGAATGATTGAGAAAAGAGGATATGGGGGTGACTTCAACGATATAGACACCTCTGATATTAAAGACATGAGTTCGTTATTTGAAACCAATGAATATAGGAACACAAAATTTGACCAATACTGTAAAAAATTCAACGGAGATATAACTGGTTGGAATGTTTCAAGGGTTAAAAATATGAGAGCTATGTTTTATGGTGCAGAAACATTCAATCAACCTATTGGTAATTGGAATGTATCTAATGTTACAAATATGAGTGGTATGTTTAATTATGCAACATCATTCAACCAATCAATAGGTGATTGGAATGTTTCAAGTGTTGAAGATATGAGTTTTATGTTTTATAATGCCAAATCATTTAACCAAAATATAAGTAAGTGGAACACAATTTCTGTTACAGAAATAGGATATATGTTTTCTTTATGTCCTATAAAAGGCAATCATAAACCAAAAATGAAATAATATGGGAATACTCAATTTTTATTTTTCTAAGAAAATAAAAATTGGATAATAGTAGAATTATTCAATCTTAAAAAAGTTAAATAATAAAAAAAGGAGAGAATAAAACCTCTCCTTTTTTTTTATTATTCCCATTCTTTATAATAACAATTGTTTACCTCGTGCATGTATATGTTCAACATTTCTCCTAATATTCTAGTAAGATTGTCATATTGTGGGTATGGTGGTTGGTCTTCCAAGTAATTTTGTATTGTATAATATTTACTATAAAACCAATCGTTTTCTTCTGTGATATAATCACGTATTGTTTCTATTGCTTCTACGAAAATTTGTTGATATTCATCTTGTTCATAATCTTCGTATTTTGGTAATCCATATGGGAATATTTCTTTAAAAAATTTATCAAAACATGAATTTAAAAATGTGAATAATTCTTCAAGGATATTATTATTTTTACCGAACCAATTTTTAAATATAAAATATTTATTTAACATATTTTTATAATCCATTTCGGTAAAATCTTTATTTTCATTTACTTTGATAGATTTTATATAATCTTTAAATCTAAGTATTTTCATTTTTTACATTTGCTTATTTTATATTGTATTTATGTATATAATGTTGTCTTACTTCTAAAGAACTCATTAAAATCATTAGTTTGTTGTCTTACCTCTATGTTCATGTTCATAAAATCGTTGTTGTCATATACATTACTAAACTTTTCATCGAGTTTTGTTTCAAACAATTTAGCGATTTCCTCGTTTCCTTCCTCATACATAACTTCTTCCATCATAACATCGAAATACGGATGGTCAAATATGGCTGTCAAATCCACTACACTCATTGCAAGGTCATCGTGGTCACGACTTGCTTTCCATGTGTTTCCGACTTTGGAAAAAACTTCAAACTCACCAACCGTGTCATCGTCTGTCACAATTATTCCGTCTGAAGCAATTAATCCTTTTAGATTCATACACATAATTGGTTTGTTGTTTCCGTTGACTTTCAAACCATATTTTCTTTGTTTAGATTCTTCTGAATGTTTGAACTTCAATATTGTGGAAATATCAAAATTGTTCTTGTCACCAAAAACGTTCTGTAACTGAAATAAAAACTCACCACCGAAAGCATTGTATTCACACACGATTCTTATTTTATCTGAGTTCATTACTTTTGTGACAATTATGTATACAAGTTTGGCGAGAGTCTGGATATCTGTTGTGTTGGATTTGAATCTTCCAACTTGTATGAATTGGAAGAAATCCGACTTTTTGTACTCGTCTGATTTTACATCTATATTTTTTATCAGTTCTTTTGGTTTTGCCTGAAGTCTGAAGAAATTCAATATTGAGTTGTCACCACCACCTCCTTCTGAAAGGTCGATTGACAATCCCCACACATATTTCGGATTCTTTAAATCCTCTACATTGAAATCCGGTTTCCATTTTAGATTTCTAAATTCTTCATCCCAGTTTTTTTCAAGTTCCTGTATTTCTTTGAAGACGTATTTTACCCTACCTTTTTGTAGTTTTGCAAGTGAATCTGGAGACAACAATGTGTTACCGGTTGATAAGAATGAGTTTCCATATTGTCTCATAAACTCATCCTCACCACCACAGTCGAATATCATTTTTTCTTTCCACTTTTCATCTCGACCAGGAACCTGCCACCAATCAACTCTGATTGGATGGTATGAATTTTTACCATCGATTGCTCCCTGCCATATATCGAAGAATTTATTGTATCCGTTTGGTGTGGATGTAATTATAATCTTTGAATCCTCCATCGAAGAAACAGTAGGCATGATGTTTTCATAAAACTCATCAAGTATGTGTGGTTCCACATGGGCGAACTCATCGAGATACAACATGTGGATTGTATAACCGATAAATGAACGTTTCGTTGTGGCCTGTGCTTCTATACGACAACCATTTGCAAACGACATCTTACTGATGTTGTTTATTTTGACGCCTGGTTTCATAAAGAAAGGAAGATAATTCATCATTTCTTTTATTTTATCCATGATTTCCGTCGCCGTGGCGAATTTGTTACCGGCAATGGCCACATGTCTGTCGTAGTTGAAGATGATATAGTGCAGTATGAATACGGCAGCGATAACCGTGTTGTGGTTTAATATATTGTTACCATAGTATGAATGGTCATCTGAGTCGACCGTAACGTCGTACATGGAAACTTTGTGTTTTGACTTTGTGACAGACTTGACTTTTGATAATCCGTATTTTGTTATTACCAAGTCATCAGTTGTAAGGTCTTTTACAAATTTTTGTTCAAATCCTTTACAAAATACTATATGGTTGTCTGCACACTCCAATTTGTCACCGGATTCAAGAACCAGTGTGTATATATGATAAGGTTGTGTTTTATGTATGTGTGTTATTGGATGATAACCATCGTGTGACAAAACCATAAGACCTTCGTCGGATATATCTATGGTGTCTATAATTTTTTTACTTATGTCATCTTCATCCAATTCTAAATTCCTGTACTCGAATTTTTCTATCAATTCAATAAGGAAAAGTATAATTTGTTTTAAGAATTTTTTCATAATTGTCATTCTGTTAAGAAATCAATACATTTTTGTATCGTTCCTTCTTTGTCTTTTCGGTATTCTGATTCCCAAATAACCAAAACCTTGTATCCATGAGATTCGGCACATTTTATTTTAATGGAATCTATTTCCCATTTATCTTTTGCATATATCTTTGATATTTGATTGAAAAAATCAGATTTATATTCACTCGGATTCATATGCCAAAAATCACCATTGAATTCTATAATTTTGTTTCTATATGAGAAATCATACATAAAAATTCTGTTTGAACATCTATCTTCTGAAACATTTGTTAATTTCAATTGGGTTGTTAAATAAGACATTGTTTCAGATTCATCAATAATATCGTTGTTTTCTAACAATTTATTAACAAATTCGATTTCACATTTTGAGTATATATTACTGTTTTGAGATTTCGGAGCTTTACTAAATTCACCATTTCTATATTTTTCTTCAATCTTTTTCGACCATTTTTCTTGTCTTTCTTTCCATCTTTTCAACCCCTCTTCTTCACCATATTTTTCAATACATTTTTCAAGCGTGAATGTCTTTTGTCTTTCAGAAACTATCTTTTTTGCATCTTCTTCGGAATATCCTTTTTTTATCCAATATCCAATTTGTGATGTCACACGGTCCTTTCTGTCATACTGACGATATGAATTTATTTTACTATCTATCTCATATTCACTCATACCTTCATATCCTTTGAACGATTTTGAAAACGGTGAAATAGACTTTCTTTGTTCTTCAGTTGTGTTACATTTTGCATTGGGATTCTTTTCACCGGAAAATCTTTCGGAAAAAAGTTTTTTCATTTCTGGTCTATTCATGGACTTTGTGGTACTTTCAGAAATCATATTGTGTGTCTTTTCACACACAAGTTTAGCATCCGGAAATTCTTGTAAGTATTCCTCTATTGTCCTTCCTGGATGTCTTTCATTAAACCATCTTCCGGTAATTCTTGTAGTGGGAAGACCATTCCATCGGTCAATCACATAATCCACGTTCTCCACACCTTTCAGCAGTTTGTTTTGTTTTGCAATAAGTCTCGCTTCGTTGTTTCTTTTTCTTTTTTCTTCTTTTACAATAATTGAACATTCATCACAGAAATGAACATAACCAGATGATGCTTCAAATTCTTTTCCACATCTTTCACAAATTTTTTTACAGACTTTTTTACTCATAATTTTCTATAAATTTTAAACAATATTGATTTTAACTTTGATAAAAAACCTTTTTTTCTATCTAAATAAAGTTCTTCAATATATTTATGAAAATTATTTTTATTTTTTTGTAACTCTAACTTGTTGATAATAGAGCACTTACCAATTTGCCTGCAACTTAACGTAATATTGAAACGATTTTTATCGTATGCTTCCAGCATTTCTTCTTGGTAGTCTCTCAAAGTAAGTGGTTGATAACCCTTGCTGCCTTGCAGACACCAGCAATAATTATTTGCAAAATAGAAGATATCATTGGCACATTTTGTCAATTCTTGTATTTCTTCCGGTGTATACTCAAAGACTATATCAGGATTCCTTATACCTATCTGACCGTCCAGCCATGGGTTGTCCTTGTGGGCATAACCTTCTGAATATTCTTTCATCCATTCATCAACTTTCTTTGATGACCAGACTGTTTTTTTGTTTATGTTGTTTGTGGATTTTATATTTTTTTTACCGATAGAAATACTACCATCATCCTTAATTCTTCCCATAAATATCTTATATAATTTTAAATATTTATGTTATGAAATACGTAATAGACAATAGAACAGGGGGAATGGTACAAAAAAGAGATGAAAGTATATATTTTGCCGGTAGTCAAGGTGGTGGTTTGATTGTTGATGACAAGAAAAATAATGTGAAATATATCATAGAAAGAGATGAAACTATAACTTGGTTATTTTCAACAAGAAAAGATACACATCTTTATGATATGAGAGATGCAAAAATTATTGCAGACCGTGTATTAAGAAAATTTGGAGGTAAGAACAAATACAAAGATTTTAGATATTTTGCAAAAGGGATGAGAGCAGTTGATGAAAATAACGAGGTTGAAGAAAATAAAAATATTGATGAATAAAAATGGGAATACTTAAAACTATAACAGAAGAATATTTCGGTGATACAATAAGAAAAGAAGACGAGATAGACATAGAAGGTCTCGATGTTGAAATAGTTTCTTTCACCGACAATAATGGTAATATTCATAGAAGAGGTTATAAACCGAAAGATAAGAAAATTTTGAAAAAATTATTGAAAAGAATGATTAAAGTAAGGGGTGATGAGGGTGACTTCAACGATATAGACACTTCCGATATTACAGATATGTCTTTTTTATTTGATGAAAAAGAAAGATTCAATGGTGACATTTCGGGTTGGGATGTTTCAAATGTTGAAAATATGGAATTTATGTTTAATAAAGCTCGCTCTTTCAATCAACCTATTGGGAAATGGAGATTTCCGAAATGTAAAAATTTAACTCAAATGTTTTCTTGTGCATATTCTTTCAACCAACCAATTGGTGAATGGGAGTTTCCAAATGTTGTGACTTTGGAGTCTATGTTTGCTGCCGAAGATTATGATTTTGAACGAATGAATTTCAATCAACCTATTGGAAATTGGAAGTTTCCGAAGGTCGAAAATATGAGAGCCATGTTTGCTAATTGTTATGTTTTCAATCAACCTATTGAAAAATGGGAGTTCCCAAAATGTAGCAATATGTGTTTTATGTTTTTTAATGCAATACGTTTTAATCAGCCAATTGGTAATTGGGATGTTAGTAATGTTAAAGACATGAATGGTATGTTTGAAGAGGCAGATTCTTTTAATCAAGATTTATCAAAATGGAATTTAATTGGAAAGGAAACAATTAATATGTTTGATAATTGTCCTATCAAAAAAGAATACAAACCAAAGATGAAACCTAATATAGAATAATATGGGAATACTTAAAACTATAACCGATGAATATTTCGGTGAGACGGTAAGAGAAGAAGACGAGATAGATATAGAAGGTCTTGATGTAGAAATAGTTTCTTTTACAGATAATAACGGAAATTTACATAGAAGGGGATATAAACCTAAAGACACAGATAACTTAAGAAAATTATTGGAAAGAATGATTGGAGTGAGGGGTGATGAGGGCGATTTCAACGATATAGATACTTCAGATATTGAAGATATGAACTCGTTATTTGAAAAAAATAAAACTTTTAATGGGGATATAACTGGTTGGAACGTATCAAATGTTGAAAATATGAGTTATATGTTTCTTAGAGTAAAATTGTTTAACCAATCAATCGGTAATTGGGATGTATCAAGTGTTAAAGATATGTCATTTATGTTTTGTGGTGCAGCATCATTCAATCAACCTATCGGTGATTATAATGTATCTAATGTTAAATATATGAATTATATGTTTGATGGTGCAAAATCATTCAACCAACCTATTGGTAATTGGAACGTAAGTGGTGTTAAAGAGATGAATGGTATGTTTAGAAATGCCACATCATTCAATCAACCGATTGAAAATTGGAAGTTTCCGAAAGTTACACATATGAATTCAATGTTCTACAATGCAACATCATTTAACCAACCGATTGAAAATTGGAAGTTTCCGAAAGTTAAAGATATATCATGGATATTTGCTGGTGCAAAATTATTCAATCAAGATTTATCAAAATGGGATATTTCAAATATTAAGAAAAAGGAACTAATGTTTTTAAATTGTCCGATAAAAGATGAATATAAACCAAAGATGAAATAATATGGGAATACTTAAAACTATAACTGAAGAATATTTCGGTGATACAATAAGAAAAGAAGATGATATAAACACAGACGGTCTTGATATAGAAATAGTTTCTTTTACCGACAATAATAAAATATTTCATAAAAAAGGATATAAGCCTAAAGATAAAGATAACTTGAAAGAATTATTGAAAAGAATGATTGAGGTTAGAGGTAATGATGGTGACTTCAATGATATAGACACTTCCAATATTAAAAGTATGAACTCGTTATTTTATGAAATAGAAAGATTTAATGGTGATATTTCTGGTTGGGATGTATCTAATGTTATAATTATGAGTAATATGTTTTATGGTGCAACATCATTCAACCAACCAATAGGAAAATGGAATGTTTCAAATGTTGAATGGATGAATGGTATCTTTAAAGATGCAACATCATTCAACCAACTTATTGAAAATTGGGATGTTTCAAATGTTAGAATTATGAGTAATATGTTTAAAGGTGCAACATCATTCAACCAACCAATAGGAAAATGGAATGTTTCAAATGTTGAAGATATGTGTTATATGTTTTCTGGTGCAGAATCATTCAACCAACCAATAGGTGATTGGAATGTATCAAAAGTTATAGATATGTGTTGTATGTTTGATAGTGCAACATCATTCAATCAACAAATAGGAAATTGGAATGTTTCAAATGTTGAAAATATGAATTATATGTTTTTTGATGCAATATCTTTTAATCAAGATTTATCAAAATGGTATTTAAATGGAAAGAGAATATCAGATATGTTTTATAATTGTCCTATCAAAAAAGAATACAAACCAAAGATGAAATAATTTTTGTTATCTTTATTTGTATGAAGAAAGATGTTAATGAAATTTACAAAACACTGTCTGATATAGACCACACACTTTTAAGACCGGCGTCGTTTCTTGGAAGTGTTGTTTCAGAGAAGTCAAATCAATATATCCTCGAAGACGGAAAGTTTGTGTTGAAAGAGGTATTGTATAATCCAGGTTTCCACAAATTATTCGATGAGATTATATCAAACTCTGTAGATGAGAGTAAACGTCCTAATACAAAACTTAATATAATAAAGGTTGAGATAGACAAGACAAATGGAACAATATCTGTATTTGACAACGGTGGTATTCCTGTTGAGATGCATAAGGACACAAAGATGTATGTTCCACAGATGATTTTTGGAAATTTGAGAAGTTCATCCAACTATAACGATGAGGAAGACAGAAGTTGGGTTGGTGTGAATGGTCTTGGAAGTAAGATTTCAAATATATTCTCCACATCGTTCAGAGTGGAGACTGCCGACAGTAAAAAGAAGTTTGAGATGGAGTGGACTAATAATATGAAGAAACATTCAAAGGAGAAAATCACATCCACTTCAAAACACTTCACAAGGATAACATATACACCGGAACTCTCACGTTTCGGCATGAAGGAAATATCAGATGATGATATAAGGATTATGGAAAAGAGGGTGTATGAGATTGCAGGATGCAACCCAAAACTCACCATATTCTTCCAAGGTAAGAAAATTATGATAAACTCGTTCAAGGACTACTGCAATATGTATCTTGATGAGAGCAATCCACTTATTTACATAGAAAACAAAGATTGGCAGGTCGGTGTTGCATTGAGCACAACCGGTAACTTCCAACACGTGAGTTATGTCAACTCGGTTTATACATATGATGGTGGAAACCACCTTGTTTATATACTTGACCAGATAACCCCATATTTGAGGGAGAAAATCTCAAAGAAATACAAGACCGATATTCTACCCGGTCAGATAAAGAACCATATTTTTCTTTTTGTAAATTCAACTATAATTAGACCGAGTTTCTCTTCACAGACGAAAGAGAAACTGATTTCCGATGTCAAGAATTTCGGAACGTCGATAGAGTTGAATGAGAAGTTCCTTGCACAGATTTACAAGAGTGAAATAACAAACTCAATCACTGATTGGTTGGATAAAAAGAAAATGGCTGACGACAGTAAGGCGGAGAGAGAGGCAAACAAGACTATTGCAAAGGTAAAGGTTGAAAAACTTGTTGATTGTAAATGGGCGGGTACCTTAAAAAAGAGTAAGACTTCGTTGTCAATCACTGAGGGCGACTCGGC
>Ga0247610_10000049_pt1 | contig 184533 bp, 297 predicted proteins | sample 174DNAGHGhighgp2_FD_193483 | JGI IMG/M metagenome (GOLD analysis project Ga0247610, IMG submission 193483) | Sheep rumen microbial communities from Palmerston North, Manawatu-Wanganui, New Zealand - 1742 DNA GHGhigh gp2 | ecosystem: Host-associated > Mammals > Digestive system > Stomach >...
CCTCCCTCTTCTGATACACTAGTAACAAACTTATTAGATTGAGCATTATCAGTATAATTTAAATTACCAATTAAACGCCCTGTCTAAGTTGCAGTGAATGTGCCTAAAGTTGGATACCTCTCTGTTAAATCACCAATCCATTCAGCAATTTGTGCATAATTGGTTAAATCAATTGGATGATTTGTATCAATAATCCATTGACCATCTTCGTTGTTTTCCTTATAACGTAAATAGTATTTATTTTCATTTTCATTTGTTCCCTAAATAATCTAATATATTCTAGGAGCAATAGTAATATCGCCACTTAGATGAAAATTTTCCTCTATAAAACTTTGCAATCCGCTGATTTCATTTGCGGTATATATTGGTTTATTTTCTGATTTTGCCCATCTATATACATCAGCAGCAATTGCCTATACCCAAGGGAGCTGATAAAAATAAGATCTACCATCACCAATTTTAATGCCAATTGCTGGTGGAGTATTTTCAGGAGTAGTATTTGATAATCCATCTATTACTCTATCATTAGGAAAAGCGCAAATGGCGGCTTCACCTTGCATCAAAATAACATTACTATTCATCCACTAGCTATATGTCCCATACCGTAGCTAAATCTTCGTCTCCAAGACATTTTCCGCCATTGCCCTTCACCTCCTTAAGCTGTACCTCCGTATATCACCAACGTATCTCCCGTTGGCACATACAATTTTGTAGTTGAAACTTTATTCAATGTCATAAATCCATCTGGCTATACTGAAATATAATCATCATCAGTAGATGACTTAACGCCGCCCAATCGCGCGTTTGTTGCTACCTCTAATATAAAGGCGCCACCAGTACCATCGCCGGTACTACCAACCATATCCCAGACACCATTTATTACCATATACTCTTCATAATGAGAGCCATCAGTTGAAAGCATCATGTAAAGAGTATTTGGGTCGGCATCTGCCGCATCAGGTAAAGTAGAAACAACCTCGCGATGTAAATGGCCCGCGGCTGCAATAGCATCGTCAACGTACTTTTTATTAGGTACATCGGTGTCATTAACTGGAGGCTCGGTTACTATTAACTAAGTAATTGCCTCACCTGCGGCGGCTTCTAGCGTATGAATTTTATTCATAAATTCATCGCTAAAAGTGTACTAATCATTTTCTGCATCGTACTTAAAGTATGACGCATCAAATTTATTTAAATAGGAGAGGTGGGCCCAATCGCGCACCCCGTCGCCTATTTTAATTAAGAAAGTATCAGTTTCTAAACCATATTCGCCTGCTGCAAGTACCGGATTTCTTGTAACCCAATCTTGCGCTTCATCGTGCCTAATTTGTAAAGTAACTTTTACTGTATTAGTCGCCATCAAGCCTCACCTCCATTCAAAATCGTCTCAGTAATCAACATAGCGTTGACTGGAATGTATTCTCCATCCCAATAATATAAGATTTTTTTGTCAAGGTCAAAATATAACATATCTTGCGCGCCAATTTGAGGAAATTTTTCATATGTGTCAAACACAATTTCTTGTTTATTGTTTTCAAGATATGAGCCAAAATTAGCATAAAATTCAGTTCTGGTTCCTTTATATCCACTACTCGCGGCTAAAGCAAATAGCCAGTCGCCCATGATTGTTAATTCTTGCATAGACCAAGGATAAATTAACTTTATAGCAGATAAATCAGGAAAAGGTGGCATTGCTGTGTCACTATCATTATTGTTACCCCAGGGATATACCATTGCAAGTCCTCCGGCGCGAGGATGCAATGGCATGATACTTGTATCATACTCTAACAGTAAATCCCTAGTTCTATGTCTTGTATCTATATACATTACGAAAATTCACGCACTTCACAAGTAGGAAGACTAAACGCGGCGTAATAAGAGTTAATAATTTCGCCGCTTACCGGAATAATAGATCCATTTTCATATTCCGGATTATGGTATACTTTTACATCCCAAGCATAAGAATTACTTGGCTCTAATTTTACTGTATCTTCATGAGTAAAATTAACTGTAAAACCATTATCTTCCTGTGCGCATAATTTCTAAAATATTACTTCCTTATGTAAAGGGTCATATATAGAGAAGACCGCGACATCTCCTGCCTCTGTCCCAGGAAGTATAGGAAGAGTAAATGTACCCGTATCGCCGCGTGGTATAATTAGGCGCCGCTAAACTACTCTAATCATATTATACCTTATTCATCATAATGATAATAGCGAGGATTATGTTTTCCGTATTCATAATCTTCGTCATCATCATAATTATAATTTGCGTAATTACCAGCACCACGGCGACGATACTGATAATCACTGTTATTTAATTCGCGGATTTTTTTAGCATATTTGGACTTTAATTTATCTTGTTGCTGGAGAATGTAGTTCATATCATAGCCACTATTTTCAAGTGCCATTACCTTTTCTTCAGCGTGCTCAATTTCTTTTTCAACATGGTCAATTAGATAATCAAGTTTTCGCGCGGCCTCACGTTCATTAGCTTGCTCTAGCCGCTGAGCCATGTCTAATAAATATTGTTTAGTATCTTTCTCATAGTCAATCCATTTCTTGAAGCCATCATGTACTGCGGTACGTTTGGTATTGGCATCAACTTCATAACGAGTATGAGAATACCAGTTCTGAGGAATTACATTGGTATAGTTCATATTGTTATAGGAAAAATTGCTATTATTATTGTTATTATTATTAGACATATTCTTTTGATTATTGTTATTGTTATTCATGTTATTATTCATACCAGTAGTAAAAGCCATCATATTAGGAGATACTAACTGGTTATATTCGCGCATATACATATCCTTCGCCTTGCGGTAGGTTAGTAATTCACAAAGCATTTGATACTCATGGCATTTTTGATAGCCGGGTAAATTAAGAAATCCATAATAGTCTGCTAACTGTTCGTGCATCTCTACACCTTGTTTCATTCTATTAATTAGCTCGGAGTAGAGTTGCTGTACTTCTTGATTTGCTTGTGCCATAGTACATTCCCTCCTTAGCAAAGCTTAGAAACTATTACATTATAATGAGCGTCCGTTGCGCCAACTTCGCTTGGATTAACAATGGTAACGGCGGTTGGAGCAGAGACGCAATTACAAGGACAGTCATTTTGCGCTACTGTTACCAAGCATTTGGTAGAAACGGAACCATATTCGCCTACTGCGGCGGTATCTTCATTAATAGCGTCGAGGCGAGGAACGCCATTGACGGCAACTTGAACGCCAAAGGTTCCTGCGGCATCAGGGATGCCATAAGCATCTACTTGGACTAGATATACGCCGCGTTTCATTAAATCAACTGTCGCGGGCGCAGTATGAGTAGCGGAATTACCCTTAAAATAACTTACATTATTAAGTGGAATAGTTGCGCCAGCGGCAACTGTAAGACCATCGCTATATAATTGTATCATTATTAATTCCTCCCGTAAATAAAAAAATTGGGCACTCATAACATGAGTGCCCGCCCTAAACTATTTAAAAAACAGATACACTCAATGTACTCATGTGTTTTTTACATATTCATGCAGTTGCAGTTACCGTTACAAAAAGGACTATTACCTGCATTATAGGTCCAACCATTTGGATAACGAACAACTCCATTTAGAGCGTTCTGTAGCTGTAGTTGGTTGATTTGGTTCTGCATATCAGCCATACGATTGCCAGTGATAGCATCAATAATCTTCTGTACGCCAGCATTGGTGGTCTGGTTAATAGAAGCGGTATTCATTGCGTTCTCATAACGAGCCTGAGCGATACCAGCATTTACGCCATTGAAGCCATCCATTAGTGCCATCTTTGTTGAGCAGCAGCAATCATTCTGATTGGCTAGAAGTGTCATTTGATTAGTGCGCACATCGCCAATTTGAGCTGTGAGAGCGGCTTGGATATCTTTCTCAACATTGATATTGTCATACTTAGCCTGATTGGTAGCTGCTACAGCCTGAGCTGCGCCAGAGGTAATGGCCGCCATCAAATCACGGTTCTGAGACTGGAGGTCATTAAAGTTAAAACCATTCTGAACGAAGTCTTGGGTAGCATACTGTGGTTGATAGCCTCCGCGATTGCCGCCGAAGCCGCCGCCCCAGCCGCCATTAAACATAGCAATGATTGCGAAAAGCCAGATTAGACCGCCCCAACCATTTCCATCGCCAAATCCGCCATTATTATTGCCGCTAAGTAGAGCAACATCAGAAGCAGTTAATCCATTTTCACCCATACTAATCAACCTCTTTATATTTTATTATTTAGGGAAGCGACAAGACTTCTCTTATCAATGGAAATGTAAGAGTATTAAAAAATAATTTAGGTAGTTGTTCTCACAAGTGTAAAAAAAATAAGTGCGAATTTTCATTCGCACTTGAGAATTAGAAGGTGATTGTTAGGTTAATATCAATATGATTATCGGCGAGATATTCATTGATAGAGGTTACCTTTGCGGAAATGTTTTGTAGGTTGTAGATTACTTCGTCTTCATGTAGAATTTGAAGAGAAGTGATGGGGCTAAGTCCAAGTTCCTGTAGTCCAGTAACATTATCAGTTAGAACCTGGCAATTACAAGAACCAGTCATACCATTTTCATCAAAATTGGTATATTTGTTAAAGGAAATAACTTGGCACTGTAAATCGTTAAATTTAATGTAATTCATAATATTAGCCTCCTAGTTGATGAATAAGATCGTTTAAATCAATGCCGCGTTCCCGCGCCATTTGTTCTGCTATGGTTTGTAAATTACCTTGCTATACGGCTTTTAATAATGCTGGATTTTGCCCCAAATAACGCATGATGTAGTCTTGTGGATTGGGGCTTTGCCGCATAGCCTCCATCATGCCGCGTACCTACTGAATTGAATTACTCAGCTGTGGCGGCACCTGCGGTGTTCCGTTTCGCATTTGACTTATTAGATTTGGCATTTATCCATTCCTCCACTGCGGCAAGACGAGCCGCTAAATCATTAGTATCTACTGGGGCAGGTTCTTGATGTAATTTAATATCAAATCCCTACACCAAATGATTACCCATGTTATCAGTTCTAATCCACCAAATCACATCTTGGTCGGCATCGGGCAAATAAATTTCACTATTTGGCGCCATTAGGAACTGCATGGCGGCATCATGACCGTGAATTGGCTGAGCGCTATAAACTGGAAGACGCTATTGCTGTTGCGGCATTTGCCAAGACTAGTTTATATATGGAGAGAAATTTGCTCCTCCCATTTGATACTGCGGTTGCTAATTCCACATATTTTGATTTAATAAGTTGCTCATTTATTAGTCCTCCAAAGTATCTAAAATTTGTAGAACTTCTTTCAATTTAGTCTTTAACGAAGCAAGTTTGGTATTGCCCTGAATTAAGAATCTAGACATCATATAGCCGGTTTCGTGATGATATTCTATTTGGCTCCATTTTCCGTTATCATTAAGGACTGTAACTTTCTCGCCCTGTGGAATTTCAGCAATAATTGGACTAGTTGTACTCGGGGTCATACGAAACCGAACCGGTAAGTTGTTGTCAGCATATACTGTTGCTTTCATTCTTTTACCTCAATTTTAAGTTCTTTTACCTGTGCTTCAATTGCGGCATCAATAGCTGCTTCATCAAAGGTTAAATTGAATTTTGATAAGAGTTTCTTGGCATACTCAAGCGCGAATGCCTTTTTATCCTTACCCATCTTCGGGCCGAGGATTTGTTCTGCGGCGTAGACTGCGATATTGACTACCTGTTTTAAGGTTGCCATCTAATCCACGCTCATTTTAGTACGAAGGAAAGGAATAGCAAATCGCGCGATTACGCCAAAGATAATTAAAATTACACCTATAATAATATAAGTAATGTCTGTCATAATCATAACCTCTTTTTAAGTTATTAAACAATACGGTATAGGTTTATATAAAAACCTGCTTCTTGCCTCAGACATTTTTATATAAACACTATATCGTATTGATTATAGATAAAGAAGCTCCGCTGGGATACGAGTAAGATAAAATAACTTATTGGTGTGGTTATCCGTGAACTTCTTTACTACGAATTAGTTATCCTCAGGCTCAATAGCAACAGGATGCTCGTAGCATTGACTCATAACCATTCTGCCATCAGAAAGCAAAAGGGTTGCTGAATGCTGAGGAAGCTTGGAAACTGCGGCAGCAGCAAGCACTTCGTGGTACTTTGCTTCTGCCTTGAGACGAGCCCATTCAGGGTCATCGTCGTATGCGAAATGGACAATATGACCGTATTCGCCGTTATCGTATTTCTGTATTTCAAAAATGTAATATTGATTTGTTGTATTCATAAAGGTCACCCCTATTAAGATAATAATGCGAGTAATTGTTTGAGTTGCGCCGCTGTTACAGTTGTCTGGTCAGTTGTACCCAACCCAAGTGTTAAGCTACCTCTGAGTTGTTCATTACCATTCCAGTCGAGAGTGCGACCGTTTTTGCGATTAGAAGTTGAGGAACCAATACCGACTATTTCTGCATAGGCATTATTGAGATCTTCTACGTTATATTTGCCAGAGGCGTGTTGATATTGTCCTGATGCAATAGTTAGATAGCCTTCTGCGTGAGAATATTCGCCATTAGCAATTGCTTTATACCCTTCTGCATGCGATACTTGCCCATTAGCTTTTGTGGACAATCCTTCTGTATGAGAAAAATTAGCTTCTGCAATTGTATATTGGCCTTCCGCGTGAGAATATATTCCATAAGAAGTGGTTCCATATCCTTCTGCATGAGAACCTACGCCGTAAGCGGATGGGCTATAAGCGTATATCACGCATCTTGTTGAGCTTAAAGTACCTAATGTCGTAGATACAGTCACTGTGCGATTTGTATTGTCCATTGCAGTAATAAAGCTTGTTATACCATTATAAGTTATTCTTTTTCCTAAATAATGACTATAATCAGATGTACCAGAATAAGTGTAAGTCGTATCAGAACCTGTTAGACTTATTGTTGTGGTAGAATTATATCCACCTTCAGCATGAGAATTATTGCCATATGTGTGTGCATAACAGCCTTCAGCATGAGAATACTCACCATTTGTGTATGTATTTTGTCCTTCCGCATGTGAAAATGCGGCCATCGCATTGGTTCCATATCCTTCTGCGTGAGTAGATTGACCTTCAGCAGATGTGCTATTACCTTCTGCATGAGCGTATGAAGCTGTAGTTTTTGAAAAGTATCCTTCAGCATGAGAATATACCCCACGAGCTTGTGTCGTATTACCCTCAGCATGAGATTCAGCAGAATATGATATAGTTTCATAACCTTCAGAATGTGATCCTGCGCCTTGAGCAAGCGTTTTGCTCCCTTCAGCATGAGAACCATTTCCATACGCTGCATTACCAGCTATTTGTATAGTCACATTTGCGTTATTCAATGTCCCCAATGAAGTAGCTACAGTGATAACTCCGGTAGATGTGTCAATGGAAGTAATATAAGTTGTGATATTATTATATGATATAATGTGACCTAAAAACGTATCTTTTAAATTGCTTGTTGATGTAGTTGTGTAAGATGTATTAGAACCAGTGAAAGAAAGAGTTAATGCTCCAGACACTCCGCCTTCAGCGTGAGCACCAGTCCCTTCTGCTGCTGATGTATAACCTTCAGCATGCGAATAATTGCCTTTGGCTAAGCAGTTTTGGCCATCAGCAATGCTTCCAGTACCACTAGCAATATTATCAGTGCTGTTATTTAAGATAGCCGATCTAGTCCCTGTGCCAACAATATACGGCGTACTAACGTTAATCGTATTCCAAGTACCATCTCCACGCAGATACTTAGTCGAGTCATTCGGCACATCCGGGTATCTATTATCAGTTAAATAATGTAATGTTGTATCACTGCCATCCTATATGGCAATATGATCATAACGGCTTCCTGTGGTTGTAGCCATAGGTTAACCACCACCTATTCTAAAAATTTTCATAACATTTCCATCCTTATATTTTAATTATACCATACTTGTAAATGGTTTGTCAAATGTTTAAGTCTTGCCCTAAACATAATTTGTACTTGAATTAAATACACTAGTTAAATCCGCCTATTTAATCCAACTACCATTTACTTTCTTATATACATTAGTATACGCCTACCAACTATTTCCCATCTTTATATAAATCTGCGCCACGCCTGTACTAATAGTAACCGCAATAGTATGCGCCGCAGTAATATTTGTCAATGTGTATGTATAATTAACAATTTGATTTCCCGATTTATCCTAGCCCTATATTCGCTACAATGTTGAAGTTTTATCTATGTTGTTATCCTTCAACGTAACAGTCGCGGCAGTACTATTTGGAATTATAGTAATACTATAATTATCTCCTTCTAATTTAACAACCTAGCCATCAGGGAAAATCTTACCACTATTAGTAGAAGAAGTAATGAAGTAATAGCTAACATCACCAAATATAAAAATTAAACTATGTTTCTAATTTACATTTGACAATGTATAAGTGTAGTCTCCGCCCGCGGAGGTCGCTTGAATTGAGGCAACTTTCCACTATAAACTATCGTTATTAGCGTTAGAAGCATCATCTTTACCATATTTGATATCAATAAAATGCTGCCCCATTGGCACTGTATAACTAATAGTTTGCGTGCTGCTACTATTTGAAGCCATTGCTAACTCATAATTGTTTGTACTATCCGATGGAGATGAACCATTAGAACCTGCGGTTAAACCATCTGTCGCAACCGATACATCTAATTTGCCAAACAAACCATAGTCATAGTTTGCTTCGGCATAGTTAATATACTGAATAGTAACTATACAATCGCTTTCTAAATCTAAGTTAAGACGAGCAACGGAAGCAGACTTGTTTACACCATCATTAGTAGATACATAATAACCAGTAGATGAGTTTAGATTAAAACCATAGCTGGCGCCGCTTACTTGTGTGGTAACTGTATAAGTATTATTTGGTACGCCGCCAACTAACTAACTTGTAATATCAACACCATTGTCTAATGCCAGTGTAAGCTACGGGTCAGTTGGACTAATAGTTACGACTTGCGTAGTTCCTTCCTAAACACGCGTTGTCCCATTATATGGGTCAGTAGTTGCGTTAATACTAGAAATAGTAATTGGATAATAATTATACTGGGGGTCCTCTGTGGGAGGCACATATGGTCCTGATTGTTCTACTACAATTGAGTGGTCTAAATCAATATTATTAAGAGTGTAGGTCCAATAGTAAGGATTGCCGCTAGATGGTACATCATATGCTACCGTCCAAGTAATACCAGTGGTAAGGCCGCCATAGTAACCAATAGTAAATCCAACGCGAGGGTCCTCTTTTAATTCTGCTACCGTCCAAGTGCCAGGACTAATTGTTCGTGTCTAACTAGAAGTAGAAGTATAAGATATCGCTGTGCCTTTTGCGGTTGTCCCGTTATAAACATTTAGTTCGGCTACTTCATTGCTATTAGAACTATTCTCTAAATGACCATGTGCCTATACTGTCATTGAAGTAATAGTAGCATTGTCTGGAAGGTCGCTAAAATCAAAGTGATAGTAGATAGTAGCGGTACTGCCGCTAGAGCTACAATAGTCATTACCACTTTGCGATGAAGGATTATCTACTGTATGCCCTACCGTATCCCGATAACGAGTGCCACTAACAGAGCCTGATACTGTATAGGACGCTGGCGCCTAAGATAATGTGCCGCCTGTTGGCATAGTGTGCTATACCAAATTTTCAGTTACATCAATTTCATTATCTTTGACTACTATATCATCCAAGGAAGAAGCATATATAGTAACAGTTGCGCTATTTCCTTCCATAATGTTTTGCGCCAATGGTTCTACTGTCGTTCCATCCGTTTCTGAAACGGCAGTAACGGTATATTCCATACCCTCTATAGCATAAGTTATACTTAATGTTGCGCCATAGAAATAAAGATAGGCGGCACGAGTTGTGTTACTTGTACCACGAGTACCAGTATATCGTATTTGTATATTATTAATTTCTGACCTAGTCCAAGTACCGGGAGTTAGAGTATAAGCAGTTGCGGTAGTAGTTCGCGCACTAGTAGAACTACCTTTTGCGGTTGAACCGCTATACAATTGAACTACTGCGGTAGAAATATATGAAGTAGAACTTACGCGCACCTTAGCCTAACAAGCAACAGATGAAATAGTTGCTTCTGCGGGAATATCTGACACATCAAATGTGTAAGAAATATGAGTTTCTGCGCGAGAACCTGTATTACAAGTAATATAGGCATAATTATTAGAATCTGCCCCATCGTAACCATTTGATATTGGATAACTACTACTAATAGAAGAGTAGGAGGAGTTGGCGCTACTATATCCATTTGGATATAATGTTATTGTATCTGAAACATTAATTTGCTAAGCCATTTATTCTCCTCCTTTATTATGATTGTAAATATATATCGCCATCTGCACCGAGGCTTGAGGCGGGCGCAGATGAACCTGTATAGTATGTTTGGAATGTCAAAGTACCAGTAATTTTAGACCCATTAACATATGCGGTTTTGCCGCTAGCAATATTGGCCGCAGTAGCATTAGCATCACTAGTATATGTGCCGGTTACGCCAAATATCTATACACCCTTCTTAATATTGGCTGCTGTTAAATCGGCATCGCCAGAAATGGTCTATGTTCCCGTTATATAGGTTCCGGCCGCAATGGTCTGATTACTAGTACCTGGAGTAATTGTTGCTGCTGCCTTTGTAGTAACGGAAGCAGTTAATGAAACGCTTGAATTTCCTGCCGTGCCTGCGCTAACATATCCTGCGGTAGTAACTCTTGGAGTAACAGAAATTGTCTTCGTCAATGTAATAGTATTCGTGCCGGTAGATACTGTTGCGCTTGTCCCAGAAATGGAGGTTGGCGATGTTGTAGTACCAGATGGCATAGCATTGATTTGGACTGAACTCAAACCATCATAACCACTATCTGGTGTAATTGTCTAAGATGAAGTAGATGGAGCAATTCCTGTTTTTGCCTATAGTGAAGGACTAGAACCGCTGCCGCTATATGAGCCACTTACTCCAAAAATCGTGACACCCGATTTTATATTCCCTGCTACAAGATTGCTATCACCTTTAATAGTCTGCGCGCCAGTTAAATAAGTTCCTGCGGCAATACTCTAATTAGAAGTAGTAGGCGTAATAGTTGCGGCCGCTTTAGTTGTAATTGAAGCAGTTAAAGACACAGAGCTATTTGTAGCTGTTCCCGCGCTAATATAACCTGCTGTAGATACATTAGGCGTTACTGAAATAGTTTTGGTTAATGTTAAAGTATTGGTGCCAGTTGATACAGTCGCACTGCTTCCTGATATAGATGTCGGCGCGGAAACTGCTCCACTTGGCATAGCGTTAATTTGTACCGAACTTAAACCGCCATATCCGCTATCAGGACGAATAGTCTATGAAGTCGTAAGGGGCGTAATTCCAGTTTTACTTTGAAGCACAACTCCTGAACTAGAACCAGTTGGCTATATTGTCATATAGGTGCCGTTATCAACAACATCTGTAGTTTCTGGCAAGTTAGCGGTAGGGTCAGACCAAGTACCATCACTTCTTAAAAATGTTGCCGTATCATTTGTCAATGCTGGAATTCGACTATCTTTTATATTATAGGTTGTACCGCTATTCAACCTAATTTTCTTAACATCTACACTTGCCATTTAATCACTCCTTATGATGGAATAATAACGAGCAAATGATCATTATTATCAATAAATTGTACTCCTTGCGGAAAAGAAGGGGCGGCCCATGTGCCGTCCCCTCTTAAATAGGTGGTAGTTGTAGAGCTTGGAAAAGCGGGTAGGCGATAGTCTCTCATATTATATACATTACTACCAAATTGAATACTAGAAATATCAGCCATATTACCCCTCCTTTAATTAAGAAACAGAAACAGTTCCCTGAGTACCACTAAATGTAGGCTGAGATACCGTTCCTTCTGGAGTGTAATTGCCGGTAGAGGTGAAAGAGGTGCCGCTAAATGTTGCTTTGAGTTCGGCTCCATCACCTGTAAAGGTTGGCTGAGATACAGTACCAGTAGGCGTACCACTAACACTAACATTGCCTTCTGTACCAGTAAATGACAATTTTACTTTAGTACCAGTAAAAGAAGGAGCAGAAGCGCTATACGAGGCATCGCCTGTCTTTACAGTAGTGTCTGCACCCTTTGTAGGTAATGTGCCTTGGCTAAAGTTAAATACTAATGTCTCATCTTCTACTGTTGTACTTAGTGTAGGTAGCGTTCCCACATTTGTAATTGAATTAACAGTAGTAGTCGCGCCGGCGGTAGCAACACTAATAGTAGGAGCACCAACGGTACCTGCGGGAGTGTAATTGCCGCTAGTATTATTTGCGGCAGAAATAGTTCCTGCTGGAGTAAATTTACCGCTAGAGGTAGTAGCAGTGCCACTAAAAGTAGGCTTGCTAACGGTTCCAGAAGGAGTGTAGTTAGCAGTACCAGTGCCAGTAGAGATAGTCACAGAGCCAGTAGGTTTGCCGCTAACGCTAACTGATTTTTGTGTTCCAGTAAATGTTGGCTGTGAAACAGTGCCAGCAGGAGTAAAACTGCCGCTAGCGCTATCCTTTGTAGCCAATGCGCCTAATCCGGTCATATCGCCGAATTCATGCCACTTAGTGCCATCAAATATAAATTCTTTCTTATTATAAAAAACAGCGTCATTAGCTTTGGGGGTATAATCTGCATTGTTAATTTTAATAGGCGTAGTAGTTGCTTGGTCAGTCAAAGCTGTAGTAGTTGTACCCTTAATAAGAATGGCGCCAGCCATAGTAGCACGAGCGACTGTGTCTTTTATGTCATACACAGTACCATTTGTCGTTTTAATTTTACTAATTTCAGGCATAAAGTTCACATCCTTAATTCTAATTTAATACGAGGATGTCATCCTCAATTTCATAATTTAATTTCTAATTCCAAAATTGCTTTTCTGCGGGAGTAACATGTATTGAAGAGTCGGACATATGCGCGTTTAGTTGCGTTAGGATAGAATTACATACTGCATCTCTTACAAACGGTAAATCAATACAATATGCGTTGCCATCTCCTATCTTAATATCTGGGACTACTACTGGTTCCCCGGATACATCGTCAATCATTGTATTATGGTCTAGATAGATAACAATCGCGCCACGTTCTGGAATGAAATTAATATCATTATTCAATTCTGCCGTTGTCTTACAATAAATGTTAATCCCATCCAACTTCGCCTTATCTACTGCCGCCATAAGTCCATTCGTTGTGGTAGTAACCAATCCCAATGTCCCCACATTTCTGGCTCCATTGGCGCCGTAGAATACCTAACCTTCTACGACGCCATTAGGAGTGGCGGTTGTGTCTGTAATATCCATTAACACATCATTGCCATAAACAACTTTGTTCTTATATAAATTTGCCATTGGCCATCACCCCTTACGCGGCGACAGTGCCAATTGTTACAGTTACTCCACCGTATTCATTATCAGTCTCAGAATAGGCAATTGCGGCAACATTAACTTGCGTAATGCTATTGAAATCACCTAAGTCTGAAGGCACTATTGTCTGTGCTGTTGTATAAGGCGTAACAGTTAATGAAGTTGCCTTGACACCTTCAGAGCCACTCATAGTACCAGTTACACCTAAAATCGTTACACCTTCGCGAATGTTGCTAGGAAGCAACTTAGCCTGCTCTGTGCTAGCAATGCTTACCCTACCAGAGCCATCATGATAACCTTGTGGAATTGTGTAAATTCCATCTAGGGCTGTAATGCTCCCATCAACAGCACCACGATTAGGCATACTACCAACGATTTTTGCGCCATTCACATAGGCGGTTTTCGTTGCTAGAATTTCCGCGGCGACCGCAGTGGCATCAGATGTTTTCGCGTCATATTCGCAAGTACCAGTGGTTGCTTCGCCAGAAGGCAAATGGAACTTAATACCACTAAGTACTGATGCTCTAGTAACATCATCCACTGTTAAGTCAATTAAGGTTTGGCCGCCATATATAACTTTATTTATATATTGATTAGTCGCCATAATTGTTCAACTCCTTATCCTATAATTGCCGTATACCCACCGGCAACATTTGAAGTAGTGGCATATGGTATTTTTTCTACCACTACATTCTATTCCATTACCTTGTCATTAGTACGAAGAAGCTAATCTACGAACGCGAGCGGCGTTACTGAATAATTTCCAGAATAAAATTCATATGTTTTAATATACTATGATGGAATTGCTTCTATAACAATATCATCATTAAGCACTTTATTCTTTGTTTTTAATACCTGCTCTATGCCTTGTAAAGGTACGATATGGTAAATACCTTCATAATTATCAATTAAATCATGAACATCCTATGGGTCAGTTGCTTCAACAAATGCGCCATATCTTAACTTAAAATCATCAAGAGTGCCACTAAATCCAGTTTTACGCGCCTAAGCATATAACCAATTCAATACTAATGTAAGATCGTATTCATCCCAAGGATAAATACGCTTTAAAACTGCGTGCTATGGATTAGGAGGTAATTGATACTAGACATTCATTCAAATTCCCCCTATTTATAATTAAAAATCTAAAAATTTCGTCATCATATAACCTTGTTTTCCTTTATAGGAAACCTTGGTCCATTCCTCTTCTTCAACTTGTACTGTCGCGCCTTTATCTATACGAAGAAGGACGGTAGATTTGGTAGAAGGAGCTGAGCGCAACGCAACTTTGACATCGTTTACAGTCGCGACTTTGTCATACTTTTCTACTTCCGGGGTAGCGGGGGTACTCGTTGCGCCATAATCAACACCCTTCAATTCTCCCCATTCGGCCCACTTTTTATTTGTAATTAGGGTTGTGATTACTCCCACTTGAGTACCAGACGCTTCAATGACTGTACCGTTACCTATATATAAACCGACATGCGACCTGTCAGAGCCATTCTTTAAAACGAATACTGCAGTGCCCGGCTTAAGTTCAAGACCATCCGCGCGGCGGCCGTTAACAAGTTTTCCTTTATTTACGCAGTATTTATTCCACATGGTATTGCTGCCATGATACATATATCCACCGAGTTCTTTAAAAGCCCAATAAAATAAGCCAGAACAGTCAGTCACATATCTTCCTATCCATCTGCTTCCGTACATCGCGGCAGTATAGCTACTATCTTTTTTTGCGTTATCATTGGTTTTCCAAGCACTTCCATATTTATTTTCCATATAATTAACTTTCTATGTTTGTAATGCCTGCGTCCATTTTGTGTGCCATGTATTTAGAATATAGCCCCACTTGTTATCTAACGCATACTAAAATTTCGCAATTAAATCAGCCGTTTTGATCATCGTTGCCATCTTCTTCCTCCCCTCCTTCTTCCTACGTATGAGAAATTGCCTTTCCAATTAAACTATTAAAACCACCTTTATCAAGCCATTTAAGTACAAATTTGTCGCTATAAATGTACTTCTCGCCTAAAGAATTAACCATATATGTTGATACATTAACCAACATAATCGTATCTACTCCCGCAATAGTAGATACAAGCGCATCCGCCGCAGATGGGACGAATGCGCTTATTATCACAACTGAAAAACGATATAGCGCCCACATCCAGCAAATAAACTTACTTAACTATTTGCTGTACTATAAGGCTGCTGCCGCTACTTTTCCCGCCACTTAAATCACTTCCATCTATAATGGGGTTTCTCTTCTCCAAACATCTTCCATCTGAGGAAATCGTCTAATACAATACAAGCTGCTGATAGGAAAAGCCAGATTACGCAGAATGGTAGGCTACATTGGTTCCAGAAAAATGCCATGCGCTGATAGTGCCAGACATTTAGTTTTAGAATAATATTCAAAATAATGCCGGCAACCGCTTCACTGAATACGGCAACGCCCATACCAATAGTGCATTGCTGTAAAAATGGCATGTTCCAATGAATTTTTTCATTAATATCTCCAATTAAAAATCCTACAATCCCACCTAATAAGAACATAGTCCAATGGGTAATTTGTCCTTTCCATAAACATTCAAGAAAAAAATATATTGCGCCAAAAATTACAAATAGAATTAAATCTTTTAATAAAATTTTCAGTTTCATTGCGTAATCACCTTCAAAACTTCAGATTGATATTCATCTGGAATTGGGGTACCATAAGTTATTGCGGCAATTTCTTCAATGGTAGATAGGGAGTTGATATAGTTTTTTAAGGCATTGTAGTAAGTAGTGTGATAAACTTTATGAGCTGTTGCGGCGGCAACTATTTGATTAATTTCATCTGCAGTATAGAATATACAGGTTTCGCCATCCGCATGGTAGGGAATAAGTTCTTGCGTTTGCGCCATTACCCCTAAGCTCATTAGGTTAAGTTGGTCTTGTGTATCCATTGAGAAGTGCTTGGTTTCCATACGAAGTTCAACATCAACGCCGGCTTCAATGGTTTTGCGGCATTGGAGAGACATTTCGGAGATTTTGGATTGGCGAATAAATTCTAATGATTCCTAATCAATAAGGTTCGCAGGCTATTCTGGAACCATATCGGGCTAAAGTTCTTGTGCATTTTCAATAATACTATTAGTTTCAAAAGCGGTTTTATAAATTTCATATTCACTAGCTGTAATTTCTAAAATTGAAACCTCTTTATGTTTGGTATTTAGTATATATGGCTACATCCATCCACTACGATAAAAACGACCATTATATGTTACATATTCTCCAGTCTATTCATCTGTGCGTAAATAACAATCACTAAGAGGTTCATAATGCATAAAATCCCGCGAAGTAACAACGCCAATAATAGCATTGTTTTCAACTAATTTAAAATATTTCATTATTATTCCTCCAAATAAGTAGGGCGAGATGCTCTCGCCCTACTTATAATATTAATTAAATTGTAAAAGCATAGTCTAATGATAATAAGCCTGGCTAATTTTGGCTACTCGTTGGTTCTTCCGTCGTTCCAAGGGCATTAATATATATGAAATTATTATAGCTACCACTTGCAGCAGTAACAGAACGAGTAATATATGCTTGACTTCTAACCCAGCCACCCTCTGATACATTATTTAAAGTAGTATTAAATAATGAATTAACACTGCCTTGCGGTTCAGTTTGTATGCCTGATTGAATATCTGCAGTTGAAACATACATATAAGCTGCTTCATTCGTTAAAACAACAATATCTCCAACTTGTAAATTAGGAATAATACGACGTAAATTAGTATTACCAACAGCGCTACGGGATATTCTATAAATATGAATAGGTGACTCTACACTCCATAAAATAGGCTTATTCGGGAATCTAAGATTATAATAATTGCTATTAATACTATCTGATTCAATCCAAGGATTTTCCTCTCCAAATGAATAATCATATATTATCATAGAAGCATTATCTCCTAGCCATCCATAAGGAGTAATATCTGTAATAAGATTTCCATTAGTTCGGCCATTTCTTTCATAAATAGATTCAAGCCCATAATTATTATTACCAGTACCTGTACCGGACTTTGCTCCATCAAGGCTACTAATAGAGGGAACATATACATATCCTATAGAATTCTTTAAACTACTTAATTGATTTGCTACTGATTCAATATTAGTATCATATACAGTTGTATAATTGTAATATCCTATTTGTATATTGCTTAGAATAGCTTGTAAATAAACTGGTAATCCATTATATATTTTATTATCACAAATAGTTTTACTAATAGAATTTTCCCAGCCAGCAACCGTACCATCAGAATTAGCAAAGCGACTACTTTGAATAATACCATGACTAGTAGTAGTTAAGCCAGTTAAATATAGAGAAGGCCGCGCATTTGCGGTATTAGTACTATCAGAACTAATTGCGGCAATATTCATTGTCATATTTTCATGAGGCCAAGTAGCAATTTGTTTGCATTCACCTGCGCCCAAATCTTCATTCCAATATTTAGCCCAATAGATAGTACCCTATGCGCCCATTATATTCATACCCTCTTCGCTACTATAAATAGAAGAAGTTATTAAATCATCTCGTAAATGGCCTAAGCATAAAGTTGCATCAGAAGATAACGACTAAGAGTCAAGTTCAATTCTCTATGCGGTAATTGTAGCATCTAATGTACTACTAGCATCCCTTTTACTAGAATAAATCCATAATTCTGCACTATTAGCTGGATGTCTTAATACTATAATATTTCGCTATGATAAATTACCAATTGGTTTAGAATGTCCTTCATTACTAAACATATTTCCATATCCTACGGTTGCTCCAATAGTTCCATAATTAGAATTGGCATTATTATATAAAGCAAAACCAGTAATATTTCCATTATTTCTAGCATAGCATCCTACTAATACAGCAGCATCTACAGAGATTTCTTGTGTAGAATCAAACTAATAATCAATAGCAATGGTAAAACCATTATTATTTGTAAAAGGTTTTATGTTAGAAAAATTAATACCAACCCCACTATTATTTTCAGTGAACTATTGTATCTAATTTGTATTAACAATGGTCGTACCTTCTATACTACTATCATAACCCATCTAATAACTAAATTTTTTATTCATTTTTATATTTTTACTGTTAGAATATGTATTTCTATAAGTACTTGACATTCGTGATAGTACAAATAACTATTCTAATGTTAAATTAGAAGTGTCATAAAATAGGCTAGTTGGATCATTATCAGATAAACTGACTGTTTTTTCATACCATTTAGCATAAATATTATAATTTCCTGAATTTGCGTCCTCTAAAGTAGGATTGATATTAGTAGGTAGTTTTTCCCAACCATCAAAAATTGTAATGGTAGCTGTATCGTTTGAATTAAAAGTTACTTTAGCAGTATCATTTGGATATAATGCTCTAATATCTTTTACAGTAGGCGCTTCTAGTGTATAACCACCGCCGTATTCTTGATTTTTAATATTTTTAACCAATTTATTTTCATCTAAATACCAATTAACTGTATATAAATGCGGCGCTTCATTAAATAAAGTATATAAAATTACTTCCGTCATTGAAGCTATCGCGCGATATGGTCTATTGGCTGTATATCCTTCACCATTATTATATAAAGAAACCGGATCAGCGCCATTTCTATCTAGAGTCCAGCCAGAATAAGTAGTATAGGTGTTTTGCACGACTGAACCAAACTAATATTCAAAAGCAATTGTAGAATCACGATGAGGCAATTTATCTACTGATACTCCAGTATATAGGTCTGGGATTATTTCATCTTCGCCAACATATTTAGTTGTAATTTCACTTTCCTCGACCCATTCATCATTTTTCCAGTATCCACGGTTCATATATACAACTTTAGTTTTTGATATTTTATTATCTTCAAGTGTATTTAATGTTAAGTTAGGCCAAATACTAGTCGATTTCCCAGAATAATTATCTTTTTCAACCTAAGACCATTTTCCAGTAACATTAAGAAGTCCACTAAATATAATTTTCTAAATTAGATTCCCTGAAGTATCATAATTAATTTCTGCCTATTTTTTTCTTACCGCAAAGGGCTCTAATTCAGAAATGTCGCCTATACTAGAATGAGATAAACGCTATAAATATAGTGTATCAAGGCTCCCGTTTAATGCTCCGATAGCTACAGTCATCCAATTAATATTGCTTGAATAATCGCTATCGTCTATATTTAAATTAATTAGAGAAGAATAGTCTTCCTGTCTTTGACTATTATGAATAAAAAAGTCTGTTAAATAATGAGCAGAGGATAAATTCAAACTTGTAACTGTTGACGGTAAATGTAATTTCTAAATATGAGTATAATTAGGTAATGAAACACCAGTAATTGCACTACCTTCAGCTTCAAAGAACTTTAAATTATTACTCTAGCTTAGATTAATTGTACCTCCAAGAGCATTACAATTTTTAACGCTAAATGATTCTAGAATTGGCATACGCGCGTTAACACTGATACTAGTAAATCTTGGGTTATTATAATCTGGATTATCTGAACCTAGATCAAGACTCTTTAGCCGTACACCCTATCCAAATGAGCCGGAATAAGTATACGCCGGTGCTAAATTTTCAATCGCCGCAATATGTTCTGCGCCATAAATATAAACACGAGTTTCTTGCGCTGAACCACCACTACGGCAATCAATAATAACAGATTCACCTGCTTTAGCGCGTTTAGCATACTATTCCTCTATTATTCTATCTGCAATATTTGTTGTGCTATTACCAACTGCGACATTAATATACATATCCTAATATGGTTTTACAACAACATGTTCACGATCTACTGGAACTGCTAAAGTAGCGCCATCTGCAATTGAAGGAGTATATGTATTAAATTCAATTGTGTGCGCATCAGTACCAACGTTATTTAAGAAATATTTACTACCAAAATAAATACTCTAGTCTCGTACCCATTGTCTGCGCTGATATTTCTTACGTCCTTGCATCATGGCTTTTAAGAAACGAATATTCTATTTACCGGTGGTAATAGAGTTATCATAAGATTTACCAGTAAATGTACGAATATATTTACGTTGAATATCTAGGCGCCAAATTTCTTCTGGATAGCATTCCTAGAATTTATCAAACTACTCAATTAAATGCTATGCATTACTAAAGCATTCAACAGGTGATTGCCGCATAATAGTTGTTATGCCATCAGCAAAAGATGTACTTAACCTACGCCAGAAAATTGAACCAGAGCCATTAAAGGCCCAACCAGATTGTGGGTCACCAGCTACGCGATAATCTAAATCTTCTTTACCATATGGGAAGACAAGCTCACCATTGTTATCAATACCGCAAGCAGTATCTGTATCATAAATCCAAAGGTCAAATGCATAACGAGTATAATACTAAGTGTTATTATCGAATACTGCATTTTCTACTTCGCATGCCTTTTTATACCCACCTGGCGCATTAGCATCTGCTATTTCATAAATATGAAATAGTGCAGGTACAGCACGACCAATAGGAACAGGACGAGGGTCGCCAGTAGTAACCTTCGCGAAATGCCAGAAAGTATTTTTCGCGCGGTTATCCATCATTGTGTAGTAATGAGTGTAGGCATAGAAAAATTCCATTGCTTCGGGAACAATCCATAATGATGCTTCATTTTTAAATTGTGTTATATCTGCTGTAACAACCCATTCGTAAAAAGCTTCCCAGACAGCGCGATTCAGATTAAATTGAACGTCATCTTTAGTTAAGAATGGCTTATCATTTACTTCTTCTGGATCTGGATTGGGAATATCGCTATCGCCATGTGTATCATTAATTAAATCACCATCACGATAATCGCCGCAACAAGCATAGCGGAATTCAAAGGAATGGTCACCGTCAAATCCTTCAGTTGATAAAGTCTTATGACGATAATTAATATATTCATCGTTATCGTTTTTTGCATTCCATTGCTCAGATGAAATAGGATATATATAGTCCATAGGATCTGTTTCAGTCGCGCTTGTTTCAATTGTTTCAACATTGTTAGTAGTTGCGTTTTTATATACGCCAGACTAGAACTAAGAGTTTGCTGTATTATTATCAGAAATTTCAATAGTAAATTCATTCATATCAGTTGGATCATAGGCACGAGTATAGTCGGATTTCTTAGAATCGCCAATATTACCTAAAGCATAAAAATGCCAGTTATTATCAGCAAATTCACTGTGTGTATTAACTTCTCCAGTTTCACGAATAAATAGAATTGCAGGAACAAATTCCATACCATTCTATACGCGAGAATCACGCTGTTTTGCAGGAGAAGTATAAGGTAAGAAATCAGTATAACGCTTTTGAAATAAAGCATTATTAACATTTTCAGAAGAAGCAATGTTTACTTTTAAATTGAAATAGTTATTTGGAATTGATGTATCTTCATTAACAGGAGTTAATGTGCTCTTGTTAAAGTGCGTTAAAGATACTTTACAGCTATCGTTCATCCAATCGGTACATTCATCCAATTCTGCGCCTGGGGCTGGTTCCCATTGGCCACGAATAATTTTATTTTCTTCTGGCTTTGTGGTATCACGCAAATCACGATAAACAGTACCTTCACTGCCATGAATTACAGCAGACTTATATCCTTTTTCAAAATCAGTCATATTTTTCTTTTTTGTAGGATAATGTGTACCATCACATTCAAATAAGAAGTCAACATTACGTCCAGACTATCCATAGTTATCAGAAGTTGTGCCTTGTCCTGCGTGATATCCATTAAAGAAAAACCAGTTATCTGCATCAGTAGCAGGATATACTTTTCCTCCTTGTGCCTATATACAACGTAAAGTGCCACGTACAAAGTCTTTTTTACCAGTAGTAAAGCGTGGAGTTTCAAGCATTAGGATTTTTACATCAGGTATTTGTTTAGATAACTAAATTGGATCTAAAATAGCAGAAGCGCTTGCATATGGGGTGAATTGTCCAGTTGTACTATCATAATAAATACTATTACGATTATATCTGTTTTTACGTTCTTCTACATTTTGGCCATCTGCAATAAAGTTCTTTAAGATCTAATTGGTTTGAAGTCCATTATCATAAATCTTTATACGATAAATGTAAACATCGCAATCAGGAGAACCAATACGGATATCTGATTCTTGTCCAATAATCTGATATAAGATATCGCCGCCAGCGGCGTAATCATAAGGATATGCTTTACTGGGCACGCCATCTTCATAAGACATAATAAAGTCTTCGCTATTACCTGTTTTATTAATATTGATATCTAATTCAATTTTATCGTCTTCAGAATAAGGGAAATATAGATAACTATTTGTTGCACCAACTTCAGTTTCAAGCTAACCAATTTTACGCCATTTCTTTTCTTCGTCATCATCAAAAACAGAATTAGTTGTTTCTTTTACGCATTCATAAATGGTCTTCTTTTTAACTACTACAATATCACCAGGTGAGTAAGTGTGATTCGCTTCCCATAAAGCATAACCCTACTCAATAATATCTTCTTCAGTAACTTTTGTTGTCTAATCAGTTGCTTTATCGGTCTTTAACCATCCATTATGAGCATTTAATTGAATGCCAACTTCTTTATCACTTGTAGAAACATATTTACCCATATTGGTGAACCAAGTAGCACTAGCATCACGCACAGCAGAAACTTTAAAGATAATCTTCATTTCTACACCCTAGTCAAAAACTTTACTAGTTGTTGTCGGAATGCCATTAGTTACTACATTATTTTGAGTAAACATTTTATAATTTAAAGTAGCATAGTCGCCTGCGCGAATAACAAAACACTTTCCATCGGCATCTTCTCTATAGCCGCCGCCGCTATCTTCTGCATTAGTAGACCAGTTAAAATTATCAGAAACAGTTAATTTATAAGTTTTTTCATTAGTCTAGCCCTTATTAACAGTCCATTCTGGCTCTCTTCCAACTGAAGTGTTCGTTAATAGAGCTGGATTAAAGTCAATTATCGCGCCACTAACAGGAACGATATCAATTGATAAGCTCTCTACATTTAAATAAATGGTAATAAGTTCGTTATTAGCTTTAATAGTTAAGCTATGGTTGCCTGCATCATTAGCATTATATCTTAAAAGACCATTATTAGTATTCTACAACAAAGCAGATGAAAAAGGTATATTTTCTTGATTTGACTTATAATCATAAAAATATTCAACTAGAACAGAAGGTTCAGAAGAATAAACAGTATATGGAATTTCAACTTCATCATACTGTGTAACTTTCTTAGTCTCATCACGATAAGAAGAAGCTAATATAGTTACATTTTCTGCTGTATTATCACGCCAAATATAATCACGTATAATCGGATCTGTTTCCCGAGGTTTACCATTTATTTCAGTAGAAAGATAAAATTTAATTTTATGATGACCTTGCGTCTACGCTGGAATGATATAAGTTAATTCATTACCAGTATTAGTTGCGCTTAAGTGGACAACATCCGTCTCAATATTATCAATAAATATATGTAAATTTTTTTCAAGGGCACCAAGGGGCGTATAGGGTAGTTCTGCTGTAGTATTTAAATTAGTAATTAATGTCTCAGGAGCGGTTGATTCCAAACGTAATTCTTTAATATCAACAGTATATTGACGATATAAAGTTTCTTTTGTACCTGTTGTCATTACCAATGTAAACGTATTAATACCTAAACGACAATAAGATTCTACATTAATTGAAGCATAACCATCATCATATATGACACCATCAGGGCGATAGACAGTTTCTCCATTAACAATCGTTGTTGGCCAACCATTAACACTTTCAGTTGCTGAACCACTATTAATTTTCTAATTGCTTAATAATTCTACATTATTACTATCTCTTAATGAAAAAATACCTTCATGTGATTCTCCGCTATTATCAACACAAGAATAGAAAAATCGTAAGAAAATACCCTAACCATTAAAAATTGTAGTAATAGAAGTCGGAGCAATGCGAACTAATTTTGTATTAGATACAGAGCTACTTCCTCCACCGCCACCTTGAGGTAAAACAATACGAGCAATTCTTTGTTCCACTGGAGGCAATTCTTCTGTTATAATATTTGATTCTCCATAATTAAATTCATAGAAATCTAAATAATTAATTGGTTCAGCTTCAGTCCCTCCGGTGGTTTTAATCATATTATATGTTTTTATTTTTTTTGGATCTACACCAATTAATATTGGTACCAAAGTTCCATTGTCACCATTTTCAATATAGCGATAATGTAAATATCCGTCAGTATTATTACCAACATAATAATCAGTATTTATATTGGGATTTGTTATTTCTTCTGTTGTAGCCGCAAATTGAGCTGAAGAAGTACCTCCAGTTGTGCCGCCACTAATCAATACCTTTTCATAAACATTATCAGAAGTTTCAATAATATGATAATATTTATAAAGGTTATTTTCATCGGGTCCAACTAAATAATCCTTATGGCTATTAGCCTCATTCGCGGTTAAAGCCTCAAAGTCTTCTACACTAATAACTTCAGTCGCGGATTTTGGCTCATTTTGTAATGTGTCGATTGCACTTTCTGCTTCACTAACACGAGTTGCTAAGGTCTTCGCACCAGTTAAAGCCTCGCCACCATCAATAGCATTTAACCGAGTATTTAGCCCATTTAATGTACTATCTACTTCTGTCTTAACTGCAGCCGCATCTGCGATTGCCTTTGTCGCGGCTAAACCAGTACTTGCATGTCTAACTTCACCTTCAAGACTAGTTAAACGTTCAGTTAGTCCGCCCACATCTTCATTTTCTGCTGGATGAGAAATTTTAGCTTCAATATCATCAAAACGCTTATCTAATGAATCATTAATTGATTCATTATTTTCATCAACAAGGCCAGTACGATGAGCACCGTTAATTTCTGCTGTAATAGTATCAATATTATTTTTTGATGCTACTGCATAACTCTCAATTGCTTCTAGGCGTTCATCAAGTGTATCATAAGTAGTATCAGTATAAGTAATTTCGCCGCCCTCTTCTTCAGGTTGAACTTCAGTACGAACAACTGAGGAAACGTGTGCCGCATTAAGTTCATCGGCAATTGCTTTCTTATGCGCTTCAATATCTTCAAAACGCTCGTCTATATTATCGTATTCCTTATTAACTTCAGAAGTTTCACCAGTTTCTTCATCGGTTACAGTTTCTTTAATAATAGAAGATATATGCGCTTGTTCTAATTCATCACGATTTTCAATTACACGTTCATCCAAATCAGCGGTAACTTTAGCAACAGTGTTCTAATCACTAAATCCGCTACCTAATAAACTATCAGCATGACTTTTTGCATTTGTTTCTGCCGTATTTGCAGCATCGTTGATTGCGCCTGTAACAGTATTTGCGCTATCATAATTGCCGCCAATCATATCACGTAGTTCTTTACCCTTTAAGGCACTTAACGGTAGATTAGTATCAGAAAATGTAAAATCATTACGTACATCTGCTTTTTTTACATAATTATCATTAATGTTACCAGTTAAAGAACTAATGTTTGAAGTATTTTCTGCTAGAGCCGATACAATATCTGCAAAGCGTTTTGCAAGGCTATCTTCTAATGGCTGCTAATTTTCATCTACTAAATCGGTACGCATAGCATTCTAAATTTGCGTTTGTGCAAATTCAGCCTTATCTTTTACGCGTATTGTTTCTAGTGTCATGTTTTCCAATCTTTGAGCTAAAGATTCAGATGTGCCACGCGCATTGTTAAAGTCAGACTAAAGAGTGCTAATATTTTTAAAAACAGTATTGTTATAAACTGGATTTGAATTATAACTATAAACTAAGTTTCCCTGTGAATCACGCCCAATAGCACTAATTAAATCTTCAATAGCTTTATATACAGTATTCGTAGAATTATATGCTGGAACTGTACGAACTTCAGAAGTATTGCCTACTGTCTCGGTTTTTGTGCCAAATGTCTGAGATAATACAGAAATTGCACCTTCAAGGTCTGCTTTCATATTATCAAGGCCATAAGTCGTTTCTTGAGTGCTTGGATCAAGAATAATTACTTTTCTTAATTCAGTCATCGCACGCTAGCCTGAAGTAGCATTTAGTGCCATAGCGGTAGATAGCGAAGTGGATAAATCCTATAATTCTTGTTTTGTGGCTGCTCTGTCAATAGCTGTCGTATTAGTACTTACAGAAGTATTTAATTCCTATAGCGCTTCCCTATTTACATATACGCCTTCTTCCAACTTATTCATACGGTCTTCAGTAATCGGCATTGTTGGCGCCCATAGTGTTTTCTTATAATCGTCTAAAGCCATCTTATTTACCTCCTTTTTCTCAAAATAAAAAATGACGCCTTTTAAAGGCGTCGGACATTTTTCCTCAAATAAAAGAAGAAAGCGCTACACTGCTGTTTAACTTTTTATTTTCATCAATTAAAAATTATTTAAATACTCAACCGCATAGCCTTCTTCGGTGGAATAGACAATTGTTCGTATTCCAAGCTCTTTAATTGCCGCCATACAGGCAGCACAAGGTCTAGCAATTGCGCTGTCTCCATTACGGTGTTCGCGCGCAATTACCAATACTACCTTAGAGAAATCTATATCAAGATACTTAATGCGGCTCAGCACACTCGTCTCTGCGTGGCATTTGGAAGGACAGTATGTTTTCAATTTCTTTGGGTCATAGCGCAAGTGCCTATACTTTTCCTGCTGAGTATGCGTCTTATCCATATTACAACCTTTTGCCAGAACAGAACCATGATAGACAGCAACGCATCCCAACTTAACCCTACTCGCGCCACTATATGAAGCATTTTTCGCGCATTCACTAGCAATTTCCAAATAATGTTTATAGTTCATTCTCTCATCCTTTCTATAATATTATACTGGAAATTGCCGCAAAAGTCAAGCATTAAGTTCGGCTAAAATTTCATCTACTATGGACCTTATGTGAGAGAAGATGGCGTGCTTATCGCGCACTAGGGTTGTATTGAGATAGTAGAAAGAGAGTATTTCTTTATACGAAATACCCTGCTTTGCGGCTGAAATTGCGCCTTTCTGGCTCATTCCCACGCCATGCCCGTTCTTTTTCTGACTTCCGTTCCACTTATCTTCGCGCGCAATTAGGTATGGTTTATCGCCGCCCCACACTTCTTTACTGGAGTAAGTGCGCCCGCCATTTGCATCGCAATAGACCGCACTAATGGGCTTACCATCGTATGTTAATATTAGTCCCATTGTATCTTTGGCAGCTTGGGCGCAAGTAGAGTAAGAGATGCGGTTAGCGCGATATGCCTATGCGGCGCTCGCGCTATCGGAAATTACTTTCCCCTTTAATACTCCGCGGGCAACCGCAAAGGTGCGTGCGGCAACGGCCTATGCTTTACATGCCTCTAATGGCGCATTACCTATCTCCGAGGCAACTACGCAAGCCACATAGTCTTCTATATCTACATCTACTATGGTGTCTTTCGCGCAAGAAAAGTATTTCATATTCTCACTGGTCGTTATCTTTACTTTCATGCTGCGTGTCCGCCTTTTTATTTAGTCGCGCCTGAACGCCATCAAATAGTTCGGCGCAGCGGCTAACCTGCTTTTCAATGTAAGCAAAGTATTTATCGGTAAGGTTGAAGAAATAGCGATAGTATTTCTCTTTCGCGCGCTGATAAGCAAGCTCGCATCCATACTCCTCATTCCATTCATCCTCTGGTGCGCACTTAGCTTTCGCACTAATGGAGGATGGAAAGTAGTATTCATCATATGGATACGGAAAGGGAAGAGCAATTTGATAGGCAGCCATATTCTTTTCTATAAAGCGCACAAAGGTAAAGCGAGTATCTGGAATTACGCATACTACAATGCGCGCGTCCTTATCAACATAAAACTTACAATTTTTCTTACTTACTTCAACTTTCATAATTATTCTCCTTTATGTATATTTTCCCATATTTTAAGTCGTTCTTCATCAACATGTATCATGTCTTGTATCATATCTTGTACTACTGGCGCTGGCTTAATTTGCTCAGCATATTCTTTTTTAAGTCGCTCAACTTTTTCGTCGTGCTCAGAGCGCTTACAATTGTCATAATAAGTACCAATTTTTACCTTTTTAATTTCATGACAGATACGGCAAACATAATACTCTATAATCTCAATGCGAGAATTATAAGACCCATCGTAACGGTCGTATCTGTCTTCAATAACCCACGGGAAGTCTTGCCACAAGTGCCCGAACATTTCGCACGGAGTCTTAATTTTAATAGGCTCCGGCGCGGACGCTTTCTTTTTCTTAAACAGTCCCATTATCACTCATCCGTCTGATTTCTAATTTAATATTAGGCTCAGCAAAAAATTCATCCATAAAGCCGTGTATAAAGATACAGGCATTTTCAATATTCATGTGGGAAGCGATACATTGATGCTCGTCCCAAATTTCATATAAATTCTCATCCATTACTAAAACAACCCCATATTTCTTTGGCGCTAGGCATACAAATATGCTCTTGCGTCATCTAATGTATCTAATAATTGAAAGTATTCATTCGCGTCCTCATCTTCATCAATACGAAGCGGCCGCATAAGTTTCCCGTTCTCATACGGATATTCCTTTATAGCCCAATCTTGCTAACGAAACTTAAATATATGGCGCGCGGAGGCTCGGTCAAAAGAGTCGTATTTATTATATACATCTATAATAAATTTAGTCATCGTCCCACGGGGCATCTCCAATAGAAGCACCAGTCCAAGCGCGCCATCTCTTATTATAGGTATGAATTTTTACCCAGTCGCATGGATGGGTTGGATTAAATGTAAGATGCTCGCGCAACCATCTGACACTAAAGCCCTCAACGCCATTATCTTCTTTTGATTCAATATATAGATATTCATCTGGATTAGTGCTTTCGTCGGCAAGATAGTTGAGAAATACATTTTTAGGCAGCAAGGTGCTTTCGTAGGCAAGCTTATCTATAAGTTCTTTAAGCTCTCTAATAATTTCAGACTTCGTCATCGTAATAATTCTTCCTCTCTTCTGTTACTTCAAGTTCAGTGACGCCTTCGCGCGCAAGTTCCATACCAAGACGCACGGCATCAAGCCATTCATATGCGCTGACAAGGTCGCGCCCGAGAATAGCATCTTCGGGGCATTCATTAAGATTATTTACACGATAATGGATACGTGGGTCTACTGGACTAGTAATGCTCTGAGAATATTCCGTCCACTTGTCCTCCATTATAATGCTAATTGTAATAGGTAGTGTCATTTTTCTTCACCTCTATGATATACAATGTTTTCAATATGCGCGCGGTCCTCATTGAAGCGGGGAATTTCCATATTAATAAACCATTTGTTGTTAGGGTCCTTTTCAATGGCGGCTCCGCGGCGAAAGGCGGTTGGGTAGTCGTTCCAATTGATGCCAGGCCCCGTAAAAAGTTTATTCTGGAGGTCATTACAAGAAAGACCAATTAGTTCTTTTTGCGAAAAATAGGTATGGGCTACTGACTGAATAGAATTGCGTTCGCAGTCGCGCTGACGCCAAAGGAAATAGTTGTTGACTTCCTCGCGCGGAAGCACAAAGGCGCGCGCATCAAAGGTCGCAATGCGCTTGTCAACATATGCTCTATTCATTCCCATGGAGCCGAAATAGAAGCCACCGGGATCTTCCCCGGGCAGGCCATGAAAGAAGAGACATGCGAGGTTGCGGTTGAAGAAGAAGGTAGCCATTGCGGCGGAAACGCTTACGATTTTCTGAAGGTTCTTGCCGAACCAAGCCTGCGTTTCAATGCTGTCGTCGTCCGTTAGGAGCAGACTAATTTCATCGGACTGCGTGTAGGCGAACTTCGCGCCCATAATATTTTCGCAAAGGTCTTTTGCGGTTGCGCGCATACAGGCGAGAAAGCTTTCATCAAACGGGCGCTTGAAGTCCTTGGTGAAGCTGTGGAAATGGCAACCATCCACACGAATAATGAGCGGCTCACGCCGCGTAAGGTATCGACGCTCTACATTTTCGTATTCTTTCATGCGGTCGCTAAGACTGGTTTTATCCATTACTAATTTCTCCTTTCTTACAGAAATAGGCCAAGGAAATCGGGTTCAATTTGTAATTGGTCAGCCAGAATATCCTCTGCCATTGTAATGCTTCCGGCCGCAAAGGCTTCCTGAAGCATATCTTCGGTTTCTTCAATCGCCTCATAGGCTTCATCAACGGAGATTCCGTCGCGGCGCGCAATCATAGTAGCAAGTTCATCAAAATTGGTTGACATCATATCAATTCCTTTCTTTTTCTTACATATATATTATACATTAAATTTGAAAAAAGTCAAACATTAGTCCCAAAGGGCATAGAAGTTTTTGGCTATCTGTGCGAAAGCCTCTTTGACATTCTCGTGCCCCTGCGTGTGGAGTTCCTTTGCGCGCGCCCAATACTTTTTATCAAGGTCAGATGGCTCCTGAGTAGTGTATACTAGGTTGCCATTCTCGTCCTTAACGGGCGGCTTCCAATCATCCATTATGTGGCTCATATATTCGTCGTGGTATTCATTGTGGGCCTCTTGCCATTCTTCGCTGCCGCTTTCTAGTAGGTCGGCCATATGACGAAGCCATTCTTCCCATTTTTCGGGAGTATCAAAATCATCGTCGCAGGGGTAGGCGCAACCTTTATCTGCGAGATAACGGAACATTGGGATTGTAGTTTTGAGGAACCAATCATACCAATTCCAGACATCAACATAGGTGTATCCATAGCGGGCGCGCCGATAGGCATCGCGGCAATTTCGCCATAGTTCTTTAAACCATTTCCAAGGGTGAGTTAGGTAATAGCGCTTTGAGTAAGGGAAAGTCCATACACTGTTTTTCATTTTAGGTCCTCCTTTATACTAAATAATCCTTCTCTATACTAAAAATTAAATTTAAATACATATCTAAATTTTTATAATTATAAGGTATTTCTATTAACAATATGCCTTTTTTCCCGCAATATTCACGCTTAAGTAAATCATATTCTCGTGTTTTTTCACAAGCTGCATCTCCAAATTCTTTTAAATTATGATAATGCTATTGTCCTTGGAATTCTATTACTATTGGTTTATCTTTAATTTTAAAATCAAAGCGTAAAGATTCATATTGTCCAGTTAAATCTGGATAGCTATATTCTCTTGTAAAAGGAATATTATATCTATTAAGCCACTATGCAATTGCCCTTTCACCTTTTGAATCCTACCCATTGTATGAATTAGTAGGAATACTCGCATCACGAAAATTGAAATTTTGTGGAGCATTATTATATTTAGATTTCCGAGAAACAACTAAATAATACTATAGCCAAAGTAATGTATTATATAAAAATTTTTCTTCTTTTGTTTCTTTATAAATATTCATAGTTGAAAATAAAAGTAAAATTTTTATATTGGCTCTTTCTTCAGGTTTAAGCCGCTAAAATATCTGTAAGGTTGTTCCTTCTGGATTATTAATATTATCTATTAATCTTGGATATATAGTTTGTTCAAAATCACCTTTATAAATTCCAACATAATAAGTTATATTTTTATCTTCACTTGTAAGTGCATAAATTCCCCAATCTTCGTTTTCTTCAAATAAATTTGTATCCCACTACATAATACTTCTATCTCCTTGCGCCACCGCGCCAATCTTTTATATGTATTTTTTTATTTTATATTTTATTATATTTTTCTTTTCTTATATTACTCTAACAATTTTTGGGAAATGGTTCCCATTTTTTGGGAACGCTATCCCATTTTTCGGGAATATGATTCCCATTTTTTGGGAGACAATTTCCCAATAATTGTGACATTCAAATGTAATTCCCAAAAAATGGGAATTAGTAATCTTGAATATTTTTCAATGAATCATAATCTTGCGGTAATACTGGTCGAAAAATATATTTATTAGGATGTTCTTCGGCATTTGTTTGAAAAAGATATCCTTTTTGTATTAATTCTGCAAAAGCATTATTTGGGCCATTTTTACCCATACCAGTGCTTTTAATTATTGCCGCAGGAGAAAAATCATAGTTTTTATTTGTTTTATTTACTCCATACCATTTAAGAAGATAACGCCATAATTTAAAGCCATTGCCACTTAAATTACGCATTGCGGCTTCTTCATACTTAAAATCAATTGACATAATAAAAAGATTTCTGCTATCTTTATTATGTTGTATTTTATCAAATTCAGTTAATTCGATATAATTTTGGTTAGCGTAATTCGCCATAATTATTCACTTCCATTGGAGTATTTGAATGTTTCAGTTTAGGTGTTTTTGAGTGCTTGGACTGCTTCGCGTAAAGCAGGAGTTTCTTCAAAATAATACACCATTAGCGTAGGCTTATTGCGATTAGGCTCTATATGTATAACTTTAAAGCCTTGACGTTCAAGCGCAATAACCAGTCTTCGCGTAAAAACTGGGTATAATTTCATGTTAATTCACTCCCTTACAATTGCTTCAATAGTGTTAAGAATATGCTCTAATCCGTCTTTAATTGCCATCACTTTGCTACCATTTGGTAGTGATGCGCCAGTAAGATAATTTCTAATACTGGTTGAAGAACAATGGCATTCGCGCGCAAGAACATTAATTGGAATACCAAAGTCTGCGATTTTCTTCAATTTCATAACCTCATCCACGCTTCTCACCTCCAATATAATTGTGATACGATTAGCTCCAAACTATTACATTTGTTCTTTTCCTTATAAAAAATTTTTTTGAAAAATAATCAAAAGAAAAGACTAGATATCTTTTATCTAGTCTTATTATACATCAAATTTATTCAATTGTCAAAGTATAAAGTTTATCATTCCTTGGACCCGCGCACGGATGTAATGACATCTCAAAGGCTACACTACGAGAGACATCAGCAGAACACACTCTTTCTCCTCGCGCATCAACAACATATGCTTCATCGCTTTCCATACTAATACTTTCAAGCTCTGGGTGTGCCCACATACTAATATACACATCCTTATCCTGTACCAGATACTTTGGTGCCTTTAAAACAAACATTGTTGGTTCCTTACTATCAAAATCAATCATTGTAAGGTCAATAATGCGTGTGCCGCAAAATTCACATTTAAGCCCATTAACAGGTAAGGGGCCGCCGCAATTAGGGCAATTAGTTCGTTTCATTAGTCTTTCCTCCAATTACGAATAGCGTTTGCGGCGCTATGTCCCATATCTTTACATAATAGCATTAGCCACATACAAATAGCAATGGATGATAGGCTGCCGCTAATAAGTTTTAAATACAATACAATTTCCTTTAATACTTCTACCATACCTACTCCTTATGGTATGTCCGCAATAGTTTCTACATAGCAATTATAATAAATATAGCGCTTTCCATTCCAGTCAAACTTCACATAGCCCTGGTCCTGCTCTATATCAATCTTGCCTTCATACTGTTTCAGGACATTACCATCTGCCGTATAGATAGTAACAATGCGCTCCAAACCATTCTGTAATTCCGCTCGTTCATCTGTTCGCGCGCGAATACCACTCGCCGTATTGTTATAGTACCAAAACCCAAATACAAATATTAGTATCGCTACTACAATGCCCGCCGCAAGCCATATGCCGCGCCAACTTTCAAAGCAAAACACATACAGGACAATGCCGCCGCTAATGGCAACTACCGCGAGCACGAAACAAGTAAACCAGCCCTCAATCGTCATCCTTATGCCTCCCAACCAATCCAATAGTAGGTGTCGCCGCAATAGGTAGTCTTTTCCACTGTATAGCCGTCCGCGCGCAAGATACGAATATTCTTAGGCAGCAATGCCTCAGTAATATACAATTCCAATTCGCCCTTCTTTTTCGCCATATCAATCTGTTCCTTAAGGTCCTCGCGCTGCTTATCTTCTTCCTTCATCCAAAGTCCCCAATACAGTTCATTCAAAATCATAGTTCCTGTTCCGCCTTCCATTCCATATATTTGTCTTGTACCGCTTTCTCCAATACATCTTTATTGGTGAAGCGCTCACTATACTTCAATACCATATAAACATCATTTGGGTCGCTTGTCGGTGTAATGCGCTCTGGGCGCGCCCAGTCCTCATAATGTACGCCGCTAACTTTACCACTCTTGGGCGCATAATGTAATGTCAAATACTTTTCAAATGGTTTATACTCGTCCAACTCATACTCTTCAATAGGATTAACTTCGCAGCAGGATGCGGATGGATAGACCTCCATTGCGGCAATAGCCTTCTCCGCGCCCTCTTTCGTGCTAAAAATTCCTCTAATCGTATAGTCCGAATACTCACCTGTCGTCACCACATAAACGGTCATAGTTCTCGCGCTCCTTCTCATACTCAATTGCTATTTGTTCCCAATTCGCAAACTCATAGCCGCAAAATTGACAATACCAAAATCGTAAACTTTTAACACGCATCCGACAATTGGCGCAATACAGCACCCCATTTCTTTCCTTAATTGTCGTAACCATTCCAAAGCTCCCCATATCGTGTCTGATAGGTAAATTCATTATGACAATTTAAACAAGTACATACTGTTGTTGTAATATTCCCATCAGGATTTATATTAACTCCATTCTTAATAATGGGCGCATAATACATAGCAGTTCTCATACTATACTTCTCAGTGTAGTAGCTTTCGCCGCATTTAGGACATCTAACCTCAATCATACTTCTACCCACGGGCACCAATCTGGCTTTGGAAATTCCGTCCACCATTCTGGTGTCGTTTCCTCCTTCTTATAAAATAATGGCTCCGTAATTTGCTTCATTCCCATCGCATTACAACACCTCAAGCCCACACCTGTTAAATTAAGCGTATAAAGGCATGGGCAAAACAGGCAAGATTGCGGCATCTCCCTATCTAACGCAATCATAGCGCACTCTCCTTTAAGTTCTTGCTGGCATTCGCGCAGAACTCCAACAGCATATCACAGACCTCTTTGCTGGGGGCCTCTTTCAGCCATCTAGTCCCTACTCCCTCAAACTTAAATTCTTCCTCTTTTGGATTCCAAATTAAGTGTGCTATGGAGTAGCAACTCTCAAACGAGTACTCAAGCTGTCCTGTGCGCGCATTCCTTACAATGGCCGGAGTCGGGCGCGTCTCCCACTTCACCACATCGTACATGATTTTATTAGGCGGTGGACTGCCCATCCATACGCAATCGCGCACCTGAATGCCATCTACCCTTTTCGTATAATTCACCATACTCAAATCTCCTTTCTTTCTTATACTTATATTATAATATAAATTAGAAAAAAGTCAAGCATTAGCAATCTCCCCAATTTGAGCTGCCATTTCCCTCATTCCCTACTCAATCTACTCGCGCATCTTATCACTAAGTTTTAGTTTCCCGTGCGCGAAGCGGCTAAGAGTCGTATGGGAAGTGCCGCAGTAGATTGCCAATGTCCTCAATGGAATATTGGGGCCGTCTTCCGCGGTAAGTTCTAATATCTTTTGTTCTAATGTCATATAACCACCTCGGAATTATTGTAGCTACTATGGCCCCAAATTTTGGGAAAATAATAAGTACCTCGTGAAACGACAAAAGGAAGGAAGAAAAGAAACGAAATACGACGCCTTTCAGACCAAGCAGCCTCCACTGGATGGGAGGAGGGGTCGGGCGCATTTCTTAAGTGGGTCATTATATTAGATGGATGTGCCGAAATTTCGGCTTTTGTCAAGTATTTATCAATAAAATCTCTTTTTCTTTTATTATAACATAAAAATTGAAAAAAGTCAAGTATTTGAGAGAAATTTTTGGTGGTACTTTTTTGGTAATGGATATAAGAGTATTATATATAGGGGGTAAAAATACCACCATATTATAATACCATATTTTATAAAATTAAAAATAAAAATGATATTTCTAAATGTGGTATTTTTTACCCCTATATATAAAAGGACTACACGCGTAATGAAAAAAGTACCACATTTAAAAATACCAGAAAAAGAAGAAAATATTAAAGTTTAAATATAAGAAAAACTACCGGTATAGTAGCAGGATTAGGGAGCGCCTAGTATTTGACTACCACCCTAATCTATGTTATAATAAAATTAAGAGGTGAAGTAAATGGATTAGGTATATTTATCTTCAATAGTAACTGATTCAGATTTATCTAAATTGCACCCTGGCGAATTTAATATTATTAAAGCGCCAATTGGCTTGGGTAAAACTACTTTTATGTTTGATGAAAGAATTTTAAAATTTGCGCGCGACCGCAAGCATGTGCTTTATTTAATTTAGAATAAGACTACGCGCGACATGATTGCGGAATAGCATCCAGATAAGGCAAAAGTATTTGCGGACAACAATTACAATGGGTGGTTTGAACACCGTCGTAAAGGCGTGTGGACTTCGGAAGAGGATGAAAACTATGTGCATGTAATGTGTTATCAAACTTTTGCGGCGCTCCTGCGCAATGAAGGGACGGAGTGGTTATAGGATATTGACCTTATAGTCTGGGATGAATTTGATGATGTGAAAAAATATTATAATTCTGAAATTAAAGCGCTAAAGAAATTGTTACCAGGGTTTTCTCCGGAATTACTGGCGGATACTATCAGGAAAGGTAATCCTCGGTCTACTGTTAACTTTGTATATTAGGTTAAGAATATAATTCTAGACCCGGGGTAGATTTTGTTAATTGCGGTTTCAGCGACACCAGAATGCGCAGCCGCATTATTTCAATCATATGTCAATTATATTATTTCGGGTGATATAGAGGCGAAATATATTGCTAAACACACAGCCTGGATTAAAAATGTAATTACAGCTGCGCGCGAAGGTATGTTTAAACCCGATGGACGCAAATATTGGTGCTATACTAAATTTATTACTGATGCTTTAGTAATAGAAGCGGCAGTGCGCCCATGGGGCTTACATCCTATTGTACTATGGTCTGAAAATAATATGAACTTTCAAGACCAATTTACAGAAGAAAAGCGTGCGACAATAAAAACAATTTAGAAGGACGGGTATGTGCCTTCTCAATATGATTTTGTTATTACCACTGGGGTGCTGGGGCGAGGCATCAATATGTATGACGAAACATATTAGGACTGGATTTGTAACTCCGATGAGTATGAAGATGTGCATTAGTTTATGCGCGCAAGGTTCTCGCCGGAGCGCCAATATTTATTAGAAAGCGCGCGAGGACTTGTTCAATTTGTATAGCATGGATTTCCAATTGAATATTATAAATGGCATAGCATTAAAGAATTAAAATAGTTACTTATTGATGAACCTATCTATACGAGTGATTTAGACCCAAAAAAAATAACAACCCCCACAGCTTTATTGGCTGCTTATCCTAATAGAGTAGAAAAACGCCGCTATGGTACAGCGCATCAAGTACAATATAGAATTAAAGAAGGTGATAATAATGAAGTACAAGAAGATGTTAGTGAGTAAAGAGCGCAATTAGAAACTGTATAATACAGAGCAAGATATTACTAGACTATTTAATTTATTCATAGAGCAAAATTTTCCAGCTCTTGGCTTCATTTATGATGCGGCTTAGGGGCTATGGATGTTCGCTGGCGCGGAAGAAATGGAGCAGCTTATGAAGAGTGCTCCGTTTGCGCCTTGCGAAGACTTTGACTTGGCATAGTATATTTCCAGCTTGTCGCACGATGATATTTTTTGGATGGTTGATTTATCAACACCTAACCTAAAATTAAATCGTTGGCAATATGGAAAAGTGGTAGAAAATTGATAGTGAATTTTTTAAAAATATAAAGGGCAAGCTTTCCAGCTTGCCCCTTTATTTATTTTATAAATGTTGTAATAAAAAAATACCATCTCATTTTATTATAACATATTTTAACCAAAATGTCAAGTGTTTGCCGGCGCGCATAAAGAAAAAGAGAAGGCTTTCGCCTTCTCTTCCAATTACGCCTTAGTATAGTAAGGCTTCTTGTCTCCCTCGCGGGAAGTTACGGTAAGTACGCCCTTCTCTACGAGTCTACGAGCGCTCTGGCCTACCTGCATTACAAGCACATTTGCGGGCAGCTTGTCTGCGAGTGCGGCACGAATATCAGTTGCCGTGTATTCGGTGAAAGAAGGAAGTCCGGAAATCATGGCATCCAGCTCGTCCCGGCGTGCCTGAGCTTCGGGGGAAGGACCCTTGGGAGCCTTAGGCTTGCTTGCTCTCTCAGCTTCGCGCAGAGCAGCAGCGGTTTCCCAATCCTTATAAGCCGCTGTCGCAGCGTCATAGTCAAAGGGAACGTGAGTCTTTGTTGCTTCCATAAGCGCCTTGCTTACACTAACCTTGGCGTAGCCGCCGTCTTCAAGGGGCACGATAACAAAATTGCTGCCCTTAACACGGCCCATAACTGCGCCTTCAACACCCATAATTACCTTGTTCAGTTCGTTAATAGTCATAATTTACTCCTTTTCTGTGGTTCAGTATGCGGCAGTCCACCCTGCACAATTTTTATTTCTTGTCCTCTTGGAACATCTTTATTATAACAGAAATTCGGGAAAAAGTCAAATATTTAACTTTCAATTTCTAGCACAGGGAACCATTCATAATAGCGGCCATCTTCGTCATTCGCTTCGGCATAGTAGCAAAATTCTTCTGCCTTTTCTAGCGTATGACATACGCCGTAGAATATGTCTTCGTATCCTTCTTTGCGCCCAATAATCAAATACAGCATTTTTCCAGCTCCTTTCCTTTTTTACAATTATATTATACCAGAATTTTCGTAAAAGTCAAATGTTTGACTCTTCCAGCTTACCGGAGCCTCTGCGCGAGGCTCCGACGAAATTCCAGCTTGCGGAAGGTTCCAGCTTTCCAGCTCGTAAGCCGAACATCGCAGCTTGCTGGGAGCTAAAAATCGGTGGAACCGATTTTTTCCAGCTTGGGTAGGAATGGTAATTCCAGCTTCCAGCTTATTTTCAGCTTTCTGGCGCAGCTTGTAGCTTCTAGAAACTAGCTTGCCTTTCCCTTTCCCTTTCCTCTTTACATATATATTATACCATAATTTTGATAAAAAGCAAATACTTGTATATCTAATAGTTAGTTATAACTAACTACTTGACAGTGCGGAAATTTAGATGTATAACATCTAAAAATTTGAATTGACATTCTTATTATTTAGTAGTATACTTACCTTGTTCTCAGGAAGGAGATGACTATAATGAAGCGAATTGTTAAGAAGCGAATTGTCTTGTATTGCCCTTGGGAAGATGAAGAAATTATTGGCACAGAAGAGTATGATAGTTCCATACCAGACGAAGATATTCTTAATGCTTTACATGAACAGGGGAAGACTATGTGGCTTCCGACTTATCCTGACTATGATGAACTTTGGCTTATGCTACCAGACAATGGTATAATGTTGCCACATTATAAGTTTGGTGTGGATGAATTTTATGTTCAGATACCGACATTTTGGGATAAGATAAAAGATGCGCTGTTTGGACGGAAGGAGAGGTAAAAATGTTTAAAATTGGCGATAAAGTGATGATTGATAATGAGGAACGCTTAGTTGGTTATATTGTAAGTATAACCATTGACCCGTTGGAAGAATATAGTGTAAAGACAGAAACTGAGTTCAACTTTATTACTTATGTGGTTCGTGTCTTCAAGCCGTTTTATGTTAATGGATACTCGGACTTCTATCGTATGAGTGATGATTTGACAAGGGTTTAAGGGCGAAAGCCCTTAAATTATTTTAGATGTATAACATCTAAAATAAAACAAGGCGGTTGCCCGCCTTATTTTAGCTATATAACTGACTGATAGCATTGCGCCATGCGATTTCCAACATTTCATATGGGTCTGCCCATTCTGCTCGGCCAGTATAATGATTAAGTTTTGTGATATCAATTGCGTTATATTCTTTTAAGTCCGCTTCATATGCGGCGAGAATATTACGCACATGCTCACGGCTTTCTTGTGCCTTTTTAAGTTCAACATCTTTTACGGGGCCATCTGGTAGCATGTTGGCGCAACCTTCATACTTAATAACCTGGGCGCATTTAGCAATAAGTTCGTTTCTATGCGCGCTGAGGTCAATGGTCAAACGCCTGTATTCGGTATCCTGAAAACTCCACCAAGTATCTTTTGTCTGTTCTTTCTTAAACAACATTTATTTTTCCTTCTTTCTATTGTTCTTGGGAACAATGCTATTATAGCATATTATAGGAAAATTACAAGAAGAAGATTTAGATGTTTTACATCTAAATATTCCTGTTGACTTCTCAATTAAATGGAGTATAATATAGCCATGAACTGAAGGAAAACAGTTGAAACCAGAAAGGGAAAGAAAATGACGAAGTATCTGATTGTGCGGTGTGAAGAACTGATGGACCAGTATGAGTGCGATGCTAACCGTGAACCGATGTTTCTGGTGGATGATTGGACGAAATGGTATCAGGAAAATCATCCGAATTATCAGTTTGAAGTGTATAAGTTTGAAGATGATAAAGAATGTACTTTGGAAAAGACTTATGAAGAGTCTATGGATTATGGAATGGCATTATACTTCTGGAATATGGATGATAGCCATGAAGAAGTAGCGCCGACCGTAATTGCGCATTATAAGGGTTATAATCGCGATAAGAAAGTGCCTAATAAAGTGTGGAACGTTTTTCGACAGGGTGCTTACTGGGCAGACGGTGATGAATTTACTGAAAAGGACTTTAAGAATGACTTGAGAAGTTGCGGATATGTTGCTTGGGATGATAAGGAGCATAAGAAATTTTGGGTATATGGGTATTATGCGGACGGGCGCTATTGCTTGGGATATTAAGGAGCAAATGCTCCTTTTTCTTTTTTTAATTTTAGATGTTTTACATCTAAAATAAAAAGGATGGTCTAAAACCATCCATAGAGAAGAGAAAGAAAATAAATATTAAGAACTACGCTTGACAGATGCATCAGAACATCATTGATGTGCCGATGCTGTGAGAGGTCTTTACATACGCCGAAAAGCGCGATTGCGAGTCCGAACCATGAGACTTGAAGGCCGAAGAGCATAATCAGGACTACATTCAAGATGGTAATTCCGCACCGAACATCATTCCATTCAAAGCGGTAAGGGGTTTCAATTCCGAACCAATTCTTAATCGTTTCCATTTCTATTCTCCATTTTATTCTTATTCTTCAAACATACTAATCTGTTCTCCACCGAAGCGCCTGAGTACGACTTCTCTTACCTGTCTCTGGGCATCTTCGTTCCAACTATAATAGTTTTCATCATCAAGACCCTTGACATATTCATCAATGGCATCATCCACGACTTGCGTGATAGTTGCTTTTCTTTCTTTCATCAGACGCTCACAACTAGCATAAATGTCGTCCATATCAATATTCGCGCAATGCCAACTTTCCCATTCAACTTCAATCCAATTCATTTTTTCGTTCTCCTTTCATAAGATGGCAACTTTTTCCGTATCAGGGAAAGTTGCCGAAACCTGCCCATCTCCTTCCTTGGGATTACGGGAATTCAATGGGAGCCCGTCAGTTCTCACCTTCCTAAGTCCATCCCAGTTCCTTGGAACAATTACATTATACTACGATTTTGGAAAATGTCAAGTATTTCTTTTTTATCTTTTTCTGTGAGTGTATCATACAATTCTCTTGCCGATGGAGTGAGATAATCATAATGGACTAGGCCCAAAGCGCATAGACAACACAGTTCTTTTTCTTCGGAATTAATTGGAAATAATAGCATTTTTCAAACTCCACACTTTTCAATTATTTCTTGCGGTTCAAGGTCGGAATGTGCGAGCCAACTAAGCGCACACATGATTGTATCCACATCAGTGATTTTTCCTTCTTGAATACGATAGACAAGCATACGGTTGACTTCTTCAATTCTTTCGGCTTCTTTTTTAAGAACATTAGCTTTGTCCGTCATTCCCTGAAGAAGCTGAAATGCCAAGGTGGAGCAGTCGCAAATATCCATAGATTCAAACTTCATTTCACTCAACTCCTTTCGTTGATGTGCTTATTATAGCATAGAGGAAAGGAACTGTCAAGAAAATATATTTAGATGTTATACATCTAATTATCCGATAAAGGAAAAGCCACCCGTCGGTGGCTAAAGGCGCCGAGTGGAACGTTGCGCACCGCCCACTCTATTGAACTTTTCCTCACTTGTTTATCAGCCAGAAGGGAAAAAGTTTGAAAAGCTGAATCTGTCTGGAAAGGGGCTTTAAGGATAAACCCCTTAGAACCTCTCATGGTTCTTGGCTATACGGAGCGCTTACGCATCAATTAAGGCGAGTCAGTTTTCGCCACCAAGAAGGGAAGGTTTACGCCTTGCGGTAGGTATTCGGCTTGCCCTCAATCTTGACGATTTCGTCCTGCCAGAGGTGGGTCAGAGCATACTGAACCTTGCCCTTGGTGATGCCCTCAGGAAGGCCATCGGCGATGGCTTCGTAGATTTCGCTACAAGTCGCAGGAGAATCGGAGAGGTTGCTGACCAGAAGGTCGTGGAAGGACTCATAGGCTTCAAGGTTTTTCGCCTTGGCATCGGTGCCACGGTTGATTTCCTTGTCCAGTTCAGCGAGGATTTCGGCATTGTCATAGCCAAAGTCGGTCAGAGCGGTGCGGATGGTTTCAAAAATGGACTTCTTCATAATTTAATTTCCTTTCTGGTTTTGTTAGGGTTTTCCTTCCCTCGATTTCGTATTCATTATAACATGGATTAGGAAGTTTGTCAAGAGGTTGCCGAAAATTTTCTCCCTTTTATTTTCGGTCATCGGCGAAGAGTCTTGCGTTTCCATGGAGCTTTGTTTCCGCTCTCTTGCTCCCTCTGACAGTTATCATTATACTCAATTCTGAAAAAAAGTCAACAATTTATTTTTAGATGTTTAACATCTAAAATATTTAATAAGGAAAAAGGGAGATTACTCTCCCTTAATCCGGTAGGTGTTGGTCTTGCCGACAATCTTCTCAACTTCATCTGCCCAGTAGTTGGTCAGACCGTAAACAATCTTACCACGGGCGAACCCGGTTTCATCTGCGATTTCCTGAGCAGAAACGGGAAGGGATGCGGACTTCAGAACTTCCATGACCGCATCGTGCATCTCTGCGTAAACCTTGCGGTTGGCATCGGCCTTTTCCTTGCCACGTTCAAGTTCGGCGGTCAGTTCGGAGAGAATGTCCATCATGTAATCATCATTCTTTTCGGTGAGGTAGGAGACGAGAGACTGGAGAGTGGACTTCTTCATAATAATTACCTTTCTGGTTTGTTGAGGTTTTCCTTCCTCTGTTGTGTATTCATTATAGCACCTTTGTGCTAGAATGTCAAGGGCTTTTAAAAATTTTGTTCCGAGGTTATGGATGTTTGAAATCCACATTTTCCTACATTTTCTCGTTTGGCGCCTTCGGGAAGTGTATTTCCTTCTGTTGGGATTCTCACCTTGTCCCTCGGAACAATTGTATTATATGCTAATTTAGGATTTTTGTCAACTACTTATTATTAGATGTATAACATCTAAAAATATTTTAGAATAAAAAAGTATCTCGTCAAGCGAGATACTGAGCAAGTTCGGCGATAGTATTTTCAAGTCGTGTTGTATACTTAGAAGGTTCTTTATTCTGAAGATAGTTCTGCATTGCGGCAATAACAATTACAATTTCATTCGCATCGGGACGCTTCTTTCTCAGAACAAATTCATCTGTTGTTCCGAGTTCACGGAAGGGGAAGAAGATAATTCCGTTAGAGATTGCCGCCTTTTTAGCAATCTTACTAAGAATGTATGTTTCAATGATAGCATCGTCAAGAGCGGTATGTGCTTCATCAAAATCATACTTGTCGGTCAGATAACGATAAGATGCTTCTGCGCTTGTCTTGAAGAATGTTCCGCTTGCGGTAAGCATATCATTCTGAAGGCACTGCTTCTTGTAGGTGGCATTGTTCAGAAGATGCTTTGCGGCAAGTCCCCAAAGGTCAAACAGAGGGAAGACTTCACCATGGAAACGAAAGATATCTGCTTCAAAATCTTTATCGGGGTCTTTCTGATAGCGTTCATTTGCGATTTTAGCGCACAGATAACGCTGAGACTGTTCCCATTCAAAATAATCAGGGCTATACAGTTTATTGATATAGAGGTCCGTGAAGGGAATTGCTTTCTTAAAGTCGAACATACTATTGTATGCTCCGACCGCATCAACCGTGCGGAAGTCTTCCATCATGATTTCAACGACTTCGCGCCAAGGCTTGATAACGGTCTTCTTTTCTTCAAGCATCTTCAAATAGATTGGGCGCTTTTCCGCATAATATGCGGTATTGAATACGGCAGGAACAGAGAAAGTTTCGGCGATAAGAAACTGTTTCTTATCCAGAAGTTCGCCCTTGCGATTTGTGATAGTCCATCCAATATCATAGATGAGCGGGCGAGCGATAGCAATCTTCTTTTTCTTTTCCGGGTCATGGTTGGCGACTTCATCGGCGAACGGGAGGGTAGCGGACTCACAGTCAAGGGTAGCATAACGATTTTCTCTACGGGCCATATCTAATCAATTCCTTTCTGGTTTTTAAGTGTTGCCTTCACTTTATGGGTAGATTATACCATCGGTTATGGTTGCTGTCAAGCGGCATTATTAGATGTAAAACATCTAAAATAGAAAAATGGGGCAAAGCCCCATTCTTTATTCATCTTCCACTTCGGTAATGCCCTCAACTTCACAATAGCGCGTGAACATATCACGGGCGAATTCTTCAATAGCATCAAGGTCAATTTCTTCTCCGAGTTCAACTGCGCTCTGGATTGCGGAAAAAGCAACGATACTCATCATGTGGTCTGCGGTGTTCATACTAATAGTCATAATAAAATCCTTTCTGGTTTGAAGTGTTTTCCTTCACTATATTTTAATCATCAAGGATTTGCTGAACATTTTTAACGGCGAGGATTGCTTCATCAAGCAACTTTTCTCGTTCTGCCGTCAATTCAAATTCATCGTCAAGTTCGGTTCTAATCTTGTCAAGAAAGTCATAGATATCTTCAAAATGCTGGAGTTCATCATCTGTATAAGCCAATATCTTTTTCATATTTATACCCTTTCTTACTCCGAGACTTCACGAGGAAGAAACTGATTTTCGTCATCCTTTTCTTCCTCTTCCTTTTCCTTGGCGCGTCTTGCCTTATCCTTGGCAATCTTTTCTGCCTTGGCCTTGGCTTTTTCTGCCTTAGCTTCCTGTTTTGCCTGATAGGCATTGATTTCACTCTGCATGAGTTCTTCGGCAGTCATGTCCTCACGCTCTTCGGCAACAATTGCGCCGATGCGGACATAGCGCTGAACGCCATTCAAATCGGTCAGAATGATACCCTGCTGACGGTCATTGATTTTCTGAAATAAGTCAAAATCGCCTTCTTCAAGTATCTGAAAAACTCTTTCACGCAAATTCTGATCAACCACGGTCTTAGAAATCTGAGCCATAATTTTTTCCTTTCTGGTTTGAGTTGTTTTCCTTCAACTTTCAATGATATTATAATCCATTCTAGGAAAATGTCAAGCATTAACTTTTAGATGTTTAACATCTAAAATATAAGTTGACATTTTTTTTGAAATGGTATATACTATCGGTGTTGAAAGGAAGGTGCCAATTATGAGAAATAGCTATGAAATCCGTGCTGAAAAGTTCATCCATCAGATTTTTGATTACATTTGTGAATGTGAAAGTTGGCATCAGTTTAAGCGCGCTGTTGTTCGTTTTAATCTGGAACATGGTCGCAGGGTGCGTTTTGACCATGGATTGACTCGCGTGTGCTTTATTACTTCCGACTATGTTGTAAAGTATGATTTTGGCACTGAACGCAACATTCACGACTTTGGCACTTGTAATGATGAAGTCCGTATGTATGCTATTGCTGAAAGGGACGGCTTCGCGCATCTGCTTGCTAAACCTACAATGGTTGAGTATATGGGACATTCATTCTGTATTATGCCCCGTATTTATGGGATTGGTAAGTATAGTCATGATGTTGATTGGTATCTTGAAGGCGCAGAACATGATTGGGTTAATAAACATATTTATGATTGCCATAACCAGAATTATGGTTGGAAAAATCATCATCCTGTTATCTTTGACTATGCCTGTTGCTCATAAGAGCAACTTTTTATTATTAGATGTATAACATCTAAAATAGAAAGGTAATGGGAATAAATCCCATTATCTCATATCAACAACCATGAAGTCATCATTTTCCCAAATCTGACCGTAGTTCTTATCTACAAAATCAAACTTTTCTTCTTTTGCTTCGGTAAGCAAGGCCGCCATGCGGTTCTGGAGTTCTTCCTTCTTTGCTTTGCGGGCGCAAATAGCGCGAAGTTCGGTGATGATATCACGAAGTTCCTGTGTGGTCATGATGTCGGTATCAATAATAACTTTTCCAATTCTCATTTTTATACTTCCTTTCATTAATCAATAGGGCGGTTCAATTCTACTTCTTCAATGTAATAAACGCAAGGTGCTATATAATCATTACCTAATGTCTCGTATTCATAGCCATCAAAAGTAAATTCAAACTTTTTCATTTCCTCTTCGGTGTAATCCTCTGCTACACGCTCAAGAATTGCTTTCTGTGCTTCGGCGAGAGAAGAATAAACTCCGTCGCCCCAATGCTCATAAGGTTCAATAATGAATTCTTTTACTGTAAATACCGTCATCTCTTACATCTCCTTTCGACATCATGAATTATAGCATAAGATGGAAAAGAAGTCAAAGCATTTATTTAGATGTCAAACATCTAAACCATATTTCGGGATTCAATCCCGAAATTATTTTTCTTTCTTTTTCTTTGCCATCTTTTCTTCAAATTCTTCCTTATACAGTTCTGCATTGGCATACCCATCATAAGGAATGTATCCACCCTCACCATTACGAGTACCACGAGGAGTAGAAACTTTAATAACAATCCATCTCTCGTTTCCTTCTGCGTCTACGCAAGGAATAGCAAGTTCATTGGCACTTACGGGAAGTACATCAGTGTCATACTGCTTGGACAGAAGTTCCTGAATAGAATTGAGATATTCAGAGCGCAGAAGGGTTTCAAGCTGAGTTTTATTCATTTACTTTCATCCTTTCGTTAGTCATTAAGAAACATGTAAGAAAATATCAGAAGCATAAAGCCAACTATCACAAGGAGAAGAAACGCAGGAATAAAAACACCCCAAATAATTCCCCAAAGCATCAGAATTCCGGCAAGGGCATCTGCTATGTTCATACCGTCATCTCCTTCCTTTTGACAAGTATATTATAACATAATTTTGAAAAAAGTCAATTATTAAATTAGATGTTTAACATCTAAAAATTCTATTGCTTTTTTCTTGGAAAGTGATATAATACGCATGAGGTGATAAAGATGAAGCGGTTGACGGTTATTAGGCGGTTCGTTTCAGAAGTGGCATGTGAGAAAGTCGGATTGACAGATGATGTTGAATATTGCGCTATGGCGACATTTTCGGGAAGAAAGCGTTATAAAAAGCCGACTATCGGGGTGCCAAAAGATAATTTGATTTGTGAATTACAAGATGAAACCACTAAGATTTTTCGTAGAAATTTTACAAGTAGATATTCTGGCGCAAAAGGCTTTGCTAATATCACTTTGGTGTTATTACATGAAGTCGGGCATTTGAAAACAAGCGAAGAGTTCTGGGGAAATGAAGAAGCAGAAATGCTTGACATGATGATGCGAAGCGCAGTTGAAACGCAAGAAGAGTATATGAAAATTCCGTCTGAGTATGGCGCAACCGAGTGGGCTATTGGATGGCTACAAGATGCGAACAATCGTTCACTCGCAAAGCGGTTTGAACGGCAGTTCTTTAATGCGGAGTAAATCCGCATTCCTTTTATTTTAGATGTTTTACATCTAAAATTAAATAAAAGAAAAAAAGGGGATATATCCCCTTTTATTCTTCTTCAACACCAGTAAAATTGATAACATCTTTGCGAGTAATCTTTTTCAGATATGTGCCCTTGAACACAACTTCTTTATCAAACTTAATTGTGAAGGGCTTGGGCGCGACCCGTTCCAGAATGCGCTTTACTTCATAATCAGTATTCCACTTTGCGCCGAGAGTATCAATACAATAAGTCAGAATAGCGGTTTCAATGTCTACATCATACAGACCCATATGCGCTTCTTCAAAAGTATCATCTTCGGCAATATACCTATAAACAACTTCTGCGCTTCCTTTGTAGTTGCCTGTATCAGTAAAGTAATTATTAATCTCGCAATAGTGCTGATATTGTGGAGTATTTGTAATGTATTGCGAAGCATAGCCCCAAATGTCATGGATAGCGATAGTATCAAAAGGATTAATACACTTGAACCAGTCGCAATTAAAGGAGATAACTTTGTCATCAAAGTTGGAGTTGTAGGCATACGCATCAGTGATACCATACTTCTGAATATCACGATGAATCTCACGCATTACATAGCCCCACTTGTCCATCGTGGCCTTGTGCTGGCGCATAAGCTGAACATACTGAGGACGCTTCTGAGCATAGTATGCTGATTCAAACAGCGGAAGGTTGTGCCAAATCTGCTCAATAACAAAGTGCTTGCGCTCAACCGTCATGTGCTGACAGGTGTCATACACGCAGTATCCGATATCATAGCAAAAGGGCTTGTCCAGACCAGTAGTTTCCGTGTCCATAATCATTACATTCATATAAGTACCTTTCTGGTTTGATTTGTGGTATCCTTCCACTTCATTGCGTTCCGAGGAACAAGTGTATTATATCATATTCTGGGAAAAATACAAGAAGAATATTTAGATGTTATACATCTAAGAAATAAAAATGGAATTACTCCGCATGGAGTAATTCCGCCAGAACTGACAGAATGTCAGAAGGTTCATATGCTTCGCCAGTCCAGTCGTTTCTGATTTCTTCATTATCATCAAACAGAATGTCATTTTCCGTTTTCAGGAAACTCTGCTTTGGTGTGCCATAGTCTACAATTTCCATGATATCAAATGAAACTGAGGTCAGATGCTGATGAAGCCAGTCCATTTTTGCGTTTGCCACTGCTTCATTGTATTCAGCGTTTCCATCCTTAGAAGTCCAGCTGATGATACCGATGCCGTAGCCATGACTTTGGAGCTTATTCAGATACCGAGCAAGCAGACTCATGTTCAGCATGACGGCCGCTTCTTCGTAGGGTGTAGGGTCAAAAGCACGCAGACGGGGAAGCCAATTCTCTACCGAATACAGGTCGGCGATTGTTCCATCCATATCAAACCAAATCATTCTCATTTTCTTTCTCTCTCTTTCTGTTCCCTTGGAACGAGTATATAATAGCATAGTTTTGGGAAAAGGTCAAGTAATAAAATTTAGATGTTTAACATCTAAAAATCATAATCAAATGCGGCAAGGCCGCATTTTTACCTATCTACAAGAATCTTGATAATTGCCACAATAAGAGCAATCAGCAGAACAACGCTCCATGTAATCCACAACGGCGCGAGAACCCAAACCCAACTCCAGTTGATAACGCCGCAAAGTTTAAGCACGATGAAAGCAATAGTGAGCAGTCCGAAGAAACCAATTCCATTGTTCTTAATTGTCGTGTTTTCCATTTTAATTCCTTTCTGGTTTTATGGAGTATCCTTCTCCTTTCAACACCGATATCATATCATAGTTTTAGGAATTGTGCAAGTATATATTTTAGATGTTATACATCTAAGAATTAAGAAGAAATGAAACCGCTTATGCGGTTTCCTTTTCCTTTTCCTTTTCGGCGCGCTTCTGCTTATCGCGCTCAATCTTCTCCTGCTTCTTCTTTTCGGCGGCGGCCTTCTTTTCCTTCTTCTCTTCTACTTCCAGTGCGTATGCCTCAGCGGCGGCATACGCATCATACGGGTCATAGCCGTTGCCGTTGCGAGTGCCACGAGGGATAGAAACCTTAAAGACCACAAAGCGCTCATTGCCCTCAGCGTCCACGCAGGGAACGGCCAGCTCGTTGGAGCTTACAGCGAGAGCATCAGCATCGCAAGCATTGGACAGGGCATTAGACAGGATAGTAAGATACTGTTCACGCAGGGCATTCTCAAGTTCGGTTTTAGTCATAATTTTTTCCTTTCTGGTTTCTGAGGTGTCCTTCCTCTTTACAGTTAGTATTATACTCTGATTCGGGATAAAGTCAAGTATTAGTTTTTAGATGTTTTACATCTAAAAATTAAAATAAAATAAGTCGGATGTTATCCGACTTATCGTTCTAAAATATCATAAATCTTCAAAATCTGTTCAACAGTAGGAATATCCTTGTCTCTACAAGTAATAGTGAAACGGATAGTATCAGAAGAAATGCTAGGCTTGAAATCTTCAACGCTACATCCAACACGATCAACGACGGTATTCATAATATACCGTCCAATCTGGTTGCGAGGAACATAATAGCTGCGAGTAATCATCTTTCAATCCTCCAATTCAAATCTTGATAATTCGTTGGCAATAATTTGATTTGCCCAAATTAGTCTTTTATAAAAACTAAAATCATCGGGAGCATCGACGAGTAATTCTATTAAAGCTTTGTGGAGTTCTGCTTTTTCTTTACGCTGTTCTTGCGTCATTATTCCCAATCCTTTCCCTTATACTTCGGTTTCTTAAAACGCTTATCTGGAATAACTTTGGTCGCGGGATTTACATTGCCCCAAGTCTTACGCTCGCTCTGGAATACTTCCACCCAAGTTTTGGTTTTCTTGGTCTTTTTCATTTTCAACCGCTCCTTCTTATCAATCAAGTGGCGCTTCAATCCAACTGTATTCGCCCCATTCGCCATAGTCAAGAATCCATTCAATGTAATCTTCCCATGCCTGTTCCCGTTCATCTTCCGCATATTCGCGGTCTTCTGTCCAGTAGAGAAAGTCTCGTTCTTCAGAATAATAATGGTCATTCATATACTTATGGCACTGCTGACGAATAGGTTCAATAGAAGTATAAACATGGTCGGGTTCACCCTGATAGGACAGAACATATACAACTTTACTCATACTCAATTGCTCCTTTCCTTATTGACAAGATAATTATAACATAATTTAAGTAAAAGTCAAATATTTATTTAGATGTATAACATCTAAAAAATATAAAGTTGGCGCATATGCCAACTTTAACAGTCATCAGTATAGCAACCTGCATACGGGTCAAATCCCATTTCAATATCGTATTCTGGTTCTTCGTATCCAAAGTGTCCCTTGGCCCATTCAATTTCTTCTTCTGAGAAATCTTCTTTCTCATCGCTGGGCGCATCAGCTTGTTCCCATTCTTCCCAGCTTGTCCATACACTAAGCCAGTCATCACAGTCCTCGCAAGGGTCATCAACATGGCATACGCCATTCTTATCGCAGTAGGGGCAATCCCAACCGTTCACGGGGCAATAGGTGAGTTCACCGTTATAAGTTCCGGCCTTACTATCTCTCATTTTAGTCCCTCCTTTGTTCCTCTTGGAACTGTGATAATGATATCATACTTTGATAGAAAAAGCAAGAGAGTATTTTAGATGTATTACATCTAAAATGGAAGAAGCTGGGAAACCCAGCTTGCTTACTGAACCATGATTTCCATCAGCGTACCGTCGTAGTTTTCCAGCCCATAAACGCCCAGATGCAGCTCGCGTGCTTCCGCCAGCAGCTCGTTAAACTGGTTGTTCAGCTCCTGCGCACGATGCTTGCGCGCACGAATCTTACGCAGACCAGTAATAATCTGGTCAAGCTCTTCAATGGAGAGGTCATCGGTATCAAAAGACACAACAGCGGACACGGGGTTGACGATTTCACTCAGTTTCTTTTCGGGTTTCATAATCTTACTTCCTTTCGTGAGGTGATGGTTATATTATACTCAGATTTTAATTTTTGTCAAACATTTATTTTAGATGTAATACATCTAAAAATTATACACGGGATATTATCCCGTGGAATTTACTTCCAAATTGTTTTTCCGTTTTCAGTAAACAACGACTGATTGCGGTCAACACGTTTGCGCAGATAGGGCGGAATTTTCTTTGTTCCATTGTATACAGCTACCAGCTCACGGAAGGTAGTTACATACATTGTAATCACTTTCAGCTTGTCCTCTGTTTTTACCAGCGTAATACCAGTGTCGGTGATACACAGATAAACGCCGTTCTGATACTTTTCGCGCACAACCTGCCCCAAGCCAATATCATTGATAATATGCTGTACCCGGTTCGCTCTTTGTACTTCGCAGTGATAAGTCATTGTTGTCATGGTTCATACCTCCTTTTGATGGTGTAAGTATATCATAAAATGGGAAAATTGTAAAGAGTAATTTTTAGATGTTTTACATCTAAAAACTATAATGAAATAAGCGCCAAGGCGCTTATTTTACATGATTTCATCAAAAGCCAAGTCAAGCCAATCATCATTTACCATACTCGCAAATTCAGATACCAGCTTGCGCAGAATAGCTCCAGCCTGCTCATCACTCATCTTGGTCAAATCCAGCCCAACATGCTTTTTCAGCCGCCGCATCAGGAGCTTGAGCATGTCGCAGTAAGTGTATTCTTTGTCATCTTCTTCAAAGTAAACAGTCGCATTGAGTTCCATATTTTAGTCCTTTCTGGTTTGGGAGGTTGTCCGTCCTCTTTACAATTAGTATTATATTCATTTTAGGAAAAAAGTCAAGTAATATTTTTTAGATGTATAACATCTAAAATTATAATGAAATAAAGGGATTTCTCCCTTTATTTATTAATCCAAATATCCATGGAGTTCTACATATGAAATTCTATTATTAATAGGATTAATAGTGCGCTGTGCTTTCCGCCCCAGCCTTTCTTCCAGCTTGGCGAGTTCTTCTTCAGCTTCCTTTACGGACACAGTGTTAGCAAGTTCCAGCTTGCAGTCCTCTACGCATACGTAGATAGTAGCGCAAGAGATAGAAGGCTTGTCTTCGAAATAGGTAATCATTACACTCATATAAGTATTATACTTCATTGCCGTTTCTCCTTTCGTGTCCCTCTTAGGAACAACTATATTATACTCCAATTTGAAAAAAAGTCAAACATTATTTTTAGATGTATTACATCTAAAAAACATAAAAGGGGAAAATTCCCCTTTTATCATTCAATTTCACCAGTATAAATATTATACTTGACATTATCATTATAAATCTTTTTTGCCAACTGGTAAGTCATGCCGCGCTCGCGCATGAACCAACCGATGTGTTTGATGGTTGTCATGCTGTACAGTCCATTGACGATCATCCAGCCTTCCGGGTCAATCTCAATAACGGTAGTGGTGTAGCTTACCAGTTGAACAGTACCGTCCTCAAATGTCCGAACGTAGGTGCTTGCATACTTGTGACCATTGTTAAGCGATACAGTGTAATTCATGTTTCAATCCTTCTTTCTTTTATTTCGTTCCCCTTGGAACATCTATAGTATACTGCCATTCGGGAAAAATGTCAACAGTAGTTTTTAGATGTATTACATCTAAAATTAAAATGAAATAATAGGTCCCGTTTCGGGACCTATGGAATTATTCATAATACTCAACGATGTCCCAACCGCCGGACCAAATTCCGCCAAAGTGTGCGTTGTCCTCTACCCATGCCGCCGCGGCACTGATGGTTTTGAATCCATCTTCAATAATGATGTTCCATTCGATGCTTACAATACGATAGCGCTTCTTCATCGTTCTTACTTCCTTTCTTTTTGTGTTCCCTTGGAACAACTATATAATACACCATTTTGGGATTTGTGTCAACTTTTATTTTTAGATGTAATACATCTAAAATTAAAATGAAATACAACGGGTTATGTGCCCGTTGTTTTTGGTTGTGGGAAAAGCCGCTGACGCAAATTGATTGTATCTTTAAGTTCATTTAATTTTGAAATTGCGGTTTTATGCGAAGAATAATCGATATCAATGCGATTATGGATATAGGTTCCGGGAACTAAATAAATTACTAAAGTAGAATTATAATATTCCTTTTTTGAATTGAAATTATCAACCACTTTGGCGAAAGTTATACTATTTTCGCTAAACATCATTTCTTCAAAGATAATCATAATATATCCCCTTTCGGGACGGCGGATTATTCCGCCGTCAAATTCGTCTTAGTGTAATAGAGATTGAAATTACCGTATTCTACGGAACAAGGGTCAGTGATATCATCATAACCATTTTCTTCGGCATCGGTATAGAGTTCGGTTTCGGGAACGATGTAACCATTTTCTTTGTGCATCCAATAATAGTTTTTCATTTTGTAATTCCTTCCTTTCTTGTCCCTTCGGACAAGTGTATTATACTACTTTTAGGAAAAAATGCAAGTTTCATTTTTAGATGTTTTACATCTAAAAAACGAAAAAATAAAATTGAAACAAAAATATAAAGGTTGATATACTCAACCTTTATATATTAATATTTAATGTTGATTATCATATCGCATTAGAATTACATTAGAATAATGTGTTAAATATGTTATGCCTTCAATGGTAACCTGCACAACATCTGATTCATCAAAGTCGCGCCAATTGTCAATTTTACCTTCAATCATTTCACCGTTATGTAAGATAATGATTGCTTCGTCAAAGCTTTGCTTAAAGTCAAGACCAATTTGACGATTCCCAAGAGAGCAACCTGTCATCATTAGAACACTAATCAGTAATAGGGCAATAAGAATAACTTTTTTCATAACGATTACTTCCTTTCTGTCCTTTGGACAAATATATTATAACATTTTTTAAAAATATTACAATGCTTCTTTTTAGATGTATTACATCTAAAATATAAAAGGTGTATTGCTTAGCAATACACCAATTCCATTGTAGACCATTTAAGAATACTAATCTGTTTATGTTCGCGCCCGATACGAAGCGCTTCTTTCTTTGTGCTAACACGGAAACTATGGTCAATATAGTAAATACCTTCACTATACCAGATGCCGCAGCTTCCCTCGTACAGCTTTACAGCTTGCATAGCAGCTTCCGGTGTAGCAGCTTCCATGCCGTAGTCGGCTACCTGGTAGCCGCTCTTATATGACACAATACGTCCGTTCTTCAGTGTAAGCCCATCGTTGTTGCTCAGTTTTCGCATGGTCCGAATGTTAATCATTGTTTGAACCTCCATTCCTTTGATGTGTATAGTATACTAAACTATGACAGAAAAAGCAAGAGAGGATTTTAGATGTCTTACATCTAAAAAAAATACACTGCCATTAGATATGGCAGTATAATCATTATTATACAATTTCAAGTGCATTCATATATACTTCTTCAGCTTCCCGCATATTCCATACTGCGATCATCTTATTGATAATAGTATAAATATTCTTCTTTGCCATTGCGTACATTTTCATCATTATTATTTCCTTCTTTCTATTAGTTGTGTTCATCAAGAACACCTATATTATACGCCTTTTTCTAGACATGTCAAGGCAAGTTTTTAGATGTGATACATCTAAAAAATAAATATATATTTTTATAACTATTATAATAAATAATATATTTTATTATGTTTATAAAAATATATGTATATGAGTATAACATATATAAAAGAGGCTTATTATCGCCTCTTAAATATCGTCAGATGTATACTCAATTGTATAGCCCTGTGCTTTCAGTGCTTTTACAGCTTCTCTGTCAACCGGGACAATAATTTCGTCCCAGTCAGCTGTAAAGCCAATAAAGTTGTGAACAGTAGCGATGTTTTCACAGATGGTGATTTTTGCGTATTCTTTCATAACTATTCTCCTTTCATGGGAAGGGCTTGCGCCCTTCCCATTACATCCATGTTGTGTATTCTGTCCAGTCAAAGCCATTGGTTCCAAAGCTTACAGCTTTTTCTCTGACCATGATACAGAACAGCTTTCCATTGGGGCTTTCCGCATCATAGTCCCGTCCGCACTGGTTCACGAACCAAGCAGGGCTTTCAATAATGCGCTTTACAAGTTCCGCGCTGACTTCCATCGTGTGCGTGTTCTCGCAATTGTGAATATAATACTTCATTGTTCTTTTCCCCTTTCCTTTTCGTTGGGAAGGGGCTTGCGCCCCTTCCCGGTTTGTCTTACTTCTGGAAGTATTCTTCCAGTGTCGGCATGTTTTCCAGCACTTCCCACAACCTGTCTTCCATCCTAGGCGTGATGGTCTGAATATTGATCTGCCTGCCGAGCTTTGTTTCCTTATCCTGCTTACTCACTTTCAGAGAGCTTGCAAGCCCGTTCTTACCGATCTTTGTGAGCGTTTCGATGAATTCCGACCGGGTGAAAACCCAAGTCATATTCATGAAGTTGCTCTTGTTCAGGAATTGAGTGAAGGGTGCCCAGCATACGAGCACGGCATCCGGCAGGATGTTTTCCGCCGTACAATCTTCGGCCGTAAAGCCTTCACCATAGGCAACGGCGCCCGAACCTGTCTTAATCTCGATTGCGCCAATACCCTTCCGGCTTACATCGTTCGAACCGAGCTTGCGACAACGAACATCATTCGCGCGAGTGATGCCCCTAACAAGGATATAGTCGCGAACGACAACGTCCATCAGCTTTCCCATACTTCCTGTGCTGTGCTTGCTATCCTGCCGGGCAAGCTCTTTTTCATAGTTGGAAAGTTTTTCAAGATACTCAGAACGCTTCATGATTGTGTCCCCCTTATAATAGTTATAGTCTTATCTTCACCGCATCGGCCTGCTCATATCATCGCCGGCTGCCCGTCTCGGTATGTCTAGATTATACTCTTTCTGTTTTAAATGTCAAGCACTTTTTTGATTTTTTTTGAAAAAAATTTTTATGCGTTTTATCCTATATAAGACGAATAATAATAATGATAAAAATATAACCATTTAAGACGCTGCCTTTTAACACTTCACCGCGCTAAAGTGCGGATAATTTTATCACTTTTTATTGATAAATATATAACCATTATCCCGGCATAAAATTGTGTTAGTTATCACTAACTCGGGCGGTTAGTTAGTCATAACTAACTGTGGATAAAGTTGTGGATAAAATTATCCACAAGCCTGTGGATAATTCTGTGGAAAACCTGTGGAAAACTTTATCCACAGCCCTGTGGATAAACCTGTGGATAACTTTATCCACAACCCGGGGGATATTTTCAGGCTGTGGATAAACCTGTGGATAACTCGGGGCATGCCCTCCCCAAATTCCACCAACTTTTTTAAAAATGAACCTTAAAAAATAAAACTTATTAAACTCAAATACTTGACAACCCATTACCCGATATGATACAATTAAAATAAAGGAGGTGTTGCAATCAAATGAAAAAAGCATATTCATTAGATTATAACATAGAAAGAGACACCGACCGTTTGGAATTGGTAAAAGGTATTCTAGATACCTTACCCAACGACCCTTCGCCGCAAGATTTAGAACAAATGGCCACCTACATATTATACGGCAAGGATGAAAACGGACTGTCCTCTCTAAAGCGTGGAGAAGTATATAATAACTCCAAGCGCTACAACACATTTAAAACCTCCGACGATTATGTTCTTTCGCTAGATGAAATACTTGAAAATCCCGCTACCGACGAACAAGAATTCCGTAGTGCCTACAAGCGCGACATTTACAAGAAATCCGTTCCTACCATATAGCGCCCCAAGTACGATAAAAAAACTGGCGAACTAATTGATATCGGAGACGCCGACATCCCCGGTATGGTAGAACTTTGGGAGCGCCTAGACCACCTAGACAAGTGGGTTCAGATGTTATCAGGCAAGTTGCCGCCAGAGGAAGGCTTTCTTATGTTTGAGGATGACTATCGCCTCTACCGCCTCAAACATAATTTGGTAGATATGAAGAGGACGCAATACTACCTAAAGGATGTATATAAGCCGCAATTGCGCTTTTAGGCGCTAGACCACCCCAAACCCCAATTCTACGAATGGGATGGGGAATCCGCCTACTGGATACCCTATGAGGAATGGGAATATCGCGTTACCCACTCCTACACCCATACAATTTCAACGCGCCTTGAGGACTATGAAACACGCGGCGAACCCCCGCATCTAGAAGTGCGCTGGATTGTATGCCGCCATAATTTTGATTGGGAAAACTACAAACATATTTACGCCCTTATGAATAACTATTTGCCGCTGCGCGAATAGCTTAAAGATAAGTTAAATACATATGGGCGCACCCTTATTTGGGACCTTGAGCGCTACGTAGAAATGACCCCATTGTCCCCAATTCGCCGCGCCATTGTTTATAAAGTAATGGACCAAATGCCGCGCGAACAAATATGCCAAGAGCTGTAGGAAGAATTTGGCTTTACCTACAACGCCTACTATCTTAGCACCCTTATCGCCAACGATATCCCAAAAGAAATTGCGCGAACCGCCGCAAAGCATCGTATCCTGTGCGAGACCCCGAAATCCGAACTAAAAGTATGTAAGGGTTGCGGCCAAGCCTTACCGCGCCATGCCCTATTCTATACAAAAAACGCCGGCCGCAAGGATGGTTTTTAGTCCTATTGCCGAGATTGCGAGCGCAAACGCCGCATAAAGAGGGGGGAATAGAATGAGTATGACGGAAGAAAAAAAGACCAAGCGATGCTATAGGTGTAAGGTAGATAAGCCGCTAGAAGCCTATCAATATACACCATCGCGCTTCTTTCCCGGCCATCGTTCCTATATCTGTACTTCATGCCTTGAGGCAACTACCCCGCAAGACAACCTAGGTGAGGTTGACCGCGTAATGCGCTGGTTGGACTTGCCGCTGGACCTTAACAAATGGACGCAACTTTACGCGCAATACAAGGACCATACCTTTACCGCGTACTTCAATCTACTGTATGATGACCATTATGCGGCATTAACCTGGCAAGAAGAGAACGCGCGATGGGAATTGGCGCGAAAAGAAGGCACCATTGATGATGAGATTAAGGCAATTTCAGAAGCCAAAATGAAGCACCTAAAGAAGGTATGGGGCCCAACCTATAAGGCCGATGAACTTCTTTGGCTTGAGGACTTCTACAATAAAATCGTAGCAACTCAAAACGTTTCCACTCCAATTCTTTAGGAAAAGGCGCGCGACTTTTGTGAGCTTTAGTGGCATATTAAATAGGGACTGCGCGAAGGCATTGATGTTTCTAAGATGATGAAGCAGGCTGACGACATTGTTAAAACCTACCACTTTGAGGCATCCAATGCGAAGTCCGCGGCGGACTTTGAGTCTGTTGGGGAACTTATGGTTTATTTTGGCAAGAAAGGGTGGCATCCAAATTGGCATACTGAGCCACAAGATTCCATTGACTTTATGATGGAAAATATTCAAAATTATTTGTAGCGGCTGGTCCGCAATGAAGGCAACTTTGCCGAATAGGTAGAAGATAAGCGCGCGAAGTATAATATGACTGAACGCCTTGAAGAAATTGAAAATGAAAAGGTTGAGTTTGACGAAACCGCCGACATTGAATATGAAGGCGATAGCGAACTTGCCGCCGAGCTATAGGGAGGGGAGTAGGATGAGTGAATTTCAATAGGAGACCCTAATGCGCGACGGCATCCCAATTGAAAAAGGCGTCATCCTCACTAAAGATTTTTTAGATAGTAATCAAGAATTGTTTACTAAGTATCTTAATTTATGGATACTATATCCTGACCTTTGGCTAGACATGATATAGGACAGAACAGACGCTTAGCACTTTCACTTAATGCCTTTTCAGCGCATAGAACTTCGCGCAGCAATGCGCTATCGTTATACGTTCTGGACGGCAACCCGTGCTACATCCAAGTCCTTTACGGCATACCTTGGCGCGATTGTTAAAGCGGTATTGTTGCCCGGCTCCACGATTATGATTGCTTCTGACGTAAAAGGCACGGTTATTAAAATTGCGGAAGCGAAATTCGCAGAAATTTTTAGGCATTGGCCTCTCCTAGAAAAGGAATTGGCAACCCGCACGGAAGATGGCAAAACTGGCATCAAATCTAGCGGCAACTACTATGAAATTCGGCTAAAGAATAAATCCGTTATTACTGTTGTTTCTAAAGATACTTCCCGTGGTTTGCGCGCAACCTCCGCTATATTGGAAGAAGCGGCGCTTATTGAAGAAGTCGCATTTAACGAAGTCCTATGGCCGCAAATGAACATTGCGCGCCGTGAAGTTGATGGCACCCTTAATCCAGACGAACCATCTGCCTCACAGATTTTCATTACTACTGCCGCCGAACGCACTGTATTCATGTATTAGAAATTGATAGAGATAACCGTGAATGCGGTATTGCGCCCGAAGGAGTATTTCTCTTGGGGCTTGTCCTATGAAGTCCCCCTACATTATGGGCTTCTAGATAAAGCAACCTTAATGGACCAGCGCTATTCTAATACTGTAAGTGAAGAATCGTTTGCGCGAGAATCTTTATCTATCTGGAGTGGTAATAGCTCCGATGCTTGGCTTGACTCACGTCGCCTAAATAAGCATCGTTCATTACTTAAATGCGAACGCCATGCTTACTATAGCGACACATGCCCAGATGCCTGGTATGAGATTGGCGTTGACGTTGGTCGCTATAGTGCGAATACTGCCATTATGGTTATTAAAGTCTATCCAAATGATTAGCGCTATAAAAAAAGCGTAGTTTATACCGAAGTTATTAATGGCGCCAACTACATTACAGATTAGGCACCTCGTATTAAAAAATTAATTTAGCTTTACAAACCGCGCGAGGTCGTAATTGACGGCAACGGCCCTGGCATTGGTTTAATGGACGCAATGGCGGTTCCATCTTACGATAAAAATACCGGCGAATAGTATCCCGCCTATTATACCTTCAATAATGAGAATCATTTGCCGCCAGAGCTTAAAATAGAATAGGAGGAACCTATTCCGGCCTACAACGCTATTCTCTATGATATTAAGGCCGGTGCCTCAAATGAAGATGCTATTCATGCGGCATTCCTTACTGCCATAAATACCGGCTCAGTATCATTTTTGGCGCATGAGCGCATTGTAAAGGATAAACTAATGAAAACCAAGAAAGGACAAAAAATGTCTGCCTATGATAGGCGCGTTTTCTTACTACCATATGAAATGACTTCTCGCCTTATGGATGAACTTAATAATCTGCGGCTGAAGCCCACAGGAGTAGAAAATAAATATAAAGTAGAACGAATTTCACGCTCTATTGAAAAAGACCGTTTTAGCGCATTGGAATATTCTTTATACCGAATTAAATACTATGAAGATAAAGAAATTTTTAAAAAACGGAAGAAAAAGTTAAAACAGTATGCTTTCTTCAGTCCTAAAAATAGGGGGTGAGGTTTATGAAAAATTTCAAGCCATATATTCAATTTGCTAAAAACAATCGGGCATTTAAAGTACCAATTGATGGTAGTAGAGTTGGTCGCTACAATTCTTCTATGAGGAGCAATCCCGTTGGTTGGCATGATTTTACGATTGAGGAAATTGAAGATATTATTAGGTCTGGCGATTTAGACACTTTACGATAGCTATCTCGCTACTACTATCGTACAAATAGTGAATATCGCGAAAATATTGATTACTTAGCCACCTTGCCTTTTTATGATACAATTGTCACCCCTATCTTTGAAGAAGGAAAAGGTTCAAAGGCTTAGATTATTAAAGCATTCTATAGTGCTTGCGATTTTGTTGATAAGCTTGACCCAAAGAATACATTTACGCGTATCACAAAATCTTGGTTAATCAATGGTATGTATAATGGAATTTTGCGCCAAGTTGGCGACAAAGTTTCCATTCAGGACCTTCCGCTGGAGTATTGCCGCACTAGATTCAAGGATTTTAATAATTTGAATATTCTTGAATTTAACGTAACCTATTTCGAGCGTCTTTTCCATGATGATAAAGAACGGGCACAAATTGTTGCTTCGTTCCCAGAACCCATTCAAAAGCATTGGAGGCTCTGGAAAGAGAAAAAGACTGCCGACCCCTGGGTTATGCTTTCATCCGCCGACGGCGGCATTAACTTCTGTTTTTCGGACGATCAAACGCCATTGTTAATCGCGGCAATTCCACGATTACGAAATCTTAAAGACGCCGTTGGGCGCGAAGAAAAGCGCGATGAAAATGAATTACACAAATTACTAATTCAACGCATGCCTATCGATAATCAAGGTGAATTAGTATTTGAACTACCTGAAGTAGAAGATATTCATTAGGGCGTTGCGGCAATGCTTTAGGATTTAGATACGGTTGATGTTTTAACCACTTTCGGTGAAACATCTCTTGAAAATCTCTAGGATTCCTCCGCAGCATCTCAATCTGCGGACCGTATTGAAAAGTATTCAAAGAATGCTTGGAATGCTCTTGGTAGAGGCTCAATTCTTTTTAATGCTGAAAATAGCTCCACGCTGGCTTATAGCATTAAGAAAGATGAAAGCTTAATGAAAAGCTACTTGAACATGTATAGTACTTGGATAAAGTACGAAATCAATTCAAGGTTTTCGCGCACTGGATTATCATTTGATTTTGAGATTTTACCAACTACTATGTTCAATATAAAAGACTACCAGAGTATGTATTTCTAGGGTGCCCAATTTGGTTATTCCAAAATGCGCGCGGGCGTAGCTAGCGGCATAAAGCAACTAGCACAGTTAAGCTTAATGAACTTTGAAAATGATTTCCTCAAGATGTCAGAAAAGATGATTCCTTTAATGTCATCTTATACTACTTCTGCCAACGGAGATTCCAAGAGCGGAAGCAGCAGTGGAGGAAGTAAAACGACATCGGTAACTGTTGGAAATTAGGGTGGTCGTCCAGAGTTGCCCGATGAAGAAAAATCTGAGAAGACTCAGGCCAATATAGCGGCCATGGGTTAAGGAGAATATGTATGAATAAGCAAATACCTATTTACTTTGATAGCGTAGTTATTGCTTCTCCTACAATGCCTATCTCTAGCGACAATCCAGAATTGGGCCGTTTAAAGGTTGGGGTTTTCACCAAGTATGGGAACCGGAACGGTTCCTACATTACGGATGAAATCGCAGAACAATTGATTGCCAGTGCTACTAGGGGTGATACTCCTGTAGTTGGATTCTTTGACCCGGAATCCAAAAGCTGGGCAGGACATACTGGCCCACTACTAGCTAGCGCATATGGCTATGTAGAATCATTTGAAGGGTGGCAACCTTTTACAGACACAGATGGAATTGAGCGCGATTACGCTGTATTTTCTGTTGTATTGTTTAATAAATATTTTGATGAAGCAAAATTGGTTGTGGGTCAGCACCAATCAATGGAATTGAATAGGGATACTATTCAAGGTGATTGGGCAGAAATAGACAACCAAGAATATTTTGTATATACAAATGCCGCAATAATGGGGCTATGTATTATAGGAGAACATGAGCCATGTTTCTCTGTATCTACCTTCTTTGCTAAGGAAGATAATAATTACGCTTCACAATATGAAAAGTTCTCTTCACTTTTATCCGGCTTAAAGGAACAAGTTGAAGAGGCGGAAAATAAACAAAAGGGAGGAGAACAACCTATGGAAGATTTTGAAAATAACGTAGGCACTCCCGCGGAAGAGCCTGTAACTGAACCAGTTATAGAAGAACCGGCAGCAGAACCTGCTGTTGAGGAACCGGCACCCGCCGTTGAACCCGAAGCAGAACCTGCCGCTGAACCTGCGGCTGAGCCAGTTGATTTTGAAGCTCTCCAAAATTCTATTACGGAATTAACTAACCAGAATGCTGAGCTAACTACTAATTATGAAAATGCTCAGAATCGGATCGCTGAGTTGGAGCAGGCACTTGCCGATGCTACTGCCGCGACTGAAACCGCAAATAATCGCATTACTGAATTAGAGAATTCTATTGCCCAGTATGAAGCTGAAAAAGCCGCAATAGAAGAAGAGAAGAAAAATCAGCTAATTAGAAAATATGAAAAACTCATTGACGAAGAAGAAATTACTAAAATTCGCGGTGAAGTTTCTAACTTTTCTTATAGCGAACTAGAAAGCAAACTTGCTATTAGTTTTGCTAATAAACAAATGGCTGGCAGTGAAGAACATGCTGAGACTATTCCACTACCAGAACCTACTGTTAATCAATTTGCGCTTCTAATTGAGAAGTATCGCAAAAACTAAGGGAGGAAAAAATTATGGGTAATATGAAAAGATTTCCTATCACCAATCCCGTTGGGGATATGGTTGATAAGTATCGCGACCCTGATGAAAAGCTATATGCCAGCCTTGAGCTAAATCAAGTAGCTTTCCCTAAGACTGGTATGGTAGTATCTCAGGTTCCGCTCGGAACTGCTTTTACAAAAGCTAATCCTTGTGAGAATGGTATGTGGCTAGTTGGCGACAAGAGCGCTGGTGCTCTAAATGCTCCTGCTGCTGCTACCGATTCTCCTATTGGTATTGTATATACCGCAGAAAAAGAATATGATATGATGCACTATGGTCTACAGCGCTTTGGCCGCAAGGTTGCTGGCGATTATCCTCGTCTTGGCCTATTTGGTCTTGGCGACACCGTAACCACAAACTGCCTACAGTATGATGACGCTGAGTTCCCTACCGAAAAAGATCTATGGGATGCTCTAGATGATATCGCTACCACACCTCTTTATGTCGGCATTGTAGCTGGTTCTCCGGTTCCACAGCTAACCGCAACCAAGCCTGTTGCTGGCGTTTATGCCAAAGTTGTAAAATTCTACACTATACCTAACGGCGGAAAGGGCGTTAAGTATCAGATTGTAAGTCTAGGTTAATAAGGAGGTGCGAACGTATGAATAATCTACAGATTTTGATGAATGGCGTGTTCGGACGTAAAGTTCCTGCTGAGTTCGCAGCCGCCGATTATGATTATGAAGCTGCTCTACGTGATGAGCTTGCTAAGCTAATGACTAAGGACGGCAGACATTTTGATCGTCACGTCTTTAATCGCAACAAGGAAGATATTTTTGAACTACTAGAACAGAATCTAGAGGAAGTACTACCTCAGAGTGTACAGTCCGCTCTCGATATGTTCGTTGAGACTCTACATTTCGCACAGGGCACTCGTCCTGAGTTCCGTGTAACTCGTGGTAAGCAGAGGGGTAAGCAGTTCGTTACTCGCGCTACCGAGTCCGGTAACTATGAAACCTTCCGTCTCGACCGCGATCGTTTTGATGTTTACATTCAGGCCATTGGTGGCGCTGGATATGTAGACTTCGAGCGTTATCTTGACGGTCTAGAGTCCATGACCGATATTTATGAAGTCATTCAGGAAGGTATTGTTGACCGTCTATTTGAGATGGTTCAGGAAGTATTACTTGCTTCTTGGAATGCTGCCGGTCGTCCTGCTCGCAACAAGGTTGCTGCTAATGCCTTCAATCCTGCTGCTATGAAGAAACTTTGCAATACGGTTGCTGCTTATGGTTCTCCAATTATTTACTGCACTCCAGAATTTGCCGCTGAAATGGTAAATGCAATTGTTTATACTGCTAATAATACCACTTCTATTAAGGTATCTGATCAGGATATGGTTGATATCCGTGAGCGCGGCTATGTTGGTAAGTTCCAGGGCGTTCCTGTTGTTATTATGCCTCAGTCTTTCGTAGATGAGCAGAATGCTAAGACCGTTATGAATCCTTCCTTTGCTTATGTATTACCTGCTGGCAAAGAAAAGCTCATTAAGATGGCTTTTGAAGGCTCTCCATATTTCCGTGAATGGGACGATCATGAAGGCGACAATTCTTTCACCCTACAGGGTTATGTAAAGGTTGGCGTTGGCATGTTCACCACTCCTAACTATTGGGGAATTTATTACAATAGCGCTCTAGACGCTGATAGCGGCTGGGCCGAATACAATCAGGGCTTGATTCCAAAGCTTGACGATGGCTCTACTAATGCCTAATTAATATAAGGGGCGGGTTAACGCCCGCCCCACTTTTGTTATTTAACAAGGAGATAAAAGGAGGAAAATTTTATGGCTATTACTATTAAAAATGTGAGTTCTTCTATGGTATCATTGTATGTACCGTCTATTCGGTTTAATCGCGAATTAACACCTGGACGTGTAATTTCTTTATCCAAAGATGAATATGATGAATTGATGTATGACCCGGGCGTTGTTGCGCTAATTAACGGTCATTATTTGAAGGTTGAGGGTGTAAAGGAAGAAGAAAAGACAGTAGTAGACACATCTCCAGTATTTGATGTTTCTATGATTAGTGCTATGTTTGATAAGAATGATATAACCGCATTTGCTAAATTTATTCCTAATGCTACAGTAGCCGAAAAGGAAAGTGTAATTAGATTGGCGGTTGATAAGGGAATTACTAGCCCTGCTTTTGTAGCCCTCATTAAGAAATACTGTGATGTTGACATTATTAATGCTATTAATATGAAGCATCAAGCAGAAGAGAAGTGATTTAAATGGCAACCCCTTTCTTAAAAGTTTATGACGCCTTTTTGGCGCGAATAACTGCTGATGAATGGATGTTAGAGGAAGAACTCGCAATCGTTGAACGCGATTGGCAGGAACTTCTAAAAATTTCCATAGAACGTTTTAAATATCCACGAGTCAAGTTAGACATAGAAGAGGTTGGCGGCACTGAAGTTTTACCAGTAATGCAGTTTAAAGAAACATTAACTAATGCTGAAATTTAGATGTTGGCTTTATATATGAAGCATGAATGGGTAAAACGCTGTATTGCCAGTTGGGAAAATATTCGTTAGCTATACGTTGATAGTGATTATTCTCAAGCAAACCACCTAGATAAATTAATTAAACTTGAAGCCTCAGTCGCGCTTGAGGTTCATAAAGCAGAGGGACGATATGATAGATCGCGTAACCACAGTCCTGCCATCACCTTCAAGCGATTGGCAGGAAAGCGAAATCGCGGATGAAACTTTTAGTAGCTATAAAAGCAAACTAAAAGGTAGATTATATGGATTACTCTGTGAGCGCGAAAAAGGTGGAGAATGGGAAAAGTTTTTGGATTCTATTATTATAGAATTAATAGGACTTGGCGCGAATGCGATTAATTGGTGGCCTTTAATTGGAAAACTTTCTATGCTTAGATTTTTGTCTTATGAATATTTCAGAAAGACAATATTTGAGTGTATGAATTTAGTAGGAAGATTGGAGCAACCAGATGAATTATCTTGAGGCTTATTTCTCGCGTCTGTACCATTATGGGAAAAACACAGGAGAACGTATTACTAATGGTGGTATTCGAACATTCCAAAGATGGAAAGCAGAATCGCCGCATACAGTCCCGGCTCTCTCTGTAGAACGTGGATTATATTTTGATGGCATTATTTTACAAAGTAAGGATAAGGCTTATTAGAAGATTATGCATTTAAATGTTTCCAATGATATTCCAATTTAGGTTGGAGATATTATGAATTGGTAGCTGGCGGATGGCACGCTGGAAAAGTGGTTATTACTGTCAGAGGAAAGAAAAACTAATGGCACTTATCGTACTTTTGATATAATTAAATGTAATTATTTAGTTAAATGGGTTAATGATAAAGGGTATTTGCGGCAATCTTGGGCCTATGTTTTAAGCTCTACCGATGAAAAGGTTAAGGGCAATTTTAGAACTTGGCATAACTTAATTACGCCGCAACCTAATAAATATGCGGAAATTATAATGCCGCGGCCCATTGACGAGAATTCATAGGTAAAAGATACAGTAGACCGCGGTACTAACTTTATTATTGAAGATGAAAGTTGGAAAATGGTTGAAGCAGATTTTACTAGTGTAAGGGGCATTATTTATATGTCTCTTACTGAAAATAAAGTTAATTTTTAGTATGATGATTTGAATGTAGATATAGCTGATACTGATAAGCTGTTATTTCCTACGTTAGAGCCAGTATATGTGGTTGGAGAAGAAATTGTTCCTAACTTTACAGAGCAGACTTTAAATGAATGGGAAATAGTATTAATTCCACCAGAAAACTGCGAATGTATTAGTATTGATGAGTCTACAGGGCATCTTCGCGCAATAGCGCCAGGGAATGCTCTAATTAAGATGCGTTTAAAGAATTATGATGCCAAAGAGCCACGTAGGGCAGTAACCAAAGAATTTTCAATTACAATCAATGCAAGTGCGGAAGATAGACCAATTTATATTTATGGTCCTGATAAGGTGCGACTTGATCGTTATGCTACATATGCTTTAGTAGAAGAAGGAAAAGAAGATTCTCCATTAACAGATGTAACAATGGAAATTGATGGTGTTTCTGAGTATGGAACATTAGAAGCGGACAAAGAAAAAAATTATTTATATGTTTTGCACGCTAATAATGAAAATAAGCTTGGCTCATTAATTTTAAAAACTACTTATAATAATCAAGAATATACTAAAACAGTAGAGATTATTCCATTATGGTGAGGTGAATTAAATGGCAGAAATTGAATATGGTTAGCGTCGCTTTGCCGTAATGGGTACTAATACTTTTAAAATAGCAAATAAGTTAATGTCTAATTAGCGGCTATGCCGCTTATTAAAATATCAAGTGCGTGATCCTTTTAATAAAGAAAAGTATGCCGATGTAGATGGCGCGGATTTAATTAATAAATAGATATTGATAGTGCCTAAAATATTTGATGATAGTACTGAAAAAATGTCTTATGTAACAGCACTATTTAGTAGCTTTGTAGTTAATTAGTTAAATCCAGAATTTAAAAGCTCAACAATTCGTTTTGATATTGCTTGTCCGTATGAAGAATGGTTATTAGATGAATAGTCTTTGCGCCCATATCTTATCATGCAGGAAATTGACCAAATGTTTAATGAAGCAAAAATGGCAGGCATAGGTACATTACAATTTGTTCGAGCGGATGCGCTAACCCTCAGTCCTTGGATTGGCGGTTATTCAATGGTGTATCAAATTAATGAATTTAACTGATGATGAGATTTTAAAATTTTTAAAAGGGTCGCCTGTTTTTATTGACGATATTTGCGCTATTTTCCCGCCAACAGTAGGCGCTATTGTTGATGAGGGATATGATAATTTTTAGAAATATGTAAGTGTTTTAACAGCAACGAAACCTACAACATAGTATGATAAAGATAAGGAACTAAAAGAATTAATGGATAAGCTAAGTGATTTTTAGTATGTTTTATTAATGGCTAATTTAGATCCTCAAATTCATACACTTTTGAAAAAAGGTTTTAGATTTTTTACGCACGAAGACGCATTATTTTCTTTAGAACCAGCACAAATTGTTATAGGTCCACTTGCTGAAAAACACATATTAACCGAAGGCAAATTCTATGATTTTTAGCATTTAATTCGTAGAATGTGCTTTTTAGAAACCGAAGAAGATGAGATAATTATTTATGATGATGATCCAGAAATAACAAAGCGTCTCAAACGGTAGTAGCGTGACCGCAGAGAAAAACTTCGTAGAGCGAAGGCGAAGGAAGCTAAGAAGAATGGAACTGATTTAAAATTCTCAGACTTAATCGGTAGTATTACTCTAAACGATTGTGGTTTAAATATTACAAACGTTTGGAATGTTAGTTATTACGCTTTTCACGATCAACTTAAGCGGATGGGGTGGCGTGATTAGTTTAATATAAATCAGCGTGCCGCGCTAGCGGGCGCAAAAATTGAAAAGTCGCAACTCAAGCATTGGATGCGTTCCATTGCTGATGGCGATAAGTCATAATTTAGGAGGTAACTTTTATGGCTAATAATGTTAATATTTTTGACAAGTATGGCATTAAGGAAGTTGCTAACGTATATTTTGAAGCTCTAGACGACGATCTAAAGACCGGCGTGTACAAGGGCGACATCGTTCTCTTCCTTGATACTCTAAAAGTTTCCACCATTGAGACCACTGCCGAGAATGTCGCAGCCCAGGGTGGTTGGGGCAATCCTCGTCTAGTACAGTGGGACTATGGTAAGGAAATTAATATTACTCTTGAAGATGCTTTGATGTCTCTTGAATCTCTTCGTTTCATGATGGGCGGCGCAATTCGTCGTACTTCTGACGAGGAAGGAAAAGCTAAGATTGTTGTTCATCATACCGAGGAAGTAACGGCTTATGGAGAAACAGATACAAGTAGCAATACTACTACTGTATATGTACCCGCCCCTAAAGATCATATTACTGGTACTCCTTTGTATCCAGCGGCAGTATCTGGTCATCCAATTAAGTTAATTAACTTAACTAAGGGATATCGTACGCAGATTACTACCGGGACCATGACTGCTAAGAATACAATTATTTTTAAGAATCCAAAGGCTGGTATTGAGCAAAATGGTGAGCAACCTGCTGATGGTGATAAGATTCGTATTTTCTGGGATGAAATCGTGGACGCTAATAGCACCAATGAAGACGCTGTTGAAGTCACCATTTCTCCTGACACCTTCCCTGGCACCTATAAGGTTGTTGGTGATACTCTAATTCGTTCTGAAAAGACCGGCCGTGACGAGCCATTCCAGTTTATTATCAATAAAGCTAAGGTTCAGAGTAACGTTACAATTACTCTACAGGCTGAAGGCGATCCTTCTACATTTGAAATGACCCTAAACGTACTCCGTGATGGCGATGAAATGATGAAGCTTGTTCGTTATAACGTTACTGGTAATAGTGAAAGCGATGCTGGAAATGATACTGGTTCTCTAACACCTGTTACTTCTGACGGAAACTAATTTAAATAATGCCCTAGAAGCTCCGCGCTTCTAGGGCTTTTCCTTTTAAGGTAGGTGATACCTTTGATAGAACAATACTTTGGTATTAAAGAATTATATGAAGTTACTCTTCGTGCGAAAACTGCTATGTAGTTTGGCAATAGATATATTGAAGCTGACGAACCAGTTTTATATTTCTAGAATATTGCCATGTCAATGCTTTCAGAACAAAGCAAAGAAGTTTATGCGCGTGGCGGTTGGCTAAATTAGCCTAAAGTAATATGGCAAGACCGTTCTGAAATTCGCTTTCAAATGTCCGAAGGCGTTGTATCGCAATTTGGTCTTGGAATACTTTTGGGCGCGAAAGTAGCATTGAAAGGCGTAGATAAGCCCATTCTGATGCATAAGACTGAGGGGCCAATGGAAATAAATGATTAGCACTAGTTATTTTTAGAGCATTGGCCTGTAGAAAATAATAGAAAGAAAACGTTTATTTTTGATTATGCGCGAGATGCTGTTTAGCACAAAATTTATGGTAAGCGAATTGCTGGCAAATCTGATGGATTTGGCGGTGAAAGACCTTGCTTAGAATTATATGAAGATAAAGATTTGAAAACTCTCGCAGACACTGATAAAAAATATGTAGTAGATTACTACTATGATTATGGAAAAGAAGCTATTTCTTATACATTACAAAAGGAACGCTTCAATGGATTATTCACTTTGGAAGGGAAATTTTATTCCAAAGACGAGAATGAGGGCAAGAATTATACGAATATTTTGTATATGCCCAAGGTGAGGATTGTAAGCGATATTAACTTACGATTGGGAGAAAGGGCTGATCCAACGGTGTCCGCGTTTGATATAATAGGGTTGCCGGAGACTGTCGGTGACGATAAAGATTTAATAGTTGAAATTTAGCATTTGAGTGAAGACTTGGATGCTGATATATAAAAGCCACTTTCTTTAGGGAAAGTGGCTCTTTTTTTATTTTAAGGGATAAAAGGAGAGTGAAATGGAATGGCTGATAAGATTGAAATTCCAGTTAGTTTAGGCTTATAGGCCGCGACTTAGCAAATTCAAGAGCTGCGCGCAATACTGGAGAAATCTGTAGATATTAAATCTACAGCTTTCAAGTCTATTGACTAGGCTTTATCGAAAGCTTTAAATTAGGTTAATAATTTAAAAGCAAGTATGAGTACTGCTTTTTAGAATACTAGTAGCGCAAAAAAATTCTCTGCTGACTTAGAAAGAACGTTTCAATAGATTCAGGCAATAGGCGAGAGCTTTGGTAATCTAGGATAGAAAGATTTAATTTTTTCTCCTGAGGCAAAAACGTAGATTGATGATTTACAAAATCAAATGCGGAATTTAAATGCTGAAATATCGCGTATTTCTGCTGGTAGAATTGGAAATATTTTTGATGACAGTAGTATTGAAAACTTTAGACAAGTATAGAATATGGCGGCTTAGCTAGGAGTAGTACTCTCTAAGACTACATTTGAGGACTTTTCTAGTCAAATTTCAAACAAGATGGCAGAAGTGCGGCGCGAGATTGAATCAACTAAAGCTAGCGTTGAGAATCTAAAAAATGCCACTAATAATCCGACATTTACTAAAGATTCGTTATTTTAGTCTTTAACTGAAAAAACCGACTTATCTAATATTATTGAAAAATAGATTGATGCTACATCGGCAAAAGATTTACGTGAAAAAATTGCGGCGGCGTATAGTAATGTAGGATTAGAGATTAATGAAGCTCTAGTTGCTAATGTAAAATCTGGGTAGGGTATTGATACTGTTTTAAAACAATAGACTGAGAACTTAGTAATAAGTGCGACCGCATTTGAGACTGCCGCAAAAGAGAAAAAACAAGAAATAAGTTAGGTTATTGAAGATTTGACCGGATTAACAACTAATAGTAATAGATACGGTAATTCTGGGCAAACTTATAATAGAAATGAGAAATTAGGACTTATACAAGATATAAAAACTAAATATGCTAATTTAATAGACTTCTCTAAATTTGATGAACTTGATCCAAATAAAATGGGCATTCGTGAGTACATAAGACAATTTCAAGAAGCACTAGAACAAGGATTTAAGAACATTGATGGTTCTACTATAGAGAAAGCACTAAAGGAAAATATTAGTGCTGCTATTAATAGCGCTTTAACTAAAGATGTTATTACTGATACTAAAAGTTTTTAGAATTAGGTTTAGACAGTATTAAAGGGGATATTTGGAAATTAGACTTTTGACATTCCATGGTCGAGCTTTAAGGGCAGCACTGTAGATAAAGCGTTTTCGGATATAATCCAAAATATTACTAATACTATTGCTTCTTTTGATCCGACTGCTGCGAGTGAAAAAATTCAGTAGTTAGAATAGAGTCTCTAGGAATTAAAATCCGTATAGGAAACCGTTAATAATACTGCAACAGCTGATGGCAGTAAATTACAAGGGTTGTAGGATAATTATAATAACCTTGCCACAGCAGTGGCATCAGTAGTGCAAGAGACTTTAAAAGCACTAGGCGTAAATGTCAGTGATATTTTTGCTAGAACTGCGGATTCAGCCCATGGCGCGACGAGTGCGGTAAATTCAGCAACGGATTCTTTAGCTAAATTCGAATCACGCCAAAAGTCATTAGGCAATATTCAAACAGCAGTTAACCGTTGGATGGGCTTCTGGCAAGTCTTAAATATGACTAAATCAGCGATTAATGAGATGAAATAGCATATTCAAGAACTAGATAGCGTAATGACTTCTATTTCTGTTGTTACTAATTTCTCTCAAGAAGATTTATGGGGACAAATTAGTCAATATAGTGAAATTGCACGCCAGTATGGTGTTGCTATTAAGGGTGTTTACGAAGTTTCATAGATTTACTATCAATAGGGCTTACAGTAGAATGATGTAATGACATTGACTACTGAGACCTTGAAGATGGCTCGTATTGCTGGTTTGGACTATGCTACCGCGGCAGACTATATGACGACAGCTATTCGTGGCTTTAAGTTGGAAATGACGGATGCTGCGCATGTTACTGATGTATTTAGTGCTTTGGCTGCTACAACTGCTTCTAGCACTGAAGAAATTGCTGTCGCTATTAGTAAGACGGCTGCTTCCGCTGCAGCTGTTGGTGCAAGCTTTGAAGCTACGAGCGCTATGATGGCGACAATGATTGCTACTACTCGTGAATCTGCTACTAATATTGGTACAGCATTAAAGTCTGTTATTTCTCGTTATGGTGAAATGACAAGCGATCCAAGCAAAACAGTAGACTCTGAGGGCGAAGAAATGAGCCTTAATAGAGTTGATAAGGCTTTGTAGACTGTTGGTATTACAATTCATGATACCGCAGGACAATTCCGTGATTTTGATGATGTAATGCTTGAATTGATGGAGAAGTGGGATTCTCTTGATTCTTTATCTCAACGTTATATTGCTACTTTAATGGCTGGTAATAGACAGCAATCTCGTTTTTTGGCATTGGTTAGTAATGTAGATGAATATAAGAAAGCGTTATAGACTGCGATGGATTCTGAAGGTACAGGTGAATTGTAGACATTAAAAACTTTGGATTCCATTGATGCTAAGATTGAAAAGATGAAAGTTACAATTTAGGAATTCTATACGAGTTCTGGATTGGAAGAATTATATAAGAATATCTTAGATACTATTACCAATATTGTTGTTGCCGCAAACAGTCTTCCAAAAATGTTTGGAAAAATTCCTGGATAGGCTATAGCAATAGGTGCCAGCATTATTAGTACAATTAAATCTGTTCTTACCTTATTTATTAGTTCTATTTCCAATGGATTAGATTAGATTAAAGGAAAAAACACGTCATTACTTTAGGCAATAGTAGAAGCATGGGGTCGTGCAGGTACAGAGTCTGCTACTAAATATAATACTAATTAGCAAGCTGTATTAGAGCAAGGTTACACACGTCATAGAAGGATGGAGAATCCAAATTTAAAGGCGGGACGTGGGAAAACTTCAAAAGAATTGAGCCCTGTCGGGAAATTAATTTCTACTTATGCAGGCGCAGCAGCTTCTATTATTGGTAGTCTTTTTACTGCGACAAGTTTAGCTAAATATGGAGCTAGTTCTAGTATTGGCTAGGATAAAGAGGCTGGTCTTTTGGGTATATTAGGTGGTTTAAGTTCTATAGGAGGTGGAGCTTTAACTGGCCTTGCGACAGGTGGACCTTTAGGAGCTGCTATAGGAGCAATTGCATCAGCGGTAACATAGCTTCCGAGTATAGCTTCTGCTGTAGATATGATTTCTGTATCTAGTACTCGTCGTGTAGAATTAGCCGAAAAAGCTGCAACAGAAGCAAAAACTGAAGCAACAAAATAGAAAGCTGAAACTTCTAATTTAGCTAAAGCAGTTGATACATACAAAGAATTAGAAGCTAAAGCATATAGTTCTGCAGAAGCCATGCAAGAATTTAAAGATCATATGAATACTTTAGCAGAATCATATCCTAATTTAATTTCAAGAATGGATGAAAGCGGTAATTATATTGTTGAATTAGAAACGTTAGAAGGGGCCCTTGCTGCTGCTCGTGAAAAAACCGCAATTGCAACCGCAAATGCAACTAAAGCTGAATTAAATACATAGCAAGAAAATTAGAAATTGTGGAATGAAGCTTATTCAGCTAGTAATTATACATATTGGGGCAATGATAATTCTTATAAACATTATGATGAGGCTTGGGCAGAAAAGCAGGGAAGCTGGAATGAATTATGGCGTGGATACGGCTTTACAGATGAATTTGAAGAATTAGGAAAAACCGCTAAAGATAGATTATTAAGTCTATATAATTTATTATTTCCTGATCGAGAACAATTAACTACATTAGGAGATTTTAATAATACAGAAGTACGAAATAAGATTAATGAAGCAGTTAATGAGTATCAAAATCTACAAATTAGTAAAATGCGAGAGAATTTAAAAACCTAGGTTGAGGCATTGTAGAAAGTTGATTCTTCTTTAACAACTCAATACTTAACAGGTTTTGATACAATTGATAATTTAAAAGATTCTGAAATAATTTTAGCTATATAGAAATTGCATAGTGTAGCATAGGATCATATAGATTTCTATACAAACAGTATAAATAATGTTGCTAAAATTTTAGTTAGTTAGACAACAGGGACTTATCTAACTTAGATGTAGAATCATGCAGATATAACAGATTTATTTGACTATGATCAGCATTCTTCGTTAATTAAAAGTCTAGTTAGTGGAAAACAATCATTGCAATGGTTAAGTCAATCAACTACAGATGAAGGAAAAAGAAAATATGAAAAATCTGTAAAAGATATAACAACGAAGTATGTAGATTTTTTTAAATTGCATGAGGAAATGGCAACTTGGCTAGAAAATTTAGATTTGGGTTAGATTAAATCTTAGTCTGAATTAAAAACATTATTAAAAGAACATATTACAGATGATGAATCTAAAATTGATGAAGAAATTCGATTATATTTTCTTAACCTGTATGAAGAAAATAGTACATAGATTAAAGATAACTTTTTATCAGCTTTACAATCCAGTTTTACATAGAAAGAAAATGGGCAAGAAAAACAATTAATCAGTTCGGATATTTATAATAAATTTGCTAATTTGGTTGACCAATCTGCGGATGAGTTTGGACTAGTCAGTGTATTAAATGCATCTTTATCAAATTATATTTCTTCTTTAATGCCTACGTTTTCTTCGATGGTTAATAATACGCCAATTATGGCAGAAATTATACTAGATAATATTGCAAACCTTTTTACAAGTATTGGAACTTTGGATAGTTCTATGTAGGCCCAAATTTCTTCAATTATTACTAATATTGATTTTTTTGATTCTGATTCAATATAGATGGCTATTAATAGTTTAGAAGGGTTAGGTCCAGATTTTAATAATATTATAACTTGGTTAGGCGCTTTACAAAAAAATTTAGTTATTAATGTTAAGACTCAGTCTATTTCATTATAGAGCGAACTTACATAGTATGGGAAATCTATTGAATAGGCATTATCAAATTATAATAAAGAATTTTCTTATTCAGAAATACTTGAGCAAGCATTTTCCTTAATTGATAATGATAGTAGTCTTACACTCGACAGTTTAATTACATAGACTAAAAATGGTAAATTTATTTTTACAGACATTGGAATTGATGCTTAGTTAAAACAAGCAAAAGAAAAAGAAAGCACTAAATTACAAGAACTAAGAACTGCCACTGAAAGTAAATTACGTTATATTCAAGAATTAATTGAAGCCCCAGAAGAAGAAATATCTGATATAATTTCTTCAGAAGAGAAATATGATGAGGATGGACTATTAATTTCAGAAGATGTAATAGAATTTAATTATGATAAAGCTAAATAGTTTTTAGGGAAGAAATATTAGGGAAAAGAATTAGATAGTCGTTTGATTGAATTGGAGCAATTATATACGAATTGGAGTAATTTAGAAGAATCCGTAAGAGGTTCTTTTTCTAATTATTTATTAGCTCAATCTTCAGATTTAACAGACATTATTAATTCAACAATAACTATAGGAGAACAACTAGATTCACTTATCGCGGATTCTTATTTACAATCTTTTGATTATAAGTCTTTGGTTTCTGGCGGTTCAACTGATTAGACAAGGATGAATTTAAAAACATTATTATCCTCTGTAATTTCAGACGAAAAAAAGGATAGTTTTGGTGCCAAATTTGATGAAGAAATTTATCCTTTATTAATTTAGGGAAAAATTGATGAATATAATGCTGAGTTAGAGTCTTTTGGATTAAATAAATATAAAGTTTCAAAAACGGATGCTAATCGTGCGCGCTTTGAAGGTTTAAAATCATTATATAATACATTGATAGATGATAATCCTGTTTGGGCTGCTTTAGATAACACACAAAAGACTTTATTAGAATCTATTGGTATTAATGAAGAGAAGTATAATACTGAAGGTGTTTCCTCTGCTGTTGCCGCTGTCTGGGCTGAATTGGGTATACTAACCGATGGTGTTATTGCTAATATAGATGAATTACGTAAGGAAATTGCAGAAAAAGCTGAAGAAAACTTTAAAGATTCTAAAGCTGGTAAATAGTATGATTTATTAAGTAAATTTGAAGGCGGTTTTACAGCACCTGAAGCGGCAGAATTGGGGCTGCTTGATAAAGAAACTGGTAGATTAAAATCACAATTTACACAATATTTAAGACAGGATGAAACCGGTAATTTTGTTATGCGAGCAGGACAAAATGCGGCCGATGTCATTTATGCTTTAGCATAGTTATTAGATATCTATATTGATACTACTACTGATTAGTACAAAGATACCATTTCAAAGTCAATAGATGATGGTATTAGTAATAGGCAAAAAGAAAATAAGGGTAAGCAAATTGCTCAATAGTTAAAGACTTTTTCTGAAGCTAGTATAGGTGATGAAATTAGAATCGATTCCTTAACCGATTCTATGAAATCCGCAATTGGCGTAGACGCAACTGCAACAACGCTTACTATTGAATCAGAAGCAAGAAGAGATGCTTTGCTATTATTATTAGAAGAATCAATTAAAACATTTAATGGCGATGGAAAAGAAGTTTTACTTAATTTATATAGTTAGATAAAAAAATCAACCACATCTCGACATAATAAATACGCCGGTATTTCTAAAATTTTATCTGAAAGATTTAGTCTTGCAGATGCAGAAGCTTTTGCTATTTCGCAGGGTTCTGATCCTACAACTATTATTCAAGATTTACGAGGATTAGGTATTGAATATAATGAATGGACCGAAGAATTTGTTATAAATAGCTAGAAAGATATTGATAGTCTTTTATTATTTATTAATGCCTTACCAAATATTGATTAGCATTCAGAAGAATTTTAGCAATTATTAGCTTAGGTTAATAATTTGAAAACTTCTTTATAGAATAAGCAGTACAATGCCGTTCAAGATATTGTTGAAAATTATGACAACCTTAGTGAGGAATCTATTGCCGCTTTTTCAACAGCATTCGAAGGCTTAGGAATTAATATTCGTGATTATGTCACCACTGATAAATGGGGCAAAAATAAAGTTGATTTAGCCGCTCTTAATTAGAAACTGGCTGCGGTAGGATATAACGTTAATGAATTATTCCAATAGGAAATTACTAAGATTGGCGATTCTTACTTACAAAATATTTCTACTGGCGTATCTTTATTGTCTAGTGGAACTAATAATCTTGCTGATATTGGTGCTTTTGTTGAATCTTATAATGAAACAATGGGAACCAACTTGTTGGCAGAGAACATTAGTTATTACGATGATATCTTAAAAGGATTTACAATTCGTCCAGAATTTATTCGTGCTTATATACAAAAATAGGCAGAAAATTTAAAGGCACAAGGTATTCTTCCTGAAGAAAAGGTAGACTAGTGGGTTTAGGATAATACAACTGAATTTGCTAGAGAAAATATTGATATTGGTAGTTTCTTATCTAGTGAAAGAACATAGGATGATACGAATAAACTTGGTAAAGCTATCTAGAATTATTATGAATTTCTTGGAAATTCCATAGATGTAGCTAATATTGAAGCTTAGTTTATTATTAATGATTTATAGCAAGGTGGAAATAAAGCTGTTGAAATTGCACAAAAATTAAAACCAAACTTAACTGAAACTGAATTAGCTGAAATTTATTCTAATGCTATAAATCGTTGGAATGAAGCATTTAATCAAGTTGAAAATATAGTTGCTGGTTAGGTAGTAACTGGAGAACTACGTTAGGTATTGGCTTCTCTAGATATGGTAGATGAAAATGGCGTAGTAAAAGAAACTTTTGATATGGTAAGTGTCTACGCCGCCATCTATAATAAGATGAAGAGTACTGCTGGCGCCACTACTGCCGATTTAAACAATGCTTATGCTAAATTATTAACTGCGCGTGATTAGAAAAATATTGATACGATGGATGCGTTAGAAAATGCGGCGAATATGTCATTTGACGCATTAGCATAGCTATTTAATAATTTTAATCATAATTTAGAAGCAGAATTACCGCAACTTCTTAAAGACAATACGGTTGGCTTAACAGGCTTTGGTGGCATCCGTATTTTTAATTTTAAAGCCTTCGCAGAACAACTTGGCTTAGCGGAAAATAGTCCAGAATATTACGAAGCTTATAGTAAGTATGCTGATTCAATGGCGGATTTCTATAATAGCACAAACAATATTATAGATAATGTTGCCGAACAAATTAAAGGATTGGCTGATGCTAAACCTGGTAAGGCAATTAATGTTTCTTATCTACAACAGATGCTTGGTGATAAATTTTCTGAAGCAATTGAAGGCTATGGCTACATGATTCAAGACGGTATTATGGTACTTAATTAGGGTGCTGATATACCTGGTTTAATTGCGACTGTGGCTAATAAAGCGGCAGAAGCTGGGCAAATTTTGCCAGAATAGCTTGCGGAATTAGTCGATGCTGTAGCAGAAGTATTATCACAAATAACTTCTTTAATTACTGGCGGTATTTCTGGAAATTTAAAGAACGCCGATGCCCTTAAATTGTAGGATTGGGCAACATAGCATGGTCTTGGTAAATTAGATTTTACATAGACAGCTGATGGGTTAAAACTATCTAATGATTCCGCAAAATAGCTATATAATACTATGAATAATATTGATAGTATTCAAGGACAAATAGCATTTAAAGCTTTGAAAGAATCATTGATTGAATCTGATGACAGTTTTAAATCAATAAGTGCTTCTGCAAGTAAGGTTGCAAGTATAGAAAAAGATCTTAATTATGAAGTTATGAAAAAAGAAATATAGAGCAATGGTGGCCGTGTTTCTTTATTCGATAAAATGAATGGTAATGTGGATCTTTATAATCGTCCTATTTTAAATAATGGGGATGGTAGTTATTCTACTTTGCTTACAACAACATTAGATTCTCGTAATTATGAAACTGATATTCCTTGGGTAATGAATGTTACTCCTATTACTAAAGATGGCAAAAAACTGGATGATGGAGCTCTTGGAGAATATATCCAAAAATTAATTGATGGCACTGATGGTAGTTTAGAAGCAATCCTAGAAGCGGATGCGAAAGATTTAGGATTAATTATAGAATTAGCCGATGCCGCAGGAAAGGATCAGGATGCTCTTGCTAATAGTATGGGCGATCGTGCAGAAATATTACATGAAATTAGTGAAGCATACGAAGCAATTAAAAATGGCGAAACTTTTGATGATACTAAAATTAAATAGTATCAAGAAGAACTAAATCTATTACGTGAAATTTAGGCAGAACGTGCTACAACTGAAGACGCGTCTTTCAAATTCATGGAAAACGCTATCCCAAGTGGTTAGAACAATCCTCTTAATTATTATGAAAATTGGGGTAAAGCCTGGAAAGCATTATAGACTGGTGTAAAAGAAGGCTCTATGGCCTATCAAGACTGGTATAATATTATTACTGAAATGAATAATATTGCTGGGGCCTCTGGCTAGACGATAGAGATAGCTGGCGTTCAACTTAATGGAAGCATGGAAGCTGCTGCCGCAGCAATTCAAAAAGGCGCGAAGGCTTTAAAAGTTACTGCTGATGGAAGTATTAAAGTTGACTTAAGCGGTTTTGGAATTGATCTGGCAGCTGGCGCTAATTCAATGCAAGAGGGCGTAGACAAGGGCATTGATGCAATAGCCGATTCATAGATTAAAATGCTTGATAGTATGATTTAGCTAATGGAAACCATTGTAGCGATGGAGTAGCTTGGCGACATTACCGGAGAAGACAATGAAATTAATATTAAAGACATTTTGCCAGATATTAAATGGGATGATCAAGGGAACGTTATCGCTGCTGGAGAATTTAGTGAAGGATATGCGGCTTGGCGTCAATCAATGATTGATTAGCTTAAACTTACTGAAAAAGATAAAGGCTATAATAAAGATTTATAGGATGCTTTAAAAGGAATATTTATTGGCGAAGGCGAAAATAAATTTTCATTAGCAGACATTATTAATTGGAATGAAACTAAATTTGCCGGAGCAGATAAAGCTGTTCAAGACGCTTATATGGCAATGCTCACGGCTTTTTCAGCTGCAGCGAAATCTGGAGATTATGATCTTGATAATATCATGGCTTCTGTTAAATAGGTGTTAGCCGGTACAGGGTATGAAGGTGAAATTGATATTGGCGATATGCACCTTACTTTTAAGCAGGGTTATGTTCTTGAACGCGATTCTGAAGGGCATTATATCGTTGATAATAAAAAATTTAATGACGAAGAAACGGCATTAAATGCTATGGCTGCAAACCAACTAGAGGATTTACTAGGACAAGCAAAAGATATTGATACCGAAACTGGTGAAGTCACATATCACGGAGCTATGGATGCTACGGTTAAAGTTGATGTAACTGCTGATAAAACAACCTATACCGCTCATGTAGGAGAATATACAGTTACTTCCACATCTAGAGAAGGTATTGCTGCTGCAATTAAAACCGCTACTATGCTTTCAGGCAAAGACTGGGAAGATACTGCATCTAATGCTGAAAATACAGATAATGCCTTGACTTATACAATATAGCAGAACGCTTCAGCGGTAGTAAATGTTACTGTTGATACTAAAGTTGGAACAGTAACATATAGTACGGATAATCCCGATCTTGGACGACAACGGGATAGTAAAATACTATTAGAAGATCTTGAGTAGCATCAAACGTAGGTTAAAGATATTGTTCAAAATATTAAAGTTGGAACAGATGAAGCCGCCGAAGCTTTAGATAAAAATAAAGAAGACGGTGAAAGTAAAACAGTTAATTAGGATATTACTAATGAGAAAAATGCAACCGGAGACGCTTTATAGGCGAATGCAGATTTAGCTGCCCAAGGTGTGTCATAGGCTATTACTATGAGCAGTAATGCGGTTCGACAAGCCATTTTAGATAATTAGATTTTTGCTAAAAATCATCCGGCGATTTAGTAGTTAAAAGTTAGTAAAGCTTCTGGTACAGCCGGTGGAGGAAAGACCATTACAACGGAGTCTAATGTTGCTAATTATGTTAGAGCAGCTGGTACTCTTGGTCTTGCTAAGTCTAAAGGCACTTTAATGGGCGAACTTGGCCCCGAGCTGGTAGTATCCAAAGGACGCTATTTTGTTGTTGGATAGAGCGGCCCAGAAATGGTAGATTTAGCCGATGATGCAATTGTATTTAATCATCTACAAACTCAATCTCTACTAACAAAAGGAATGTCTAGTGAGCGCGGGCATGCCGTCACAAATGAACGTAATGCTGTATCTTTCGCCACTGGTAATGTAGATGGCGGTCCAGCAATGGCTAGCGCTTCTGCAGCATTAAATGCATTAAAATAGTTACGTGATATGTGGGAAGCTCTAAAGAGTGCTTCTGTATCCGACCTTGCCGGCGCCGGTGGCGGCGGAGGAGGCGGTGGTGGCGGCGATAAAACCACTACGCCGAAAGAATGGGTTAAGACAGTTGAACGCTGGTATAATTTGATGCAAGAAATTGCTAAATTAGAAGCGCAAATAACTCATGAAGAAGCTCTCCGTTCTAAAATTCAAAGTGATTTTGGTAAGAATGGGAAGCATTATTTTTAGAGCTAGAAGCGTTCTCTTGAAGCAATTTAGCAACAAATTGCGGCGCAGGAATAGCTTAACTTAAGCCGTGAATCTTATTTTGATAAACGTCGAGAATCCTTAAAAGATACTCCGCTTGGACAAATTTATACATTTGATGAAGATGGATAGATGAAGTTCCGTAAGGATTTAGACCCAAATCGTTTTAATGGATTTACAGATGCGATGGAATGGAGGACTTGGCTTACTGGCTTTACACCAGAAGGCAAGGCACGGTATACTAATAAGCAAAAGTATGATTAGTTAATTGCCGCTGGAATGGGCGAGTATATGTTGTATGATTCCAATGGCTCAGAGATTCGTAAAGAAGATTTTGAAGATGAGGATGAGTATTATTATACTGTTACATAGCAAGTTTTAGATCGTATTGATGATTATCAAGAAACGACTTAGTCATTACATGACAGTATTGAAGAGGGCTAGACTTAGCTATTAGAACTTCAAGAACAAGAAAATGAACTGTTGCAAGAAATGCGCGATAATCAAATGGAACTTGAAGATGAAGTTCTTAAAGCCATTGAAGATATGCGTCAACGTGAGATTGATGCACTATAGGATGAACGCGACAAGTTAGAAGAATCTACTGGTAAATATATACAAGGCTTGTCAGATGCTTTAAATAAAGAACAAGAAATGTATAATAATTAGGAACAGGAAAATGATTTGAACTAGCAGCGGCGGCGTCTTGCTATTCTATAGCGGTCTGGCGGCAGCGCGGCTGATATCGCGAACCTATAGAATGAAATTAATAGTAATGAACGCTCTCAATATTTTGATTTACAGCAATAGCAAATTGACGCTATCCAAAATGCTTCTGATTTGTAGATTGAGAGAATGGATGACTAGATTTAGCTTATGACTGAAACATTAGAATACTAGAAAGAGTATGGACTCTTATGGTCTGATGTTTATCAGGTTATGAATAAATCTGCGGCAGAAATTGCCAATTTTATTATGAACGGTAATGCTGAATTCTGGAATTTGTCTCCTTTAGGTAATGCTACAAAAGCTGATGAAATTTTATTCTCTGCTGAACGTTGGGAAGCTTAGAAAAAAGATTTGGATATTATGGCCTAGGCAGTATTACAAGATCGTAAAGAAAAAGATTATCAAGTTTTTAATAATGGAATGATTGCAAGTTTCGGAAAAGATTATGATAAGAATGGTACTTATTCTAAGAAATTTAGGGAAGTCTATGAAGAAACTGGTGATTTAACTGCGGCAGAAAATGCTGCTAGAAAAGCGTATGAAGAAGATAAGAAAGCTGAGGAAGAAAAAAAGAAGGCGGCTGCAGCTGCGGCTGCTGAAGCTGCGAAAAAACCAGCGATTGCTTCGGCTTCTACTCCAGCAGTATCAAATAATTCTTCTAATACACATCCAGATGCGCATTTGAATGATGGAAGAGGTAAATTATTAAAATATGAATACTCTGATGCCGGTGATTCTGGTCATAATAAGATTCCAGTTTATTCCATTGCTGGCAAGCGAACGGATAGGGCTACTTTAGAAGCACATGATATGTCTACAGTTTCTACTAAAAATGGTGCAACAACTTATTCGTGTAGTAAATGCGGACATTATATGGGCACAAAGAAGAGCGAAGAAAAAAAGAAAGAAGCAAATACGACCGCAAATATTCCAAATATATCTTATTTAAGCGCTTCTGCAGCGACAGCAGTAAAAAAAGTTAATGCGGCAACTTCAATTAAAATACCAACAAAAACTTCAACATCAAAAGTACTTAAAAAAATTGGCTTTTCAGAAGGTGGAATAGATGACGCTACTGGATGGGCAATTTTACATGGTACCAAATCTCACCCAGAAGCAGTTTTTAATGCCGCACAAACCAAAGTTCTCCGTGAAAATATTCTTTCTAATAAACCTAATTCTCTCGTTACTCTCTTAAACACTTATAACGAAGCTTACAAAGATGGCATCTCAGTCGCTCCTTAGGAAGCCTCTGAACAACTTATAATTGAAAACGCAACAGTAAATATGAATGTACAACAAATCGCAAATGACTATGACGCACGGCGCGCGGGCGAATAGGCGTTGAATGAAATGATGCGTATTGCTCGTAAAACAAGTGCGGCAAATAGTATAAGGAGGTAAAAGGAGTTATGGCAACTTATACAACTTTATACGGTAATGAGGTAGAGTCTCCGACTCTACCTCTTACCTAGGTTTATAAAGCGACTCATAATGGGACGGAACGTCTTCCCTATATGAATCGTTCTTTTATTAGTTTTTCTTATGGTTCTAAAAAAAATTCAAGCGGCGTAGAGGTGCCTGTATTTATAGAAGACTTTAATTTAATTGCCACTACTAGTGGCGATAGGATGTAGCGTGATGCTTATGCTTCGTTTGAAGATTTGACATCAACATACGATACAATTCCCGGGCAATTCTATTGGGGCACTTATTTTCATACAAATTCATTAAACTTTACTCTAGTATCTGATGGAATTACACAAAGAGAATTGGATGATTTTAAGAAGTGGTTTCGCGCAGGTTCAATACGAGAACTTATATTGGCGGAACATCCAAATAGAGCAATTTTGGCGCGAATTGCTAATCCGCCTAGGCTTAATTTACTTCCTTTTGAAGAAAAAGTAAAAGTGCCATTTATTGTTGGCGGAAATGTGGAAGGAGAAGAAGCCTCTGAAATAACTTATGAAACAAGTACAACTCTTTATCGCGGCGAAATTGAATTGGAATTTGTAATGGATGAGCCATTCTGGTATGCGAAATAGAATATACTAGGACATTAGAATACTACTTAGGGCTATTATGAAGAACAATGGATAGATGCTAATGGAAAGCTTACTTCTATAAAAGAATCTGAGGATGCTTTGAAAATCATATATGAAGACCATATTCCACTTGGTAGTACTACAAAGATTGATGTATTTCTTGGCGGCGATATTTATGCTTCAGTTAAATATGAACTTTGGTCGCAAATAGTTTAGCCTATTAATAAAGAAGAATATATTGATGGTATTCAATATATTGGTGGTTCTCAAAAAGAAACCGAACAAATGCGGTCTGCATATTGGCCAATAAATTTAACTGGGGAAGTAGAAGGTAGTACACCTGAAGAAATGCCCGCGGAAGAACCGGCGACAGGAGGAGATAATACTGGAGGAGAAGATGATATACCAGTGGAAGACCCTGCTCCTGATACCGATGAACCTGGAACCAGTGGCACGCCGACAGAAGAACCAGTCGTCGATGACGAGGTGCTTACTGAACCGGATAATTCTTCTGGAGACAATGGAGATAGCGGTAGTAGCGATAGTGGTAATAGTGGCGAAGATAGCGGTAGTACAACTCCAGTTGTAGAAAAGGCTGAATATTATAGAGGAGCGGTCATCGCTTTTACAAAAGAAGGTAGCAGTGAATATTTAGGCGGAAAGATTGGCGGCGCGCAATTACTTGGTTCAAGCGCACCTGTTAAGGGTATCTCATTGCCAATGAGCGAAAAAGCCAATTTGTATTATGCAGGAACTGCGCCAGCCCCAGTTAAATTACGTTTTACTCTTGCGCCGGCGATGAGTTGGTACGACACTACTGGTAGCGGCAATGCCTATTATATTGTTACTCCTAAAAACAAGCACTCCGATGGAACTGCTTATAATACTATTACATTGGAATCTTCAGAAAAACATGAATTTAAATTTACCTTGCCAACTTTCTGGCTAAGTTATAATTAGGTAATTGAGATATTTGATAATCCTAGTATTCTCGCACAAGGACTTGGTTGGCTTACTGTTAGAGAAGCAATTCGTAATACAGTTCGTCATCCTGTCATTCGTGCTTGGGCAAATATGCTTATTAATAAATATGACCATAAAGGTGGCTCTAGTATTATTCCATCCGATGATGAGTTACCTGCCATTCGCGGCGATCTAGAACGTGGAATGCAGATGCTATTATTAGATAAAGATAAGCAGCCTTTTCCCGCATCTTTTATGTTTGATGGAAAGACAGGTTTAGCCATTGGTACTTTTACATATCGTTCTATGGAAGGAGTAAATGTAGGTGAATATGATTAGAATAATGATACAAGCTTAGAAAATGCTATTAATAGCAGTGTTGTTGCTCAAGTAACGCATACCGTAACTGATGAAGAAACTGGTGAAACTACTACCACTACGGAATAGTAGGTTATAAATGAAAATTATACTTTAACATAGGAAGAAAATGTTGGAGATATGGTTAAAAGTAGCTACTTAATTTTAGATGAAAGAAATGTTCTAGATAGATACTATCAAGTATAGGCTTGGGAAGAAGCTCATCCTGATTATGCGTATAAAATTACGCATGATGTTGATAGCGGTCTCTAGGATTTACATTTTGAGTTTAAAAATATGTATCTATAAGAGATAAAAGGAGGAATTTATCATGGCTGAGGAAATATATAAGGGCAACCGAATACGCAGCTATGAAGTTTCTATTTGGACACTTCAGGACAGGTTTTTGTCTGTCCTGAAGTGGGCTACTATGGATTGTAAAGGTTAGATTTAGGAACCTGAAGTTGTTTTGCGCGATGATGGAACATAGGAATTTAGTTTTTCAATTCCAAAATTCTATTATAATGGCGCAAGTCATATTATAAATCCAATGTGGCTTCATTTAGAAAATTAGCCGTTGGAAGCCAACATGCAAAAGTTAAAGGTTATATTTAATAAAAATACTGAAGAAGAAAAAGTATTTGAATTTTTAGTTACATCAGTTACTTATGACCATTAGGACGATAACGTAGATATAAATGTTAAAGCGGAAGGCTTAGCATTTCATGAGTTGGGTAAACTTGGTTATAAGATTGCACTTTCTGAAACTAATTATACTTTAGCTTTAGATGAATGGGAACTTAATGGATTATTAACCGAATAGCCAAAAAATAATTTACAGTTTTGGAATGATATAGTTTTTAAGGATAAAAAGGGTAATTGGAAAACTAATTGGACTTATGAATTACAAATGGATTGGTCTTCATTTAGTTCATTATATGCTGATGAAACGAAACGTAGCGATACATTATATGAAGATGAATATATTTCATCTTGGCAAGTAAGCGAAAGTAATTAGGTGCTACCGCGGGCAATTTAGGCAACAAGAGAAAAATGCCGCATTATAGATGTTTCTTCTAGCAATATTTATAATATTACCCAGACTATTGCTGAACAATTTGGCGTCTTTTGCCGCTATGAATATGAACATGATGAAAATTATTAGATAGTTGGCAGACGAGTGATTTATTATAACAACTATATTTAGGATTTAAATGGTCATATTGATTTAACATATCCTTATTCTTCTGCGGCAATAACCCGTACTGTTGATAATAGTAACATTGTTACAAAAATGTTTGTATAGGGTGTTGATTATGATTCTGATGTTGTTACTATTATGGATGTAGAAGCAAATAAAACGAAAGAAGATTATTTATTAAATTTTGATTATTTGCATGAAGTATAGGGTATTACCGATGAGTAGTATGAAGCAATTCAAGATTTTGAAGCTTCAATTCATAAAATTAATAATAGCTTAATTTCAGTTTAGGAACGTATTCGTGTATTATAGAATTAGCTTACTATAGAAGAAGCTAATGCCACTACATATAGAAATGCGGCTGCGCTTGATGTAGAAAGATATGAAGCAGCAGGGCGCAAGAGAGCTGAACTAACAGGTGGCACTAATGTTATTCCATTAAATGGGAAACCTTGTAAGGTAATGTCAAAAGAAGGCTCTGGCTTGTACATTAATATTGGTTGGGACGGCGTAAATGCTGGAACATTAAAAATTTATCGTACTTCTAATTTAACCGGTTCTTAGAATGCTTATAGCGATTTAATTGAAGCATATAATTAGGTATATGATGAGTTTCATAATTTAATAAGAATTGACCACATGTCTGCTACTGGATTACCCTTAGCCGAAGGAGATACAGTGTGGCTTGTAGGCGAATATAATCCAACACTTGCTGAGGATAATATATAGAAAGTATGGGCTGCGCGAAAAGCTAATGATGAAGCATTGGCTGCTGCCGCAGAAAAGAATATAGAAAAGTATTCTTGGTATTTATATGGACAATAGGTTGGCTATGCTCGTGTTGGTTCTTGTATGCTGACTGAAGCTAAATGGATACCAGCAGTAGCCTGGGATAATATAGGAGAAGGATATGAAATAAAACTAAGTAACATTGTTGGTTAGTGCCGTGTAATTTCTGGTACACCGCCAATAATGTATAATGATGAGAGAATAATTGAAAATTATTTTGCGAATATACAGGATGATTCTAATACTCCTGATTTACTTTTTTATCAAGACTATTATATTGAAGAAAAAGAACAATTAATTAGTAAATTTGAGCGTATGATGGGACCGGCATTGCGTGAAGGGTATTGGTAGCCAGAAAACTATCATGATTATGGCGATATATATAAAGATGAATTAACTATTAGTTATCGTGATGAAAATATAACGGCTCCATCTACTGATAATTTATAGTTTATTTGGGATGGAGACAAATATTATGATTCTGAAGAGCCCTTAATTTATACCGCTGATGCCGCAGGAAATGTAGAATAGCATTTAACTATTGACTTAAGTGATTGTTTGGAAGATGTTTCCAAACATTTAGAAGATTTAAGTTTTGTATATTGTAATCCTTCTAATGTTGCGACAATTGATGAAATACGAGAAAATTAGACTGAAACAAAGAGTAAGATTGATAATTTCAGAAATGCTGATGAAACAACACATGTATTAACCTTTTTTAATGATCTTACTGCGATTGTAAATACAGCAGAGAATATACAAAATACTGACTATTCATATACCAATCCAGAAACTAAAATTACATATAATTATACAAATGTAAATGGTTGGGCTGATGAAAAAACAGGTATTTATGCAGAGCTATCAGCTCTTCATACTCTTGCACATAATTTATTATTTGAGAATGACGAAGCTATAAATGCTAATATTGTTATTAATTATGATGATCAATTAGATAATTCTCTTGCTATTTGGACTTCTATTAAGAATACAATGGAAAATTCTTTATTAAATATTGAAAGAATTATAAATGGCATGAAAGCTGAAACTGGTAGTGAGTCGCCAGAATTTAATAATCTTAAGGCCGCATTAACTGAAAACAAAAATCGGTTATAGAATTTATTTAATAGTCTCATTGATGTAAAAACTGGCTTAGTATCATTATTAAATAATATTAAAACACAAAATTCTTGGATTAAGGCTTTGGAAAATAGTATATATTCTAGTTTTAAAATTGGCTCTGGATGTGAATTAGGATGGATTTCCAATAAATATAATACTGAAAGAAAACCTGTGCTAATTGTAACTGGTGCTAAATCTTTAGAAGATAATATACTAAATTTTATTGTCTCTAACTATTATACTGTTTCTAGAATTAATACTGAATCAACCAATATTGAATATGTAGAAATTAAGGCAAGTGATAATGCGAGGTCTTTCCTTGGTTATCCATTATACGATTTAAATGGTGACCAAATTTTAAACAATTGGGGTAAAATAAAAACAGCCAATGGAAGCACAAAAATAATTGGAAGTAATGCTAGTGCGATTATTGGAGCTGTTGATAATGGTAAAGTAGTTTTTACTCGTAAGATACCAATGGCAGATTATGATAACAATGGTCGTAATCGTGCGCCTACACCGCAAGAGTACACTTGGATAAGATAGTATCCTCGTTTATATTTTAATTCTTTAAAATTAAAGTCAGAAGAATTGAAGATATATTAGTAGGCAAGACAATTAAAAGAATTTGAAGAATATTATACTTTATAGGATGATAGATCAGTCGGTATAAATGTTAAAGGTATTGGCTATTATACCACTATTAAGCCAGAATTTATATATGCTTTACAAGATACGGCGCCATTTTCTATCGTTTATTCTTTATCTAATATTGATGTGGCAATTTATTTAGATGCTCTTAATGTAATGAATGAAAATTCTCGCCCAAAGGTATCTTATGATGTGGAATTAAGTGTCCTAAATCCTGAGTTTGTCCATACTGCTTATAGACGCTTAAATTAGATTGTCCATATTAATGATAATGATTTATAGTTAGAAAATGTTAGCGGATATATTTCATCAGTAACAATGAAATTGGATAAGCCTTGGGAAGATACTGTTGAAATTAAAAACTACGAGACTAAATTTGAAGATTTATTTAGCACAATTGTCGCTTAGACCGAAGCAATGAAAAGCACGCGTGTAGGTTTAAATACAGCTATTGCTGCTTTTACATCCAATGGATTAATTGATAAAAGCATTATTTATGATAGTATTGCTAAAGCAGATTTAAATTTGAGTTTTAATTCTGGCAATTTAACTATTGATTAGAATGAAGGAATTTGGGGTACTAGTGATACAGGCGTTGTTGCTTTCCGCGGTGGCGGTATTTTTACAGCGACATAGAAAGATAATAGCGGAAATTGGATTTGGAATACAGGCATATTGCCATCTGGTATTAATGCAGATTTAATTACAACTGGACAGTTAGATACAAATAAAATTAAAATATTTGCTGGCAATGAATTAAGATTTTAGTGGAATGGTGAAGGGCTATATGCTTATAAATCTTTTAGTACAGACCACAATATTTTATTATAGGGAACTGATATACCAGAAATCCCCACGACTTTAATAGATCAAAAACAATATGTGGTACTTAAACCTGAAGGATTATTTTTAGTAAATGAAAAAGGTGCTTATATAGCTAAAAAAACTGTTACCGATTAGGGTAACACGATTTATTCATATTTTACTATGCCTTCTACTGTTAATCGCGTTGAAATAAGTTGGGATGGTTTAATTTTACGAAATTATGAAGGTAAGTCGGTATTTTACGCCGACCCAAATACAGGCAACTTAATATTAGCAGGTAATGTTACTGCAAATGAAGGAAACATTGGCGGCTGGAATATTACTAAAACTACTCTTGTTGGTCGTGGTATTAACTTAGTTAGTGGCAATGGTGAAGGCGCTGGAACTGGTGGAATTTATTTGGCAGATAAAGAGTTATGTAAAACAGTTACAATTAATAATGAAACATATTTTGTATATAATTATACTGATCCAAATACCCACGAACAGAAAGAATGCTATTTAAGCACTTTTACTCCCGGAGAAACAGAGAGAGTACTGGCTCCGAATGATCAAGTATGGATTTAGAAAGAAATAGTTATTTCCGTTTCACCAAAATATACTGATAATGTATATACCGTTACTGATACGCAAGAAGAAACGCATATTGATTATGAAAATTCTGAAGAAGGACAATTAAGAGATGGCGAATCTGTTGAAGTAATTACTATTCCCACTAAAGGAGAAACAACCATATATATAGTTAAGACTCCAGGAAGTACAAATCATGTAAAAGATATACGCGGTAACGATATCGTTTATGATATGACAACAGTCCCTACCACGCAATGGTATTAGCTTGTAAAAAAGGCAGACCCACAATTATATCGTGGTTATATTAATGAAATTACGACTACTGGTTATGCTTTAGAACCTATTTCTACAACAGAAAGTATTATATTAACGCCTGCCAGCGAAGCTAAAATTACTTTTAGTGTTGTAGCAGAAACAGGAGAAGCAACAATTTTATCAGGACAAATTGGTAATTTTAATATTTACGAAGATTCTCTTGATGGCGGTGCAATACGAAATAGTATTATAGATAAAGATAATTACTATGAAACTGGTGGAGTTAAACATAAATTTGGAGATTGCTTTTGCGATATAGAAGGTTCTTCATCTACTGGCGTATTTACTTTTACAAGAGTGGATGGTAGTACTGTAAATTTTAATATTGCCGCGATGGAAGCATATCAACAAGCCGTCGCGGCAGCGGGAGCAATTACATTAGTATTAACTAATAATAATGGAGTTGTTACTGCCACAGCGAGTACCATTAACAATTCAGTATCAAAGACAGTAACCGTTTCTAGTAGTTCTGGTGGCTCTAGTGGTGGTGGTAGTAGTAGTGGTAGTTCATCATGTAGCTAGTGCTCTGGTGAATGTACTCAAGGATGCTCATATAGTTGTAGTGGTACTTGTAAAACGACATGTAGAAATACTTGCGGAGAAAACTGCAGAAAAACTTGTTCTCTTACATGTGCTACCAATTGTATTGGTACGGCTAAATAAAAAAATAAGCCCGGACTCTTTACGAGTCCGGGCATTTATTTTTTTACTCTTCTTCAATCATTAAGAAGGGTTCAAGGAAAGTCATTTCGGCGGCGGTAAATTCAAGCTTTTCAATATCCTTAAAGTTAATCGGCTTGGCTTCAACCTCAACTTCTTCCATAATAACATTATTAAGTTCATTTACATATGCCTGCATATTCTCGGCAGTGAACTGATATTCATTATTATCATTTAGCTCAAAAGTACCATCTTCATTCTTCTTAGCATACTTTTCAATTAGCTTAGTTCTTACTTCATTATAGGAAGTTAGAACTTCTTCTAGTTTCTTTAGTAGCCGGCCAATCTGGAAAGCCGCGCGGCCGGGTAGCGGCTGATGGCTTAGTTTCTGTAGGGTTTCCTGTCCTTCAAGTACTTCTCTTAAAATAATCTTCATAAATCTTCTCCCCAAGTGCTATGCACTTTAATTTTATTACAAAAATATTTTCCAATACAAATTGCATCTGCTTCATCTTCAGAACATTGCATATCGTACCAAATTCTTACTTTAGCCTACGCAGCCTTTTTCTTAGGGTCACGATGCTAATCTCCATCGCTAATGCCGCAATATGAGCGCCATTCACTGGAATAGACAAGGTCGCTATCAATACTTGCTTCAAAGACCGTATCAAGAATTACTCCCTGTAGGTTAGCTAAAGTTTGAAATGTTTTAACTTGCGCCTAAGCCGCGCCGGTTCCATACTTTTGTAGCTGAATATTTTCTATTCCTACAAAGTCTGGTTCCCATTCTTTTAATGCGGCTTTAAGCCACTACTTAACCTAATTGATGCGTTCTGTTGCTGAAAGTGATGCATTTGTTTTGAATATACCATAGTGAATTAAGACTTTATCATCGTATAATGAATAACCAGTGGTTCCAGTTGCGGCGTCAAGCGCTAGTATTCTTGTAGTGTTTTCGCCTTTAACTGGAACCTTATTTTTTTTGACCTTATAAGGATCCCCGGCCATACACACATCGCATATTTTATGCTTGCGCCACTATTCAAATGTTTGATGCTGTGTATGACCACAAGGACATACCATTTCTAGTGGCGTTTTTAAGTTTTTATAAGTATCGCTTAATAGCTACCAACCTTCGGTTTCAAGGGCATTCTATACTGTATATATATTAATACTCGCCATTAGGCACCAGTGCTCCCGAAGCCGCCTTCACCACGGTCAGATGCTCCTAGAATATCAACTACCTGCGCCTTAAAACGATAACTTGGCATTACTAGTAGCTGCGCGATGCGGTCTCCCTTATTAACATTTACATCATTATCGGAAGTATTATCATAAAGTACACCCAATTCGCCGCGATAACCGCTATCAATTAGCCCTACACTATTGCTGAGACGAAGTGGTGTTTTCGCACCGATGCTTGAACGAGGTAGGATAAATGCTAGCCATCCTTCTGGTAGCTGGATACTTACGCCAGTACGAAGCTTATTGCCATATGTATTGGCCTTTACTACTGTATCTTCTAGCGCATAAATATCTGCGGCAGCATCGGTATCATGTGCATAAGTAGGAACCTGTGCGCCTTCTTCCAACTTCATAGGAAGTTCAATAGAATAACTATGATACTTTTCTACGACGGTATCAAACAGGCTATAGATGTTATTAACAATTGCGTCAATAATCTTACGCTTGCCGCCAGCAAGGACTGTATCACCATATACAATAGTATTTAGCGCATCTTTAAGGGTTTTCATCATTTCAGCGGCCTGCTCACGCGTTTGTCCCTGAAGCTCTAGATTTTGGATAATCTGATTGATTGCCTGATTAACGAGTTCATTAGAAAAACTTCCAACAATGTTTTCGGTCACCTGATTTACAAGTTCATCAGTAAGTACGCTATCATCTAATTCTTTAATACTATTAATAGCATCAATAAAGCCTTTTAGCTCACTATTATTTAAAAATTCATCCATATTATAGGTCCTCCATTACTCATCATAAACCAGAGTTACTTCTACCATCCACCATTCATCAAGAATGTCGCCGGTTTTTCTATCTTTCTTAGTCTTATAATCAATTTTTGTTTTTGTAACGGTAAAATCGCCCTGTGCTGCCTTAGTCTTCCATTCATCAATTACTGAATTTGCTTCATTTTCAGTATCACACCGACTCGTCTTTACCCACTTCGTATCCACAACTGCCATTTTCTTCATTCTCCTTTTCTTTCTTTTCATTTAAATTTCTTAGTTTTTGAATTAAATCTATATAATTAAGCTTAGTAGCAACCTCATTAATCTAATCCATTTGAGATTTTTGAGATAGCTTAGCTTTATTACCTTTATTTTTCTTAGCCAACGCGCGCCGTTGCGCTCTATTCAGTCTAACGCCGCCATTAATTTTAGTAATAGTGAAATCAGTAATCTTTTTCATTATTTCTTCATCAGTTTCGGCGCCAACTTGCTTTTCTGCTTCTGCATATTCAATACCTTGAATTTCCGCAAAGCGTTTAATTAAATCATTTTCCATTTAGCCTCCTGCATTACGGTTATAGCCGAATGTCTATGTATCAAAGAACTCAATATAATATTTTTCAAGTTCAGAAAGTTTTTCCTTATCGCAGTATGTAAGCACTTCAATTGACCAATTCCAAAACCCAGTTTTAAGTATTTCATGATGTACGGCTTGGTCTGCTATACTCTTAATACCAATTGAAGATTTGAAATGGTCTGCGATACGCTTCTTTATATCAGTACTCTTTCCAATATAAGCTTTCCCGCTATCTATATTTGTTAATTTGTAAATACCGGGTTCTGCTTTAATCTCAATTCGCTTAAAGGTATCGTCTAAGTTAGGCTTTACATATTCAGCCCAAACCAATTTACTTATAATGTCTGGATGCTGTACTTTTGCGGCGACAGTGGTAAGTAAAAATTCAATATCATCTCTATATTCTTCTGGAAGCTATATCGTATAAAATAATTTAGCTTGCTTATCCATTTCATACTAGAGAAGTGGCTTTCGTAAACTTAAGAAGCGTTCGCGCTCATACTATTCTGCGGACTAATATTCCTATACTTTTGCTAGCGCTTCTTCAATTTGGTTAGTCATCCATTTTTTAGCGTCGTCAGCCTACTTATCACATTCTTTTAAAGTTTTATCTAACTCAGATTCTAAGACTGCTTTCTTTTCGTGAAATGTTTCATCTAATGATTCCTAGCGCTTTTGCCGCTACTCTTCCATTGCCTAATCAATTTCTTTCATCCTATCATTTACAAGATTATGATATTCATCTCTGGCATCTATAAGACTAGTTTGCGCGCTATCTAATTGATTACGCATATCTGTAAGCTTTTGTTGCTCGGCATTCACTTTAATTTGAATATCCAATAGCTTACTTTGATAATCATTAAGAGCCTTTTTATCAGAATCTAGGTGCTCTTTAATTTCTTTTAACTGCTGCTGATAGTCATCAAGTAATTGAGTATCAATTGTGTTCTTCTGACACAGTTTAAATCCCAGAAATCCGATTATAATAACTAAAATAATTAATAAGTAAATCATTTCATCACCTATTTCTTTTGATAATTTATTATAACAGATTTCTGGGAAAATGTCAAGTATTTGGTTCTATTAAATTACTAAAAATAATTCCACCAAATATATTGCCAATAATTGTTCCTAATAATGGAAATCCAATAGTGCCCGCTGCGATCATATAATAGGCATCGGCAATACAGTGATTAAAACCGCTAAGAATAAATCCCATTACGCAAGGAAAGCACATCCACAATGGAGATTTGTCATAAGTAGCAATTGACATTAACATGCCACATCCAATTCCTTTTGCGGTGGCTTCCCATATAGGCTGCGAGACCTTTGCTGTAGCGATGGCTACAGATGCATTATTATGGGCGAGTATTGCCATCAATGATACACCCACTATATTTCCTAGTAGTACAATTAAGTAAAAATACCAAGGATACTGTTTAGTTACCATAAACTAAATTTTACCAGTAAATAAATTTAATTTATATAATCTTACAGTTAGTAAGCCGCAAGAAAATAGGAAAGCACCAACTATTAGGTTAGAAGCTGCTAAATACATCCAACAGCCTAATGAAATTGCCATGCCGGCAAGTATTGACTTATATATGTCCTTCTTCATAATATTTCTCCATATTAATTATTCGTTGGTTGGAAGAGCCGCGCAATGGTAATGTTGTATCGCGCTTATTCAATTCAAAGCGTCCATCTATTAAGCAAGTTATATTATGTAAAATTTTATTTACAGTTTTATTATTTCTTGCCTCTAACTCTTCAATAGTGTAACCAGTCCATAAGTAAATTTTTAAATCTGGATAATCTAACTTACACCATCCTATTAAAGACATTACATCCTCTAGGTTTTCATCTGCTAATGGTTCTCCGCCTAGAATACTGAGCGTGCGCATTACACCATTTTTCTTAAGTTTTCGCGCAATTTCTTGTCTTAAAGTAACGCCAAAATCTTGTCCATAATTAAAATCTTGTGCTTCAGGATTATGACAACCGGGGCAATGGAAGTGACATCCTGAAAAATACACTGAGAGGGAGATACCGGGCGCTGCCGCGGTATCGTCCCAATAAATACCAGCAATCTTACTCATTAATGGATATGCCGTGTCCTATCTTCAGTTTCTTTTTGTTTGCCCCAGTTAAAAGCGTCTTTATATGAACCTGTCAAATAACCAGTAACGCGGCGTAATCTTTGAATATTCGTACTGCCGCATTGAGGACACTTATCATTAATCTCATCTTGATAGCCGCAATCTTGGCACATATCCAAAGGTACGTTCAAAGCGAAATACGGTATATCGTGGTCCATAGCGTAATTAACAATAGTTTCAAGCGCGTCAATATTATTCTTTACACCGCTCGGAACTTCAACATATGTAATACATCCGGCGCTAGAATATCCAGTTAATTGACTTTCAATATCAATTTTATCAAATACGGAAATTTCGTGCCATACAGGAACATGCATGCTATTAGTAAAATATTCACGGTCAGATACATTAGGAATTTCACCATACTTAGCTTTAAATTTCTTCATAGCTGTATAGCAAAGATTTTCGGCAGGAGTGTAATATACTCCAAAGTTTAACTTATATTCTTTCTTAAACTCGGCACATCTGTCTTTAAATAGCTGCTCAATTCTCTTAGCTAGCTCCATTCCTTTTTCGGTAGTATGGTCGCAGCCAATTAAAACTTGAAGTGCTTCTGCTAGTCCTAATTGACCAATAACAATTGTGCCATGTTTTAGTGCTGAGCGAATTCCTTCTTCTGGATGATAACCAAGCATGGTGTGATTTTCATACATAAACTTAGCAGAAGCAGGAGATTGCTTACAAATCCATTCAAAGCGTTCAAGAAGCATGTCTTTTGCTTCGTGGATTTTCTTATCTAGTAAATCCATAAAGCAATCAATTAATACCTGTTGATATTGTTTATCATCTACATAAGTAAATTGTAATTGCTGTTCTTTTGCTTCCATAGCCAGTGTAGGTAAAATAATAGTAACGGGGCAGATGTTGCCGCGGCCATCCTTCATTTGAGGATTAGTGCCTGGTTCTGCATTGATGTCAGTTAAGTTCGCCGTGCGGCATCCCATTGTAGAGAAGTATGTTCTTGGATCATTAATATCATATCCTGCCGCATTACTCCAATCAACATTTGCGTAGTTTGGATAAATACGCTTTGCGGTAGATTCAAGCGCAAGGCGATACATATCATAGTTTGGGTCTCCGGGTGCGCGATTTACGCCTTTCATACACTGGAAAATACCACAAGGGAATATAGGTGTTTTGTGATATTTGCCAACGCCTTTAATAGAACCTTCAAGTAGTGCTTTAATAACCATACGGCCTTCGGGCAATGTACAAGTACCATAGTTGATGGATGTAAAAGGTAGCTGATTTCCACTTCTGGATTGAAGCGTATTAAGGTTGTGATACATTCCCTCTACCGCTTGCTGAAGCTCGCGCTCAGTCATTTCCATCGCATATTTATAAGCTTTTGTAGTTTTTGCAGTTTGCACCAAAGGAAGCACATCTTCATCAACTGTTAAATTATGATAAGGCTCAATAGGCATTTTAGAAATATTTACATTTAAGAAATAATGATTTTCATTACCTTCATCAAACCATTTTAGCCCGTCTTTAAAATGCTTCCAGAAACTTTTCCTTACATAAGGCACCATCGTCCAGTCCAAGTGCGTAGCAGCAACGCCGCCAAACTGCATCAGGGATTGAAGCTGGAATATAACTGCTACAAGCTGGAAAGCAGTATTGATAGAATTGGCAGGACGAACATCAGTCTGCCTAGTATTAAAGCCCTTGGCTAGTAAATCGTCAAATGGAATGCTTAGACAATTATGCATCCCTACAGCATAGGCGCTTAAATCGTGAATATAAATTTCATTATTTAGATGATTATTCTTTGCCATTTCTGACATACAATAATCAAGCGCATACTGTTTCATCATTTCATCGGATGCTTCTCCAACACGCCCGCCAAAAGAATGTTCATCAACATTCGCATTCTGGTTTTGGACATTAGATGCACGAAGCTTCTCACTAATTGCGCGAATAAAGGCAGTAGAATTACTTCTCATTACTCCGTGCTTATATCTATATTTAATATAAGCTTTTCCTACGGCTAAATCATAATCAGTCAAATAATCTTCTACCAATTCTTGAATATCTTCTACGCCCATTAGCTCATTTGACTCTACAGACATTTGCTGTGCAATTGTTTCAACCAAATTAGCAATTTCAGTTGCGTATTCCGGATAACCGGTTTCTTTGGGGTATACCTCATGCCAAGCTTTTGTAATAGCTGTTTCAATTTTTTCTTTATCAAAAGTTGCTAATTCGCCAGTTCTCTTACGAATTTGTAATTGCATATTCTCACTCTCCAATTTTCTTTCCACAATAAGGGCATTTATGATTTAAGGCATAATTCTTATTAACATGAGGACATATATTCTATAGTTCTTTAATCTCATCACGAATAACAATTACCTTATCGGAGTATTCCATAGTAGCCAAAGCATCACGAAGCTACTGACTTAATTCCTGATATTTACTCTGAATTTCTTCTCCATTCATTTTATCCACCTTCCCATTTTGTTTAATGAGTCCCAGTTTTGTTTAAATAGTATTTCTTGTCGCGGAAATCTTGAAGTGAATTCGCGCAACTGTTCTTTGGCAAGCTTAATATGTTCCTAATCAGTGGTACGCGGTAAATGCTCCCAGATTGTGTTAATATTACGCTTGTGGCTTCGGCTCCATAATGTTGTAAACTCTGAAAGTTCTCTAATTGGATCATAGCAGCCTAGTGTTGGATTTTCATATTTTAACCTAATGGGGATACCATTAGCCCAAAACTCATATAGTAAATTTAATTTATAAATATAATTTTTATAGTATTCTATACTATAATTATATGAACCACCTAAAGATAAATAAATTGCCGAAGAAGGCAAGATTAATGAAAGTAATTTTGTTTTATAATTTTTCATCATGTACTACATATCGTTAAGTGGAATATTAATATCAAGAAAAACATCGTTTCCTTTTGCGATTATATCATTTTCTCGCGCGCGAATAAAGTCTGTTAAGCGGTGAAAATGCGCTGGATGAATAAAGTTAATTGATGTTGGTTTATGCTTGGCTATATCATTTATAATTTCATCCCAACCAGGTTGAAAGAAATCTCTATCATAAACATATACGCGCTTTCGCCGCTGAACCGGTGGCAATGGTAATTCATTCTTTCCAGCAAAACGACGATAATAAGTATCATCTAATATATGTCCTATTACATTTTCTGTGGTGCCTGCCGCATACTTTTCTTTAAGTATTTGTGCGTATATATTTGTGCGCGGAATTGTATAATCAATTAGTTCATTCTCAAATGGAACATATATTTTATTGGTAAAAGCAGAGCCGCCATATACTATATTGGGTGATTTTTTAAAAGCCTCTGGCACTGTTATACAATTATCATTTTCACTGAATACATAAATTTTTTCATATCCAGATAATTCTGTCTCATCTAAATTAATGATACGACAAAATATATTCTCTTCATGCTTATAATACTCTGCGAGTTTCATAATTTCTAAATTAGGAGGCGGAAGAGTTGATTCCGCCATTTGAAAATTCAAATCAACTAAACCAATCATTCTTCCATCTCCATTCTCTTTGTTTGAAATTCCAAAATGCCATTTTCCCGCATTCCAATTATTTTTGAAATAACAGGATAAAATGAATCTTTGCGCTTTTTCGGCACAAAATCGGCGCCGCGCCGAATACCTTGTACCATCAACAACGTTCCTCGCGAGAACCAGCTCTTTTCTAGAACATGTTTTACGCCGTCATCACCTTTTTGAGAAAGCTGCTTATCATATGAAGCATATTGACTTTTATATACTTTTACATTTACTACTCCTGTTGGAGTTAATAAAGTAACTGTATTTTTCATTTTGTTCTTATCAATAACCGTGCCAATAATACGATGAAGTTTAAATACCTTTACCTCATTTCCATCTTTTCCTGTAAAAATGTAATCAATTTCCGGTTCTTCTGATAAAGTGAAGAAATCGTCATATAAATGTTCTGCTTCTGCTAACTCATGCTGATGACTATAAAATGAAACAGACTCCATTTCCCAATGAGAAATATTTCCTGCGGCATATTTATCAAACATTTCATCATATAAACTTTTATTAAGTTTATCCAACATTTCATCACGATGGTCTTTTAAATATACTCGCATTGGCTCCATCGCATTCTTATAAACATTATCCCAACGACTTTGCGGAATTTCTGTCCCATTATCAATCATATTTGCGCTAAAATGATTCGCGATGAAGTTAATTGCGGCTTCATTTAATTCATAATTATCTCCCTTCTTACAAGTCTTTAAAAACTTATTAAATGAAAACAATTTACCATAGAAAATCATATCCTCTGGAATTAAATCTTTATTGATTAACATCTGCATATTCTGTAATGTTAATCTCTGTTTCTTATCTGCAATCATATCAATATATTCTGCCATAATCTGCTCGCGCGGCTTTCCTTCAATCTTATCAAACGCTCCGCATTTAATCAAATTTGACATCTGAACTTTATTAATTTTAACCCGTTCCAAGAAATCTTCTATTGAATTAAATGGGCGCTTTTCCATAATTTCTTTGATAATTGAAATTGAAAGCCTTGTGATACCACGAAGCCCGTATAGAATTGCGTTATCTTTAACTACTGGCGTGAAAGTAAAAGAAGACGTATTTACATCTGGCGGTGAAACCTTAATACCATAAGTACTGAATTTGCCAATTGCCGACGCAACCTTACCATAATCAACAGACTTGGTTTTCTCTTTCTTCTTATCTTCTTTTGCTCCTTCCAGAACTTCGTTTTCTTCTTCCCATTCTTCTAAATCATCCTGTTCGTTTTCATCTTCATCTGGCGCCGCTTCTACCACAATTGAAGCCGTTCCATCTTCTTCATATTCAATTGTTTGAGAACCACCGCTATCAACAATTAAGTTTGCTGTATTCCAGAAGATAATTGGATAAAACCGCGCAAGATTCATTTCCTGTAAAGCAACCATTGAATAAGCGTAAGTATGACTCGCATTGAAGCCATATCCGCGGCTTAACGCAATCTCAACATTCCACACATAATCACAGAACTTGCGACTTAAATTCTTTTCTTCAACTCTTTGGAAAAATTGTTTTGTAAGTTCTTCATATTCCTTCGGGTTTTTCTTCGCAATACTCTTACGAAGTTTGTCCGCAAACTGAAGATCCCAGCCGCCGCATTCTGGAATTTGAACCAACTGCATGAACTGTTCCTGTGTGATTGACAATCCATCAGAAATATCTAATTCTCTATGAAGAATTCGTCTTTCTTCTTCTGTCAAACCATACTGAATCATCTCTCGTTCCCAATCCTTTGGATTAAAACGGAAACGAGCATATTTATCAAGTGGAGACTCTGCTCCCTTTTCTGCCGCCATAAGACGAATAACTGAATTCAAAACCGCCAATTCGTCAACCGTTCTTGGATGTGTTAAAGCAATTCCTCTTGTTCCTGACTGCTGTTCCATCTGAAACAAACTTACAATTTCGTGATTTTGAATCATATCCCACATTTTTTTATCATCACGATTTATCTTATATACGCCTAACGCTTCTTCGTAAGTTTCTCTTAATGTAGCTTTCTTTTCTACATAACCCTGTTCCATTAACAAATCAAGACAAGTATGAATCTTATCTGCGGCTTCAACGCTAAGAAGGTCCATCTTAATTTCTGAAACGTCTTCCAAGTCATGTAATTCAAACTGCGTAATTACTGTTCCATCGGGCGCGCGCATTAGAGCGCTGGATTTTGTGAAATCTTCATCTTTGAATACCACGCCACCCGCGTGAATACCCATACCACAAATCAAGCCTTCAATACGGCTTGCAACTTCCCAAAGTTTGGGATACTTATTTACTTCACTAATAAAAGTCTGATTCGGCTCAATTCCTGCTTCATCATCGCCATAATACATCTGCTTCAATGTATATGCTTGCCCGCGTTCTGTCGTAATTAAGTTTGCTATATATGATGCTTCATCAACATCAATTCCTAAACCGCGCGCCGCGGTTAAAATCGCAGATTTAGATTTTTCAGTTCTAAATGTCGCAACATTTGAAACTCGGTTCTCACCATATACTTTTCTTAAATGTTCTAGAACCTGCCCACGCCGAAGTCCTTCAATATCTACATCAATATCAAGAACAGAAACACGCGCGGGGTTCAAAAATCTCCAAGGATAAGTCTTGGTCTTTTCGCGCAAACAGTTTATCTGTATAATATCCAAAGCATATAGTAGAACAAATCCACCACCAGAACCTCTTGCCGGAAGAACAATACTACCGGCATTCCAGCATTCATCTATAATCTTTTGAAGATTAAGAAAATATGCCGACCATTGCGCCTTATTTACTTGAGAAGATTCCCAAGTCATTTCAAGGCATTCATTTAAGGCGGCCCAGGCTTCTTTATTATGTAAATCTTCATGCTTTTCAATACCAGCAATCAAGGCTAATACTAATACTCTATCCGCTTCATATGAAGAATTAACAAAGTTCTCCAAAGCCGGCATTAATTTAATGTAATCATTAATTTCTGCTTGGCTTCTATCACTAAATTGCCGCCAAGGTAAACTTGGAATTTTTAGCGGCTTTAAGACACTAAAATCTTCACATTTATCTTTAATTTCTTTAATTGCACTATATGCAGCTTGAAGTTCATCTTCACTTAAATATTGAAAGAAACTTCTAATTTCTTCATCCGACATCATATAAGTTGTCGCATAGAACGAACGAACTTCTCGTTCTCCATCCTGTGAATTAAGAAATGCTTCGTGAATTGCTGCGTCTTCTGGCCGCCCATAATGACTATCAGTTGTAATAATATACTTAATTCCAAGCTCCTTACTAATTTTCAAGAGCTGCTTATTAACAAATACCTGTTCCTTTCCATTTGAAGGCTGCATCTCCAAATAGAAATTTCCTTTACCAAAAATATCTTCAATATATAGACACCATCTTTTAGCTGTCTCATAAAATTCTTCATCACCCGTATCCATATACTGAAGAAGAAACTTATCTAGCTGTGAACCGAGACATGCGCTTGAAGCAATCAAATGTCCTTGATTTGGTTTCACAATTTCTTTTAAATCAGAATAATATGTAGGACGCCGCCGCAACTTACGGCTCATATATGAACGATTCCAAGCTCGCGTAGATAATTCACAAATCTGATGATATCCTTCCAAATCTTTCGCAAGAAGAATAAAGTGAAAATATTTATCCCTATTTCTATCAAAGTTTTTCGCAGTTAATCCGTTTCGTGTAAGATAAATCTCATTTCCTCGGATTAACTTAAAATTAGGATTGTCTTTCTTAATTTTATTATAATACTTTTCGGCTTTAATATAACTTGAAATAGTTTCATGGTCCGTGATTGCGACACATTCATGTCCAAGTTGAATTGCTAAATCAATTAATCCAGGGACGGTATTGATACAATCGCGTAATGTTTCATTACTATAATGTGTGTGGTTATGTAACGAACCCGGATACTTCATTCCTTTCCCTCCTATCTGAATTAATTATAACATAATTTTAATTTTTTGTCAATTTTCTGCCACACCAAGGACAGTAATTGATGTCAAAGGCCGTCGCTATTCCTATATGCGTTTCTCTTAGAGTATCCCAACAATAGGATTTTATTTCTAATAATTGTTTTTCATTAATTTTTAATGTTACCGTTCCCGATTTTAATTCGTCATCAAATGACGTAGAATATAGTGTACTTATATTTTCACGATTTTCCAACTAGCAATATTTACACATAGTATACCTCAAAAATCATACTTACTCATATCGGTCTTCAATTCATAGTCATCAATAAATACTTGGACTGATTTATGCCCCATCCAATCGTTGAGATTACATCTTCCATAGACTGTTAATTTCTTTGTCCTATCAGACATTACTTCATCAATAAAATCTGTATCTTTAAAATGGACATAGTCAATACCATTATAGGAAATTTTCATACTATCTTTATTTGTTCCCATAGCCATAACATTCATTAGGGGGATATCCTCAACCACAATTTTAATTTCTTCAATATGGTTCCCAAAGTATTCTGGATGAGAAGCTAATGAAGCTAATAGTTCTTCATTATGGTCTGATGCTTTTAAAATATAATCTACAAGATAGCAGTTTTCAAAATCTTCTGCGCGCAAATGCGTATTTGCGTATTTAATAAGAGCATCTAACTTATTGCCATTTAAGCCCCAGCCGCAAGCATTATCATGCCCGGCAGTATATGTTAATAGTTTGCTATCTTCCAAAAACTTTTTAAAGCTAGGTAGTCCTGCGAAGTTTCCATCAGAGCGGATACTGCCTTGGATTTCATTATCGTTATTTCTGCGGCCAATCATTACTGGCTTATGATACTTAGAAACAACATTCATAGCGATAAGACCAGTTAGTTCCTGCGGCACATTGTCAGAGTTGTCAAGCTCAACAAGAATAATATTATTCTCATCTAAACAATCCTTTTGGATTTTAAAATCAATCAGTCCAAGCGCCTGTTCTTTTAATCTATCTTGCCGCGCTTTTGCGTTCTTTCCTACGCGCGCGGTCTGTTCTGCAGCAGTTTCTGTCTCACCTGCTTTCGCACCGCGTTTGGTGCTTTTTACATTCTTATTGGGCTCAATGAAACAGTAAAACATAGTTTCTTTTTCATCAATAGTTCCAACTCGTGTAATGGCATTAATAAGTGGAGCAATATAAAATGCGATATCAATTGGAGTTAAGCCAATATACGGCGGTTTTGCCCTATCTTTTAAATTTGGAGAATTTTCTTGAGATTTTAATAGCGCCTTAAAACCGCCGTTTCTAATATTTTTTAATCCTTCCATCATAATATAATTTGTTTCCACATTCGTCCTATCCATTACATCCGCGATTTCTCCTAGGGCTGCGAGGTCAATATATTTATATGCTTGCTGAATGCCCAACTCTTCATCCAATACCTCACAAAACTTATACACAACGCCAGCGCCGCATAATGATTTATTTTCATAATTAGGAGATAGCTGGTTATTTACAACAACTGTATTTGCGCTATCTGATACAATTGGATTGCCATTCTTATCATATTCCTGCTCATGATGGTCAAGACAAATAACATCCATACCAAGTTCTCCAAGACGTAGATGTTCTTCTTTGTCATAACTACTAGCATCAGGGCAAATTACTAAATCCCACTTTGCTTCGTCTTCAATCCATTCAATCTTATCATCTAGTCCGTGTTGCTTATGAGAATGAACTGAAAATTCAAGTTTAGCATCAGGAAAAATGTTTTTAATGTATAACCATAGAATAGCGCTGCTTGTAAATCCATCTGCATCAGCATCTATAATAAACAGAATAGAACTATCTTTGCGTAGATGGTAAAGCAGCATTTCCGCCGCAGCTTCAATATTTTTAAGATTATGTGGATTTAATTCACAATCCTTTGATGGATTTGTAAAATTTTGAATATCTTTAACGCCCCTATCTTCAAGAATTTGTGTTAAAGCCCGGTCTGGATTTGTTGTATATTTATTCTTTAATCTATATCTCATTCTATTACCTCACTCTAATTCTAGTTTTATAAAGTTTTTCAAAAGTTTCTTTTCCTCTATCAAACGGCGAGTCTTTTTCATTTAATAAACCATCTATATCCCAGATATAATAAAAGGTCGCTAATCCCTTGAATGGCTCGCACTGTTCTTCAATCTTTTTTCTATATTGAAATGCCTTTTCAGAATCCCACTTAACATATTCTTTATCAAAGGCAATAGTTATTTCATTAACATCTAATTTATCCACTAATAAGTGAATATGATACTTATTAAACTTTGAGCCGCAACATGCTACCGTATTACTCCATTCTCCATAATATCCGTCATCAAGTAATACAGATTTTTCTCCTTCCACAATAATTGCGCTTCTGCGGCGGCGGATTGCCTCTTGATGTTCGTATATTCCATACAAGTTAAAATGAAGTGGATGGGCATATAGAACATTACCAATCTGTAGTGGTCTATATTTTCCATATAGTTTAGCTTCATCCTTATCAAGCGTCCGCGCGCGAATACCTACCAAATCTCCATCAATATCAAAATGCGGAATAATAATCTTATTTTGCGCTAATGAAAATCCAATATGGAATTTATCCATAATTTCTGGTTTAATACCATCTCTAAGCCAAGTAGGATGATAATAATGCGTAAAGTAAGTTAGCATTGTTTTCGGATAAGTTGTAAGCTTGGGAATTGCGGCGTCAAACTTATATTGTTCTGTATTTTCTTCAAACTTATACGATTTAGTCTCTGTTATTACTAAATGCCGAATACACTTTTTTACATAATCAACTGCTTCTTCAAAGCTTACTCTATGATAGTTTATATACATAAACTTCTCATATAAAGTAAAAATTGACATTGCTTCATTACATTCGGTATAACACCTAAAAATCTTATTGTTTTGATACCAATATAACTTCATTGACTCGGCTTCTTCAAGTGGATTATGACAAATTGTAGGACATACTAAATATTCCTTATCTTCATAGACCGCAATTTGTTCAACACCAAGGCTTTCTAAGAAAATTCTTACATCTTCCAATGTAATGGAATTAACTATATCTTGAATACTTATATTAACATAATCTAGTTCTTCATCAGCACCCTGAAGAGTGTTTATCATAATGACTCCTTTCTGCCGGAACATCTGCTTCAATACTACTTGAAAATAAATCCATTGGTTCATCTATCGGCTGATTTTCGGCTGTTGTAATAAATAAATCTTTACGATAACCAGTGCCAAGATGTAGTCTCGTCCAAATTCTTACCATTTTATATCTACCACGGCGCATTTTATAAATATCCAATACATGCGTTGGCTTATAATCTAAAACTTCTGGACTAATAACTCCTTGTCTAATCGCAACTTTAATTGATGGCAAAACTGAATTCCATCCTTTATCTGAAACCCTCGTCATTACATATCCAATATCTGCTTTATCTGCTACGGCTTTAGAACCACGGATTGTTTTCTCATCCATAAATTCCATCTCATCATTACCCATTGCCGCCGCATTTACTTGCGTAGAAGAGAAAATAAAAATATTATAATCCTTCGCAAGCTGTTTAAGCTGGTTCGCCATAAGCATCAATACAACATCTTCTCTTAATCCATTACGAGTAAATTGAGATACAAGACTTGCTGTTGTATGAATGTAGTCAAAGAATACATATTTGACACCATCTACTGTGGCATATTTCTTAATAGTTGCCTCTACATTTTGAAGATTTGGCTCACTAATTTCTTCAATAATAAAATATCCGCTATATTTTTTCATTATTTCCGCCGCGTATTGTACCCTCGTATATTCAGCTCCACATCCTTCATATTTACCTGTTAAAATATGGTCCTCATCTACCCCAGATAAATATGCCAACATAATTGTTTGTAGTTCTTCTTTATCCATCTCTGTCACGATAAACAATACTTTTCGCGGCTGCCGAACCTCTCCTTCGGCATCTACTTCCGAAATAAAATTTTCTTTTTCCCAAGACCATCGTTCTGGATACGCTAGATGACATGCATCAAATACACTTGTACGAGTTTTACCTGCGCTTGTACTCGCACTCTTTAAAAAGAAACACCCATCTCGCGCACCTCTACATGCTGAACTAAAAATCTTTCCCTCTAAACTAGGACCAATACTCGGCGATTGCCGCAAATCCTCAATTAACTTATTAATTCCTTCTGCCGGGTCTCCTTTTAAACGCCCGCCATTAAGAAAATCATTTCTAATTTCAGCATACTTTTTTTCAACACTATTTAAAATTTCTTCTATTGAAGAGTCATCCAAATGCTGTTGTACTTTGTATTCTTCACTTGGGCTAATCACATCTTTTTCTTCTACATAAAACTCACTAATATCATATTTAGCTTGTTTTAATTTTCGCAATAACGAATTTTTCTTTAATCTCTCATAATAAAATTTAAAGTTTTCTGGCTGCTCGTAAGCATGTTTAAGAAATTCAAGCCCTTGTCCTTCTGTATAAATTTGAGCTACTCTTCCACCAGCACGAACAATTTCTTGGTCTAATTCCATAACAGAAAGCTCTGTTGCGCCAGAAGTATAAAATCGTCTAATTGCATTAAAGCATATTGCCGCAGGAGCATAATCAAAATCATTTGCTTTAATATCATCATACTCCAATAAAAGTTGGGGCTTATGAATTAAGCCCCCAATAACGTGCCTATATGCCGTCATATCGGATAACGTCATATAATCACTCCTTACTCATCAAATAATCCATCGTCCAAACTAATTTCTTCTTTCGTGCTTGTATTCTCACGAATAGGAACTACATATTCTTTCATTTCTGTATGCGCTATTGATGCCGCGAGGCTACTACCTTCGGCCGCCTTTTTTGCTTTCCATTGCCGCATTTCTTCCATAAGTGGCGGCTTAATTAACACCAAAGTTTCCGATAATTTCTTTAATTTTTTTACATTATAAATATAATCTAGACAATCAATAATTGCGTCATCTGTATATCCATATTCTTTTTGAAGTCTCTTTCTTTGCGTCCATATAATCGGACCGGGAGATTTAATTCCAAAAATTTGACATACTTTATTTGAAAATCGTTCTCGCGACTGTTTTTCTGCTAAACAGTTTGGACAATACCAAGCTTTTGTTTTTCCTGTGATTGAAGAATACTCAATCAATTCTGTTTTCCTAAACTGTTCTTTACATACACTACATTGCCTAGTTAATCTCATATTCTTTCTCCCATTCTTATACTTTATATAAGTATAACATAATTTAAGAAAAAAGTCAAATAAAAAGACCCTTACGGGTCTTTTTCTATTACATTAGCTGCTTAACTTCATCAATAAAATATTCTACTAAACTGCTTTGTGATGGAACAGCCTGACTGAGTTTAAACTCTTCTGAACCAAATACACGCTTAATAATATCCTTCATAATCATTAGGCGCTGGTCTTTCTCTTCCTCGGTTCCATCTCCTAAATATTTAATCCAAATTTCTTTAGCTTCATTCATAATCTCGGGGAATGGACGTTCTTTGATTTGCGCCATTTCAGTATGGTCTGTTACTTGGGCGCCATCCTTTACTACTGCCATATCAATCGCATCGCCAATTGCATCTACTAGTTCCTGATATCCAAACTTAATTTTTGGAGCAAGATACTGATAGCGGCTTCCAGCAAATATTGTTGGAGTAGAGCGAGTGTAGAGGAAACGTTCTGATGTTCCATCTGGATTCATCTGGACCTGTAAGTAGCCGATAATATCTACAATAGAGTTAATAATTGTATAACACTGATTTGGAAGGTCAGGACAAACCGCGGTAATAGTTTCTCCATCCTCTGTCCGCATTTCAGTAGGTTTATCCTTACTGTGCGCGATAAACAGGATGCCAAATCCAAGTAGAGTGATTTCACGCCAGAATTCAGAGAATTCTTGCTTTAGCATACTCCAACCTTGACCCCAAGGCACATCCCTAATACTATCTACGTTTTCACGCTGACAAATATACTTTTCGCATAGCTGCCAAGCAATTGAAGCCGTATCAACCACGATAGTATCATAAATTTCCTTAGCCTGGGGCTTACGTAGCTGAGTTAAAACTTTCTTCGCATCAGTCCAGCGAAGAATGGGCTGACTTTTAATACCAGCGAGAGCATTAGTGCCCTGTTCAAAATTAAGGAATAGCGCGCGAGGAAGCTGGCTACCAAAGGTGGATTTACCAGTCTTTGGCTGACCATAAATGAGTAGGAATTTTCCCTTTAAATCCCTTGAAATCTTAGAAGGTTCCAAAGAGAAGATATCAATTTCTGCCATTTAATCTCACCTCTTAAAAGAGTGGGGTAAGGCTTACGCCTTACTCCCAATCATACTTCTTTGCGCTAGTCTGGTTACTACCACCCTGCTTGCTCGTACGAGCACGAGCATCAATCTGCATCTGCTCAATCGCAGCCTTACGCTGATTGAATGCCTTCTTGATTTCCGCAGGGTCATAACTAAATTCCTCATCCTTAGGACCATCGTCGCCACCAGTGATAATTAGCTCACGAACGAAAGTAGTCGTGGTATCGGGAATATCTTCGCCCCAGCTACTGCTCTCACTAGAACTTTCAGTCTCATGAGAAGTTACACGAACACGACCCTTAACTGTAACAGTTGTACCATTTTCCCAATTACGAGAAATAAATTCAACCTTGTCAGGTGCTTCAACAATAAAGTCAATAACATCTAGCTTGCTATTATACTGAACCACGCCGCCGCGAACTACGAGACGACCAGTAGGTTCACCATTTCTATCCTCTTCATCATGCATATCAATGATGAAAATTTCAGTTACAAATGAGGCAATATCTGCCATCTTTGCGGCATTAATGAAAGAACCGCGAATCTGCCAACCGGTAATAAGATTACCGCTACGAGATACAAAGTTATTTTCACTTAGAACGCCACTTGTAATACGAACCTGGTCTGCGGCATCAATACCAACATTCTGTGCCGTCTTCAGATTCTGTAGGTCTAGAAGAGACTTGTAAGCCGGATTCTGCTTACCAGTAGAAGTATAAGGTGTAGCGAAGAAACCTACCGGAATTTCGCTTGTCTCTTCCTTACCATCAACTGGCTGAGTTACACGAATTGTTACGGTCGCGCGCTTATATTCACGACCATCAGAGAGCTTGCCCTCTCCAAAATCAACATTTAGAAGCTTACCAACTAGATTCATCTGATTCTTTGACTGAATACCAATACTTTTCATTTTACTTTACTCCTTTTTCTTTTCTTTATTTTAATTTAAAATTATTCTGCGGCGGCTTCCTTAGCAGCCTTCTTAGCGGCACGTTCTGCGGCACGAGCTGCCTTTGCGGCTTCCTTCTCAGCTACCTTACGAGCTTCCTCAGCCACTGGGTCATAAGCTAGACCTGCTTCTGTAAGCATATGATATAGTACATCGTGGGTCTTAGCCTTGCGAGTTTCCGTTGCGGGAGCATCCTCAACAGTTTCCTTACGAGTTGTTACCGCATAACCATTCTTAATAAGAGCATTCATTGAGCCTGTTACAGACGCAAATGGCACATCTAGTGCTTCCGCAATGCCCTTCTTTGTGAGTTCTTCGCCATAATGTTCCTTCATGTAATTGAGTACCTTTTCTGAATTTACTGTCATTTTTTCTTCTCCTTTTTTTTTCTCGGGTTTCCCCTTTGTTCTGTAATTATTATATAATAAATTTCTTAAAAAGTCAAGTATTAATCTTCCTTAATACTAAACTCTTCAATTGCGATTTTCTTTACCTCATCCTCAGTTTCAGCTTCAATAATTTTATTAAGCTTGGGGACAAGGTCAGTCTGATAACCAGACATTGCCTTCTGTAAAGTAGCAAGACGGTCCTGAATCTGATTTACAATAATCATTGCGCCAACTAGTAGCTTAGCAAAATCAGCTTTATCAAGTTCTGAACCATCATTAATTTTATCGTGAAGAGCGTTATAATCATCGCGCATTGTCTGTGCGGTTTTCAGCCCTTCTTCATCGTTCTTAGCTCTATCATAATCCATTACCTGTTCTGCCGATACGGCAGTGGCCTTGGCGAGCTCCTTAAACAGTTCCACGTATCTTTTATCCATTTTTTACTCCTTTTACTGCTCTTCCAGTAATTTTATATTTATTATCACCAGTCCAGAAAGCCTGTTTTACATAACCATCTTTATCTAGTTTAATTGCTTTTACGCCTTTTGTCATACGCCCAGTGTATCCAATTTCTGACAATGAATAGCAATTATAATAATCGGTATTACTTACAACAACTACTTTATCATCATCATCGCTACTAAGGATAACAGATACTAGCGCGTCATCATCTAGTTTAATAACTCCGATGCCCTTCTTTGCGCGAGTAAGATACTCAGAGGTATGACTCTTTTTAATAAACCCATTTTTCGTTACACAAGTTATAGATTGGAAGGCATTAAATGTACGACTATCAATTAGAAGAAGAGGCTTTTCGGCGCCAATTGGGAATATATCTGTAAGTTTTACTACTTGATTATATTTAATTTTATGAATTGTTTCACTATACATTTTCCCAGCGTCAGTAATTAATATCAAAGACCCTAGGTTTGTACTATAAAAAGCATCTTGTGCCTTTCCGCACTTTTCACCTTTTTTAATTATCTTGATATTATTACCATTCTGAAGAACAATAACATCTTCTTCTTTAATTTCTTCTGGTTCTTCTTCGTCTCCAAGAATATTCTCTACTCTTGTTCTACGAGCATCACCAAATTTCTGCGAAACATTATTCAATGCCTCAATCAATTTTTCATCTAACGCGGCAGGTTCATTTAATATGTATCTACATTCCGCAATAAATTTAACAAGTTCTTCCAGTTCTTCATTTAATTTTACGCCGTCAATTCTTGTTAGGGCCGATAGCTTCATAGCGAGAATAGCTTCAACTTGTGGCTTGTTAAACTTATATTTAGCTATAAGCGCTTCCGCGGCTTCTTTCGGACTTTCGGAAGCACGAATAATAGCAACAATATCATCAATATTTGCCACTGCTAAAAGCAATCCATTGACGATATTTTCGCGCGCGAGTGCTTTATCCAAGTCAAACTGGATCATGTTACGCTTACAATTACGGATATGTGTAATATAAGCATCACATGCATCGCGCCATCCAAATACCTTTGGAAAACGACCTTTATCTAGCAAAATCATATTGATAGAATAATGATTTTCTAGCATGGTATCATGATAAAGTTTCGCAATCATTTTATCAGGATTTTGTCCCTTAGAAAGATAGATACGAATATCTGCTTCCTGCTTGGTATAATCAATAACTTTATCAATGCCATATTCTGGATTATCATTTACTAGTGAAGCAAGTTGGTCCATTACTGTATTCGTAAATACACCATATGGAAGCTCAGTTGCTTGAAGCGCATGTTCCTTTGGGAGATATGTCATCTTTGCGCGCAAACGAATAGATTTTCCTTTTCCATTCTTTAAGCTTTCCTTAACTTCATCCGCATTAGTGATAAGGCCGCCAGTTGCGAAGTCTGGGGCACAATAAATTTCATTAAATGATACGTCTGGATTTTTAATAATTTTAATTAACGCATCATTCACTTCTTTGAGGTTAAACTGAGGAACGGAAGTTGCCATAGCAACCGCAATGCCCTGACATCCATTAACAATATTCCAATATCCAATAGAAGGAAATACAGATGGAATTTGTTCTGTACTATCATAGTTGTCATACCATTCGGTGATAGCATTTTTCTTTAGCCCGTTAAACATATAATCAGCGATTTCGCCAGACTTCATTTCAACATAACGGGCGGCAGCATGACTATCTGGAGATGAGGGATTGCCGTAGCTGCCTTGGACATCTTCCAATGGGTAGCGGCTTGACCAAGGACGAGCGGCGCGAATAAGAGCGTCGTACATTGCTACATCGCCGTGAACATATGATTGCGACATTGCCGCAGCGACGCTCTTCTGCGCCTTCTGGAACTTATCTTTATGAGTGAGTTTGTTGGTAAATTGTGCGTATAGACCCTGCCGCAAACCAATTTTCAGCATATCTCTTACATCAGGTAAAGACCTCTCTTGCGCAATTGATGCGCCATACTTTAAGAATGCATCCTCAATGGTGCGTTGAAAGTCTACATTTTTAATCATTATCTCACTCCTTTTCTTTATACTTTATTATATCATGAATTTGAAGAATTGTCAATTATTGAAATTTTTCTTTTAAAATTTCATACATTGCCAGTTGTACTTTTTCTGAGCTTTTCAAAATATATTTCGGATTATTAATACTTTGTGGTCGTCCTTCTAATGTAAAAATAAAATCATCTTTATATATATTTTGATTACAATATTGACATTGTGGAATAATATTACCACTTTTTAAAGGTAAATTTGGATTACAATGTCCTTTTTGTAATTTAACTTTTTGACCACTATATCTATGAATAGACCCTTCTTTTGCTCCACAAGTAGCACAACAATTATTGTAATTCTTTTTTAGTAATTCAAAGTCATCTGTAGTAATTGAAATGGCTCTAGCTTCTTGCTTGTTAATCCAAGCTGGATTTGGTTTTTCTAAAGTAAATAAACAATAATATCCTTTTTTTACCTTTTCTCCATTATACACTTCTCCATTATAAATCACACAATAACCTTTTTGTGCACCAAGATGGCGAACCTGCTGATCTCCGCTTGCTTTAGGATTTTGTGATAATACAAAATTAGATATAACATCTTTATGAATTGCTTTTCCTAAAAAATGATATAAATATATCAATTGATATGCCGCATTAGTATTTTCAGCTGGCATAATAATTCCATAAGATTGAAGATATTTTTGATGATATTCTTTAATTTTTATGTAATCATTGATTATTTCTTCTTTTGTTAATGGAATATATTTATCAATTAGTTCCATTCTCTTTTTCGATCCTTTCTTTTGCTAATGAAAAATATTCATCATTTAATTCAATTCCAATAAAATTACGATTAGTATGTATGCAAGCTATTCCAGTAGTTCCACTTCCTAAAAATGGATCACAAATTATCGCGCCCTCTGGAGAAAAGATTTTAATTAAATGCTCTATTAATTTAACTGGTTTTACTGTAAAATGAGCAACTGCATTTTTTTCTTTTGGTACTTCCATTACATTCCCAGGAAACATTCCATCAAGAGATTGAGTAGTATCTATTAATCCAATATTATATTTTAACCAATTTTGTACAAATGTACCTTCTTTTGGCTTTTGAGCTAGTACCATTGGTTCAATTTGAGGCTTTAATTGCGGTGTTTTTCTATCTCCTAGAGAAGTTATTATTTTTTCTTTTTCTTCTTCTGAAATATTCATTTTATGTACAAAATGATTTTGTGAAAATGCTTTTGCTTGTCCTTCTCGTTTCCAAATAAGCATATCCCTTATTTCAAATCCGCAATTTTCTACTGCCATTGCCATTCTATGATATAATCGTGCTTGAGAAAAACTAATATAGAATCCGCCAGGTTTTAAAATACGATATATTTCTTTTGAAATTACTTCCATAAATTTCTGTAATTCAATACCTTGTTTCGGATCAAATTTCATTCCAACTGGCATTGACTGTACTACATTTGCCTTACTAGCTTTTTCTTTTAATTTATCTACTTGCCAGTTATCACCCATACCATCAATAAAATATGGAGGATCTGTTATAACACAATCTATTGAATTGTTTGCAATTTGTTGTAATTCTATTCTACTATCTCCATGTAATAGCTATATATTAATTGGATATTTATTTATAGGTTTTTCTTTTTCTTTTTCCTTTTCTTTTTCTTTTTCTTTTTCTTTTTCTTTTTCTTTTTCTTTTTCTTTTTCTAGAAATTTATCACTAACATCAATATTTATATTCGATAATTGATATTTTACTGGTTTAGTATTAAGTTTTAGTAAATAATGTTCTTTTACTAAAGAAGTTAAAGAAGCACTAAAATATTGTTCTTGGCTTTTCTCATTTAAATCTTTTAATGTAAAAGAGGCATTTGAAAAATTTTTCTTAATACTCTCTAACGCTTGCTGTGCTTTGTCAGTCATCTCTGTCGCCTCCTTTAAGTATATTTTTATTTTTATAATACGGATTATATTCACACGACATACAATCATAACCATGTTGACTAATTTCTTTATTATGTAAAGTACAATATGCAATAGTATATTCAGCATTTTGTTCGAGAATATGTCTATTCATACATCCCATACCATTACGAACTAGTACATTATAATTTATGATTTTTTTATCCATAAATATTATTCTTTCTCACTTTCTATATTTATTATATCATAAATTTAGAGAATTGTCAATTAATAGTTTTTCAAAATATTTATCACGAATAAAAGTATTTTTATATTTTCTTAAAACACCACAAGGAGCATAATTTTGTGCTATCATATGATCGGAATCTGAAATCTCTTCTTGATTAATAATTAATAAATTATTTTCAAATATTGTTTCATCATCTTCAGTAGATAAGAAATTTATTTTAATAATGGCAGTATCTATTATATTGTTTTTATACGATACATATAATATATTCCAAGAAAGAATTTTTTTTACTTCAATCTCATCATTACCCAATGCATCTTTTAAAACTTTTGATACTGTTGGTGTATGAAATAGTTCTATTATTTCATACTCTTGAATTTCTTTTTCAATATTAAATATACCATCTTCACTAATAATTTTATTTTTAAAATATGGCCCAAAATAATAAAATCCTTGATTTTTATCCAAAGTGATTCTGAACCAATCTAAAGAACAATACATTATGTCAGAATTATTTTTTTTAATTGTTAAATTTAATGTTGGAGCATCATATGGATAATCTTTAATATAAGGAATTTTATCTAATTTATTTTCTGCTATTAAACACCAGTAATTAATTATCTCATTTTTATCCCATTTATACATCTTTTTCTGTTCTTTTGGTGTAGCAGTATCATAGGCACTTGTAAAATAAATACTATATTTTTCATTATAATTAAATACTTGTGTATTCATATCAAACTGTTTAAACCAAGATAACGGGATATTACCAGGAATTTTAACTGTATTATCTGGGAGAATAATTTTTGATAATTTAATTTTGTTTTCTACGAGTTTTCCATAGTTATTTTTTTTATATTGAGAGGAAATATTATCAAATTCTTCTCTAGTATAACTTATCCATTCAGGTTCAGGTAATTTAAAAGATGGACTAGAAAATTGCATATCCTTCTTATTTAAAGGCGGATGAAATTTCGTAATATAATATTTTTCATATAACATCATATCGCCATCTAAATCAAAAGTGGCTATATCAATTCTAGTTACTTTATTATATTCTGAATTTTCCCGCAAATGCTGTTTAAATCGTTCTATAAAGTTATTAGTTCGTCCTACATATAATAATTGGTCATTAATATAATATTTGTAAACGTAATATTTATTATCCATCTTAATTATTCTCAATACTAAAATTCATATTCTTAAATAAGGGAACTTCTTACTTATTTAAAGTAGCTTCATATTCTTTTACACGACGATAAAATGTACAGTGAGTTAAACCAACTTCTTTTGCCATAGCAGTGGCTGTTATTTCACCATTTTTCCATTTAGGATATAACTCGTAAAATAATGGTGGTACTTCTATACGTGGACGACCTTGTACTCCTGTGCCTCTATGTTCTTTTTTCTTTGCTTGAAAATTATATTCTTTGGGATCAACTTTTTGCCATAAAAGCATTATCTCTCCATCTATTATTAAACTTGCTTGTTCTGTATACTTTTGTGTTGTATTATATTTGGGATTAATTTGTGAAATTAACATAGTCTCTATAATATCTCTATCTGCTTTATTATTAACTATAGCATATTCAATAGTTGATACCTCTTGATATTGTTCTGGTTCAAGATGTTTATGCCCTTTTAATCGTTTATGAATATCATCAGCCTTACCAATATAAATAATTTCACCTTGCTTATTTTTAAATCTATATAATCCGCAAAGTCCAGTTTTCATATTTTATCTCCATAAAAATTTAATTATTCAAAATACTAAAATCCACGTTCTCAAATAAGAAGTCTCGGCGCCCTTCAACTTCCGTGCCCATCAACATTTGTAAACAATCTGCCGCAGCTTCAGCATCGCCAATTGTAAGAATATCCAGCCGCCTATTTTTCGGATGAAGCATAGACTCCTCCATATCCTCAGCGCGCATCTCCCCCAATCCTTTGTATCTTGATTGCTCCCATCCAGCATGAGTTTTTCTTAATTCTGTAAGCTCATCCTCATCATACGCATATACATGCTGCTTTCCTTTACTCAATCTGTAAAGGGGCGCCCGCAGCCAACCAAGTCTTCCTTCTTCAATGAATTTCGGCATTAGGACATAGAAGAGAGTTGTAATAAGGCACATAATATTATAGCCGTCAACGTCTGCGTCAACCGCAATCGCGACTTTTCCATAATTAAGTTTCTTACTACTATACCTTTCCTGAATGCCGCATCCAAGCGCCATAATGATATCAGAGACTTCCTGATTTTCCAGGCATTCATCTAGCGGATGCTTCATCAAGTTTTTAACCTTACCGCGCACAGCATATAATGCTTCTGTCTTAACATCACGCGCGGGCATCAGGCCACCTAATGCGGAATTACCTTCACAAATAATTAGCATTGAATCTTGACAGTGCTTTTCACAATCCTTATATTTATCTGAAGAAGTAACCTTACGCTTACGCTGTTCGGTTTCCTTTTTCTCCATATTAAGAATGGCATCTCTTGCTTTTGTCGCGGCGGCTTCCGCCTTCTCAATTTTACGAAGCATTTCTACAATCGCATTAAATTCATTTGAATGCTGAGTTGCCATATCTTTAAGCGCGTTGGAGAATGCGGTTGAAGCTAAGGTTCGTAATGAGGCGTTATTGATTTTAGACTTGGTCTGATTCGCAAAAGATGGATTTTCTACTTTACAATTAATTACATAAAATAGATTCTTACGAATATATTCACCATCAAAGGAGGCATTCGCAAGTGTATTGAATGTCTTGGTGATTGCGCTTCTCGCACCAGTAATTGGACTACCACCCTCGGGACATCTAAGACCGTTGACAAAAACATAACTGGTTTCATGCTTCGTGCCCCATTGAAAAGCAATCTCCAAACTGTCGGTACCATCTGTCGCCGAACCTGTAATAATACTTTTTTGAAGCGGCTTTTTTACATTCTCAGCGACAAAATCAATAATACCATTTTTCGCGCAATAAGTTTTCTCATCATTTTCATTTGATACTATAAATTCAATGCCTGGATAAAGATATGAAATATCTTTAATATCCTGACAGATTCGGTTAAAATCATAACCAATTGGACCATTTGAGAATACTTCAGGGTCTGGAATGAAGAAAATATAAGTGCCATTTTTTAGACCACTCACTTTTCTTTCTTCATAACTATCCAAAATCCCTTTATTGAAGGTTGCTGTTGCCTTTGCTCCATCACGAATACTAGTAACTTCAAATCGTGTAGAGGAAAGACAAACGCACGAACCGCCAATTCCATTTAATCCTGAAGCATTCTTATAAGCATCATGTGAGAACTTGCCGCCAGTATGTGATTTAGTAAAGATAGAGACAAGTACGTTCTCTCCATCTTCTCTAATACCGAATGGAACTCCGCGCCCATAATCTCTAACGCTGATACCGTTAGTGGCGGGCTCTAAAGTAATTATTATCTTTTTGCCATATCCCGCAAGCGCTTCATCAGTACTGTTATTGATAATCTCTTTTAATGCCTGATAAGTTCCTTCGTTATCATCGCTTCCAAGATACATCTGAATTCTAGTACGGACACCTTCGCGGAAGTCTAAACTTTGAATAGAGTTAATATCATATGACTGGGACATTTACTCACTCCTTTCCTTTTTCTTATACATATATTATATCATAATTTTATTAAAAGTCAATTACTTAATTGCTTCTGATATTCAATGACTTGCTTAAACCACTCATATACTGGGCATCCGTCGTCAGGTAATCCCCAGCATACTGCGGTACGACATGGGCATCCATATTTATAAAGCCAACATCTTTTGTCTTTTTCAAGTTCTAAATTATATTTCAAAGGTGTATCCAAGTTCATTCACCGCCTTTTCAATACATTCATAAAGAAGATAACATCTAATTAAACAGTCTAGATAGCGCGCGGGCGCACCATGAAAATTCTCATTCTTTGCCAGTTCTAAATCCCAATCTGTTAGCACTTCAACAAGGTATCTAAGTCCATGTCCTACATAATCTTCGCATTCTTCTTCGGAAGCATAGTAGAACGGACCATTACCAGTAATCTCATCTACATCCCAGAGGTCTTCTTCAAGCCGCTGAATGTAGTCATCATATGTTTCATCTGGTTCTTGGAACATCTGATTATCATTAATATATTCTTTAATATCGTTAGTTATTGCTCTTCTATAATCGTACATATTATTCTCCCATTCTAATGCTAAAGCCAGCAAGTTTTAGGTTAAAGTCCTTTGAAATATATTCTTCTGCTACATCTTCTAGTTTATGAATAAATAGAGGTTTTTCTGGGTCAAAATTACCATAAAGTACATCTGCTAGGTCAATAATGTCTAAAGAGTCAAAGCCGTATGCCTGCGCTTTTGCGGCCAAAGCTCGCTTATTGGTTGTTAGAATCATACCATCGGCTTCAATGGCGGCTTCCATTAGTTCTCGTGTTTTACCAGTTCCAAGTGGTCTAGCAATTACTTTCATTTAAGTTCATCTCCTACAATTGTATAAATCTCTCTATTATCATACACGCGTACGAATGTATAATCTTTTTGTACTAATTCTTTGTATTTATTTTCATCTGTAATTTCTACTATGTATTTATATTTACCTGTAGGAATTTCATATAGATTCGTTTTAAAAGTAATACCAACTACTACAAGTATTATAAATATTGATAAACAAATAATTCCAACTTTTTCGTGTTCAAAAAACATTCCCGCAAGACCAATCATAAATGTAAAGGTAGCTATAGCTATTATTAATATTCCTAATATTCCTGCTTCCGTAACAGGACCATAATCAACTAATATTTCCATTATCTTCTCCTTATGTCGCAATTCGGGCAGTATGATTCATACTCTGGATTATATAAGATACTTACCACTCTACATTCAGGGCATTTATATGCCATAACTTCATCAGTAGCGATTGTTGGTGCAGTATCAATTATATTTTGTGCTTTCTCCATAAGTTCTTTTGCGAACTCAAAGACTTTTTCTTCATCGCATTCGTCCCAATTTAAAGAATATTCATTCATTAGGTCGCGTATCATACCATCTCTATCCAGTGATGGCGCATTGAGGTCGCAGTCATCTCGATAAATTAGTTCGCGCATTCCCACTTCACCTTTCTCCCGCAATAGGGGCAGTAATTAGCATCCCATGAAATAATTTCTTGGCATTTACCGCAACGATATCCTTTATATCTATTGCTATCTCCTACAGGATATTTTTCATCTATAATATCTATTGGCTCAACAGGTTTCTGCTCTTCCAGCAAATCAATGGCGCTATTTATAGCCTGCCCAATTCTGATGCGTAGTTCTCGAGTAAGTGTTATCTGCGTATTGCCCAATATGAATTTTGCCGTGTTCAAATCATTGATAACATTCTCTGTTGCACTCATTCCCATTTCACTTCCTCATACACCCATCTCATGTGCTCTATTAGCCCATTCGCTATACTGTCTATCTTTCAACCAACCTTCCATCTGCTTTTTGGAAATATTGCTTCGCGAGGTTTTCTGTTCTTTCAGTAGGGTAATAGCATCATTATTAACTATGGCAATACAATTATTGTCATCATAACTGAAGTGACTATGATGATAAGGGCAACTATTACAAGCATTATCATCATTTTCTCCCATCCATTTTGCACAAGACTCCAACCCTTTAATAACTTTCTCACGATCAATCATTTCTACTTTATCCTCTTTCCTCTTTTTTATATTATACTTCAATTTAAATTAAAAGTCAATGTTTAGCTGCGATATAAACTGTATAGTGGCGTACATGCATTCCTTCACGGAGCATATCAGTTTCTTCTTCATATTCGTAGAGGCGGTCCCGTATAATAGCATCCGCAATCTGTATGGCGGCTTGGTGCGCCAGTTCAATTTCTGTTAAAGGATAATCATCTCTATATGTAATTATTGTTTTACACAATTTAATTGGATAAGTTGAATGTATTACCTTTGGCTCAATTGTATATTTATATGTATATCCACCTAATTTATGAATAAGCCATGCTTTAATTTTTTCTAGCATATTTTTCTAGCTCCTCAAAATATTTTTTAAAAAATTCGGTTTCCTTATCAGGCTCAGACCACGGACAATCATCGCATGTTATTCCTTCTTCATTATCTGCGTAAGGGCAAAAACCAGTTGTTATAATTTGGCACATATTGTTCTCCTCTGCGCGCAGCGCCATATCATTATTTAAATATTATTATTTTTATTATTTATATATTAATTATATATTAATATTACTCCCAGGTTTTTCGGACCATTGGTACGATTTTCGGACGAATGGAACGGTTTTCGTACTGATTGGTACGGTTTTCGGACGCGAATGGTACGATTTTCGTATCAATAAAAGTGAATGGTACGATTTTCGGAATGAATGGTACGAAAATCGTTAATCATATTTTTGGCGCCATGTATCAGGCACGGCATTAAAATATAATTTATTCGGGCTCTCAGCATCTTCTATTATAACTCCTTTTCTTTTAAGTTCTGCGACAGAGTCGCTGACACTAGACTTTTTGATACCCATAGCATGTTCAATTGCTGCGGGAGAGAAAAATACATATCCTTTATTTCGCCATCGGAGTAAATAAAGCCAAATCTTAAAGGCATTGCCATTCAATTCTGACGCGGCGGCATCTATATATTTATAATCCATAGGATAATAATACCCGTCCGTTTCTGTATTTTTCTTATGCTCTAACAAATCCGCATTAAGAATATCCATCCTTTTTTGATTTGCGTAATTCGCCATATCGTTGCTCCTCTAGTAATATTTCCATTCTATCTAGTAATTTTGCTGATGGATTTCTTAATCTACGAAAAATCCTACTTAAATGTTCTTGTGAACACCCGATTTTCTCTGCCGCGTCAGTTTGCGTCCATCCTTGCTGATAAATAAATAGCTCAAATTCATTTATAATATCTCTTGTCATTTTCTACCTGCCTCATTGGCATAAACTTGGGTATAGTAAATTACCTACTCTTATAGAATAGGTAATATAAAATTATTCTTCACTTAAAAATTTTTCTAGTTTTTCACGAGTAGTAAAGATGGTTCCGTTTGTATAAGCTTCTACATCAAATCCATACGCAACCTGTTCGCGCCGAAAATCATCATTTTTTCCCATATCCGGCCCGAAGCCCAATTCATTTGCGAGTTCATCGTCTGGTGCGTAAATAATGCTATTTGGGTCTACTTTTTCCCATCCAAAAGACTCACTATTCGTTGCTGGATAAAATCCATCCATTTCATAGGTTTCATTAAGATAACCTTTTACACACCAAAAAGCATAATACCAATTCTCAAATTTTTGTGTGGCAGCATCATATACGATAAACGGGATTGCGCTCTCATCATTCCATTCAAGCGCCTCAGCAATCGTATCTGAATCAAGCTGGTCCTTCGTATAAGTTTCGTTTAAACTATAATCTCCAACATAAGTATAATCAAGGGGATAATATTTAGCACAATCTTTAAATGTCATTAGTAATCAAACTCCATATAATAATGATAGCCGTTTTCTTCGGTTTCTTCAAAATCTCGCAGAATCTCGCATAAGCGAGGTACTGTCTCAAAGCCACCAAAATAATCTTCATTATGGGTAGCAATTTCAATCAGTTCTTCAACATTTTCGCGCGAAAGTTCAAGATATTCGCCGCAATCATTATTTATATCAATGAATGACGCTGCGCTTAGAAGGTCCCAGAATTTTCTAGCATAATATACTTCTTGTACTGCATCGGAATTATACCAATTATCGGCCTCAAATGCTTTCTTGGTACGAGCTTTGAAAATATAAATATCCAAACCCATTTTCATTCTCCTTTCCTTTTTTCTATAATTATTATAACATAATTTTAGAAAAAGTCAAATAATAGGAGCTCAATTGTTTGAGCTCCTACTATTTATGCCCATGCCATACATGATTTAATATAATCATCCGGAATTTCTAAATATTGTTTCATAATCAATGTATCATCAGCATAGTGGCCTTCTTCTAAACGCTTTTGTACTTCTTGTTTAGAAGCGAGGCAGAAATAGTCGTCATTCATGGAAGCAAGGCAACCATTGGCATTAGCACATATTCCACAGGTTCTATTACCAAATCCGCACATTATTAAAACTCCTCTGGTATATAAATAGACCATTCCGTACCATTTTGTGTCATAGGAAACCATTGTTCGCCATTATACAGATATCCTTCTATAGTTTTTTTTGATAATCGTGTAACCGTGACATGATGTGGAGAAGTTTGTTTTACTTCATCGCCATTAAACCATTCTTTAATTTTATTAAATGTAATCTCATCAGCACAATAGAAGCGCTGAAATATAGGCTCTTCAGCAACTACTGTGCCAAGCGGCCATGCGCGTTGAATTTCAAATAAAGAGTTATACATTTTCTTTCTCCTTAATAATTAAGTTAAGAATAATGCCAGTAATAATTGCTAGACAAATGCCGCTAATTCCAAATGAGCGATAGTTAATGGATAAACCAGAAGTACCAACCATCAACATTACCGCGAAAATCCAAATAGTTTTTTCATTATTAAAATTGATATTGGTTTGCTTTAGAAATTTAATAGCTGATGCGCCAATCATACCATAGCAGCAAATGGATGCACCTGCGAAGGTAGCATTAGGAAGTGCTTGAATAAAACTATTAAATGGACCAAAGAAGCCTAGTAAAATTAGCTCAATTGCGGCAAGAAGCGTGACATAGACACTAGCACATTTGCTAATAAGAATAGTTGATAGGTTTTCTGTATAAGTGGTATTAGGTTGTGCGCCGATAATTGTGCCAATAAATGAGCCAATTCCATCGCCGACTAATGTTTTCTGTAAGCCAGGTGTCTCTAAGAAATTTCTTTCACAAATATTGGAAGCATTAATCATATCGCCAAGGTGTTCAGCAAGCGCGCCAAGGGCTACTAATGTAAAGCTGAGTAAAATTTGTGGCATTACTGACCAGTCAAAAGTATTGAAATTAATGTGGAAGAACGCAAAGTCAGGAACCATAAAGAGTTGTATATTTTTAAAGTGATTAAGATTAACTAAATCAGCAACATTCGTAACAGTTAAAATAATACAAACAATATAACTACAAAGTACGCCGAATAGGATAGGCCATCTCTTCATTAACCCTTTTCCATAAAAAGCAAATAGTAGTACAAATAGCATACTAAGGAAAGTAATTCCTACGCCAAGAGGAGAATAAACTCCATTAACCTGCGCGTAAGTAGGAATAAAAAAGCCAAGTTGAATAGAGATAATAAGAATAATTGCGCCAGACATTACTGGTGTAATTAATTTTGTTATCCAACCAATGCCAAATTTTTTAATAGCTACTGCGGCGAGACAATAAATAATAGCAATTGTGAGTCCGCCGAACATTACACCAATCAAATTCTTTTCTACTCCGCTACATAGCATAATTGCGCCAATAACAGCACTAACCGTAGCTCCACTATTAGAGATAACAATCGGCGCAGAGAATTTTGTGATACAGAGAAAGAAAATTGTAGAGATACCTGCGGCAACTAAACCCGCACTAAGATTTGTGCCGCAAATTAGCGCAATTAGTAGCGTTGCTGTGATACAAGAAAATAGAACCTGAAATGAATATCCTAGATATTCTTTCATTGTCTTTGGTTTGTCGTTTACTTCATAAATTAAATTACTCATAATAAATTAGTCTCCTTCTACATAATAATGTCCATCTTCATCTTCTACTTCCCAATGAACACCATAATTTTCTTCTTTATATTCTGGAAAGTGAGTACCCCACCGTCCTTCATTTCCGCGTACGATAAATTCAGAATACCACTTAACATGCTGGATTGTTTTCCATTCTGCTTTATCTATTTCATCATTCCAATAAGATTGCTGTGTAAAATAAGTAAAATTACCTTCAGATAGAATAATAGGACAATGTTCTTCTACCCAAGCACGCGGTGCCGCAATACACCAGTTAATTGAAGCATCAAGGTATGCGGCATTTACGCAGAGCTGATTTTCCTTACACCATTCATCATCGCAGAATTTATTATTTGAAATCCAATAAATGAACGGTTCTTCTGATGGATAATCGCGCCCAGAAAACCAGTTGTTTAATTGTAAATGAATAATATCGTTCATATTTAATAAACTTCCTTTATATTACTTACATTTTTTAATACATTAGACCATATTTTTTCTGTATTATCCCAATAATCACTACCACCAACAATAGGATTATGGGCCGTAGTATATGTTATTTCGTAGGGGTGAATTTTAAAAGTATCGTTACTCGTGCAAGTTACATATTTTTTCCACCAATCATCACCAGTGGTATCATCGCAAGTGACATTCCAATTATTTCTGATACAATCGCACTATCTTACCCAAGGTGCATTAATGCGGCCGCAGCGAGGGCACTCCCAACCTTTTTCAGCGCGATAAGAAGGATTACCGTAAGTATAAGTTGTACTTGTACTAGTTCCTGCAGTTGACTCTCCAGTCTAAACTTTATCTGTCGTATTTATATTCATATTTACCTCCAATCTGACACGGACTCATTAGGCATAGTTGTATCAAATTCATATTCTTTTTCCTTTACAAAAGCAATAGCATCTTCTATATTTGATACGAGAATACCGCCTTGTTTGATAAGTCCGGTTACATATAAGTTTTGATAGCTGTATTGCTGTTCTCCTAATGCGGCAGCGCCACCTTTGTCCTTTGCTTCGCTATGTGTTAAATACATTTGCCTATTATCTGTACAGATACCAACAATATATTTATGGTCGCCACGCTCAATTTTCTCATGAAATTTACCAATTTCGGCGCAAGTACCACTAGGCAAAACATCTCCGTCTATACAGGCAATAAGAATATCTGTTGCGTTTAAGCGAATATTATCGCCATTCGCAATTTCCTGAGAACCAGCAAACTTCTTCTTTCCTTCAACACCGTTAATATCGGTATTTTCCACGGGAGAATATAAATCAACATCTGGAATAGCATCACGAATTTTCTTTGCCCATTCAGTATTACGAAGCAAATCGCCATAGGTAAAGATAGGGCCGGCTAAATAAATTTTCATATTATTCCTCCTTATGTGTCAAGTCCCAAAGAATGTCATACATCTCCTGCTTAAAGTCTTCTGGCTGCTGGTCTAATGGTAGCATCCACCAAGCAAGTCCGGCATCTGGATGACGATTAAAATATTCGTCAATCATCTTGTCATATAAATCCTTCATATTATTCCTCCCAATATTTCTCCTTTTTTCTTTTATTATACCTTAAATTTAGAAAAAAGTCAAATAAAAAAGTGGGCGCCAAAATGGCGCCCACTTGTCAAATGTTTTCTGAATAAGCCCATTTATAACCATAGGCAGTTTTACGTCTTCCTTTACATGCGCTTATAATATTAGAAGAATTTGGTTGCTTGCCTAATGAAAGGTTAGCTTCTGCTATACTATTGAAAGTTTGTATAAAGTTTCCATTTAGATCATACTGATTAATTTTTTTACGATTGCATCCCTATTGATTAAGCTAGCCAAAAGTGCGCCTTTCTTGTTCTGAAACATTATTTTCCTTAAGAGCCCTTCTAATGGTATCTACCGAGCAATTAAATTGTTTCATAAGGGTTTTATAATCTGGTGTAATTTTCCAAGCATTATAAATTGCCGTACGGTCATATTTACGCTATGATTGACTAATAGAAGAGGCTACACGCGACATTCTATCAGCAATATCAACTCCGTAGGCATCTAAGGCTCGGGCAATAGTATTTCTATCATAATTTAATTTGGTGGCTATTGCCTTTACTCCAAGTTCTGGGTGACTTATCCATTCTTGATAAATAGCGTCATAATCTATTATAGAAAGAATTCCTCCACCTGGAGAAATATTATATCCAATCATTGGGTTTGTAGCGTCATATAATTCTATATAATACTATTCCCTTTCATTAGCGGCTTCCAAGGTGGGGATTTTATCTTCTAATAATTCAGTAGTAACATTTTCCCATCCATACTTATCAATTGCTCGCTACATTAACGGACAGCTCTTATATCCTCGTCCATTTTGAAAACGTGCTAATAAACTTTTTTTAGTTTGTCCTATATAAATCTTTCCATTTGGAAAAGTGTGCTTATAAATTTTCCACATATTATCACTCCTCACTAAGTGTTAAAATAAGGGCTTGTTGAGTGAGCAACATTATCTCAGGAGTTAATTACTCTCCCGCTTCCCCTTTTTATAATTATATCATATTCATATTAAAAAGTCAAGTATTAAACTGGTGGTCTCATTTTATCACACAATGCTGCAACGGGACCACGCTCTGATTTTAATAACTTAACCATGCCAAATAAAGGGTCATCATTTAAATGACATATCATTGACCGTATTCCATTGTTTTGTTCAAACTTATGAGAGTCTATTTGAGCTACATCTCCGCAAAAAATTAATTCGCTGCCGTCCTCAATACGACTCATGAGTAATGTAACTAATTTATCATCCATATTTTCACATTCATCGCAAATGACAATAGTATCTTTAATTGACCTTCCTCTAATATGTGATAATGGAAAAATTTCAATTATACCAGAATCAATAAGAGAATCTAGCATTTCCTGCCCACCTAGATGGTCTGTTAAAGGACCTCCCCAAATTGACATTTTTTCACGCAAGTCTCCTGGCAAAAAACCTATGTCATTAGTATTAGCAACTATGATATTATTGCGAATAAATAATAATTTTTTAAAATTACCTTTTCCAACCTATTCAAGTCCATATGTTAAAGCAATAAGAGTTTTTCCACCACCCCAAGCAGATGTTAATAATTTTACTCTTATATTTTTATTCTACAATAAATCAAATGCCATTTTCTATTCTAGATTGCGTGGTTTTAAAATTTCATTAAGATATGGATTTTTCATTTCTTTATATTTTAAAGGCCGATATTCATTACCCGTCCAGAATAGGATATCTTTTAATTCACTGTTTTTATAAATTTCGCAAAACTCATTATTTTTAGCCTTAAGTATATTTATCTTTGGATCAGAGTATAACATTGATAATTCATTATCATCAGGATAGTATTTTGCCCAACCACACCATTCATCTTCCTTTGGCTTCTCGTTGGCTGTATAAACTGCCATTAAACGAGGCATTTGTAGCGCGAATGTGTATTGAGCGGCATCGCAAGTCATGAATATAACATCTTCTCCATTTTCTTCCGCATATAATTCTGCGGCGCAAAGGATACGATGGTCATTGATATCACTTAGGAAATTATATTTTTTAAGCATCTTATCTATTTTATGATTATTAGATGTAATCACAGAATAGCAAGCACCGCTAACAATTTTCCTAATTGCCTCACGAGCATTATATTTTAATTCCTAAGAAGCATGATCATTGGTTTTAATATGTTCTAATTCAGATAAAGTTAAAGGGCTGATAGCTACCTGAGCTTCAGCCGCGTTCCAATGTAAAACAGCAGATGTATCTGCCCAATGTTTAATCATTTATCATCAACTCCGTAAATGCGATCAATTAGTCCAAGTTCTTTCATCTCGGTTGATTTGATAAACCACTGCTGACGAGCATGTTTATCATATAACTCGGCACTAATGTTAGTATTGTCAATAATAAATTGACGAATATCAGCATCTACTCGTTTATTAAAATCCATAATGTCATCCGCGGTTCGTGCTTCACTAGACTCCAAAGCGACATATCCATCATGTAGTAATACATATGACGCTGGGAAACAATATCTTGTTACATTCTCATTTTTCCCGCCGCCAGCAAGAATAATTCCTGCCATACTTGCGGCAATTCCTGGAACGATAATATGTAATGGTTTGGAATACTGAGAAATATATTGGGCTAGGTAGAAACCATTTGATACATCGCCACCGCAAGAATTTAATATAATCGTGACGGGGTCTTTTGAATCGTCCTTTTCAAATTCACGCATTGGAAGGAATACCTTTTCTACAGTAGCATCAGTTACATATTCATTCATAACAATTGTTCTATTATCTAGAAGCTGATGAAAATACTGATACATTACTGGATCAAAACCATATTTTTCTACCGAGCCAAATAGTTCTTCTAAATCCATAAGTCCTCCTCAGCATTTTTTAAAAATGCTTAGTTAATAATTTTTGATAGCGTACAATCTTCAGGGGAAATATCGCCTTTACGAATTGATTTTAAGTAAGGGTGGCGGATACTTAAGCCATTCGCATTACTAAGGGCCATGCCGCCAATAGTAACCGGGCATAAATACCATTCATTAAAGTTATTCTTTAATTGTTCTTTAAAATCATCCGTTAAACCGGCAACTTTACATAACTGTTGTAGTTGATGATTATTATCATATACGCTTACATAGATGGCTCCGGGCCATTCCATATACGCACCACGGCTAATTGGTTTAATCGTGCGCCCAGATTGATAATCACCAAACAGTTGTCCCTGTAGTTTTTCGCCAGTACGGGTGTCTCGCCAATACATCCATGTACCAACATCTTTTCCGCTATAATCTTCAGCGGCGGGTTCAGTGCCTGTAATTACACAGTCAATAAGGTTCTCAAGTTCTCGCTTCACTTTGAGAGTCTTATGTGCGGTTCGCTTACCTGGTTCTGGTAATCCAGAATTCTTGTAGCAAACAACACCTTCTCCTCCCGCAGAAAATATCATATTAAGTTTATCATAAAAGTTTTCATCCATTGGATAATAATGAACATAAGTTACCAAAGGATGATTAATGCGCTCCGCGGCAGCCTTAACATATTTCTGCCGCTCAATCCAAGGCGTATTCATTAAGTCCTGCCCATCATAAAACCAGATATCAAAAATACGCCACTTAAGCTTTTGATTGCGAAACTCATTGTTCTCAATATCTCGCTTATCTTTAGCTGAAAATTTGATATTTTTAGATGCTTCAATATAAAACTCTGAGTCTTGAATGCTCTTTGATTTTATTGGACTCGCGCGCAATACAGAACCAACATTTCTGTCAATTCCTTTATCATAATATACTTCACCCATAATGCGTGTGGGCTTATCAAATGCGGCAGCAACCGCATTAAAGAAGAATAGTCTATCTTCAATGCGGCCGAATTCTTTAGTAACAGTGCTAACGCCGCGACTAATAATACGCTTATCTCCATCAAAATCACAGATAAAAGCACTATAGTTCCCGTCTGTTTTGAGCTGAAAACTATATAAACCGGAGTTAATCATTTTACTTAGTTCAAGTTCGCGCTTTTCTTTTGAATAGGTTGAAGGAAAACTCCAGTACTTTTCTGGGTCTAATTCTCTTAGTAGCATAATTACTCCTTTTCAATTAGATTGAGGTCTTCAAGAATAGCAACCGCGCTATCTTTAAGTTCTTCCAATCCAGCCTCATTATGAACAATATAATTAAAGGAAAAATCATCTAGAGAGGTTTCACTCGGATGAACTAACTGTTCAGGCGTAAAGACAGGATTTACCCAAGCCGTTCCATCCGCATTTGTTCGTTCTACTCTAATACAAGTAAGAGAAGGAAATTTTTCCATTACTATCTGAACTTCATTTTCAAAGCGTGCGTCTGGAATAATTGCTACATCAAATTCATCTTCAAAAGCTGAAACCAAATCGGCTACAATATTTACCCAGAAATTAGGATACTTAGCGCGCACTACATCAGTTCCAATATGCTGGAGAAGCGTGCGCCCGCGCTCATCTTTCTTTCCATCCCAATTAAAGTAATCACGAAGTACCCATTTTACAGCATCTGCATAATGGATAACAAGTACTCGCTGATGATGCTTCTCAAGTTCTTCCTTCATAAAATGTCCAATCATGTCTTTGCCTGCGCCAGACTTACCAGAAATAATAATAACTTTATTCATTTTCTATTTTCTCCATTTCTATATTAAAATAAAATTTTAAATAATCCTACTCTTCTTCAGTGTGATTATAGGCTGTATAAGCCTCTAGAAATTTTGTTGCGCTTACAGGCGGCAAAGAGGAAGCAAGCCGCCAAGCAATTTCAGCATCAGCGCGCAACTATTCGCTAATATCTGGAAACAGTTCCGTCATTTAGGACCCTCCTTTTGAAGTTTATTAAGGATGTCAAAAAAGGCTTGTACTTCTTCTTTGCTTTCAAGATGATATTGCCGAATCTTTTTGGGCGCCATTCGTTCATCGTTTTCGGGCAGCTCGTAAATATAATAGGTTTCATTCTGCTCTGCATCAATGATACGTTCAGTGATTATATGACCTGTTTTTTTGCTTACAAGTTTAATATGAACATTATCTTCATTATATTCTTTTTCCATATCAAAACAGGAAGTCTTCATTTCTCCAATTAGCCCGGCATACTCGTCTCGTTCTACTTGATAAATTTCTTTATTCATTATTTATACCTCTAAAATTATCTTTAAGTGTTTGCGCCTCAAGCTGCGCGAGACGGTCGCACTCATTATTCCAATAATTATTGGCATGTGCTTTGACTTTTGTAAAATAATACCAAAAATTGTCAAAGTATGGAATAATTTCCATCCAAAGCTTGGCATTTGCGACTGGGTCTCCTCTAGCGTTAGTCCAGCCGTTTTTTAGCCAAGTTTCATACCAATGTTTTTCAAAGCAATTAATTGCGTAAGCGGAATCACTATATATAATAGTTCGTTCGTTGGGATGCCGGTTTTGCCGCGCGAATTCTAAAGCATTGCGAATTGCCATTAATTCCATTCGCTGATTTGTGGTACCTTCTTCGCAGCCGGAAGCTCTATATAGAAACACCCCACCGCGTAATGCGATAAAACTCCACCCGCCGAAGCGAGTATTTCCTAGGCTTTTACATGACCCATCTGTATAGATTTCTAGGGTTGAAATTTGTTCAGCACTACGTTTTTCCTGTATCATTACAACTTTCTCTCCTGTTCTTTGTTATAATTTATTATATAATAAATTAAGAAAAAAGTCAATTATTTAAGAAAGTCGTTTTGATCTAGTCTCTTTTTATAAATAGATTGTATCCACTCGTATTCTGTATTGAATACGCCATTTTGATCGTCGGTTCGTTTTAGAAGTTTCACATATTTATCATGTAGGTCGGAAATATGCCTAAACTCATCATGTGAGTGATTTATTCCATTTCTACATGAATTTGCGAACTCTAAAATCTCCCAACGAATTCTGTCTTTTTCATTCGCATCAATATCCGTTTTAATTTCTTCAACGGAATCCTCAACATTCTCTAATTTTTTATTTATATCATGTGTAAGTAGTTTACCAATCCATTTTACGAATGATGAAATTGGATTCCATTTAATCGGAGTGATTTGAATGAAAATGGAAAATATTAGAAGAACTTGCACGAAATTATGTACGAGCCAATCTAATACGCGTTCAAGTTGTCCTTGGGTCATAGAGGTTCACCTCCTTTGGGGAGATTTTATATATAAACTCTATCCTTTTGGGGATAGAGATTATTACGGTAATATATTACGCATTAAAGTTAAAAAGCCTGCAGCAAATTCAATACTAATTTTATTATGTGACTATGCAAAGTCTCGTAGAACTGGCCATCTATCTTTAAGACGAGGTGCTTCCTGACGAGTATAGGGTACATTAGGAGCCTAAATAGATACTGTAAAAGCATTGCCATTTAAAATATTACTTTGAATTGCATCTTTGCCAGCCATTAATGCTTGATAAGTTGCATCTAAAAAAACAGAAGCTGGAAAATAAGTATCCTGTAATTTATATAAATGAATGTTAGTAACATTATTATACATAGAATTTTCAGCTATATCTCGACCAATAATTGCAAAATCATCAAACATAAGCATACCTGCAAAAATCGCAAAGTATGATTCAAGAGGATTTTTATTAATTGCGCCTAAAGTATTGTCTGCTAAGTTATAAGCAGCGAATGTTAGCCAATCAGTGCTAATTCCTAACTATGCTCCTAAATTATTAATTGAATTAATATAATTAAATAAATTTAAATTTTTTCTTCCGAAAAGTATATTTTTTCCATTTGCTTGCGGCCATTTTCCTCGCTCCAATGTATTAAATGATTTATTAGATTCATGAAAAACAAATGCGTGTGATAATCCTTCTAATGAATTATTAAGCTATTCCATTTGATCCAAATATTCTTTTGAAATTTTGTTTGCATCATGCCCTATAGAATTAGATGATAAATCATCATAAATGCTATTTAATGTATTCTATACTATATTATTAGCCTGTTCATCTGGCATACCATTATTTATAACAATATGGCCTAATAGCATATCTGTTGCTAAATTTAGATTACCTAAATGTTTATGCGAATTAAATGCTGATGCTAAGCTAGATACTAGTTCATTATGAAAAGCTAATTTATTATCAAAGTTTGTATTTGGTTTCCAGGCAACGTGTACATGTTTTAATAGATTCTAGAAATATTTATTTTTATTTATAATAGGATCATTTTGTAATTGATTTCTAACTTTATCAAGTGCTTTTTTAGCTTTTTGTGAAACATTACGTTTATATTCTCTTACTTTATCAGTTACTGTGATACCATACATTTGTATTATTTCATCTAATAATTGCTAGTCTTGGTAAATACTATTAATATTAGTATCTGTTTCAAATTCGTTAAATTTAGTTTTTAATTTGTCAATAGTTTTTATAAAATTTTCAAATGAATATTCGTCTTTACTATATTTTAAATAGCCTTTATCATATAAAAACTAAGCTAATTGTTGTTGTATCATAGCGGTTGCGGCTGCAACATTACTAACTCCTTTTTTTCCAATTTGCGCTGCAATAAATTGCTATCCTTCTGGCCGCTATAAAAATAATAATGTTAATTGTCTAATCATTTCTTCTTGATGTAAAGTAAAATTTACTCTATAGGATGAGAAATCATTTAAAGTAGTTTCTAGCTACTAAACTAAATTTACCTAAGGTGTATTAACAACAGAAGTTTTATTAAATCCTTGTAATCTTGATTTATACTTGTTAAGATTAGTAATGACCATGTTAAAAGCTGTAATAAAAGTTTTATAATCAAAATTCTTAGGATTATCTTTTATAACCTCTAAAGCATCAATAATAATCTATTCTTCTGAGCCAATTTTCCCTAATGATTTTAATTCTTTAATTCTAGCATCTATAAACTATATTTCATGTGCCCTCTATGATGCTGCAACTTCTTTTAAAAAATTAAGACTTGTTTCTTCTGCATTTGATGGTGACTAAAACATATTTGTATTAAAAGCATTTCCGGTTGGAGAATTAGTAATTCCTAGTTGAGCATTAAACAAGCTTCCAATACGAGCAGATAAATTAATTCCATCATTCATTAGAGAAGTTAAATAAACATATGGATCACTTGGGGAAGGTATATAATATCCTGTATATCCTTTTCTTGACATATATAAGTTTTTGTCCATATTAACACTCCTCTTAAAAATAATTAAAAAATAAAACTGCCTCTCGGCAGCCTTCTTCTACATAAATAAGTTCTAAAATTACAGTTGAATTGTTTCAATCTGTTTTACTTGTCCATTTTTTTTAAGCTTAAACCCTTGTGCTTTACCCGTAAGCACATTAAGTACAAAAATTCTATTAGTAAACGCCACACCTGTATCCATATCAATTTTATCTCCAGTATAATCTGGATTAAAACGTCCGCAATATTTATATGGTTTTGCGACAATACACCCTTTTCCGAAATGCCGCAATAATACACTAGTAGGAGTATGCCCATGAATACATGTTCTACCGGGCGCCCATCCATAACTAAAGGCATGTCTATCCCATAATAGAAAATCTGTATCATCTTTATCTGGTGTAATCTCGTGATATTCACACTCATTTACGCGCATAAAAGTAGGATAAACTCCACCTGCATGACAAAAATCATAATGCTCATAACTAAGTGTATAAGGAAGATTGTCAATTTTTTCTACAACATCCATTGGCATTCCATCCATTATCCAATCTGTTAATGTTTCCATCCCACCGTTATTAATTGAAAGCTGGATATCATTATATTTATAATCAAACATCATTGTTGATTTTAATACAGTATAAGCGCGTTCGCGAGTAGTATTTGTAAAATCAAATTTTTCTTTAAGTTGCCGCGCCGCCTTGATAAAAATATCTTCATGATTGCCTTTGAGATAAATAATATTTGGATTGTCAAGCATTTCTTTCATAATGCTATATCCATCTGTTCCTCTGTCAATAGCATCGCCGCCGAAAATAATAGTGGGACTATCATCTTCTTTAAAGCAATATTCTATTATGGCATCATATAATGCACGGATGCCATGTATGTCTGTAAAATAATATATATTATGCATTATTCTCATCCTGTTTCATATTTCTTCACCTCATAATTTAATTATAACATAGTTCTAAAAAAAGTCAAATAAAAAGAGGGCATTATTCGCCCTCTTCGGTGAGATTAATAATAGGAGTTGCCCCGCCAGTAATTGTGGGCAGTTGTCCATTCCATGTATTAATTTTTGTATATTCAATTAGTTCAGGCGTTAGCGACTGGTTCATTTTCTTATTGGCTTCTGCCTTTGCTTCTGCCTCAACCTGAATAGCATAAGCTTTTGCGTCTGCTTCAATCTTAGCCACATCTGCGGCGGCCTGCGCGGCAATGCGGTCGCGTTCGGCTTTCTGTGTAGCTTCCATAGTCTGCTGCTCCTGCTGCGTCTGAGCGCGCTGCTTTTCCTGTGTAGCAACCTGCTTTGCTTCTACACTATTTGTATAAGCATCAGAGAAATCTACATCTTCAATTGCTACACTAATAATATTTAAGCCCTGTTTCTTTAAATCTTCACTAAGCAAATTAGCAATTTTAACTGATAGAGTATTGCGCTCGGCAATAAGGTTTTCAGCAGTATACTGACTAAATACTGTCTTTACATCCTCAAGGATACGCGGCATCGCAATAATATTAAGATAATCCGTACCGACATTTTTATATAAATCCATTGCTACGGTCTTGTTAATATTTAAATTAACAGACCCAGCAATAGATACTTCTTGGATATCAGATGAGAAAGCTTGTAGGCTAAAGGAAACTTTCTGTTCACGATTATCCATTTTAATTACATTGTCCCACGGCGCATGGAACTTAATTCCTGCGTCAAGCACTTCATCATGTACCTTACCAAAGGTAGTTACGATACCAGTATATCCAGTAGGAACATATGAAATACAAGCGCAAATTGCCAAAATAACGGCAAGTACAATGCCTATTAGCGGCAAAGCAATCTTCAATGAAGGATGTCGCCTTCTGTCAACCACTGCGGCGGCAATAAAGCCACTAATAAGTGCGAAGAAAGCTAAAATTAATAGTCCCATTACTTTTCAAGCCTCCGAATCTTTCTTTTAAGTTTGTTGACAATGCCGCGATTGCCTTCTGCATCACGGGCATTTAGTAGGTTAATTCTTGCTTGATACTTTTTAATAAGAACTTCGTTAGTCATTTTTTAATCCTCCCAAGGTAATTTACATCCATTAATAGGTTCCATATCTTTAAATGGCACTTCTATCACTGTAAAGCCGCCACTAAATATAAGAGTACAAGTTTGGGTGGCTTTGTCGTAATTACAGATTTTCGCGCAAGCGACGCCGCCACCAGGAATATGAAGCCATCCAAACCATATTTTATTCAAGTTCTTTGGCCTCCTCTTTTAAAGGACAATCTTCTGGTTCAATATTGTTCCAATATTCCCAATTTATAAAACGGGATGTTTTAACGCACATTACGAAATTGCCAAATTGGTCTTTAAGATAAGGGCATTTATCACATTGATTCATTATTATCTTCCTCAACAATTTCCTGCGCTTCTTCCATATCAGGTGCGGCTGCTTCATCCTTCGCAATGCCTTCCAGTACCTTGAAGGAGAAGTTCTTATGCTTATACACCGCAAAGTTAGACCGATTACAAATACGAGCAACTACGCCTTCACGCACATGAGTCTTTCCGATAGGGTCAGGGCCATCATAGTACTCTTCAACCTTACGCACTACATATTCTCCCGGATTTACACCGTCAGGAATAATAAAGCGCTCAAATTCAGGAACAACATTTACGCCCCACTGTTCGCAACAAAGCTTAATCTGGTCAGGAGAGAATTCCATTACAAATCCATCTTCATTGGTCATAGTGATACGATAAACATAAAGTTCGCAACAAGGATGATATACGCCAGTCTCAAGAGGTTCTTCCATTTCATACTTATGGTCTTGTACGCATCCATAAGAGAAGGTAGTCATTTCTCCGTATTGCTGTGCGAATGCCTTGTCTTTAATCTTGCTATTAGCGACTTGGCCCATAATTGAAGCGCCGTTAGGTCCCTGGAAACCCACCACTTCATAGTAGACAGTAATGCCGCGAGGAAGTTTACCGTCAAACTTAGCAGCCATAGCATAGCGAAAATCATCGCTTTCATAAAATCCACCCTTGCGTTCGCCCGCGAGAACTACACGACGAGTACCGGTAATGTTTTCATATTCGGTGTAGGTCTTTACAGGACGATGAAATAGTTTCTGAATAAAGTTCTGCTTGCGTTCATGAATTACTGGCAGATTACCAGTGCGCTGAGAGGTACCATGCATCTTGAGGGTTAGCTGTACGATATCGCCAGTATGAAACTTATCAAGATTATAAGCAAGCTGCTCGGTCTCTACATGTTCTGCGAACAGAGGACAAATATTCTTCTTTACTCCCTTAAGATGCGGCATAGAGCCGGCGCGAGCAGGATTAACACGCGGAATGTACTTCTCACAAATGGTTTCACCATTAAGAACAGTAATTTGGTCGCCAACCTTTAGGTCGGAAATCTTACAAAAATCCATTAGAGAAGTGATAGGTAGATAGATACCATCCGACCGCTGTCCGCGCAGATTGATTGCCTTTACATTACGCTTCTGCGGGTCAAGATAACCATTTCCGATAGGGTTTCCATTTTCATCTTTCTGCCGCAGAAGTCCATTTACCTGACAAAAACGCTCTCCGAGCTTGATATCGGCAGGCACATACATGCCAATATCTCCAACCTTTACATCCAGTCCAACGCAAGTATCGGTCTCAAATATATGAAGAAGTTGAAGCCGGTCAGCATTGGGATGCGGACGAAGGTCCTTTACCTGAATAATATAACCACAATGTACGCTCATTTATTTTCATTCCTTTCCTTTCTTATAGATATATTATAACATAATTTTAGAAAAAGTCAATTACTTACCACAAATCTTCACTAAAGAGTTCGCGTGGCTTATATTCTTCTTCTTTAATTTGGCTACATTGCCAAGCATGTTTATATGCGGCAACTCGGTCATAGAAGTTATCTTCTTCATCAAGAAAACCCTGGGCTATTTCCTTATAATCTACATTCTTAACATAGTTAAATTCTTTTAGAATATAGAATGCTTGCCAATGCCGATGACACGGAATATCCCAAATTTTATTTTGCTTTAAATCAAATATCCGAACTGCTGCGCTTACAATCATTTTTATTCCTCACTTACATAAAAGAATTCACTCCAACTACCAATATCAATTTTTGTCATTCCGGTAGTATTATCTTTCCAACTTCTCATATAATAAACTTTAAATTTTGGCGCGCCAGGAGCCTTTGCGGCATTAGCCTGCTCAATAAAATCTTGTATTGATAGGTTAACTTCTTCCCAAGTATCGCAATGAGCCACTTGGCGCATATCGCCCAAACTATTTTCAAACCACAGTGTCATTCTTTTTCTCCTCTGTAATTAGTCCATCATAGTTTAAGTTCATCATTGTTTTCTATCTTATATGACATACAGGGCAATATATAAATTGTCCTTCATTAATATCTTCTGGTGTATAGCCTAATAATGCGCCGCATTCACATCTATGAATAGAGCCATTATAATACTATGCTAATATAACCATTTTAAATCTCCTTACAATACCATACAATTGTTGTTTTAACATTATCTACAACTGTATGACTTTTTATTTTCATCTTCAATTTTATTGTGGTACCAACATCATAATTTTTAGCATTGGTTGCCCACTGATAAAAATTTTGGTTAGCATCCATAAGCATGTAAGTATGCTTTTCTCCATAACTATTATTAGCAGTCTGTTTAGAATATACCACCAAGTCTCTTTCAATCCAAGTATTGGGCGTGCCTTGAAATGTACTTTCCGCGCCATAGTTATCTTTGATAAGAGAAAGTACATATTCTCTTACTGTGTCGTAAGGCTTAATATGATATCCTTCGTCTTGTACTTCTTCCCAAGTCAGTTTAATTGGGGTAATAGAGGCGGGCAAATCCTTAACTTCCATACTAGAAGGAGTATAGAAATCAAAAATCAAATTGTACCAAGCGCGAGGCGGCCATACTGACTGCGCCCAATCGCGAATTTCTTCGGTGTTGCCCTTATAAATTGTAATATATCCGGCTTCATCAAAACCAAATGCGTGCTTGGCATTGAAGTCAAATACTGATTCTTCTACTCCTGCCTTCCTATCTTGGGCAGCACGCTCGGCGTCAGAATACCAACGCACCTTTTTAAGACCCTTCGGCGCCATAACATTTACATACCAACGCCCAGACTCTTTAAAAGGCTCACCCTGAATCTCAAACTTTTCATACGAACGCGCTACTGCCATTTTCTCTCCCTCTCTTTCTTACATAAAAATTATAACATAAAATTAAAAATAGTCAAGTATTATACTTGACTATTTTCATACTCTTTCATACATGTGCGCCAAATCTCTTGGAAATATCCGGTTTTGATTAAATCTTCAGGCCCCATCGTGATAAGACTAGTAGGGCAACCAGATATTAGATGATTTTCGGCGTATTCTAGGTCAGAGAAAATTATATCTAACATTTTCTTATTAATTGGGTTCATAGCGGCATTGCCGCCATCGCGCTCTTTGAGCCACCAACTGCGCTCGTTGCTATAAGAAAAGCACTTTCCTGAATATGCCCGTCCGGCTCCAAGAAAATCACACACCATTTCTACAAAGTCATCCATTGGCATAGGGTGGATGACAAATCCTTCACTAAAATTATCTGCCCAATACGCCCAATGATGTGTGTTTCTGCCGCGATGATGAAGCCAGGCGCGAGATACTCCTTTCTCTCGCTTCACTTCTTCAATAGGCGAATGTGTTCCTGTCCAATAGCGCGCGGATTCAAAAAATTCTGTTGGCGAATATTTAGATAGGTCATGAGTAATTCCGCGCCAAGTAATACCGGCAATATGACAATAATGTCTTACCCATTTTCTATGAATACGAATTGTTTTCCAATGCTTTAATATTTTATGAAATGTTAGTTTATTATCCATATTAAAACCTCACTACATAAGCAAATGGTTGCTTTTTAAGCCACTGTTCTGTGAATTTGTTAATTGAATAATAATAATATTCTCCATCAGATACATATGCGTTTTCGGCATTCTTGTCAAAGTCTTCGTCATTAACAATATCTATATAATCATTCATTGAAATTAGCTGATTATATTCTGCCATCCAATCTTCTACTGGCTTGGCATCTAAATATAGATTATTAATTTCCGCGTCTTCAACATAAGCAACTTCGTCTTTTGGCTTCCCAATAAATTCGTGTGGAATAACATAGACAAATAGACCTTTTTCATTAATGACAGGGGGGATTGAATCCAATTCTCCAACCCTCCACTGTCCATTATGTTTATACAGGACTCTCTGGCCTGCGTGAATGTTAATCATTTACATCCTCCAATTATACTAAGACACTAGCAATTACGCTGTATCTATCACTATTAAGCTTTTCAAGGCATAGGTCCCATCCATCCTTGCCGCCAAGGATAGTAGAAATCATAACGGGTGAGAAGCCACTTACATATGAGAATCTACCACCAAGTGCGGGGATGTTGTCATGACGAGCATTAAGGTTCCAGAAGATTACACGAGGAAGTTCATAGCCATTTCGTGTCCACTTTTCTGCCTGTGCTTCAATGACAGTAAGAAGCCGCTTTTCATCGATGATAGCATTACCGCTAACCCAACGGTCATAAACAACAGGGCCATAAGTCATACAGTGGTCAAACTCCATGTCAGAGAAGATATACAGAGTCTTGGGCATCTTATCTGCTGACATGTGAGACTTAATTGCGGTATTTAGAAGCAGGTCAAAAACCGCCTCAATATTTGTATTACCGCCCCAGTCTGCTCTCTGCGCGCGAACAAACTTATCATACAAATCAATTCCACTAAACTCAATAAGTTCGGGATTGCCGCTGAAAGTAATGAAATGGTTCTTGAAAGGACCATATCCGCGTTCTGCGATATAAGCGCCAAGAGAGACTGCCGCTTCTATAGGAGTTCCAAACATACTGCCGCTAACATCTACAACAGCAATGCCAGGCTCTTCGCGACCGTTGTAGTAGTCGGGAAGACATTCCCAATACTTATCCCAAGCCTTTCGTTCGGTCTTAGAGGGATTGTAGCTGTTGAAAATCTGGTGTGCGATATCTACGGGGTTAAGCACGCCAGCATTAACCTTGGTTTCCTTGCTATCCATAAACGCAGCATAGCGTTCTCTGGTTTCTTCACGGCGCATGAACGCCTTCTTATACAGAATACCTGCGCGAGAGGGTAGCTTATTAAATTCAATCTCATTCCAGCGCTGCTGGCTCATGAGAGTTTCAACAAGCTTACAAGCCTTACGGCCTTCAGACAGCATCTTACGATACTGGCGTTCAGTCATACCAAGCCAAGTAGCGATGATACGACCGCGCTTCTGGGTTTCGTAAGAGGAAGTATTGATAGAAGGAAGCCACTTATATACAAGATGGTCCTCATTCTGCTTAATTACCTTTTCAAAGTATTCAAGCATATCGGTCTGACAAGCAGTACCAAACAGAGTATAAAGGTCATCATAGCGCCCGTAGGTTGCTACAAAAGGAATTAGATGGACCACCTCAGCGCAGTGATGGTCAGCAAGCCACTTGAAGCAGATGCGGAAGAAACGACGCTGTCCCTGGCCGCCGCGGCAATCGCGCAGATAGAAGAGGCACTTTAGAGCAAGAGTAGCATCTTCTTCGTATGCCTTCTTAAACATACGAATAATATCCTCTTCCGGACGATTACGCATAGAGCCACCCATAGCAAACATATCAAGCACGCTATTCAAAGTTGAAGTATGCTTGATACCGCCGTTCTCAGTATAGCCGTAGTTAAATTCGCTCTTCATCGCATTAAGAAATTCACTCATTTTATTTTCTCCTTTTCATCTTAGCCTTATACAAGGCCGTAGGTTTTTTCTTTATGTATATATTATACTATAATTTCAGTAGAAGTCAAATATTTGTCTGCTCTTGAATACGCTTCTCGTAAATGTCATTTTTAATTTCTTCCAGATTTACTGGATAACAATTATGCGCGTCCATTTCTACATGGTAGCACATTTTATCCCAATCTGCCCATTTATCCTGCGTATGACTATGGCCGCAAAGATTTGCTACCTTGCGCCAAGGCTCATTATTACAAGTATAAGTAGGATAGTGAGAAAGATAAAAATGCCACTTACCCGATTTAATTACAGTAGCATAGGAAGTGTCAGGCGTGCCAAGAAGATGAATGTTGGGGCAAGCGTCAAGCACTTTATTTACACGATTATCAGTATCGTGGTTGCCCCTAAGCCATACCTGATAACCATTAAGCCGCTGAAGATAAGGAATTGCCGCATCTGTATCTGAAAGCGCAATATCACCAAGGTTATATACCAAATCTCCTTTATCAACAACCGAATTCCATCTTTCTACGATAGCTTCGCACATTTCTTCCGTAGAAGAAAAGCCGCGAGGTTCCCAAAGGAAGGACTTAGAGTGCATTAGGTGTAAATCCGATGTAAGCCAAATATTAGTCATCTTCATACTCCTTTCTATAAGGTTCAATCAAATAGGAAAAATCTTCTTTTCCTTCTCCAACTTCAATAATCTTAATTGCGCGAGAATCTTCTTTAAGAGTCGGCGCCTTGAAGGAACGGAACATTCCTTGAATTACCTGCTCTCCTACATATCTTATTCCAGTTCTAGTAGCGTCATTCTCATAGCACTTTTGAATTGGAGTATAAAATACTACATAGGTAATGGAATAGTCCGTGATATATTCATCAATTGCGCGAATAAGCTTTTTGCGTGAAGCCTCTGTAAGATGAGTAGCATCGGCAATTACATCAAAGTCATCAATAAGCGTCTGCGCGATTGTTCCTACGAACTTACGGAACACTTCCTTCTCGTGAGCAAAATAATCTTCATCTTCTTTAAGCATACTAAAACGAATTTCATCGCGGGAAACATAACGGACATCTATGTCATCGCCCATAAATTTCCACGCCCAAGTAGTTTTTCCGCATCCGCTGGGACCGCATAGAATATATAAAGTTGCCATATTACATCCTCCTAAGAATAAACTGCGCGTGCGTATGCGCGTTTACATTGTAAATTCCATATTCGTTAAGCCATTTTTCTGTAAGATATGGAAGCTGGTAATAGTTAGAAAATACAAGGTCATAGCAAGTCTGGTCGCCATGTTCTTTATCATACTCAACATTATCAACAATTTTAAGCAAATCATTGATATCCCAAGAGTAATAATTTTCTTTTAATTCATCTTCCCATCCATTATCTTTCCACTGATATTTCATAAGGAAGTGAGTAATATTTTTCGGGCTATGAATGTAGTCAAAATGATTTTCATATTCTTCAAGGTATTGCGGCAGAACCGCTTCTCTGATGCGTTTTTCCTGGCATCTTAGATAATTAACGCCTGGCCCTGCATGCCAATACATATCACGAATAGTAATATATTTAGGTGTAATTTCTTTAATCAGAGTTTTAATTTCGTCAATACCATTATTAAATGAAAATACTTCATGCAGCACGGATGAAAAATTAAGACAAACTTCATTCATAGAATACGAGTCTTTTATCCAATGTATCATCCTAGGTAGTTCTCCCTTTCGCCAAAATGATACATTGCTAATTTCTTCTGACAGCGCCTGTTCGCCCATTTCAATAAGTTCGTCATTACTATCATATCCAAAGAACTCAATAGATGGGAACAGTGGCGCTAAAAATCTAATCATCGCGCCATCAGCACAACCAAAATCAATTACGCATTTTGCGCCCGGAATTTTATCAATAAAGAATGCCTTATCTAGTGCCGATTTTGCCATTTCTTCTGTATAAATATTAAGATTCATTTTCTTCCTCCAATTCCCAAAGTAAACATGTTAATTCTTTTGGTAATAAATCATGCGTATATTCACATAAATGACAAGTATTCCTATCATCAGATATATCTATACAATGTTTACATACAAAGCATTCTCTATTATCAATAAATTCTTTATTAACCTTTTCAATAACATATTTATTATAATCAGAATTTGGGTTAAAAATATCATAAATTTTATTACTCATATTTGTTCCCCTTTCTTATATAAAAATTATATCATAATTTTTTAAAAAGTCAAATAAAAAAGAGGCGGCAATTTCTTGCCGCCGATCGTCTGCCAGTCTTAAAGGGGCAACTTTTGTAGGGTTGATGCTACATTATCCCACTGGCGCCGCACGGTGGCGATTTTAGGTGCCGCCGCCATCACACCTATGATACACAGTCGTTGATTTATATAGCCGAGTGGCTGGTATCTCGGCTTGAATACGGCAAATATTTAACGAGCCTATGCCGCTGCTCGGCTACCTAGCGTTTCAGACTCTTTTTAGGCTACTATTTTAGGAAAAAGGTTGAGTAGTGCCATTCACGCATCGTCCCTTAGAGTCATGGGCTTCAGGATTCATCTCATATAGCTGGATTCAAACTTCCTATTCCCTACTTATGAGAGATGGTTGCATACTTTTATACCGCTTGTACCCATCTAGCGGTGTATATTATTCTTCTTCAAAGACGGACTTAATATCCTCTTCGGAGAGGCAATAATCCTTATCATCCATACTGCTGGTCATCATTTCTTTAAGAAAGAGATTCAATACATTATCTTCTCCATAAGAATGAATTACACGGTCTGCGGCGGTCCCATAATTAGTCGCACACACAATTCCCTTGCTGTATTTTTCTTCATCGCTGTAAGAATCATAATAACAAACTTTATACATATAATACATATTACTTTGCCCTCTTTCTATAATCAATTATATTATCATAAGGATTAGGCTTTTCTTCCCAAACTCTTACTTTATTGACAATAAAATTATTAAAATCAATCCAAAATTCCCAAGTCATATCAAGGCCGTCATACCACTTTTCAAAAGTAATGTCAGTCTTTCTATCTTTCATCTGGATAAGAGCATGAATAATACCGCCGCTACCATCTTCAAACCATTCCATATCTGACTGAAGTTGTGTAATATAGAAGCGGCCACGCCACAATGAGTCTTCTTCTATTACTCTATTTACATAGCGACAATAACGATTAAGCCAACGTTGATGCTTTCTGCGACTATGAGATACCATACTATACTTATACATGTTCTTTCCCTCACTTTCTATAAAAATTATATCAGAATTTTTACAAAAAGTCAAATATTAGGATGCCATTCTTCAATTTCAACTCCGTGCGCGCGAAGCCAATCTTGAACTGCCCATCGCTCACTACACGGATTATCATATTTTTCAAAGAAGATGAAAGCGAAATCTAATTCTTTTCTGTCTGGAAAATCTTCAAGCAAGCGAGCCTATAAATCAAGTAGATGCTGTATAAAGTCATCAAAATCAATGGCATCAAGTTGCTTACGGTATTCGCGCAGAAAAGCGCAGTCTTGCGGATGCCGCGGTTCGCAACGCCCATCACATAAGCCATCACATGAATGGCCCGGACGCAATGGTTCACAATGAAGACTAATTACTCCACGCTTATCTATTCCACCCACATTGTACCATCGAGGCGGCCAAATGGTTGTATTTAGAACAATTAAGTTTGTTGGAAAATTACGAACTTGCGCCCAGTATGATGTATATAATTTCATTTATTTTACCTCGATTTGAGTAGCAAAATCATTAAGTAATAATTTTAAAAATGCTTTATCGCCTTTAGGATTTTCCATGCATTCATCATCCCAAAACCATTCATCGTCATTTCCAATCTTTTTATAAAGAGTATATTCTCCCCAACCAATATTACCGCTCCATAAAATTTTAAATCCGCTATATACTTCATTAACAAATGGTTCGATATCATCTACATGAATTTCATACTTATTTTCTTTCATGCTTGTTATTCTCCTTCAAAGCATTTTACGCGTTCTTTTCCACATTTAGTACATCTAAACCAAACAATTAATTGTTTCTAGTTAAATGTAACTAAGTAGTAATTAAACCTATACCGATGAAAAATACAAAATCGTTTCATTTATTTTCTCCTTAAAAAAACTAGACCATTTATTTAAGGGACTTGAACCCTTTCAGTTAACTTATTTTCAGAAGTTTTCTTTTACCCATAAAATATTGCTGTAATGGTCTATAAGTCGAAGATGTGCGACTCGAACGCCTACTGGTCGTCCCAAGCGACCCGTGTTACCATTACACTACATCCTCGATAAAAAGGAGTTTCCTCCTTTCACTATAATTATTATATCACATTTTCCTCTTCATTGTCAAGTATTTGATTTTCCATTGATTCAAATTGGCGCTTATCATGTCTAGACCAATTTTTAACTGGAGCCCAACCTTTTCCATCTTTATTATTAGTTTTCGCGCGGCATATAGGGCAAGAACAATGTACTTTGTTCTTGGAATACTGATGGAGGTTGTCATATAAGTCATCTGAGCCAGGAAAACTTGTTATCCTATCAATATGGCGTTTACGGATAGCTTTTTTCCAATCGTTATGGCGTTTTTCAGCAGTAGCTCTCATACTATCACTCCCAGAGATATTTATTTACTTGTTGCGGCGTTTCGTTATAATATTTTTTATGAGCGCCACAGTTAGGACAATAGTGATATAATTTTGTAATTTCTTGCTCAAAACTCCAAGTTCCATCTTCATTGCGTTTACTGGAAGAACAAGAATAATAAAAACCACATTTACATCTAGCATATAAGGCAATATCACCAAGATATTTACATACTTGCCAATTATGGTCAATGCCCCTGCCTTTCCTCATGGCGCCTCCATAAACATTACTGCTTTATGATGCTCCAATGCATATTTAATTTCACTCTTCGTGCTTTCACCAATATAACCATTCTTATTGATTACATAAATCGCGTCAGCCATATCAATCTTGCGTTTATGAATATCATCAAGCATTACCTTGTCGGCCTCTGAAAAAACATCACCAGAATGACCAAAGCAACCAACACTAATAACAATATTACCCTGAAGTGTAAGTTCGCGATTAACACGCTCAAAGTCCTCCTTAAAGCGAGTACTACCGCATAAAGTGATTATTGGATATTTATTCATATTTAACCTCCAAATTAAGTACCCGAGGAGGGAGTTGAACCCACAAAACTCTGGTTCTAAGCCAGATATCTATGCCAATTCGATTACTCGGGCATATACAAGACTCGTTCTGTCGGATTGATTAAAAGTCAATTACAAATAATAGTGTTGCTGCACGAGTCTTAAAACAGGAAACTAACGACTTGAACGCTAATCTGCCGGGTTGGAGCCGGGTGTGTTACCATTACACCAGTTTCCTACAAGCTTGCCCAGTGTCCAACGTTACGGTACATGCCACTGGGAGCACGGCTACATTATATATCTATACGTTCTCACGTGATATCTCACTCTTACATTAGTGATGCATTTCATCCCAAGGGTGTATATCATTTCAACTTGCTCGGGCTAGAGATTGCCGCCACCTTTCCGCGCCTTGTAGCCACAGCCATATCAGGTGGATTCTGTAATGGTCATTATTATTTCACAGGCTTTTCTGAATATTTTGTCGTTAATTCTTCTTGGAGTCGTTGAACAATGGCTAATTTAGAATTAAGTTTCACATTACTATCATCACGATATAGCTGGCAATTATAAAGCTGTTGAAGGATATCAATCATATCCCTTTGGGCGCCAATATACTGCCGTCTTGCGTCATCAAGTTCTTGAAGATGAAACGCATAATTTCGTAATTCATCAACATCCATACTATTAATTACTTCATTATTCATCGGTATCTCTCCTAAAGTAGTTTTTGAAAAAATTCATTAGTTCATTATCTTCTGGAAAGAAAGGGTCTTTCTTCGTGGCTCTCGTATATTCTCCAAGAAGATTACACATAAGCTGACCAAAACGCCAATCTGGAACCTTGTGCCAGAGCTGCGCGAGTTCATTACAAAACTTATCAATACGATTGGGATCACGCATTCTTACTTGCCCTCACTTTCTCATTCCACAGTTTATAAACAGCGTTGTCATCTCCGTCACCGATAAAGGTAAAAGAAGTGTAATATACACGAGGAGTACAAATAATACAGAGATTAGGGCAAAAAACAATTCTACGTCTTGCTCCATTTTTTGCCCGACAGCACTCAACAATTTTAGGAATTCTTCCACATTTAGGACAGGGTGTAATTCTCATACTTTAATTCCCTTTCTTTCTTTCTTACAAATAAATTATAACATAATTTTAGTAATTGTCAAATATTAGCTCCTGCTAATACCCATAGCCAAATGGTTGCCACACCACCAGCCGCGGGCTAACCTCGGAGCGCAGGAAGCGTGGGTCGAATTCCAATCTTACCCTTGGACTCGTGGCTAACCGAGCCTGTAATAAGAGGTCTCCCTGGTACGCTATGCTGTTGTACTAGATAACAGGAGCACTAGGATTCGAACCTAGACCAACGGTTTTGGAGACCGATACGCTACCATTACGCTATGCTCCTAGGCCGTACCAGTTTTGGCTTACGTATAAACCGGTACCAAAAATAACCGAATAGGAATGATGGCCGCGAACCCATCATACTCGTCCCTATTAACGAGCATCGTGCCCCTGGTGGGAATCGAACCCACGACACACGGATTAAAAGTCCGTTGCGCTACCAACTGCGCTACAGGAGCGTATAGTAAATTTAGGGTTCCATCCCTGTGGTCTACCACACCACACCTCTGCTATCTTGATGAGCTAAAGCGACACGTCTACGCATGAGGCACTAACATAAGGCGACATTCATTTTACGCAGTTTTCCCATACCTGCAACCTTAACCTACCTGGGTCTAACGTTATACACCGGTATTGTGCCACGGATTTCTTTCCACCCGGCTTAGTCCTACGACTATTCTTTGGAAGGGGAATAGTACCCAAAGCCGCCGCCGAGACTTGAACTCGGGACCTCGTCCTTACCAAGGACGTGCTCTTCCAACTGAGCTACAGAGGCATATGGTGCGGCGGGTCAGGATTTGCACCTGCGAAGCCTACGGTTTAGCTAGCATACCGGCGCAGGCACCAGACTTACCGGCTGGCCCCTTTGTCTACTTGGATACCACCGCATATAATAGCGGTCTAAGGCGCCGCAAGCCTCACTCTTGAACCGCAGGAACTCTGAGTGAATTAGTTCCATATAATATAAAATGAATGACTTAGTGAGCCTTATAGGGCGATTAACTCCTACTATCTGGTGCTACATTAGGACCCAGACACCCCGTAGGTGCGACTCACACTCCATCTCTACACAGTGTAGAGGGTAATGTATTGTCATTTAATGGTGCGCCATCAGGGATTCGAACCCAGAATTCGCTGATTAAGAGTCAGCTGCATTACCACTGTGCTAATGGCGCATGGCGGAAAGGGGATATTTACGACCTCCTCTCCCCGTTACAGGTCCGCTGTGCGCGCAAGTCTTTTACGGTAACTTGTTCCCTAAATTACAAAGCTCCCAGACGGATTCGAACCGCCATTTGCTGCTTACAAGGCAGCAGTACTAGCCGTTGTACGATAGGAGCATTTACTGGCCATCACACGGGCCAGCATAAATATTATCTTTCCCTTTATTACAATTATATTATAACATATTTTTTATAAAAGTCAAATAATTTATTCTGCGATTAGAACATAAAAACAAATCCAATATTCGCCAGTATCATAGTTAATGAAATCAATACAAGCTCGTCCATCCTCATCAAAGCCAATTTCCTGTTTAGTAATTTCCTTATTATCATTAACAATAAGTACAAACGGTTCTTGCTCTGTCGTAAGCGGATAAACGAGCTTTACATATAGCCATTCACATGGCACATCAATATTAACCTTAATAGCCTCAATTAACTCATATTCTTCTGATGTTTCGTCTATGAGTTCTAAAATTTCAGGCCACTCTTCATTCTCTTCTGCTATTTCAAACTAATAGTCCGGCGAGAGAACAATAGCATTTTCGGTTGTTCTTGATGGCGCTGCTGCGGCAGAACCGACTGGGATAAAGGTAAAAATTAAAGCCAACAAAAGTATTCGTAGTATTTTCATATAATCACTCCTTTAAAGTGCCCGGGGTGGGACTTGAACCCACACTCTTACGAACCTGATTTTGAGTCAGGCGCGTCTGCCATTCCGCCACTCGGGCATAAATATAGGATTTGTCATAGACGCTCGTCAGCGGGCCGAATATTAAGCAAAGTAGCCGCTCATTGCTCCTATATTTATTAAAGCCTATAACTCGTAACTTAGCTTAGAGGTAACCGGTATACAAGTTTTACTAATCGAGACTAAATGTCCTTACTTGGTCCGCATTGTTAAGAGGCGTGTAAGGCTCTAACAGAATGCCCTATGTGGTGCGCATTGTTAAGAGGCGTATAGGGATAGGGAGAGGCGTGCTAGAATCTCGTTCTAGCGGGTTGCGCTTCCTAAAAGCGTGGCGTAAAACCCCAAACTAGCCATCATCGCGTCCAGCTGGACCGCAGGTTTTCTGCCTTGAACGGAACTACCACCGTATGGCAAGGAAACGGCAAGTTCCGATATTTATAACGCGCGCTCTACTGCCGTCAGCAATCGCGCGAGCCATTTCATATGATAAAACGTAGGATGTTGCGGGCAACTATCCTCGCAATGGCTAAAAATCTAGACGCACAATATTATTTGTAAAAATATGGCACAAATTGTATTAAATAGTTGCTGTAAGCGTCTAAACTATCATGACACCTTTATAAAATTTTTATACAGAAAATCTTGTTCCAAAAAGTTGCTGTAAGTGTCATTATTTTTAAATTTACGGCCATTCACCGAGTGGCTTACCAAGATTAGCGCGCTCTACATTTGTATTATAGAATACGCCTTCTGTTGCCGGGCCTGTTAGAAGTTCTTCGGCAATAGTTTCATATAAGGTACTAATAATGCCGTGACAGTCATTTAGATTATCTGCGGCAAACTGCACTACACAGTTGTTAAATACTACATAGGTAGTGCCAATCCACTGATAGCCTTCTTCTGCAGGACATACGGCATAAGCAAAGGCAGGATTGCCGCTAAAAGCAGTATTAAATAGTTCAACCTTACTTGTGAAAACACGATTAGATGGAGTACCATCAACCATAACCTTTAGTGTAACATTACCAAACTTAATTTCATCTGGCAAAATCTGGCAAAGAGCATTTACTTTATCGCCATTGTTACAGGCAAGTACAACTGTTGGGTGAGAACCGGAAAAATCTGTATTAAAAGCAATCTGTGGGTCGCCGTCAAATAGAGCCTCAAACTTACGAATAACGATAGTCCAAGGTGGTAGAATCTTAAGTCTTGCGTCCATTACTTATATTCTCCTTATAATTGTAAGATAAGAAGGTTTTTCCCTCAGAAGGAGGAACTACCTACAAACCCTTGCGCGCAATAGACCTTTTATTGGTGTTTATCACGGACTCTCACCGTGTAATCCAACCACTCATGTCTAGGAGAATCGGAGTTGGGAGCATTCTTTGTTGAGTACTTTCGCTACTCGCTCTTAAGATCCCAACGGGCAAGCTGAGCTTATGCGATGCGTCTTTATATACCGTTGCCGCAATACGGTCCCATCCAACTCACGACTATTGTGTTACCCGTGGGTAGCACGCACATGAGCTGAGGATTTTCATCTTCAATTTACCCCAGCTATTCTGCCCACGGCCGGGTTGCGTGGTTGCCGAGCAACATTTATACTAATTACGACGATGCCTTTACGCCACCAGATCTCTGGCTGAAGATGAAACTGCACTTTGCTTCGCTTCTTTATATACCGTTTTCCGCAAGCCACATATCGCGTTTGATTATGGAGTATAGTTTAGGAAGTTCATCCATAAACACTCCTCCCAATCACGCCAGTGGTAGTTGAAGTGCTAAATCCGTGTTAACGGTTGCCTGTGTTTACAGTCACAGAGTCCGGGCCGACACGAATATTTAATGTCTACGTGCTAAGACAAACGACCTTACGCAGAATTGAACTGCGATTACTAGCGTGACAAGCTAGCGTAATAACCATTATACGATAAGGTCAAGGGGAGCAGGGCGGTTCCAGTTCCCTGCTGAAAAATATCGAATGACCGTCATGTCTTTCGAAGTGGATCGACAGGGAATTGAACCCTGACTCTCTGCTTGCAAGGCAGAAGTGCTAACCATTATCACTATCAACCCAAGAACAAGACACACTTATAACCGCGCCTCTACTATTGGGCTACCGTCCTACGCAGGACGGGCTGGATTTGGACCAACACTTAACGGGCTCCTGAAGCAAATAAGAGTTGCTGATGTGTCTTTAAAGCGGGCCCACTTGGATTCGAACCAAGATACCTAGATTAACAGTCTAGAGTCCTAACCATTGGACGATAGGCCCAAGTGGCGCTCTCGCGCCTAGAGGTGATTGAAAGATGTTAAAAGATGTTTGAAGATGATGAAAGATGTTCGGCCCCAGTAGGACTTGAACCTACGACACTGCGGTTAATGGCGCCAGAAGCAAGAATTGCACTTGCGATTACCTTCTTACGAGAATAATTCTCTTGGGATGGTATGCCTTACTACTTGGCTATTCTGACCAGCCGCATGCTCTACCAACTGAGCTATAGGGCCATTCCCTTTCTTACAAATATATTATAACATAATTTGTAAGAAAGTCAAATAATTAATACTCACGTTCTTCTACATATTTAATTTTTGTTCTGCGCCGTTGGATAACATAAGTAGGATCAAATAATTCATCGCCAACTTTTACCCAAGCATGTGCATTTCTGTCTGCCTTTCCCATTACTAATGTAGCAGGAATGCCGCAGATGCGCGCGAATGCTACAGTTAATGCCGCAAGTCCGTCACAAATACCACTTTTCTCTGAAAAAACTTTTTCTAAGTCTGGAGGCACTAGATTTTTAGATTTTGGTGCAGTTAAGGCTTTGATATAATCGTATCTAAAATTATTACTAATATAATTCTTAATTGCGGTCCAATCTCTTAATTTTTTCGCAATTTGAAAGAAGGAGGAAGCTTCATCAAAATTAACAAAATAGTTAGCATTTAATTTATAGGCATTAACATCCTTCATATGAATAGAACGTGACCTTGAAGCAATTAGTTTATATGAATTACCAATGGTATTTTCATACAGTCGAAATGAATATGTGCCATTTCCGAATGTTAATGGTATTACCATATTGGATACGGGGTCATAATATATAGACTTTTTTCCGCACATTATTCTCAACTTTAATCGCTTCTACCCATCATACTGAATTTGTACATTGGCTACGCCAAGATTAGCTTGAGCTGTAACATTAAATGTCATATTATCACATCCAGTATAATATTGTGCCTTCCCAAGCCTTTGTTAAAAGGAGAACAGAAGGCCAAAGTTCTTATTTATTATGGAGGCGTTCATATGATTTATGAAGCCGATTGCAGAAACAGGATTTGAACCTATGTCTATTGGATATGAACCAATCGTGCTAGACCTCTACACTATTCTGCTATAAAGAGGTCAACTTGTAGCTATCAAGCTGACCGAGGTCAGGCTAGCTAAGCCGTATTAGTTTTATGGTATTCCTCTCGATTACACCGAGCGCTTTGCCCAGTGTAGTAGGGGTCGAACCTACAACCCAAAACTAATATTTTCCCTCTTCCCAGAACGACCCTGAGATACGGCCGCAACTTCTTGTTAATCATTATATCAGTTGCCGATATATTCGCGCGAAGCCCTCAGCAGACTCGAACTGCATCTCCGCGAACGTTGCTCTCGCCTTTGAGCTATATTGGGCGAATTGCTAGCAATGAGAACCATTCATTCCCATTTTATGGAATACTAGCACTTACTTTGCTCCTCTTTTATTAAGCGCCGAGCAATCTGGCACATGCAAAGCCATACAGTTTGCGCTTCTTGTAGACCATTATTGAGCGTCTTACTTTCTCTTTTTGTTACGCAGTTTTACTCAGCGTATGCGTTCCATCCCATTTTTTGGATTTCTCCCCTCAAATTGGTGAGGATGCCGAGGAGCTTAGTTTCACGCATAAAGTCCTGTCATTGCTCCAGATGATAGACTATTGCGAACTTGCGGTCTATCAGCGCGGCACCTTTTTTACGTGGGTCGTGTATCCACGGAGGTTGCTCGTCGCAACCCGCTTCACAGAGCGGCCTCGCTTATTTATCCTCGGTCTCTCCGAGACTAACGGCCTACACTATGTGACGAGAGCGGTAGATGAAGCCGCTTCCTCTGCAGTTTAGGGAGTTACCCTAATAACTGCCCGGGACTACCAATCTATTTTCCCATGCCTTCTCGTTTTTCAGCCGATGTCATATCCACTAGCACACAGTAGCTTTCGTGACCCGGGCACGTCAGGGTATCGTGCTTCCCTGCCTATGACAAGTAACCCCTATGGGATTCGAACCCATACTTGATAGATTTTAAGTCTATTGTCTGCTGCCTGGTTGGACTAAGGGGTCATAAGCTGGGGTGGTAGGGCTCGAACCTACGCATCCGAGAGTCAAAGTCTCGTGCCTTCGCCTACTTGGCTACACCCCATTATAATCGGGCACCTTGGATTCGAACCAAGGACCACCGGTTTATAAGACCGATGCTCTCACCAACTGAGCTAGTGCCCGTTTCGGTATATTTATTATACCTCAATTTTCATTCTTTGTCAAATACTTGTTTTATCTGGGGATATCCAATCGCAGTCATAAAAGCTACAAAAGCTTCACAATATTCTGCATAACGAAGAGGTTCACCTTGTTCTCTATATCTTTCAATAGAAACCCTATCATTATCAAGTTCATATTCAAGTGTAAATCTTTCCATTTCTCTCCCTCACTTTCTATAATAATTATACTACAATTTCAGAAAAAGTCAAATAAAAATCCCATAATTTTACTTGTCTAATTGCGTTAGCGTTCAAATTATGGGAAATCACGGCCACCTAGGTTCGCAACTCCTAAGTCCGCTAGCGAATCTTCGTGTCGCCATTACGTCCTCATTTTCGTGTGGGCCTACGGAATGTTTTTACGGAACATCAAATTCGTCGTTATATTTTCTCTAGTAACCTAACGCTGGTTCTCACGCTCTGTCATCCTAGGCTGACTTACGGGGTTGTGGCTCCCGGGTAGCATACGTGCTTGCCTGCGTTCTCACTTTTTGCGCCGAGATAGTGAGGGACTCGAACGACACCAGAAGGACTTGAACCTTCGCACCCTTTTACAGATGACCTCGTCTTAGCAGGACGGTGCCATACCAACTCGGCCATAGTGTCATTTACTCACATACAACTTGCTCAATCGGACAATATTCTGGAATTTCCTCTCCATCACATGTTGGTCGTTCTGTTGGATACCATTTACAATATGTTCTCATATTATCCATACGTTCTGCAAAGGGACATACAGCACATGCTACAGGAACATCAACACACTTCAATATTATTGCCATTTTGCCACCTCATCATTTCAGATTGCTCTTGCTTCGGGCAATTTTCGGTATTTTTAAAAATACACCAATAGCAAGAGTGGCTATCAACATAGTGAGGACATTGCTTTTCACTCATAGATTTATCTCCTTTTAATTACAACCGTTGAAGGTAATCTTTAAGTTTTTCAGAGCAGTCCTTTTGCGGAAAACGGTCTGTTCGGAGATGATTCTCAATGCAGTAATATTCTGCTATACATCCATCGCAACCAATATCTTGTAATTTTGAAAGATATTCTTTTCGCAATAACTCATATGCTTCAGATTGTTTCATAAAATTATTTCGCCACCGCATAAAATATTTTACCCAAGCCTTCTCCCAACAGGTAAAATTTGCTTCACTCCAATCGATACTTATAGCCTCGATTAACGGCTTTGGCTAGGTGAAGCGTCCCAATTTATTAAAGCGCCATGCGAGACTCGAACCCGCCGCATCTGCTTGGAAGGCAGACATATTACCGCTATACGAATGGCGCAAATACTCGACACGCTGATAATTTCCAGTTATTTCATCAAAGTTTGCTGTATGTGTCGAATTAATTTAATTTTCTTCTTCTTTTAGCCGCCACTTAAATCCATATGCTGATTTTCTATATCCTATCTATCGCGCTGCTCCGCTAATATTACTCTATACTTGACCTTGATTAGTAGAGGTGGTAAAATGATTTTCCATTATCCACTTAGCGGCTGTCCAAATTGAGTCAAATTCCTGTAAAAAATTATCATCCATCGAAAATTGTAATATTGGAATCCTATTTGAACGAGCATTATATTTACTTCCGCGAAAAGTATCTAATCCCGCCTTTCGCAAAGCCTTGCTTACTGTTTCTGTACCACAATGATATTTCTAAGCAATTTCTTTAATATTCATACCATTATTAAAATCTTGAACGAATAGATTATAATCATAATATTGCTTGCCTTCTCCTCCAAGAGTGGCATTATAACCATTATGATAAGTATCTAATTCTTTTATCCAAAACTATTCTCTTTCTGGTAAAATATCTAGTTCACATTCTTCTAACTACGAAATATGAAAATGTTCTTTCCCATATTTATTCATAGCATAATATAAAGGTCTTCCTTTACATTTAGATAAAACCGAATCTTTACAATGGTCACTAAATCGTCCGGCTAAAGTATCAGTAGTTTTTCCAACATACTACTTTCCATTTACATCATTTGTAATTACATAGATAAATCCCGTCATTTTATATTCCTCCCTATAGAAATAAAATTTGGCTGGATGATAGGGCATCCTTATCTCGTTTCGGTAGCTAGCCGTCCGCTTCCCACGCGGCCCCTGAGCGACTCGAACGCTCACCCGCGGGGTCAATCCCACTTACTGATTTAGAGTCAGCTGTTGTGCCATTCAACTAAGGGGCTAAGAAAGTTGGACTGATAAGGCTCAGTCCTAAGCCTTACTTACCAAGTAAAGGCATACTTGAAAGCATCAAATAGAGAAGGAACCTCATCGGCATCACTCACTGTATAATGATAGGTGCCATACTTCTGGCAGAATGCTTCTAGTTCAGTCCTATAAGCTTTCTGTGCTTCAAGATAAGCTTTGCGCGCAGTCTCAACCTTATCAGCCATAGCTTTACGCTCTGCGGCTTCCTTTTCCTTGCGCTCCTTAGCTTCCCTTAGAGCCTTTTCCTTCTGGATTTTTTCAAGATTTTCCTTTTCCTTTTCTTCAAACTCCGCACGCTGACAAGCTTCGACGGTGTCAAAGACCTTATGAAGTTTTTCAGAATAATACTTCATACCTCATAACCTCCTTATGTTATGAAAATTATTTTTTAGAAAGTTGGTTCCTTACCCACTTTCTGTATATATTATAGCAGAAATTTCTACAAAAGTCAAATATTAGAGTGTGATAATATATATAACTCATTATATTCGTGATTTGTAATTATTTTTTCCGCTATATTTCTAGGTAGATATAATGGGAATGTATCTTTGATATTATGTAATTTATAATACTTATTCCAATAATATACATTCGCAAGTGCTTCGGCGCGATGCATCCAACATATGTTAATAGAGCGTTTGTTATAGGTGCCGAATTCATTGTAGTTTTCTGCCGAGCACCACGCACAACCGGATGCGACAGGGCAATCTAAACATTCTTGTAAAGATTGCGATTGCCGCGTTACCGCCTTCATATCATCATATATTGCTTTGTATTCTGGTGTATTATATATTCCATGCGTATCTCCAATTACAAGTGGCGCCCGTTCTGGTGAAAGTGAACTTGCCATATAGCGCAAGCAAGGATATGCTTTGCCATCTGGGTCAAAAGCCAACATTGCCGCAGTGCCGCCGCAATAGTTATTAGTATCCTCTGGCGGCAAAGGCTTACCTTTAAAGTCGGAGAATAGGGAACTTTCCGCGCCTTCAACCTTTAATAGTTTATCCGCAAGGCGAATTAATATATGATAATATTCACTTGCCTCACGAATAGTCCAAGGATGCTCAAAGATTGGATTTGCGTGAATAGTAGTACAGCCATTGGCTAGAAAGAAATCAAATGTTGACTCAAGCTAGGATAGGTTTTCGGGCGCAATCGTTACTTTTGTATCTGGCATATTTACCTTTACCTCATGATACCAATGTTCCCATGCCTTTATTGACCTATCAAAACTACCCTCGCCGCTAAAATCTTTGCGGCAAGTATCATGTATTTCTTTCGGTCCATCAATTGTTATATTTAAGCTAACAAAGTCTTTATACTTACGCAAGTATTCCTAGACTTTTGGCTCAAAATATAATAATCCATTGGAACTCATAGATACACGAAAATTAGTAAGCCAAATATGGTCGCGGCGAACGCATTCCTGAATAAAGTATTCAGTAACGAAAGATATGATATCAATATTCATAAATGGTTCGCCGCCGATAAAGTCCAAAACAATACCATATGTATGATGATTTATGACAGTATCTTCATTGTTTTCGTCATACAATTTAAACAATAAATCTACTATTTCTTTCGCGGTTTCTTTACTCATCATACGATGACCCTTGTGTGTCTAATAGCAATAGCTACAATTCAAGCAACAATCATCCGTTACCTAAAAAGTAATATTTCTACAAGTCGCTTCGGGGTCTTCGCGCATATACATCTTTATAATCTAATCGGAGAAATCAAGCCTCATCTTTTACAAACACCACCTGCTGATTTTCAAAATCAAATTCATAACTATCCCAGTCTCCGGCGGGCTTGTATTTAAGTTCAATTTCGCGCTTTTTCTTATCCAATTGGACCCAAAGGTCTGATGCTTCTTTCCATTTCTTATCATATACGGGGGTACTGCCCATATCCGTGTTGGCAAGATATTGAAGCATACTCATATATGAATTATAAGTTAGAAATAGACGCTCAACTTCATCATTTTCATCTACTGTAATATTAATTCTCTGCTTCATATTCTTTTCTCCTTTCCTTCATTGTATAATTATTATATTATAAATTTAGGAAAAAGTCAAATATTTACCTCTGCCCAGCCGGCTGGATAAGCAGTGGGCGACCAAATATTATTATCAATAGCACTTTCATATACTTTCCCATCAAACATTACCTTATCGCCTTTCATATAAGGATTAGTGCTATCGGGCTGCTCCCATTCAGGAATAACATTTTCATCTGGAATAAGTACTTTCGTCCATAGGCTTGGTGCCAATGTTGGCGCCCAACCTGCCTATGGAAAATGCTGTTGAAGACATTTATATAATACGCCCTCAAATCTCACTTTATCATCTTTTACATATTCGCCGTGATTAACATCCCAGCGGGGAAATAAATCAACGGCTTCTAGCGCATCTTCATCTGATAAAGATAAAGCCGCTTTTTCTATATATGGGCGCAATTTGCGCGCGAGTTCAATTAAAGTCATTGATTACTCCACCCCCAATAATATCTTTGCCGCGGCGAGTTCTTGTTGTAAGGCGGCAATACTATTGGCTTGCTTCATTAAATATTCATCCTTTGTATATTGTACAAGGTCATATTCGTATCCATTAATTTGAAAGTCTTCTACATTTTTATTTTTAGGCTGAATATTAGAAGCAACAAATACAGAAGTATCTGTAAATTCTACTTCTTGCGGCTCAACAAAGCCAAACTGTCTTCCATAATCTATCATATTACTGTCCCTCCTTATAGTGCGCGCGCCATTTAGTGATATTAGCATCATAAATGGAGTTCTTTGTTGGCACAAACATAATGCGCCCATTAAAATAACGAATTTCACTTGTCATACCGATGTCAGCGCTATAATAGAATGGGCCTGCGGCATCATTCGCATTAATTGAACCGCCAACTGCTAAGAGGTTAGTAGCATTAAGATTTTGAGTAGTCCAGAGAGCATCGCCTACTGGAACTGCGCTATTCGCGCTTGTAGCACATTCAATTGGAAGATACATCCAATCGTATTTAAGATTTTGATATCCCATAGCAGAAATCCAAGCAGAAGATGCGTGAGGAAGGTGAATATTAAGCGGGTTACCATTGATATAAGGAACGCCGCCGAGAGTATTTCCATTGCCCTGGATTTCTCCATTACCAATAAGTCTCCACATTTCACCCCAAGGATTTTCCATACCACGGTAGCTAATTGCGCGAGAACCGGCAACAGAAGAGGTTGTTCTAGTGCCATCGCGGTCAATTACAGTGGATTCCGCCGCGCCAGTAGTATTACCTAAGCTTGAAGTAGAACCAGTAATTGCGCTACAATCTGTTGAATTGGCACGGTTGATTTCTGTAAGACCTTTCTCTAATGCGGCTTGTCCGTTCATAGAACCGAACTCAACTGTTTCTAGCATTTGTAGAGCGGACTCGGATTCGGCATTAGTTAGTTGCCAACCAGCACCGCGATTTGCGGCGAGTGCTTTAACCATATCTACTGTTAAGGACATATGTGTGCCATTAAAAGGCTTCGCACCGGCAATAGAACTCAATTTGTCTTGGGCGATATCCACAGTGCTTTCGTTATTTAGAAGATAGGCACTTTCACTAGCATCATATACACTACCTTCATAAGCAGGAAGTAATACATAATCTAGTTCTTCATCGCCAGATTTAAACAAAGGATGAAGTTGGAAGCCTACTCGCTCCTGCGCGGAAAGTATAAGATTTTCGCGCCGAATAATAGTTCCGTGAGCTGATGGCGTTTCCTTGACAAAAGAACGCTGGTAATAGAACTTGGGTTGATAAATCATAACCTGCCCATTAGAGCCATCTTCTTTATAATTTAAATCTCCATAGAAGGCAGTGATTGTACCATCATCTCGTACATTACAACGCATTCTGCCGCCATACATAGCATAACCATCAAAGTTTTCTCCTGCGCGCAAACCAATAGCATCTTGGGTACGCTCAAAAGATTTATTTTCATAGTCAATAGTAAGACCAAGAGTGCCATCTGCGGTATATGTACCTGCTTTAATTAGCGCCTGAACAATAGCGGCTTCGGTGATATCACCAGCAATGATATTACCATCTGCGCCAACTACTACGATACGCCCTGCGGCATCAGTACCGAGATTGCTGACGCCACCACTACTTGTGCCACCGCTGGTTTTAATTTTATTGTCTAAAGAAGTTAAGGCATCAGTAACTGCCTTCTGCGTCATTGCGCCATCGGTGTGAGAACCGGTGGTAGAATACAAGGTTTGCTGCTGCTGTTGCGGCATTGCCCATCCTTCTACTTCTTTTTTCGCGCCAGAGGGCGTAGTAAGCGTCAATTTAGAGCCATTAGCAGTCGCGGCAAGACTTAACGCAATTTTATCAATTTCTTCATCAATTTGCTCTGTAGAAGAACCTTGAATTGAGTCTAGCGCCGCTTGAATACGCTCTTCTGCGGCAGAAGCATTCTCTAATGCTTGCTCTGCCGCCGCGAGAGTTTCCTATGATTTTGTATTGTTTGTATTGGTCTGTTGCGTAATACTATCAATGGCGGCAACGGCGCTATTCGCATTGGCTACTGCTGTTTCAGATTGCCGCGCATAAGATTCAACCTATCCTTGCGGAGACAATGCTTTCGCAAGCATTACATCAATAATATCCATATATTATTCCTCCTTATAGATGAATCCATTCTTTATCAGAAGTAGCCATATAAACTTCAAGTCCGGCCGCGCCTTTAAGAACAATTGCGACGGAGCCGAGAGTTATGTATTTAGGGTCAATCGTTTGTAAGTCATCTACGGTGTCGCAGATGTGTTCGTATGTTAGAACGTTGTCAGATGAACCGCGTTTAGACATTATAGTCATAATTATTCGCCTCCATTATTTTCAAGCAGTGCAAGTAATTGTGATAGTTTTGTTTCGTCAAGTTCGTAATTACCGATTTTAATTTTCTCAAAAGTAGCGGTGCCGGTAAAAGTTGGGCTAGCGATATTAGCTTTAGTAGAAAAGTGGCTGCTAATATCAACGACACCGATATCTTCACCGGTTGCTTCTGGATTTGGAGAAAGAATAGTGTTATTGCTTACCTTAATTCCGGTTACTATTCCTTGAATATTTACCTAGCCACTTGCTTCTGGAGCATAGGCTCTATCGCTATTTATCCTGATGCCAGTAACAGTACCAATATTTGCTGTTGCTCCTGCGGCGATACTGGTTAATTTTGCTTTATCGCTCGCTGTCATTAATCCATCTGCCCCAGGATTATTTTCATCCATATAAGGCTCAGCAGCAGAATAACCACCACTTAATACACCGTTATCTATTGTTAAATTTTTACCTACTTTGATTCCACCCAATTGTTTATCCGAAGCAGTAGCAAGCGTTAAAGTTACTACTTTATCAGTAGTTGAAGTGGAAATTCCACCAGTTTGTCCTACACTAATTGATTTCACTTGATAATCATTAAGAGCATTAGCGATTTTATTGTTAATTTCACTATCCACATATGATTTACTTGTAGCAGAATTAGCATTGTCAGACTAAGTTGACGGTAATATAATCTCACTATTAGTTTCAAGGATTCCTTTTAAACTAACTACTGTTGTAGAGCTACTATCATTATTTCCAACTATTAATTTCTTATCTACTGTTAAAATACCATCATTGGTACCGGTAATTTTATTATTAATATTTAGTGAATTAGAAGAAACTCCATTGGCTACCATACCATCAACAGCATCGTTTGCGCGCTTCACTCCGTCTTCAATATTATTTAGTGCTGCCGCGGTGATTACTTCACCATTTGCCCAACTTTTATGTGTATACTCCATTCTCCTTTTCCTCCTTAAAAATTATGCCTAAAAGCTTTTTAACTTTTAGGCATAGAAGTTCTATATATAAGATGTGAGGTTAGAATTAATTTTAATTAATTATTTTCAAGATATGTTTTAACTTGTTCGCGCCATTTCTATGGTACATCTTGCAATGTCATTTTTTTCTCACGGATACGTCGTACATAAATTTGAACCATATTAACGACCTCCTTGATTTAACTCAAGATTGGTTACACGAGTAGTTAATCGTGTTTGGTTATTACTTAAGTTATAAATTGTTTGTTGTAATTCATTAAATCGTTTTAATATTGAATTTTTTAACTCTTCAATCTGTTTATTAACATTTTCAATTGCTTCGTTAATTTTATTGGTTTGAGTGTCTGATGTGTCTATTAAAGAAGCAATCTCTAGAAGAGCGTCTTCTTTTTCTTGAAGTAAATTATATATATCGGTAATATTGTCTTGAGCGATAACATAGGCTTCAAGAGTTAAATTGATATGCCACCCAGTTTCTGTTTTTTCATAACCAATTGATTTAAATTCCTTATAATACCATTTATTGATAAGGGTATCATTAATATATTGTTCAATGGTAGCATCGGTATTAAAAGAAAAGTAAGATTCAAGCTCTTGGAGAGTTATATTCTAAATATCCGCAACAATTCGTAAAGTAGAATCTGTATAGGAACAAGATATTTCTTGAAGTTCTAAATTGTTAATTTTAATCATTTATTAAGTCCTCCTTTTACACGGTACGTTTCCACATATAAACTACAACATAAGGGTTCATTACATCAAAGGGAACTGCACCAGAGCCTTCTGCTGGAGTAAAATCAGTTACACCAGAAACTGTATGAGAATGATCGCCAGCAGATTGAGTAATAGGATTTGAAGTATTTGAAGAACCGCTCTGTTGGCCAGTTAAACGACCAGAACCTCCGTTTGTGGTTGCTACCCAGTCATTATAACCTTTATGTTGGTGTGCTCCAGTACTATTAGTAGATACTTTATCACTACTAATTAAATGCTAATGGCTAGGAAGATTAACGTCAACAAGCGATTTTGTCGTACTTCCGCCTTCTGCGCCACCAGTACCAAAGGTGCTACCTTGTGCATCATCATATCCAATAAGCATTCTACCTTTTCCAAATGCCACCCATGTTGTATTCGGAAAAATAGCATCTGCGCCGCCACCCGGATTGTCAGCAACCGTGGAAATGTAGATAGAACCGACAGGATAGACGAGATCAAGGGTGGCAGTACAAAGGCTAACTGCCGCGTGAGCGCTAATATATACTGGCTATGATTCACTCCCTAGGCTACCGTCTGCATTACGCGTAACAAAATAACGATTAGAATTTAAATCAGGCAAATACCAATAACGATTAGTAGTAGAATTATTTTTTTCAGCTGTAATTCTTAAAACATTTGTTTTGGCATTATATAATCCTAATACTCCTGTCATACCATTTTGAGATGTAGAAACTATATTATTTCCTAAAAAGATTGTTTCATATCCATGTGAGCTAGTAGTTCCTAAAGAGATTTCACGTCTTAAAGTATTACCAGTCATATTAAATTTAGTACCATCATACATGAAAATTTGATATTGATTCTTATTAAAAACATACCATTGAGTACGTGTCTATCCACCAGCATTATAAATATTTTTCGCTCCATAACCATTAATATTTAAAGTTGGAGTGGCAGTACTATTATTATTAGTAAATTGAATCCATACTGTTGCTCCGGTATATGGTATAAATCCTGGAATATCTAAAGTTTTAGCAGTGGTATCTACTGCAGTATCACATGTTCCAATTAAATTATTCTATGGATTTATAATTTGCCAATCAGTTCCATCATACATTAATCTATAAATGTAATTTTGTGCTAAACCTTTAGTGGTTACTCTTGTTCCATTACAATAAATTGCTTTTGCCCCGGTACCATTAACATTTAAAGTAGGATTTGCAGCGGTATTCTATAGTGTAAATTTAATACTTATAGTTATTCCAGTTTTTAGTGCAAAACCAGTATAACTAGCTACTTTTGCGGCATCATCTATTGCGGTACTACAAGACAAAAAATTACCATTCTTAATATTGGAATAAGCAGCACCCGCACTTGTTGCGCCAGTGCCGCCCTATGCGACTGGTAATGTGCCAAAACTTGGTGCTCCATCCTACGCAGTAGCATAAAAAGCTCCATTATTAGTGCGAATAGCCTAAAAAGCATTTGTCACAGTACTGGCATTACCCGCAATAATAGCATTTTTATATGTAGCTGTAGTTATACCAGTACCGCCCTATGCTACTGTAACTACAGATTTATCAGTTAATATTTGATAAGTTTTATCGCTGGTTCGTCCTATATCTACTGCTGGTAAATGATAACGTTCAAAATGACCACTTGTTCCACTATCGGCTGTTGCTTTTGGACTATATGAATAAAAATACCAATGGCCGGCTGTAACATTGGTAGCATTACCAGTATCGTACATTATAGCCCCGACAGTATTATCTGTATTATGCTATTTAATATAAATATAATGATAGCGTGAACCACTATTTTTTAATATAGGATTACCATCTATATCTCCACTACCATCAAAAGAATGTCCCCAAATAGTGCATGCGGCAGCAAGTTTAGTTGCAGTTGAGGCATTACCATTTAATGCCGCTGTAATAGTGTGAGCACTAAAATCACCACTTGCGTCTCTAGATACAAGAGTGGATGCGACGTTGTCTTGAGTATATTGTTTACTTACTAATTTCTTATCCGCATCCGTAACAATCGCCTATGAGGCGGTAGCGCTTGACAAATATATATCACTTAAATATGCGGTTTTCCAATAATTGCTAGTACCACCGAGATCAATTGTATTAGCGGGCTATGGTAATAAACTAGATGCAGATAATTTTAATCCTTTGGTTGAATTTCCCGATGCTCCACCTGGACGTAAAACTATTGAGTCAGCTCCGTAAATTCCTACAACTGTATTACTACTACCCATATGTCCAGTTAATGTTGTACCATTATAAAAATTAATTCCTGCGTTGGTCTAATCTGCTCCAGTGCCACCAGTATTTATTTTCATTAAAGACGTAGACATTTCTGTTGCCGATAAGTCCGTTGTATATGTCGTATCCGTTACTCTCAAACTTCCTTGAATAACGGTTGATTTTAACTACGCTATAAGTCATCCCCCCTTATTAAAATAATAAGGGGCCTATACACCCCTTATAGGTTCAGTAAAGCGACCGGCGCGAAGCAGCAGCCCTTTACTATAATTATATTATATCATATTAGTTAATGAATTGTCAAATATTAGAGTTCTATAAATTCAAAACTATTAGCAGTTTGATTTGATAATTTTGCGTCTGGTTTTTCTATTCGTGCATACAATGCCAAATAACGCGTACACATACCATTGACATCATGAGTGCCAAAACCTGGAATACCAGTTTTTCCGCCAGTTGAATATTTAGTCCACGCACCGCAAGCACCCCACCAAGTACCATAGCCAATATATGTATATGATTGGCTTGCTTTAGCTAGACCATTAACTGGGTTGGCATAGCCACTAACAGTAGTTAATCCTGAAACTGAAGAAGCGGTTGGCTGGTTTGTTTGTGTCCATCGGTATTCTATATCATCTTGGATTACATAGAACTCATATTTTCCATTATAGGTAAAATTATTTATATCTTTTAGGCGGCTATATAAACCGAAGTCGTTACAATTGGTGGCATTGGAAGAAGTGAAAAGGTTATTGCCGTTATCTACGTAATGAAATAAGAGAAGTTGCCAATAACTTCCGTCTGGCAGAACTTTAATAGATTCTATCATATTATCATATAAGATGCCAGTTTTGGTTAATTTATTCGCGCCATTTTCATTAATCTCATATGTGTGAATATTGGCTTTATTGTCTACTTTTGCGCCAGTGTGATATAGTTCAAGTACCGCATCATCGCTTAATGCAGTACAATATATTCTTAAATCACTCAAATTGCCTACATAAGTTCCCGCAATTGGAGATGCGATTGTCTAAGCTTCTGCCCCAAGAGTTAATGGAGTAGAGGTAGCATATGAAATCGGTATATTTTCCCATCCGCTAGTAATAGTAGCCGTATTATTTAACTAACCATCTAAATAAATTTTAGCAGTACTCACTCCATTATATGATGCTGTTATCATATGCCATATGTTATCTGAATAGAAGTTCTAAGTAGCAATAACACGACCATATCCTTTTCCTTTTATATAAAAGGGAAAAGAAGCTTTAGAAGAATTGACTTCAAAGTTCCAACCGCCGCCTTCAGTGCATGATAAAAATCGAGCAGTACCACCGGATGATTTATACCATATACTGACCGTAATAGCGTCTGTGGGCAGACATGTAGATGAAGCAACGGGCATCGCTATTCTAGAACCAGATATAAATTTTGTAGAAGCTGAATATTTAGGAGTATCAGAATCTAGAGTTACTACAGCGGAGCCATTGGATATGGCATTGTGATTATAGCCACTACTATCTTCAACAATTGTCCTATCAATTGATAGCTCGCTATCTGCGGGACACCAAGGAGTCGCGGCATTACCCTTTTCAAGTTTAATACCACATACTGAGACTTCACCCTAGCCCTTTAAAAGACGAAAAAGTAAAGTTTTCGTAGCAGATGTTGCTACAGAATTAAACGTCCAAGTAATCCAATATCGTTGCCAATTTGGAGTTAATGCCATAGAAATTACTCCATCGCTACCATTACTAGTTACTCCGGTAGAAGATTTTGCTAGTTGATTCTAAACTACTCCAGAAGTATTGTTATAAAAATAGGTAGTTAATGTAGCAGATGTTGGAGATTTAGCATAAAATGAAGCAGTATATACTTCATTTGCTGAAACCGTTACTTTCCCACTCCAACTTAATAATTCATGATATGAAGTACCAGATGTATTATTATATGTAGCGGTAGTAAAATTATTGTATCCATTTGAAGTAATTGTCACTCCTGAAGGTTTGGTAACATTAGCATCTAATCTTTCTGTATTGGTTAATAGATTTGGATTTCCAAACACCCCTCCATCCAACTTATAATGCAATACCAGCCCCTAACTAATTTCCTTAACTTCAGCGGCAGAAAGGCAATGATCGTAAAATCTAAAATCATTCATTTTTCCCTTTAACCGCGTAGCATCATTGCGAACGTCGCTGCCTAAATAAAATCTAGAACTTGCTGTTTTGGTTGTTAATGTATTTACGCCATTAACACTACCAACAGAAGTACCATTCTAATAGAAAGTAGTAGTAGCTCCGTTGTATGTTACCGCAATATGTGTCCAAGTAGTTTTTGGAACTACAGTACTATTAGTACGATTAGCATAATTACTTGTACCTCCCGCGCATAAACGCTAAGTACAATTTGCAGCTAATTCCCAGTTTACAAAAGGATTGGCGCTATAATTTCCAAATATAATAACTCTATCAGTTTCATCGCTGTTTAAATATATCCAACAAGCCATTGAAAATGGCTAAGTTGTTGATGATAAAATATCTTGAATATCAGTGCTATCAACTATAATATGAGTATTAGCAAATGAATAACATTTACCAATTTTCCCGTTATTATCAACAGTAGCTCCATCATTCGTTAATACTGCATTAGAAGCTCCAATCTGCCGCAAGTCGCCATTTAATGGCGCCCATAAACGTAAGCTCACAACCCCATCTCCTTTTCCACTCTCAAGGCCATATACCAATGATTTCTCTTCAATCTTTCTCGCTCTATCTTATGTTTTTCTTGCTCTTCCAAAGCCTAGAGAGGAGCAATCCTAAAACGGATTGTTCCTCCCTAGACAGTATAATTCTATAATGTATAATCAATAAGCACATCATCCAATTCGTCCCCATTTAGTAAGGTGGCGAATTCAAGATTACTATCAGATAGACGGGCATAGATATTCGCGCCAGTATCATCTAATATAAAAGTGCTTGGATTTAAGCGCCTTAAATTTTCTATTGCTGAACCATCAGCAAGCTGTAATGTGTACATATGAATTCACCATCCTTATGCGAATACGAAATCTAGTGAACTATCGGTGGAGTTCCATTGGAGAGTTACGTTGTCGGTTACTTTGTAAGAATTAGCGCGCATCGCGCCAGTATGCGGCTAAACCGCAACATCCTATGCCATATATGTAACATTGGTTACGGCATCTCCTACAGCTGTGTTAGAAGCAGCATATTCACTATAACCAAGTATTACTTTGCGCCATTTGTTTTGTAAGGTGGAGGAAGATTGTTTAACAGAAGAATCAGTATTAGGATTATTTGGCATTGTTATTTTTACAGTAGCGCCTTTAATAGTAGCTAAAGTTGCTGTGCCACCCCAAGAAAGAGAAATAGTAGAGCCATTGGCGTCAGCTGCATATGTATTACTACTATCTAATATCTAATTCCAATTTCCCCAAGATGCGCCGCCATTACGCCAATGTAGTCCTTCACTATTAAACGCTAATTGATGAGCATTGCCACCTGACCAGTCGCTATTACTGGCGTAAGGGCGAAATGACATTACTCCTGCGTAAGGATCAGTAGCGGTTAAGCTAATAGTACCTTTTGCTTTAAAATCAAAACGCACGCCTGTAGCTGCATTCAGATCCGTAGGATTAAGTTCAGTATTGCGAGTATCAGTACATTTAATATAAGTAGCTGTAGTCGCAGTTGCTGCGTTACCAGTACATGAACCAGAAGAGCCGCTAACGTTTCCAGTAACATTACCAGTTAATGGGCCACTAAAGCCTTTAGTTGCAGTTACTGTTCCTGCGAATGTTGTATTACCAGTATTATAATTAATTGTAACTGAAGTTTGCGTATATGAAGTCTATTTGGCCGTAGTCCAGTTATTACGGATATATAAATTGCCGCCTTCATTAGCAATTTGCCATGAAGCATTACTTCCACGCCATAATTCTAGAGCTACATTACCAGAGCTACCATTTACTGAGCTATCAATAATTAACCCGCCACTTTCATTCGTTGTAGATGAGGCACTTGGCGCAATTCTTAGTTGGCCATTATTTGAACTTAATGCCATACGTGGCGTTGGCGTTACTGTATTTGCCGAAGCTGCACCGTTAGCACATGATTCCCAAATCCAACCGTACCCAGAATTTTGTTCAATTAAATGTCTAATAGCCCAAGTAGTTACATTACCTAAAGTACTTGGTTTACCGCCAGTTGGCGCATTACCATTCCCCGACTCTGACATATAATCAAACCAAGTTGTATAGGAAGGAGAATAATAACTAATACGCCCAAAAGATGCACTACTAACTCTATCTAAATTTAATTTTCCTTTAATATCAACTGCTCTATTTGCAATAGTAGCATTATCAGTCACTGTTAATACAGAATTCTTGCCAAACTAAGCAGCAGTACCTTCTAATGTACTAGTAATTTTTCCACTTGTCGATAAACCACCGCTACCAATAGATACTAGTCCGCCATCGTTATTAAGGTACAATGTTGCAGTAGATTTATTGTTGCGGGCCATAACTTCATTAGTATCAATGGCAATATTTTCTGCCGTTTTGCTACCAATTATTAATGCTCCCGTATCACCAGTGCCACCTGCATCTGTTGTACTGTTAATATATAATGGGCCAACTAATGTATCAGACCAAGTATTGTCACCCCGCCAGAAGTTAGCAGTAGAGCCCCCTGCTTTTGAAATACCTGTCGCGGTTGCTGCGTTTCCAGTACAACTTCCAGAAGAACCACTAACATTACCGGTTAAATCACCACTAAATCCTCCGGTCGCTGTAATTTCCCCTGAGGTAGAAATAGTAACTAAATTAGAATAAGTTGTTCCACTATCGCTACTATAACTAAATCCAAATCCAGCACTTTGAGTATTACCACTGCGTAAATTACCTATTGCCCAGTGAGAATTATACCATCTAAAATCAATGGCATGCCGCTACGCTGCCCCTGCAACTGGAGCGCTGTTACCTAAATCTATAATTTTTATTTCATTACTTTCAATAGAAGCAGCAAGTATTGGAGTTTTTTCGCTAATATTACTAGCTGATGACGCATTACCATATAAAGGTCCCATAAACGTGCTTGCGGCAATTGTATTCTAAACACTAATACTACTTCCATTATGTAAATATTCTGTACCAATAGTACGATTTGACGCGGAAGCAGTAAGTGCCCCAGTATGCCATGTATAAGAATTATTACTAAATGATGTAAATATATTTCTTGGTACAATTAATGCACTTGAACTTTTTATCTAAGATCCGAATTTAACTTCTATATAAGTCTTTTCGCTATCTTTAGTCATTCGTACGCCTTTAACATAATTATTAGAACCAAAGAATTGCGCATCAACCATTGAACCAGTAGACCAGGTTAAAATACAATGAATCCAGCAGCTTAAAGGAGACATATCGCCGCCTCCATGAGAAATTGCAAACCATAAATCTCCTCTGGTTGTATTACTGGCAGAGTTATATGAAGCCACAGTATACCATCCAGCTGCATCTGTAGTAAACTATTCATTAGTGATTAAATTAATTGTATCAGCTTTAGATGCATATGGTACAGTAAAAGCATCACTAGTTTTTCCGCCAGCGGTCACTGTAATATTATTCTCGCTTGCCGCAAGTGAAGGCTTTGCTGAAAGATTTGTTGCAGTGGTTGCTGTATCAGCATTTCCTACAAAACTCCAAGTATTAGCACTTCCTGCAGAAAGTATCCACTTGTTTGCTTTTACATCATATAGCCCATGATTTTCATTTCCGGTGCCCACACCCCACCAATAATCTATTGTAGTGCTATATGTTATATGCATTTCAGCCTAACCGCCAGAGACATGCTCAATTAGCAAATGTGGCGTTTTTAATGTATTAGTTGAAGTTTGATAAACTAAATTATCAGTGTAAGCTGGACGTCCATATACATTATCATTATAAGAAATCCATACTCTACGCCAAGTTGCGGCAGAAGAAGCCTAATCTGCAGTAGTCAAATTACTGATTTTATCTGCAGTACCAGCGGTAGTCGCTTTACCGCTAATTGAAATTCCCCAAGTTCCTGATGCTCCCGTACCATCTTTTTTTACAGTATAACTTGTATAATTAGAGCTATCAATAATCTAAACCCAATCGGCCCAAGTAGGAGTAGAAACATCATTAACTGTTACTGGCCGTAAAAATCTATGATGTAACTAATAACTATTATCATCAACATAAAACTAATGGCCGTATGATTCACTCCAAGGAACTGAAATAATTATACCATCATTTTTAGTAAGTGTACCTGAATGTCCTTCTAAATAAGCAAGAGTAGCGACTTTAAAAGTCTAAGCTTCATGGAAAGCATCTAATGCTTCTAAAGTATTAATTTTAGATTGATAAGTTAATTTTCCTGCTGAACCAGCGGTAGTAGCATTACCAGTGAGACTGCCGCTGAAACCTCCAGTAGCAGTTACTGTCCCTGCAAATGTTGCATTACCAGTATTATAACTTAATTTAAGCGCATTACGAGAATAAGTTGTCTAAGCTGCTGTAGTATAATTATTATTAAACTATAATTCTCCACTAGAATTATAAATTTGCCATGAGGCACTGCTATTTCTATATAATTCAATAGCTACATTATTAGAACTATCACCACTTGTTACAATTAACTATCCACTCTAAGTAGCGGTGGTGGCAGCAGTTGTATAATTGGTTTTAATTTGTCCACCTAAGTATGTGCCGCCAGTAACATATAATGAATAATTTTTATTACCTACGGTTGTTAAATCTTCACCAATATATACCTATCCACCTTTAGGTTGCAATATTAAATTGCATCGTTCTTCATATGTAGTAGTATACGTATGAGAGATATCGGTTGGATCTTTATCATCAAAACAAGTTTGAATTGCTACCGATTCTGCTCCATAAGTTGTATTAGTAGTAGTATAAATTTTAAGAGAACCGTCTTTTTTATATAATATAGAATTGCCAGTGGCAGTAATATCACCATTAAATAATGAGGTACCATTTACATATAAATTATAAGAAGTATTACTTCCATTCGCGGCAAGTCGTGTAGCCGTGACCTATCCAGTAGCTCCAATACCACCCGTTACCTATAAAGTACCGGTTGAAGTAGAAGTTGAAGCTATATTGCCTGGCATTGTGACATGCCGATCATCTGGATAACATCCTAATATTGTACCACTCTTAGTAGCACTCCAAACATGCCAATATGTTCCAGTATAAGAGCCGGGGGTTAAGTCGATAGACCATTCCTAATTATTGGCTGTCGCGCTAGTAGCTAAGTTTTGGCCACCACTCCAAGTTATTTGAGAAACAGGGTGTGTATGCGAAAAATCACTGACCTATGATTTTGTAATACTTATATTTCCAAAGGTAGCGCTAACCTTACCATCAGTCTATGAAAAAGCAGTGAGAGTTTTTCCCGCTCCTGGAGTAGTACTATTTAAGTTAGCATCCAACGCCTCAATATCCGCTACCGTAGCAATTTTAGCCCAATTTCCAAAAGTTGTAGCATTATTTGCAGAGCGAAGCCATAAACGATTTTGATTTGTATCTAAAGCTAATTGTGTATAATAATTACCATTATGTGTCTAAAAGTTAAATAAAGCAACACCATTATGTGAACCTGTTGGTTTTGTACCGCTCCAATTTCCACCATTTAATGCTGCGGTCTGTAAATATGGCATAGTAATTAATGAATCAATATCATTATCATGATTATTAAAATAATGAATATAGCCATTAATATTTTCTTGTACAACAGTCCAATGAGCATTATTAACTGCAGTTTGTCCATCCGTAGCATCAGTTGTGGCAATTAATAAGTCACCTACTTCACAAACAATACCGGCGTAAGTACCATCAGCAGTAATTTTGTAAGTCCAACCAGCCGAATAACCATTAGACGGTACTTTTGTAGCATCACTTAGAGTGCCTTTAAATACCAAAGCATCTGCTGTTGCTAATAAGTTGTTTGCGGTATTTAAAGCAGTTGTTGCCTAATCGTATGCTATTTTGACTGCCTTAGGAGTTGCAGAAAAAGCTTCAGAATTACTATCAACACCGCTATATAATTTAGTTGCGCCATAAGCACTTGTAGAAGCTGTTGCTAATGTAAACGCTAATGTATCTGCACTGTTAACTGCAGTAGCGGTATATGTTAAATTATTAGTACCGCCCCATGAACCACTTTTATGATATTTATTCGTATCTGTAAATACTGCATTTGCCGGGACTGAAGTAGCAATTGTATAACCACTTGTTTTAATTTTTCCATCGGAACCATCTGCAATTATAATTTGACCATTAGTAGTTGTATTCGTTACGTCAATACGAGCAATACGAGATTCATCATAATTACCACCTGATATGCCAATATAGCGTGGAGTATTATAGTGAGTAACAAAAAAACCACCATATGGATTATCGTTATAATTGCTAATAAAATATCCAAACGCATTAAGACTATTACTGTAAGCAGAAACCTATAAATCAATTAAAGAATTTCGTGGTATTGTAGTTTTATTATCATCAAAATATTTTTTGATTGCTAATAATAATGTATTATTAGGTGAATTTTGTCCGCTACTTATTGACGCTAATGGAACTAAATAAGAGTGTGTATGCCCATTAATAGAAACTTCTGAACCGCCGCTATATAATTTAGTCGCGTAAAGATAACCATCATAATTTAATCTAGTCGTTAAAGTAGGATTAGTTGCTGCTGTATAAAAACTCGCGGCAGAACCTTTAGCACTATATGGAGCAAGTGAATAGGTAACTGCATTTGTTCCATTAGTACCAGTTAAATCCCATAAGCCATCAGTTGCGTTTGCTGTAATAGTAAAAGATTTGGTGTCGGAGTCTTGTTGAGAAAAAGTAAAAGTAGAGCCATCTAATCTTGTAGCAGTAAAAGTTGTGCCATCACGAGTAATATTTTTAATACTTTCAAAACCGTTATGATGATAATAGGCACTAGTATCTGTTCCAAAATAACCATAAACATTTCTTATTTTGAATTGCTTATTTTTAGTATTATCATTTATTATAATTCCAAAATAACTATATTCCCAAATTCCACCATGATTTGGGTTTTTTGTTTCATCAGTATTACTATGCGAATACCATACTTTTGTCCATGTATTAGCAGGTATACTAGTACTACTACCCTTATGATTATTATACCAATCATTACTGCTATGATTACCAGTATAACCACTTTCTAACGCTGTATTTTCATCATAACTAAATGATGCCGCAACTGTAGAATAAATTTCACAACTTAAAATAAAGTTATATCCCCAAGGAATATAGACCTTATTATTAGCAATAGTTAGCCCAGTCACGCCGCTTGCTTTATCAGTAGTTGGGGACATTGTATATTCATGTTTTAATGAATCATAACTTACAATACTGCCACCGTATGCTGATAAATATAAATTAGAAATTAAATTATCTCCAGCAGTACCTTGAATTACGGTATAACTTGGGGCTACCCATTGTCCATCTGAACGCAAAAATTTAGTTGACTGAGACTAACTACTGACAGCTTCGCCTTTTGGTGCCAAGCCTGCCGTACTAGAAGATACAGTGGGAATGTTTTTCTTTGTAATAGAAGTAATTTTCCCATCAGTCTACGTAATGTCATCAATAAAAGCAGTAGCATTACCATCCGCGGCAGGAGTCGTGGCATCCATTTCGTCTATTAATCCTTTTAGAACTTTACCTTGTTTAGCGCTTAAAGAATCAGTAGCACTATCGGAAGTTAATTTATCTTGGATACCACGCCATGTATTCACATTAGTATTAAATCCCTAGTCTCTAACCCAACTAGTTCCATCATAGGTTAAAGTAAGAACTGCCCCGGCATACCAGCCATTGGTTTCTTCGGTGGTTCCTGCGGCGGTAGTACCGTACTATACAATAGGTTTAGCATTGGTATCTGCTTCACTATTAAATTTTAATTTCGGATTGCTAGCAGAATTGGCATTAGTAAATTTAATATGAACCGTCATGCCTTTCTCTAGCTTAAATCCCGTCATATCTACATTTTTAATTGATTCACTTGCGGCGACATCACAAACGCCATAAGCGGTTGCCGCGATTGCGTACTTAGTACCGCTAGAGCCACCTGGCTAAATATATTCAATAACACCGCTTACTTGACTTGCCATTTAATCACCGCCTTATGTATAACTTACTGTAAGATTTGCTCTACTTATTGTGCCTAAAGATGGTAAGGTACCGGTACTTAAAGAAGCATTGCTGCCAGCAGTTATTTCTAATACAGCATTAACTACTTCTGCTTTAGTTGCTACTCCACCACTTAAAGTAGGAAATGCACCCTAATTAAATCCTACATTTGTAACAACTGAACCATTATTATTAGCAGTAACGCTTACTTTTAAAGTTTTCCAAGCCCCGCTTTTATGTAAAAAGATTGGATCGGAAGTAGAACCAGTATCCAATGCTGTTTTAATTGCAGTAGCAGATAAATTGGTAATTCCTGAGCCATCGCCTACAAATTTAGTAGCTGTAAGTGTACCAGTAGATGGCTATACATAAATTGCAGCAACTCTATTAGCTGTCTAGGCGGTAGTCGCTGAAGCATCGGTCCCAGTAGTTTTATAATAAGAAACCAACAATGGATAAGTATCCGTAGCACTTGTCGTAAGTATATTCTATGTTACTTTTGTATTATCATTATTATCTGTACTCCAAGCCGGTACACCATTACTATTAATTTTTAATACCTAACCATTATTACCCTTAGCTAAGCGCGTAGGAGTATTAGTATCAGACCAATAAAGAATATCACCTTTAGAACCTGTATTTTTAATTACTTCACTATTTAACGCCCAAGAACTTTCATCTCCTAATTGTTCCCAAGCACTACCAGTCCACACATATTCCTTCCCGCTATAAAGTACAACATCACCAGAATTTGGAGTGTAATCCTTACTATTAATTGTAATTGGACTTGTCGTTGCGTCATCAGATAAAGCAGTTGTAGTGGTGCCTTTAAAGTGCATTGCGGCAGAAATACCAAGTTCATCAAGTGTAAAAGTTTCACCTAAATTTTTAGTAACATTACCGATTGTAATACTATGATTAGCTAATTTATTATTAGTAATAGAACCGGCTAACATTGCATTAGTAACTTTGCCTTCTCCAATAGTAGTGGTAATATTCCAATCTTTTTTTGCACTTACACTACCAGAAACATCACCCGATAATGTTATTGATGTATTTGATGAAAGCTCACTCGCCGTAGAGGCATTACCTTCTAATCCACCGGGCGCGGTAATCCTACCAGTACTGGGATTAATAGTTACTAACTTATTAGAAGTTTTTCCATAATTAACACCAGTTGTTTCATCAGTTGTACCGGTGCTATGTTTTAAAAGAATAGAATATTCGGCATTAGATGTAATTCCAGTTTGTGTTACCTTCTCATCAGTATTAGTAGTATAATTTGGAGTTACCCATTCACCTTTATTATTTAAGAATTTTGTAGCATCATTGCCTAATGCTGGACCATTTGTAATACTATTTGTACCATTAAATTTTACTAAGCTGCCACTAGTACCGCTACCAGTAATACCATTGGTAATAATTTCATCATAATCCTATACCCAATTAGTTCCATCATAGGTTAGTGTAAATAATGCCCCTGCAGGCCAAACAGTACGTCCGACAATTGGCACGGCACTATTTCCAGTTGAACCGCTTCCAGATACTGTTAATGTAGGATTTGGAGCAGTATTTGCATTAGCAAATTTTACATGAATGGTTACACCTGTTTCAAGCGCGAAGCCATCTATGTTTATAGTTTTTTCTGGATCATTCGCGGCCTAAGAACTTACTCTATATGCTGTAGAGGCAATATCATGTACAGTGCCACCTACTTTAACTCGTTCAATTATATTTGCCATCTCATTTCACCTCTTATGGAGTTGCCGCGACTGGAACTACAACGGTTGTAGGAGTTTGCGTTAATGAAGATAATGCTCCCGCATCCCATCCACTTGCTGACCCAACTGTTACAGGAGTAGCAGTAACTGCAGTTGGAGTATTAGCAGTCCAAGAACCAATCGCATCAAACTACACTGCGTCGCCTAATGTAGTATTAGTACCAATATTTATATTTAAAATACCTGCACTTACAGAAGCGGTAGTTGCTGTACCTGCCTATGTTACATTAGGTACCGTTACCTATTGCGGCGTAAGCTACGCGGCAGTACCTGGGGTTGTAGTTACATTTGATACTGCAGTATCTGTTACAGTTAGTTGTGGCAATGTGCCAGCATTCCAACTAGTAACCTCATCAATCACATCAGTTGTTTGACTCGTCTAAAGCACATAACTTCCTTCGTCACCTAACTCAATCCAGCGTGAATTTGCCGCGCTATCTCCTTTTAGATAAACATATTCTTTATCATTAGGACCAAGCACAACGTCACCAGAAATATAGTCATTATAAGTACTGGTATCTGTAGCATCAGGCAATGGATTTACATTGCCTCTAAAGTGCATTGCTCCTGTTAAGCCACTTAAGCCGCCAGTTTGCTCCTATACATACGCGGCAACTGCTGCGGCAGTAGGTAAATCAGTGCTTGAAGTATTGCCTGTTAAATTGGTTACAACACCTTTTTCCGCGGCATCGCCAACGTCTGCTTCACCGAGCACTCTATTCGTAGAAGCATTATATGCTGTCTTGAATACATACTCTGTATTTGTATCTACATTATCATTAGCAACCCAAGTTTCAGTTTCGTCTAATGTAAAGCTTAGGATTGTACCAGCATCGCAGACGGGTATTCCAGATACATTTTTAGCTACTGTAGTAGTACCTACTAATAATGTTACTCCAGTAGTAACTGTATTTCCTTGCGCGAATTTAACATGTATAGTCGTGCCGCTAAATAAACTATCATAATTAGCATTAATATAATCCGCATAAGTATTCTAAGAATTGTCTACTACAGTTTTTGCGGCCTGATTTGCCGGTGTTTCGCACACACCGTATAATGTTGAGCCGATTAATACTGGATTTTGACCAGCAATCTATACTTTTCCTATATAACCTGCCATTATTCTTCCTCCTTCTTAGTGATATCAGTTACCACTGTTTTCTTCTCCCATAATAATTCTGGGAGCATTCCATTTGTTACTTTAAATACATTATTTTCAATTGTTGCTGTAGTAGTAACACCAGGAAGCCAACTTACAACACTTCCTGTAGTTGCTTTAGCTACATTAAATTCAAAATTAGAAAGCTAAGTATATCCACTACTAGCGGCATAATGATATATTCTATTTGTTGATAAGTCAACATATAACTTATCTTCTGAACCCGGTGATGGAAATGCTGCAAAGCTTGCTTTTTTAACAATCTCGGTTTCATTTCCATTCAAGGTCCCTGAATCTATAAATGGAAGTGCTGTAACATTTGTACTTCCATCTCCAACCTTTAAACGAGAAAAAGGGTGAGCAGCATCGGCAGAATAGACGATGAGCTCACCCGCAAGCGGTACGAAACCGTTAGACCCGTCCCTAGGACCGGCTTTATTCCAATTAGCTTCGGTATCGCTTTTCAACCGAATTCTCGTCTTTATGGTATTATTTGCTGTTGCCATAAAAAGACCTCCTTGCTATCATTCCAAGCAAGTTAAATGACTGTGGTGCTATCACCGCAGTCTAAAATAATATATGTATCTGTTGTTTGCTTTAATTCTTTAACATCTCCACTAACAGCGATACGTGCTAGTTGAAGTTTTTTGGAAATTTGCTCTACTTCTTCTTTATTTGTTCCTACTATAGCAGGAATTTGTGCTCCTTCAAGAACATTTAAGTTTAGAGCTGCTTGGTCTATTATAATATGAACTTCTTTATCTTTATTAGGAATCCATTCTATATCATTTACATAAATTGATTCAATTTTATTAATATGCTCGTTATGAGGATCTGGAATGATAGTAATAGTTTTATTACTATCTGGTGTTAAAGCCACTCCATCATAAACGATATGTTCAATTTTATTAACCTAAGCTTCTTTTTCAATATTTGCTAATTTATTTTGTGAATCTTCATCAAATTCTGCTATTTCTATATTAACACTTTTTTCAAGTGATTCGATAGTAGTAGGACGAATTTCAATCCCATTTAATAAAATATGCTCAATTGTATTCCGTTGAGCATTTTCATCTATATTATCTAATTTTTCCTTTAACTAATCTGTAAAATCGTTAGAAGTTAAACTTTTTCCTTCTTCTTTATTAACTTTTGTGTCAAAGGTAGCATCTAACCCCGCAATTTTACTCTATTGAATTTCTGCTTCTGGAGAAATATCAGCATCTCGAATAGTGCCTTTAATAGCATAGCTACTTTCATCACCTAATAAATGCCAGTTACCGCCTGTCCAAACAAATTCTTTTGCCTCAGATAAAATAACATCGCCAGGTTGAGCTTGCTAAAAAATATAATTTTCAATACGAGGATCTATATTACTATTAGGAGTAATAGCAACGGTGGCTTCACCAATAAAATGCATAGCTCCAGTTAATCCAGCAGTAGCATTATCTACATAAGCTTTAATTAAATAGTTTGGAACTAAATGATTGTTAGCGGCAATCGTTTCAGCAATTGGTATTAAATTTACCTATTCAGTCCCATTACCTACTAATACATTATTTTCTGCTAAGCTAGTACGGCCAGTTCCACCCTATAATACAGTAGCATTACCAGCAAGGTTATTAAAATTTGGCTACGCTCGTTCAACAGAAATAATACCTCCCTCTTCAGATACACTAGTAACAAACTTATTAGATTGAGCATTATCAGTATAATTTAAATTACCAATTAAACGCCCTGTCTAAGTTGCAGTGAATGTGCCTAAAGTTGGATACCTCTCTGTTAAATCACCAATC